>ERZ857972.385-NODE-385-length-44571-cov-16.901608_pt1 | contig 44571 bp, 52 predicted proteins | sample MGYA00519757_ERZ857972 | MGnify/ENA primary metagenome ERZ857972 (study PRJEB31778, sample SAMEA3449383) | human gut metagenome | biome: human gut; feature: human-associated habitat; material: faeces | place: United Kingdom | collected 2010/2012 ...
CCTCCGCCACGGGCAATCTGGGCGCAGCCTCCGCCACGGGCCATCAGGGCGCAGCATCCGCCACGGGCCATCAGGGCGCAGCATCCGCCACGGGCAATCTGGGCGCAGCATCCGCCACGGGCTATCAGGGCGCTGCCTCTGCCACGGGCTGTCAAGGCGCAGCATCCGCCACGGGCTATCATGGCGCAGCATCCGCCACGGGCTATCATGGCGCAGCCTCCGCCACGGGCGATCAGGGCGCTGCCTCCGCCACGGGCCGTCAGGGCGCTGCCTCCGCCACGGGCTATCAGGGCGCTGCCTCCGCCACGGGCGATCAGGGCGCTGCCTTGGCATCTGGTGCCGGTGGCATGGTAATGGGAGCGCGGGGCTGTGCTTTGTTTGCCGTCGAGCGTGCGGATTGCGGCGAGATTCTAAGCGTCGCCTCCGCCATCGTCGATGGCGTTGATATCAAGCCCGATACATGGTACATCTGCAAGGGCGGGAAACTCGTGGAGGTGGAGGTGGAGTGATGTGGAGGAGAAAAAAGCGGGAAGAATCTCCCACGGGAAACATCTGCGCCGGTAATGGGGAAACCGGAATTGTTGCCGTGATGGAAAACGCCCAATGGGCCAGTGTATCAGACTTCGGGGGCGTAGCGGTCGCCATGGGAGACAACGGGAGAGCAACAGCTAGGGGGTATCTTGGTGTGGCGCTGGCCACGAGAACGCAAGGGGAAGCCAAGGCTGTGGGAGAGTGGGGCTCAGCCGTGGCTACGGGGATGATCGGAGAAGCCAGAGCTGAAGGCGCTGACGGCGTGGCTACGACAACCAATGCTGGCGGCAGAGTGATGGGCGCGCTCGGCTGCGCGCTGTTCGCCGTCGAGCGGGCAGATAGCGGCAAGATCTCGAGCGTCGCCGCTGGCATCGTCGACGGCGTGAACATCAAGCCAAACACATGGTACGCCTGCAGGGGCGGCGAGCTCGTGGAGGTAAGAATATGACAGTATATATTGCCGGTGGGATCACCGGCGTCGAAAACTATAAGCCGCGCTTCGCGGCCGCGAAGCGGCTGCTGCTGCGGGAGGGAGAGGACCGGCCGATCAGCATGGAGCGCTACTACGGTACGCCAAGGGCCGACAAGGTGCTGAACCCTGCGGAGCTGCCGGAGGACTGGCCGGGAAAGGTATACATGGACGTGTGCCTTGCGATGATCCGCGCGGCCGACCTCGTGGTATTTTTGCCAGGCTGGGAGCAGAGCCGCGGGGCAAGCTTAGAGATGCAGTACTGCCGGTACCAGATCAAGCCGGTGTACAAGATCGAGGAGGAGCAGCTCGAGGCATGGAGGGAGGAATGAAGTGAAGAACTTTTCGTCGGAAACGAGGAAGAAAATGTCCGAGGCGGCAAAGAGAAGGTGCACACCAGAATGGAGAAAGCTGAAGAGTGCCGCGTACTCAACAAAACTCGACGTAGGGCAAGTACGAAGCATGTATGAAACTGGGCATACGCAAGCGGAAATTGCGGTGTACATGGGGACAACGCAAAAAGTCATCTGGAGATTTATGCGGAATAACGGAATAAAAGCGAGAAAAGCAGCCAAAAGGGATCAGCGCGGGGAGAAAAAATCGTCGTGGAAGGGAGAAAAAGCGCTATACGGCTCTTACCACCAAAGGGTAAAGAGTAACAGAGGGCGTGCAAGTGATTATGGCTGCTGTGTCTGTGGGGCGAAAGGCCAAGGCCGGTTTTTCGACTGGGCGAACCTAACCGGAAATTACAACGATATCATGGATTATGCCCCAATGTGTAGGCCATGCCATCGGGAATACGACAAAGGGGGGATGCGAGATGCCGGAACGCACACACCTTAGTTTGTTTTCCGGGATTTAGTCGGCGGCCTTGATCTTGCGGCCGAGTGGGCCGGTTTTACGACCGTCGGGCAATGCGAAATGGCGGATTATCCGACGGCGGTGCTCGAAAAGCACTGGCCGGACGTCCCGCGCTGGCGGGATATCCGTACCCTGACAAAGGAGGGATTTTATGAGCGGACCGGAGGTCTGCGAACAGTTGACGTTATATCCGGAGGATTCCCCTGCCAGCCGTTTTCCGTGGCCGGAAAGCAGCGTGGGAAGGAAGACGAGCGGTTTCTGTGGCCTGAAATGCTCCGCGTTATCCGGGAGCTTAGGCCGCATTGCGTCGTCGGTGAGAACGTACCTGGAATCATCGGCATTGCCGCCCGGCAGGTGGTCGAGGATCTGGAGCGTGAAAGCTATAACGTCCTCGTGTTTAATTTTGAAGCTGCGGCTGTCGGAGCTTGGCACCGGCGGGCAAGATGCTTTTTTGTGGGGATCGACGATCTATCCGACGCTGAAAGCCTCGGACAGCAAGGGGACCGGACCGATGGGGAGCCGGAGCGCGGAGCACGATCTGCAACGGAAAAATATGAGGGGCTGCGTGCTGTATGCGACACCCTGCCGGGTGGAGCGAATTAGAGCCCTCGGCAATGTGGTCGTACCGCAGCAGGCATACCCGATCTTCCGCGCGCTCGCGGAAGAGATGAACAGGAGGACTGTCAATGGCTGAATACATTGAGCGAGAAGCTGCGATTGACGCAATAATGAAGGTGTACGTCAGAACTGCCGGGTACAAGGCGAGAGAACGCGTTTTTGAGGCAGAAGAAGCAGTACACCGATTGCCGGTCGCCGATGTCGCGCCCGTGCGGCGCGGACACTGGATTGAGGAAAATGGCTGTCAAATCTGCTCGGAGTGCGGTGAAGAACACGAGTGGGACGAGTACAGAGCCGCATACTGCGATGTGTGCGGTGCGGAAATGGAGGTAGACAATGGGTGATTACATAAGCCGAGACATGGCGATAGCACGCCTGACCAAGGTGGAAGTGACCAACAGGCTGGCCACAATGACGGATGCAAAGCGGGAAATCGCGGAGATGCCAGCCGCCGATGTTGCCCCGGTGGTGCATGGGCGGGAAACTCGCGAAGGAGGATCGACAATGAACATTAGCGAGGCTATCGATAGGGCAGTAAAAGCGAAGTGGAGGGCCGATCTGATCAACATGCTGACCGATGCCGGGCGCACGCTGGCGGGAACAGGCCTGCAGGTCAACGGGGTCAGATATCAGGGCGTGCTGCTAGGGCCGCTGCTGATGAGAGCAGCAGCGGCGCTGGAAAAGTGCTGGAAGCATGAGGGGCTGATCCAGGATGCAGCAAAGCCGGAAAAGCCGGACGACGTGGGGGCAAAAATCACGTTGCCGGACCGCTGGGCCATGACGGAAGCCTGGCAGCGGAGCGTCATGGCGGCCGCGCCGAAGCCGATGACCAACGGCGACCGCATCCGAGCGATGACGGACGAGGAGCTGGCGGAGTCGGATGAGCTTTTGAGTGGGCTGTGCAACGTGCTGCACGGACAGGGCTATCCCTGTGAGGCAAACACATGCCGCGAGTGCCTGATCAAATGGCTGGGAAGCCCAGAAAAGGAGGCCAATGATGGGCAATAGCTATGCGGAGCGGGTGCAGCGGGACCGGCAGCGGTATCTGGACATCGGGCTGGACTCCGGGGCGCAGATCGTGCACGACATGCTGTGCGTGGCGCTGCGGGACAAGCAGGCGATGGGAGACGACGTATGGGGCCGGGAGCGCATCGCGCGTCTGCTGACGAGGCTCAACGAGCTCAAGGAGGAGTTCGGCCCGGCCTTCCGGCCGGGCCCGGAGCAGGACTACATGCAGGAGCAGCTCGACGGCGCGCTGCGCGAGATCTTTGGCGAGGCAACGGTGCCGTTTGCCGTGCGGCATCCCTACATCCGGGAGATCGATTACACCAAGAGGAGGTGACGGCATGGCAAAGACGGGAAAGAGCAGCTCGGCCGCAAAGCGGCTGCGCGGCCGGCAGAGGCGGCACAAGCCGCGCCTGTGCCGGTGCTGCGGGCGGGAGATGGAGCCAACGCAGGTATGGATCTGCGCCTCGTGCGAGGCGGCGGGGCGGACGGTCCCTCGGGCCAGGGGCGTGCAGAGCGGGGAGGAGCTGCTGGCGATCGCCAGAGCGCGAGAGGCGGCCGAGGAGCCGATCCTCGAGGGCTGGGGCCTCGACGAGATCGAGGCGCTGGCGCGGTACCTCTGGGACTCCGGGGCCAAGGCCTACGGGTCCTACGGCAAACTGCGCGGCTGGTGCGATAACGTTGGATGTCTGCCGCCGCTGCCGGAGGGGCTGTGAGATGGCGAAGTATTTCTTTACGGAGCCGGTGCCAATGCAGGTGATCCTGCGGGACGGGCGCGTGTACGAGGAGCGGGCCTACTGCCCGACAGACGCGCGGCTGGCCGTGGCGGCGCACGGAGAGGCCGGGTGGGAGGACGTGATGGACGCCAAGGTCGCGATCTCCACGGAGGCGATGCGGGCGGCGGGGTATTTGCCGTAGCCGTAAAAAACAAAAAGCCGGGAGCCTCACAGGAGGCTCCCGGGCGGGTGCTGCGCTCAGCGCCGCAGGGATGCGGGGCCGAGCGGAACGGCCGAAAGGTTGACGGAAACTAACACGGGGGCGATGGTAGGATATTAGGCGCGGAACGGGTCGGTCCGCTCATCGTAGCCGCGGTCGTTGGGCAGGAACGCGTTGAACTGATCATCATAAATCGTGCAGATGCGGCTCGTGACGTACTCGCTGCCGCGCCTGACCATAACGGGATGCTCGATGTCGACGCCGGTGCGGCCGTCCTCGGTCACGATCTCCCAGTAGACGGTGTGATGCCGATCATAGATGTCGTGCGCGCTGGCCTCATACCAGGACGCGCCGGGAGAAGCGAGGTGCGGGGCATCGTCCAGGAAAAGGATGTTGTCGGCGGCGCCGCTCAGGACGACGGGGGAAAGGACGCGGCCGATCTGATCGGTGACGTCGACATCGTCACGGAGGACCATGGACGGGCGGTCAAAGCCGGTGGAGCGCGACCAAAACACTTCGTACCGGCCGCCGTCCCGGTCGACGGCCGAAGCCGAAAAGACAACGCCGCCGGAAGTGGCAGCAAGGATGATCTCCCCGCTGAGAGAGCCGGAGAGGAAACGATCCGGTGTGAGGACGATGGTGATCTTGGACTCGGCCGGGGCGAGGGCATCCGGGCTGGGCAGGAGGCCGAGGCACTGCTGCAGCATCAGGCGGACGTAGAGCGGAGGCTCGCGGCGGTCGGCCGCCCAGTCCTCGACGGTGCGGTACGGAATGCCAAACCGCTCCGCCAGCTTGCGGTTGCTGAGACCGGCGGCTTTGGCGATCTCCGGGACGGTGCGGTGCGCGGCATCCCAGATCAGGCCGAGAGCGGCCAGACGGGCATCGGGGATGGGATCCTCCGGGGCGTCACCCCAGATCTCGGAGAGCGCGAGGTAGGATACGAAGAAATCGCGCTCGGCGTAGGCAAATACCTCGGAGATGCAGCCGCGGTACTGGTTGATGGTCATGGTGGTGATCTCCTTCCAATATTATTTTAGTAGATATCGTAGATTCCGCGGACGAGAAACAGATGGGGGATTTGATTGTGGAATGACCATCTTGTACGGCTGTGGATTGTACGCTTAGATCCGCAATATAGCGGGACGAACTGACCGACCTTCCACCATTCGGGGTTTGCATTGATGTACTCCCAATCTATGGAAGGATAGACGTCCGGAACGACGACAACGCCAAACTCATTCTCACGCGCATGCCTGCTTGCATAAGCCTTTGCTTCGCGGGCTGTATCAAAGTAGACGACAGGGCGGCGGAGAATCCGCTCGCGCTCCAATTCGGTCATGTTAACAACCGGGAGGGGGAGACCCTCGGGGAATACAACGTATTTCTTCATGGCAGTTTGCTCCTTTCAATTTGTGATCCGTTTTTGATTTGACCCTTGGGTCATTTACTGATTGTATTATACCACGCGATGCGTGGTATATCAAGGGGCAGGGAGAAAAAACATGCACAAAAACAAAATTAAAATTTGTGCAGAATGCACAAAATGGATAAAATAAGCGCAGCCAGAGGCTGCGGCGGGGGCCGATCGGGGGATCGGGCCTCGCCGGAACCGCCGGAAGGGCGACAAACGGGAACCTTGACAGCCGAACACACGGGTAACGCATGCGTGCGATTTTTGAAACACACGCGTGCGTGATACCATATTAAATACGCGCGCACGCGCGTATTTATCGGCTTGCTAAAAGCTTATGTATAGCCCCGCAGTGGCGGGAGAAGGGAGACCAAGGTGAAAATAATGGAGAGGACCTATCGTTGCAAAAACGGAGTAGTAGAAAAAACGCGGTATCACGTCGGCGACAACGCTCGTCCGCGCGGGCGCAAGACGGGCGTGACGACGCCGCGGCAGCAGGAGCAGAATTTTAACACGGCCGTCCGCCGCCTGGCACGCCTGCTCAACTGCAACTGCACGGCGGACAAGGGGCTGCTCGTGACGCTCCGCTTTGCGGACGAGGTGATCGACAAGCTGCGCGAGACAGCCGGAGACGATCCCGACAAGCTCCGCGATGCCGCAGAGCATCAGGCGATGCTCTGGCTGCGCCGCCTGCGCCGGAAGGATAAGGGCGTGATCCCGTTTTACACGCTTTCGGCGAGCGATATGGACGGCGACACCGGAGAGCTGGTGCGTCTGCACGTGCATATCTGCATGGAGACGGACGGGAGCCTCAGCTGGGATACGCTGCGGGACGCCTGGACGCTCGGGAGCGTCAACATCCGCAGCCTCCGAGGCCAGGACGACTACAGCCCGATCGCCTACTACATGCTCAAGCAGGTGCGGCGCGTGCCGGACCGCAAAAAATACAAGGTAAGCCGAGGGGCCGCTCTGCCGACGACGGAGGAGCGCGAGGTCGTGCTGTGCACCAAGATGCGCGCGCCCAAGGGCGCGAGAGTGCTGGAGGAGCGCTACGTTGAGGGCGAGGCCGGGGCGTATCTGCGCTACGTGCCCCGCAAGCGCGGCAAAAAGCTCGGCGGGCACAAAATGACGGCCCGAGAACTGCTGGAAAACGGCGAAAATCTCGAGAAAGAAAGTTGACTCGCGGTCCGCGCGGGGGCATGCGCAGGCGCGGACCAAACAAACGCGCGCGCGGATGGGATATCCAGCTTAATACGGGAGGACTCTGCCTGAGCGGCGCTCGGGCGGGGATGGGACCGCTATGCCGCAACGGTATAGCGGATATCGTGCATACAAGGGAGGCGAGGGGATGAGTTTCCGGCGGATGAGCGGGATCCGGCTGCCGTACCGGCGGCAGGGCCTGATCTATTTTACGCTGCTGAGCTACGAGGACATGGGCAAAAAGGGCAAAAAACGGATCGACGCCAAGCTGCTCGAGGCGGCCTACGGCGAGGAGGCCTTCGCCGCTGCGCTGCGGGATTGGTGCTGCGGCAGGATGACGGTGCAGGCGGCGGCGATCGCGCACGGCGTCAGCGAGAGCACACTCTACCGGGCGCGCAAGCGGCTGTATGAAGCATGGTAACGCGGCACAAAAGTTGACGGCAACTAACACGGCTACCGTGGTATCCTAACGGCAAACAGGGAGGGATGCACATGGGCAGAAAAAAGGCATACAAGCCCGCAGCGCTTCGGCGCGCGGTGCAGGAATACTTTGCCGCGCTGCGCTACCGGGAGCCGGTATACCGCGAGGAGCCGGTGCTGGACGACGACGGGCAGCCGGAGTTTGACCGGTACGGACACCCGGCGACGCGCTTTGTGCGCGTCGTGACGGAGGACGGGACGCCAGCCAGCAGGACGAGCTGGGTCAGCCCGCCGACGATCACGGGGCTGTGCGGGCGGCTGGGCATCAGTCGGCAGACGTGGAGCAAGTATCTGGCGGCTGAGGAGACGCACGAGATCTGCGACGAGGCCAAGCGGGTGATCGAGACGTACCTGCAGGAGCGGCTCGAGGACAAAAACTCCGCAGCGGGCGCAAAATTTGCGCTGCAGGCAAACTACGATTGGCGCGAGCGGCGGGAGATCAGCACGGACGCGCCGACAAGAGCCGCGATCGCGGGCGGCGAGATGACGATGGACGACAAGCTGGCGCTGCTGCGCGAGATCCAGGGCATGCAGCTGCCGGGGACGGAGGGGACACATGACAGCGACGGTACTGTTTGAGCGGCTGCGCAAGCTCAAGCCGGTCCCGGCGGAGATCGACGACACGATCCTGCTGGACTGGCTCAACCAAGTGGAGGGGCAGATCCTCCACGAGATCTTTTTGCTGGCCTTAAGCGAGATCACGCCGTATTCGGCGACGCCAACCGAGGCGCTGGCCGCGCCGTATCCCTACGACGGGATCTATTGGCTGTGGATGGAGGCGCAGGTCGACTTTGCCAACGGCGAGTACGAGCGCTACACCAACACGATGCAGCGGTATAACACCGCATGGAACGATCTGGCGCGGCACATTGCCAAGTGCATCCGGCCGGTATACGGCAGGGCCGTGGAGCAGGGCTATTACCTGAGCGCCTACGGGATCGCGAAGGCGCACGGCTACACCGGCACGGAGGCCGAGTGGCTGGACAGCCTCAAGGGCGCAGCAGGCGCTCCGGGCAAGGACGGCAAGCCCTTTCGCTGGCGCGGGGCGTGGGATGCCTCGACGTCATACGCCAAGCTCGACGCCGTGGAGCACAACGGCAGCTGCTACGTCTGGACAGACGATGCCGACAGCACGGCCGGAGACGAGCCGGGCGTGGACGAGCTGTGGGAGCTGTGCGCGGCCAAGGGAGCCAAGGGGGCCAAGGGAGATCCCGGCGCAGCGGGTGCGCCGGGACCGCAGGGGCTGACCGGCCCGCAGGGTCCGCAGGGCGAAAAAGGCGAAAAGGGAGACACCGGGCCGCAGGGTCCGCAGGGCGAAAAGGGCGAGAAGGGAGATACCGGGCCGCAGGGTCCGCAGGGCCCGGCCGGAAGCGGCGGCAGTGCGGAGTTGCCGCCGGTGCTGGGGAATCTTGCCGCACAGATAGGGGATGCCGCTGCGGGTACGATCCCTGTTTACGCCGGGGATGAGGCGTGGGCGATCGAAAAGCTCATCAAGGACTACACCGGAGACAATGATCTGATCGGGTACATCCCGGATACGACGTGGGTGGCGGCGTATATGGCAGCGCAAAAGACACTGCTCAAACTGCTGCCCGATAGCGCGGCAGCAGACGCCGGGAAGCTGCTGCAGGTCGGCGCGGACGGTGCAGCGGCGTGGGGAAGCAAACTGCCGACGAGCCTCAAAAACCCCAAAGCGCTGACGTTTACGGGAGCGGCGACGGGGACTTACGATGGCTCTGAGGATCTGACGGTAAACATTCCGGCGGGCGGGTCTTCCGGCTCCGGCGGGGCGCTCAAGGCGATGAGCGCCGTGGGCGGGTACATCGGCATTCCGGCGGCAGACCTGCCGGAAAACGGCGTGGTGTGGATGTGCATCGCCGACGGGGCGACAAATCAGGAGTACTACTCTGGCACGATCACGATGCAGGGCGGAGCGCTGAGCAGCAACAACATGGTGAGCATATCCTCAAACGGCGTTATCCAGCTTAATCAGGTCGCTCAGGTATCGGACGGAATTGTCATCTATGGCATGAGCGCGTCGGCCTACACCGGCGTGTATCAGGTGGTCGGCGCGGGGGGTGGATCGTCCATCAACTGGCGCGGAGAGTACTCTGCACAAACGGCATATAACCGGCTGGATGCCGTGTCCTACAAGGGGAGCAGTTATGTATTTGTTTCCGCAACGTCGACAACCGGTGCGATACCGGGGATCGACGAGGAGTGGCAGCTCTTGGCGCAAAAGGGCGACTCCGGAGAGAGCCTCTCTCTCGGCATGACCTCCGCCGCCGTCGGCCAGATCGCCAAAATCTCCGCCGTGGATGCAAACGGCGTGCCGACGGCGTGGGAGCCGGTGGATATGCCGAGTGGGAGCGCGAGCGAAGGGAACGCGTTAACCTCCAGTGAGAGAAATCTCATACTCACTCTATTTAAGACCGTTCCGTATACGGCAGATGTAAGTAAGACGGTGAAGTCCCTAGAAAAAATATGGACAGGAGCAGCAACTTATTACACTGTGACGTACAGCCTAACAAGCGTTACCGCGAACAATCAGGAGACGAGGATAATAGAAGGCGGTACCCTTGAAATCAATCTTACGCCGGATGCTGGGACTGAGATTACAAACGTGGTCGTAACGATGTCAGGGGTTGATGTTACTGAAGGAGTCTACAGCAATAACAAGATTGCAATATATCCCGTCACCGGCAATGTGACAATTACAGCCGCGGCTACATCTGCGGCATATACCGCAATCGAGTATTTGCAGGGCGACGGAACAGCGTATATCAAGACTGATTAATTCCCGTCTGTGGGCGATCTTGTAGAGCTCAAATTTGCCGCAACACAAACAGACTGGGACTACGTTTTCAGTATGTATAAAGGAGGCTCCGCGCTATATGGATTTATTACGCGCATGGCATATACAGCGGGGACAAGCACCCGTTTCACGCGGCGCTTGCCGTCTGATGGTACGGATTATAATGCTCGAGTTGCATTTAACTGCGAACAAAACGTAGTGTACACGCTTAAAGAGATGGAGCCAGGCAAGGCGACCATCTACAACGAGGCTGGTGAAGGCCTGCTGACAATGGTTGACGAAAAGGCGTCCACCTTCGCAGAGCCGACAAACCCGATTTTTTTGTGGACACAATCAAACGAAGATACGCCGTGGGGCGTCAATAGATGTAAAACACGTATCTATGCGTTTAAGATTAAAGATGCATATGGTGAGACTAAGATGGATCTGATACCCGTGCTGGACGGAAACGGAGTCGCATGTCTTTACGATAAGGTGACGAAATCTTTCCTTTACGATGCGGCTGGTGGAAACACATTTATTGCGGGAGGTACGATTTAATGGATCTTTTTTGATTACGGCGGCACGCAGATTATGGTCAACGCGCCATATGCCGGGAAAAAATGGACACTGTTCGGGGATTCTCTTACCGAAGAGTATGGAGGAACAGACTGGAATCAATACAACGGGCTTACATATCCAGAGGGTGACGCTCGCAGATGGACAGGATATAAATTTGCATCTCGCATCGGAAGAGAACTCAGATTGACTATCGACAATCGGGCAAAGAGTGGAAGCAATATCTATCATTCCGAAGGGGGAACATATTCCGCTGTGAATGGAATTGCGGTTCTGAATGCGTTCATTACCGAGATCGAAGCAGGAACGACGGAATGTCCAGACTATATCACAGTTGCTTTCGGCTCGAATTCCTCCACCGATGCAATCGGGTCAACGGATGACACGTCGGAACTCACGACGACAGTATACGGCGCGACAAGGTACTATATCGAAAAGCTACGACAGTTACAAGGCACGTACAACCGACAAATGGTGTTTGGATTCGTCCTTCCGCCGCAGACACAGTGGGCGAACGACAATAGTAATCATAACGTCAGCGGTGCCAGGAAAGCTATGAAGGCTGTTCTTGACAGCGATGCATATGCAGCTCCGTATGTTGATATGTGGACGGAATCGGGAATAACGGCAGCTATGCTTCCGGATGGCGTGCACATTTCGAGCGAACGTGCAAACAACCTGTACTATCACGCAATGCGCAGGTTTATGATTGGATTATAGAGAGCCCTGTGAAGGAAACAAAGGTGCTGGTAAAGGATGGAAAGTTTGCAACATACGACGGGCGGGCTGTTAAAGCCTGAATGGAATAACAGGAGGGCCAACCATGATCTATTTTGAACCGGGAATGTGGATCGAGGAGGGGATGCGGTACACCGACGGGATACGGCGGTATATCGCGATCCGGTCCGGGCAGGCTGAGAGCCTGACGGACGAGTACTATTTTGAGGCGCTTTAGCGCCGGAAGAGGAGACGTGAACATGAACAACGAGCGATTTATCCAGCTCGCAAAGAAGCTGGTCAAGGACTATTTCAACGGTCGGAGCGATAAGACCGACAACGTTCTGATTGCGGACGATGACATCTTCGTCGTCTGGAGCTGCAAGACCTTGCAGAACAACAAGGCACTGCTGAGCACCACCGTGCCTGATGGTATGTACTACGAGATCACCTACAACGGTGACAAGCGCGAGTGCTACTTCGATGCCTACAAAAAGTGGGAGAACCGCTGCTACAAGGTGGAGGATTGAAGATGGAACAGCTCAGCGGACGGAGGGCCGCGTCCAGCGCGGCATCGAGGGGACGAGTAAGCTCTAAGGAGGGATAACATGCAGCAGTATCAGTGCCTGCTGGTGGCCAACGAGTGCTACCAGCGCGGGAGGTTTATGACGCCGACCAAGATCGTGGTGCACAGCACGGCGGCCAACAACACGAGCATCAACCGGTACGTGCAGCCCGCGCCGGGGCAGACGGCCGGGCTGATGCAGTATCAGCCGCAGGAGCGCAAGCTGACGGCCGCGCAGATGCGCGAGATCCTCGGCACAAACCGCTACGGAAACGACTGGAACCGGGGTGGCCTGTACGTCTGCGTGCACGCCTTTCTCGGCAAGCTGGCAGACGGCAGCCTCGCAGTATGTCAGACGCTGCCGTGGAAAATGCGGTGCTGGGGCGTCGGTTCCGGGCGCAAGGGCAGTTACAACGACTGCTCGATCCAGTTTGAGATCTGCGAGGACGACCACAGAGACGCGGCCTACTGCCGCGACACGTTTGAGTTGGCGGCCGAGCTGTGCGCGCACCTGATGAGGGCCTATCCAACGATCACGGAGATCGTGAGCCACAACGAGGCCGGGCAGCGGGGCTACGGCTCCGACCACAACGACCCGGACAACTGGTGGCCGCGGCACGGCTACACGATGGGGATGCTGCGGCGGCGCGTGGCGGAGCTGCTGGCGGGCAAGCCGCAGCAGGCGCCGGAGCCGAGCGGAAAGGAAATTTTCCGCATCCGCAAGAGCTGGGGAGACGCAGCCAGCCAGATCGGGGCATACAGCAATCTCGGCAACGCCATTGCGGCCTGCCCGACGGGGTACAGCGTGTACGGACCCGGCGGCAAGGCGGTGTATTCCGGCGGAACGACGGTCGTGCCGGACAACAAGGTGCAGCCGCCGAAGCAGTACACGGCCGGATACCGGCGCGGCTACGCCGTCAGGGCAAACGGCGGGCTCAACCTGCGCAAGGGACCGGGCACGCAGTATGCCAGCCTCCGCGTGATGCCGGACGGCAGCAAGTGCAGCTGCTACGGGTACCACACGGGCGAGTGGCTGTACGTCGTCGACGCAGCGGGCGTGACGGGGTACGCTAAGCTCGAGTATCTGGAGAGGCGGTGAGGCGGTGACGCAGGAGGAGATCGCAGTCAAGATCAAGGAGACGGAGGACCGCAGCCGGAGCAACGAGCGCCGCATCGAGGGCCTCGAGCGGGACCAGCGGGCATTAAACCAGCTGGCCACGAGCGTGGCCGTGATGGCGCAGGAGCAGCAGACGATCCGAAGGGACGTGGCCAAGAGCGGCGAGGACATCAAGGCGGTGCGCAAAAGCATCGAGGCACTGCAGGCAGCGCCGGGAAAGCGCTGGGAAAAGGTCGTGGAAAAGATCATCCTCGTGGCAGTCGGCGCGGTCGTCGCGTGGCTGCTGGCAAGGATGGGTATCAAATGAGGAGGGGAAAACCATGAGGAACTGGAAAAAGTGGCTCAAGGCCGCCGCGATCCGCGCCGTGAAGACGGTGGCGCAGACGGCCGTGGCGACGATCGGCACGAGCGCCGTGCTCGGCGAGGTCAACTGGGCCGTTGTGGCCAGCGCCTCCGCGCTGGCGGGCGTGCTCAGCCTGCTGACCAGCGTGGCGGGCCTGCCGGAAGAAAGAACCGAATAAGCCCGGAAAGAGGGCGCCCTGCGGGAGACTGCAGGGCGCTCTTTTTGCATATTTACGCGGCATGACAAGTTGACGGTAACTAACACGGCTTTTGGGGTAAAATGGCCAAAACCGGTGAGAGGAGGGGACAGCATGGCAGACAGCAGAGACGGCTACGCGGGCAAGATCGGCCACGGCGGACAGCAGTACGTCAAGGCACCTTTTGCCAAAAAGCCGACGGCGGATCAGAGCCGGATCCACACCGGCACGGACCTGCGCACGACGGCAGGCAAGAAGCTCAGCGGCAACGCGGGCAGCAACAAGTGACGCCCTGAGGGGCAGAAAGGGACAACATGGACTGGTATCAGAAGTTTGGGCTGCCGCAGCCCGAAGATGGCGCAAACGAGCAGGAGGTCGCCGCCCCTGACGCTGACGAGACTCCGGAAGGCGAAAACGAGCAGGAGGTCGCCGCCCCTGCAGAGGCCGAAGAAGCGGAAGATCACGCGGCAGAGACGCAGCCGGACGCGGAGGACGCTCCGCAGGAGGAGGCGCAGCAGCCGCAGGACAAGGAGACCCGCCGCCAGCAGGCTGCGGCCCGCAGAGAGCGGGAGCAGCGGCAGGCAATCGACGCCGCACTGGCGTCCGAGCGGGCCAAGTGGGAGAAAGAGGTATTTGGCAAGGCCGGGATCAAGGATCCGTTTACGGGCAAGACCGTGGAAAACATGGAGGACTGGAGAGCATTCCAGACCGCCACGGCAAACGCCAAGCTGGCAAACGACCTCAAGGCCGGACGGCTGACACCGGAGGGGCTGCAGCAGGCCCTGATGCAGTCGCCGGAGATCCAGCAGATCCTCAGCGGGGCCAAGGAGGCGCAGCAGCGCGCCGAGGCAGCCGAGCAGAGAGCCGGGGCGCAGGAGTTTTCGCAGCGCCGCGAGACGGAGCTGGCGGAGATCCGGCGGATGAACCCCGCCATCAAGTCGCTGGACGACATCATGGCGATGGAGACCGGCTCAAAATTTGCTGATGCGGTACGCCGAGGCAATAACTACGTCGACGCATACCGGCTTGCAAACTTTGATGCCCTGCAGCGCGGCCAGCGCGCGGCGGGAGAACAGGCAGCGAGAAACGCTGCGGCCGGGCTGCAGCATCAGCAGCGGACACGGCAGACGACCGGAGACACCCCGGCACCCGTCCCGGCAGGGGTCAAGGCCTTTTACAAGGCACTCAACCCAAATGCGACGGATGCGGAGATCTCCGCACATTACAACAAGACACACAAGGCCGGATAACGGCCGGAAGGAGGACAAATGGCATTCATACCGCAGAGCTACCGCGACGGGCAGCCTGAGCCGTGGGAATACCTCGAGGCATCCGCCATCGGGGCATGCACCGTCGGCATGGCGCTGACGCTCACGAGCGGCAAGCTCGCAAAGTGCACCGGCGCAACGAGACCGGACTATATCAGCATGTACGGCGGCACGGTGGCTGCCGGGGACGTGATCCCCTGCATCCGCGTGCACGAGGAGACGATCTTTGAGACGGAGTGGAGCGCGGCCAACACCGGCGCGGCCGTCGGCCAGATGGTGACGATCGACACGACCGGCTCCAAGGCCACGGCGACCACGACAAACGGCGTCTTTGAGGTCGTGGCATTCAAGGGCACGGCGATCGGCGACACGGTCCGCGGCAGATTTATTCGCCCGGGCACGGTGACGAGCACGGGCTAACAGACAGGAGGGGAAATATTTGGCAGGAATTATCGTTTCGGAATCCAGCAACGTGACCAACTCGCTCTTTGGCGAGCTGCAGTCTCCGCTGCGCATGCTCTTGGAGAGAGAGTATGAGGCGTGGATGCAGAAGGAGGGCAACGCCCTGCAGGATCTCTTTGTCAACATGCCGATCACGACGGCGAGCACCACGCTCGGCGGATTGACCGGCAGCAACAGCTTTGAGCCGGTCGGCGAGAACGGCGCGTATCCGCAGGGCGGCATCGAGGAGGGCTATTTTAAGACCTTCCGGCCGGTGACGTGGAAGGGCAGTTTCTCGATCTCCATGGAGATGATGGAGGACAAGCTCGACAGCGTGCTCAAGGGCCAGCCGATCCAGTTCCTGGACGACTACTGGCGCGCACGCTCCAAGTTTTTCTGGGGCCTGCTCGGCACGGCGCTGCAGAACAACGACACGATGAAGCTCGGCGTCGAGACCTTCTCGACGAAGACCAAGGACGACGTGAAGCTGTTTTCGCAGTCCCACAAGATCAAGCGCACCGGCAAGACGCAGAGCAACGCATTCTCCAACGCGTTCTCTGAGACTAACCTCGGCCTCGTGGCGACGGCCATGCAGAATCTCAAGACCGACAGCGGCGAGCCCGCGGGACTTGAACCGAACACCATCATCATCCCGAATGATGCAAAGGCCAAGGCAGACGTCTTCGGCGTGCTGGGTGCGTTCCACGACACCGGCACGGCCGCGAGCAACAAGTTCAATTACCAGTTCGGCAATTGGAACGTGATCATCGCGCCGTACCTCAACGCCTACATGGGGACGAGCGGCTACCCGTGGATCCTCGCGGACCTCGAGTACAACAAACGCTACTACGGCGCCGTGGATGTCGACCGCAAGCCGCTGACCGTGCGCAGCGAGATCGCCGAGAACGACGCGAACGTCTGGAAGGGAAACGCCAGATTCACCGGAGGTTTCTACGATTACCGCGCCTTCGCGGCCGCGGGCGTGAGCTTTGGCAGCTCGCTCACCTGAGGGAGCATGAGTAAGTAAAAAGGGGGCAGGGAAATGGACGACAAGGCGCTGCAGGCTGCGCTGTGGTACAAGCAGCTGTGCGAGAGCAACAACGCCGTTTTCCTGCCCCTGTTTTTCGATCATCACCGGCACCTGATCCTGATGGGCGGCGGCGGCAGCGGCAAGTCGATTTTTGCAGGCCGCAAGGTGCTGGAGCGCTGCGCGACGGAGCCGGGGCACCGCATGCTCGTGGTCCGCAAGGTCGCCAAGACGCTGCGCGAGAGCTGCTTTGATCAGCTCAAGGCGCAGGCCATGCAGTACTACGGACCGGCCGTCAAGATGATCCCGCGCGGCAAAAGCGGCGACATGTACATCACGTTTACAAACGGGAGCGAGATTTTGTTTGCCGGACTGGACGACGTGGAAAAGCTCAAGTCCATCCACGATATCTCGGGCATCTGGATCGAGGAGGCGAGCGAGCTGCTGGAGGGAGACTTCAACCAGCTCGACATCCGCCTCCGCGGCGAGCGCAAATATTACAAGCAGATCATCATCTCGTTCAACCCAATCTCCATTACGCATTGGCTCAAAAAGCGGTTCTACGACCGTGAGGATGCGCGCGTCGTGACGAGCCGGACGACGTACAAGGACAACCGCTTTTTGCCGGAGGAGGACCGCCTGACGCTGGAGGCGTTCCGCGAGACGGATCCCTATTACTATCAGGTATACTGCCTCGGGCAGTGGGGCGTGCTGAGTCAGACGATCTTCCGGCGCGATATCCTGATGGAGCGGCTGCTGCACTGCAAAAAGCCGATCCGGCGCGGGAGATTTGCCTATCGCTACGACGAGACCGCGATCACGGACGCAGCGTTTACGGACGCGGAAGACGGCGAGACGCTCGTCTGGGAGGAGCCAAAGGCGGGACACCCTTACGTCATCGGGGCGGACACGGCGGGAGAGGGATCGGACTGGTTTGTTGCGTGTGTCATCGATAACAGCACGGGGCGGCTCGTGGCAAAGTACCGCACGAGGACCGACGAGGATCTGTTTGCCCGCGAGGTATGGTGCCTCGGCATGTGGTACAATCAGGCGCTCGTCGGCATCGAGGCCAACTTTTCGACGCATCCGATCAAGGAGCTTTCACGACTGCGGTATCCGCGGCAGTTCGTGCGGCAGGTCGAGGACAGCCTGACGCATGTGGTGCGCGAGGCGCTCGGCTTTAAGACGGACCGTCTGACGCGGCCGGTCATCATCGCGGAGCTGCAGGGGATCATGCGTGAGCATCCGGAGCTGATCGACGATGAGGACTGCCTCAACGAGATGCTCACCTTTGCCCGAAACAGCAAGGGACGGCCGGAGGCGGTCGAGGGCGCGCACGACGACTGCGTGATGGCGCTGGCGATCACGTACTATGTGCGCCAGCAGCAGCGGGCGGCCGTGGAGACGCGGCACAAGCGCGTCAAATGGGATAAGGACCAATGGGAGGATTACAGATCGGCCGACGCTACGGAGCGGGCCTATCTGATCAGCAAATGGGGCAACCCATTCTGAAATAGGAGGGAAATATGCTGCAAAATATCCGACAGCTGGCGGGAGAGCCGCCGGAGCTGACCGGCAACATCGCGGCTGACACGGCCGCGCTCAACCGCTGGCACCGCAAGCTGATGGCGGGCCTTGAATATCTGTTTTGCGAGGTCGAAAACCAAATGGACGCGCTCACCGGCGACCGGGCAGCCATGGCGGAGCGAAAGATGCAGGCCGCGAAAAAGCGGCTGGAACGGGGGAGACAGAATGGGTAGACTGCCGGGCATGGCCTATAGCTCCGGGATCACGCGGTCGCAGCAGGTGCAGTTCGGCGGGCTGCGGCACCACCCGAACGCCGGGGACGGCGAGATCTATGACATGGAGAATATGAGCGCGCGGGACTATCCCCTGCTGCGCTCTCGCGATAAGCGCCGGAACGGCGGGACGCTGGTCGGCGCAACGGAAATGTTTTTCGATAACCACGCGATGTGGTACGTCGATGCGGACGGCTGGCTGTGGTACAAGTGGGCGCTGCTCAACCTCAAGGCAGCATACGTCGGGACGGGAGAGACAAAATTCGTGCGCTTTGGGGACCGCATCGTGCTGATGCCGGCGAAAAAGCTGGTGCAGGCAAAATACACCGTCAAGGGGAAGGCAGACAATCCGGCAGCCCTGCCGACGAGCGCCGAAAAGGGAACGGCATACGTCATCAACACCAATCCAAAAGATCCGCAGAACCCGAAATGGTCGCTGTTTGTATGGACCGGCGACGAGTGGGACAGCAGCATGGGCGCGTGGATCATAAACATGGAGGCGGAGCTGACGGCGACCAAGATCACGATCTCGGACGGGACGATCTACGGAGCCGCCGCCACGGCCAACACGCTGACGATCAATTCCCCGGCATCGGCCGATTTTGCAAAGGCGGGATTCCAGGTCGGGGACGCCGTGGAGATCGACGGCCTGACCACGGAGCCGGGCAACAACAAGATCGCGATCATCCGCGAGATCGGCTCAAGGAGCCTCATCTTTTCGGATTATTGCTTTAAGATCCCGCTGAGCGCCAGCGGCGAGAAGCAGACCTCGTACAGCGAGACGGGGACGATCACGCTGCGGCGAAGCGTGCCGGACATGGACGTGTGCTTTGAGTTTGAAAACAGGCTGTGGGGCGCGGACAAGAAGGAGATCTTTGCCAGCGCGCTCGGAGATCCAACGAACTTTTACGTTTTTGACGGGCTGAGCACGGACAGCTGGTATGTGGAGCTGCAGACCCGCGGCGAGATCACGGGCGGCGTCGGCTGGCATTACCCCACGTTTTTCCGCGAGGACTATATCCTGCGGATCTACGGGGCGGACGCCACGACATTCCAGACGAGCGAGATCCTCGCACCGGGCGTGGCGCACGGCATGCAGCACAGCCTCGGCGCAGCGGGCGGACTGCTGTTTTACTACTCTCCGCAGGGCATGATGGCCTACGACGGAGATTACCCGCAGGACCTGCAGCAGGTTTTTGGGCCGGGTGAGTACAGAGGAGGACTCGCGCAGAGCGACGGAACGGACTATTACATCCAGCTCAAGAAGCCGGGCGCGGCCCCGCAGAGGCTGTACCACTACGACGGGCTGCGCGTCATCTGGACCGTGGAGGACAGCCCCAACATCGACAGCATGGCCCTGACGGAGGGGGCGGAGACGCTGCTGCCGTCCATCATCGCAATGACGACCGGCAAGGCGCTGACGACGCTCAAGGGGCCGGGCGGACCGTGGGCCGAAAACACGGAGGCTGTGGCAAGCTTTGTGGAGTTTGCGGACTTTACGATGGAGAGCCCGAACCGCAAAGCCGTGAGCAAACTGCTGCTGCGGCTGAGCCTGATGGGCGCGAGCGTGACCGTCAAGATCCAGTACGACAGCAGCGGGACGTGGAAAAGCGTGGCAACGCTGACCGCAGCGGGCAAGCGGAGCTATTACCTGCCGGTCGTGCCGCACCGGTGCGACCATTTCCGGATCCGCATCGAGGCGACGGGAGAGTGGGCGCTGCACAGCCTCGCCATTGAATACTACGTCGGAAGTGCGCTGCATTAAGGAGGCAACATGGACAACGCAAAAAAGAACCTGCACAAGTGGCAGGACAAGCTGGACCGCAACCTGCAGGCCTACGCCGGGGAGCTTGACAAGATGGACGCGCGCGAGCTGCAGTACAAGGGCGGCCACGCGCTGCGGCCGCTCATCGAAAACGGGATCGACGAGCCGACGGAAACGCCGCACGTCTGGAACATCACGAGCGAAAACATCGAATCGGAGATCGACAACAGTATGCCGACCGGGAAGGTAACGCCGAGCCGCCAGCAGGACAACCTGCTCGGCAAAATGATCGAGGCTATGCTCCTGGACGAGCTGGACCGGCTGCCGGCGGAGCGCATCAACGACCGCGCAGAGCGCACCTGCAAGGTGCAGGGCGGCGTGCTGTATCTCGTGGAGTGGGACAGCGCGCAGCGGACGCACACGACCGTCGGCGAAAACAGCATCACGGTGCTGCATCCCAAGCGCTACATCCCGCAGGACGGCGTCGAGGAGCCGGAGGACATGGACTACATGTTTCTCCGCATGCCGCAGACCAAGGGCTACGTCAAGCGCCGGTACGGCGTGGACGTCTCGGACGAGACGGAGGAGGACGCCAGCCTGCGCGGAGAGGAGGCCAGCACGGCCGAGGACCTCGTCACGCTGGAGACAGCCTACTACCGCAACGAGCACGGCGGCGTCGGACGCATCGTCTGGGTGGGCGACACGGTCTGCGAGGAGTTGGAGGACTGCCAGAGCCGCCGCCTGCGCCGCTGCAAAAAGTGCGGGCAGACAGAGGCGGACTCGGTCAACTGGAAGATGGTCGGACCGACCGTAAACGGTGAGTATCCGCAGGGGCTGCCGCCGGAGCGGCGGAGAAAGGACGCCTGCGCCTACTGCGGCGCGCGCAGCTGGGAGGAGACGGACGAGGAAGGACGCTGGATGACCATCGCCGACCTGCGCGAGAAGGGCGTCCGCGAGGACGTTCTGAACCGCCTGCAGGGGATGGCTGCACCGGAACCGGCTGCGGCAGAGCCGGACTTTACGCCGGACGGGACAGCAGATGGCGCAGCGGGTAGTTTGACGCCGGATGCAGAAAGCGGCGCAGAGACGCTTCTGGGGCCTGAGACGCTGCCTCCGTACAACACGCAGACGCAGGCAGAAACGGGATACTGGGTGCCGTACTACCGCCCGAACATCTACCCAGTCGTGCTGCAGCGGAATGTGACCGCATGGGGAACGTTCCTGGGCGAGAGCGACTGCGATAAGATCCGGGACCAGCAGAACACGGTAAACCACCTGAGCCGCAAGATGATCACGCGCATATCGAAATGGGGCACGAAGATCGCGATGCCGGACAATCCCGGCCTCCGCATGGACGGCCAGGATCAGGAGCTGTGGTACATGCCGCAGTCCGATCTGGCGCAGGTAAAGCAGTTTGATTTTACCGGCGACCTCGAGTGGCCGTATGCGTACCTCAATCACGTCTACGAGGAGAGCCGCCGGATCCTCGGCATCACGGACTCGTTCCAGGGCCGCACGGACACGACGGCGACGTCCGGCAAGGCCAAGGAGTTTTCGGCCGCGCAGGCTGCCGGCCGAATCGAATCGAAGAAGATCATGAAGAAGGCCGCGTGGGCCGAGATCTTCGAGCGCCTCTTCCGGAACAAGCTCGCCTACTGCGAGGAGCGGCGGAAGATGCACGGCAAGAATGAGATGGACACGGAATGGAACTCGTGGGCGTTTCTGGAGTGCGACGAGGCCGGAGAGCTCTACTGGAACGATCAGTTCCGTTTTTCGTGCGACAACGCGTCCGGGCTGGCCGCAAACCGCGAGGCCATGTGGCAGGAGATCACGCAGCACCTGCAGAGCGGCGCTTACGGCAACCCGAGCGAGCCGCAGACGCTGATCCGCTACTGGTCGCAGATGGAGATGCAGAATTACCCCGGCGCGGGGACGATCAAAAAGCTGCTGGAGGAGCAGGCTGCGCAGCAGCAGGCACAGGCGATGGCCATGCAGTCGCAGCAGGCCATGCAGCAGCAGATGGGTATGCAGCAGGGCATGCAGTAAGGAGGGGCCATGCAGTACGGATACAACAAGGATACGGACTACAAAAAGCTGATGGACGACGCGGCCTCGAAGGGCAACTACGCACAGGCAGCGATCTATGAGCAGATGCGCAATGAGAAGATCGCGGGCGAGGGCCTGCACCAGTGGGCGCAGACGAACCAGTACGCAAATTACCTGCAGGGGGCCGGAGCAAATACCGGCTGGAAGAACCCCTATCAGGAGGAGCTGGACGCTGCGATCAAGCGCCTGCAGGAGAACAGCGGCGGGGCCTACAAATGGGACCCCGAAAACGACACGGCCATGCAGGAGTACCGCAAGACCTACCTGCGCGAGGGTGACCGGACGATGCGCGACACGCTGGGGGCATACGCCAAGCAGACGGGCGGCCTTGCCTCCACGCAGGCCATCGCGGCGGCCAGTCAGGCGGCAGACAACTACAAGGCACAGCTGGCCGACAAGGTACCCGAGCTTGAGCAGCAGGCCTATAACCGATGGTACAACGAAAAGCAGACGGCCCGGCAGGATCAGTACAACTACCTCTCGGCCCTCATGAACGCGGGCAGCGCCGCGCAGAGCGACTACAGCCTGCGCATCAACGAGGCGCTCAACCGCTGGCAGCAGCTCGGCTATGCGGACGATCAGGTGTCGAGCGTGCTGGGCGTGGGCGTGGGCACGCCGACGACGGACCAGTCGTATCAGAACTGGCAGAAGATGCAGGCGCAGCAGGACGCCGACTGGCAGCGCGAGCAGTGGAGATACCAGCAGGAGCTGGACAAGTACACCCAGAACGAGCAGCAGCGCCAGAACGCCTATAACCTCGCCATGACGATGCTGCAGCTGGGCCAGATGCCGAGCGCGGAGATGCTGGCACAGGCCGGGATCAGCGGCGAGGACGCGAAGCGCATCCTCGCGGGCGTGCAGGCGCAGAGCGGCGGGTACAGCGGCGGCTCCGGCGGAAGATCCGGCGGCGGCTCGTACAGCTCCGGCAGCGGGGGCGGGAGCGGATCGGGAAGCGGGGGCGGGACAACGGGAGGCACAGACGGGAATACGCCGACGATTGCAGACAGCAGCCAGCTCAGCGCGCTGGGGCAGCAGTATTACCGGGACATCGTAAGCTCGTCGAGATATCCGCGCAGCGCAGAGGATCAGTACGCGGCGATGGAATCGATCTTTAACAAGATCACGCAGGACTATAACGCCGGGCATCTGACGCTGGCGGAGAAAAACTATCTCGCCTCGCTTTGGGGCGTGAACTAAGGAGGAGCCTATGCCGAGGGACGCAATGGCCGAATGGCTGGCGAAACGGAATGCAGAGAAAGCTGCACAGCGCGCGACCCCGGGACACGGGGCCGTGCGTCAGGCGCAGATCAAGGTAGACCAGATTCTGGAGCAGGCCAGGAAAACGACGACGGCGCTGACCGGGGTAAAGACGGGGAAAACGGAAAAGTCCTCTACGCCGGTGCGGCAGGAGGAGGGGCGCGACGCAATGGCCGAATGGCTCGCGGCGCGCAAAGAGTCCAAAGTGCAGCAGATCGCGGAGCAGGGGAAGTACGCTGTGCGAAATGTGGGGTCGCTGTACAAGGCTGCGACCGGCATGTGGGGCGAGCTGCGAAAGGCGAACGAATGGCAGGGGCTGGGCGTGGACGCCGGGATCCGTCAGGGGTATCAGGCACGCGTGCCGGTGCGGGGCGGGAGCCAGCTGCAGCAGCAGGCGGAGAACGCTTTGCAGATGGACAAGACAGGGCCGTACCGCCAGAGGCTGACGAGGAGCCGCGGGGAATCGCTTGAAAAGCTGTTCACGGACAGCCTGAACCAGAACCAGACGGCGGAGCAGCATGGCCAGACCATCCGGCAGGAGCTGCAGGAGCTGCGGACTGCCGGGGAAAGCGGAACGGACGCTGCGGCCGCGAAGGAAAAGTGGGACGACGTGGCCAGCCGCCTGTATTATCTGGCATACAGCCAGAGCATGAGCGCCGACGAGTACAACAAGCTCGTGAGCGAGGTATATGACGCCTACGACGCATACCGCAGCGGGGTCAAGGGCCGGAGCTTCGGCCAGCGCGAGCAGAAGTGGACGGATGCGCTGCGCGGGCCGGTGATGGGTGACGAAAACTACACTGCAGCGGGAAAGGCGCAGCAGGATGCCATGCTTGCCGCAGCGGGAGGCATCCCGGAGGATCGAAACACCTTTGGCTATGAGCTGCGCTACAACCAGAGCACGACGCGCGAGAACATCCAGTACAAGAGCGTCGACCAGCTGCTCGATGCAGCGGGCAAGCATGTAGACCCGCAGGCGGACGTGACAAGCCAGTCGCAGGGCGCGGCGACGGACGCCGCGATCTTTGGATATCTGGCCAACGTGGCCATGACGCAGGAGCAGTACGACCGGTACATGCAGGCCCTCGACCGCTACGCCAAAAACGCTCCGGCGACACGGGCCGTCAGCGGATACGGGACGAGCGACGTGGTCGGCCAGCTGGAGACGTATCGACAGCAGCGCGAGGCCAACGGCCTGCGCGCAAACGAACAGGCTGCGGAGGATGCGCTCAACAGTTACCCCGAGATGTCGGCGGGTTCCTTCCTCGACCAGGTGGCGAGCGGATCGGAGCGGGCGCGCGACAACCTGTTCCAGAAGTACCCGGCCGGACTGGAGCAGCTGCTTGTCCGCGGAGGGGGCTACGCCGGGAAGGCGCTGGGCAGCCTGCTCAACGGCTTCGGAGCGTTTGAAAACGATCTGGGCGATTACTTCGCCGAGGGCGGCGAGGAAAACATCAACTACCAGAATCCGGAATGGCAGGAGGCCAAATATCAGGATTGGGTGCGCGGACGCGAGACGTCCGACCTGCTGCAGAACGGCGGCAAATTTGAGCGATGGGCGGCAGAGCAGATCTCCGGCCTGACGACGGCCGCGCTGGAAATGGCGGCCGCCTCCACAATTGCCGGAGCGGCGACGGGGACGATGGCTAATTTTGCGGGGGGCAGCCGACAGGTATCACCGCTTGTGACAAACGCGGCTACAAAGGCTGAGAAGTTTGCGCAGATGGCCAAGCAGGGCAGCAACATCGTGACGAGCAGCTTCGCGGCGATCAACTCCTACGGCGAGGCAGAGAGCAACGGGGACGCGAGAGGCGAGCAGTTTATCCGCTTCGCCGCGGGCGGTCTGCTGGAATACGGGACAAACATGCTTTTCGGCGGAAACCCGCTGATCGACGCCGGGGACACCGGAAAGGTGACGGAGCTTGTCTACAAGATGACCAACAACGAGACGATCCGAAAGATCGTTTCATCCGCGGCATTCGATCGCATCGGCGAGGGCCTCGAAGAGGTGGCCTCTGCGATCGGTTCGGCCGCGCTGGACTATGCACTGACCGGCGAGGCAGACCTGAGCTGGGACGAGCTGCGGGATGAGTTTATCTCCGGCTTTGCGCTGGCTATGGTGCTGAGTATCGGACCGGATGCGGCCGAGGTGCTGGCAAAAAACGACCACGAGGGCAACGCCAAGCGCATCACGATGTTCGACGCGGCGGCGCAGAGCGACCGCGGCGAGCTGAACCTCCAGATGGAAAAGTACGCCGTCGAGTTTTTGGCGGGCGACGAGGATCTGATGCTTGCCAACGGCTGGGATCATGTGCAGCGCAGCACAGCCAAAAAGAGCTGGGCGCAGGCCGTGAACGAGTACAACACGGTGTATCGGAATCTCGTGGATGCCGAGGCATATTGGGCCAAGACCGGAGAGGGGAAGGCATACCGGGGGACGGATGCCGAACGCGTGATTGCCGACGCCAGAGGGAGCATTGAAGGCGTAGACTCCAAGACCTTCTCGGCGGAGACGCTGGAGGAGAACGTGCGGCAGATCCGGAAGGCATGGGACAGTGCAGTGGAGAATGCGGAGAATTTTGCGATGACCGGCCGCATGGATGCAGAGATCGCGAAAATGGCCCGGACGGCCGAAAGCTATCTTGACAAGGCCGTGCAGGATGGTACAATGGACGCAATGACGGCCCTGAACCTCCGCAACGAGCTGAGCATGATCAACGAGGGCGCGACGGCGAACCTGCAGGCGTATCTCAACGCGAGATACGGAGAGGGGACGCCGCAGGCCGAAACACAGCAGGAGACCGTGCAGGAGGCTGCACAGGGCGTCAACACCATCCGCGCGGAAGCGGAGAACAACGCCGCCGTGAATGCGGCAGAAACCGGAGGAATCGACAATGGCAGAACGGAGATTTTTGATGGAGGCAGCCAACGGGATGCAGGTATGGGTACCGGAGAGCAGACTGGAGGCATGGCAGCAGGAGCAGCAGCGGCAGAAGCAGAGCGGCGGAACGCTTACGCCGGAGCAGGAGAAAATGGTCCGGCAAATCGTCGAGCGAATCTACGGCCCGAAGACGCAGCAAGAGCGGAACGGCTGAACCGTTACGCCAGCCTGCAGAGCGACACCAGCCTTGCGCAGCTCGTGCGGGGCGGATCGGATGCCGTGACGCTGGCCGTGATCCCGGAGAGCATGTATGACGACGGGATGCGGGCGGCAAAGCAGGCCGGTGCAGAACTCGGCGTGGACGTCGTCTTTGTGCGCGGCTCGATGGCAATGCAGCGGGGAGATCAGCTGATGCGCATCAACGGCGTGTATGACGCGGCGGCGAAGCGCGCCGTCGTCAGCGCGACGGACATCCAGTACGACGGCGGGCAGCTGGCGCAGCATGAGCTGTTTCACGTCCGGGCAAACAAAGACCCGGCCCTCGTGCAGCAGGCGCTGCAAAAGGTCCGGGAGACGTTCGGCGAGGAAGCATTTGAGCAGGTGGCGCGCGAGTATGTGCAGAGCTACAGCGGGGCCTACCAGAGCATGGAGGACGTTTACGAGGAGGTCCTCGCAGACGCCTACGCCGGCATGAACCGGTTCCGCGCGGGCGCGACGCAGTTCACGGAGACCGTGCAGGGAGAAGTGCAGCAGAGCGAGCGGGCGTCCGAACCGGCGCAGACCTCGCAGGAGACGAGGGGAAGCCCGCCTGCAAACGCAGAGGAACGGAGCGGGAACCCCGAAAAAGGGAAGACCTTCTGGGAGAAAATGCGGGCGTGGAAGGAAGGCGGCGCGCCGGATGCTGCTATGGAGCCGAGCCGCACGCTGCAGCAGGCGGGGATCAATGAGCTGATCAGCCTGAGCAGCATGCTGGAAAAGGCGGATGGCAAGAGCCAGACGATGCGCGAGGCGATCTATGACAACCTGAAATACCTGCAGGACGACCTGATCCGGCCTATGGCGATCGGCAGAAAAGGGGAAACTCTTTATTGCGTAGTCCCGGCACGTACCTCCATGGACATGCCGCGCGTCGTAGAAATGCGGAAAACGAATGCCGGGTACGAGGTGGAGGCGGTAAGCAGCCTGTCGAACGCGGCGATCATCAAAACGCTTGAGGGAAGCGACCTGCTGAGCGCGAATGTGCAGGCGCTGGACCACGCTATCCAAGATTTTGGGTATCAGACAAAAGCCAACACGCAGTTGTGGGTGAGGCCGGAGAAGGCGAAAAACGGCGTGCCGTTCGCGGACATTTTCGAAGCGAGAGACGCGAGGGACTTTGAAGCTAAGTTTTCACTTGCCGGGCAGAAGGCCAGAACGGCGAACTCGCAGACGCTGCAGCTTGCCGAGCAGATGGAGCAAGAGGGCGCGAGCAGGGAGGAAATCTGGCAGGAGACCGGATGGACGCGCACCATGGACGGCCAGAGCTGGCGCTTTGAGATCGATAACAGCGAGGCGGAATACCGCGGCGGCGGAGATGCACAGTTCCGAAAGGATCATGCCGACTATGCGGAATATCAGGACCTGCTGCAGAAGATGTTTGAGGGAACGATCAGCGAAAGCGAAATGCAGCGCATGGAGCAGTTGGATGATATCTGGAGCGGAGAGTATGCGAGGCTGCGCGAGCGGGTAGAAAGCGGGAACGCGACGCTTGCGGACGTACTGCAGCATGACTCGCTCTATGAGGCGTACCCGGAGCTGCGGGACGTCAAGGTCCGGCTGGAGAGCGACACAGGAAGCAAGAACGGAAGCTATGACCCGAGCACCAACACCATCACGATCTCCGAGGACAAGCCGGGAGACAGCGCGAAAGTCGGGACCATGCTGCACGAGATCCAGCACGCGATCCAGCAGATCGAGGGCTGGGAGAGTGGAGCCAGCCCGGAATACTGGGCGGCACGCGAGTATGAGAGCGGCGACACTGCAAGCGACCGCGCGCAGGAGCTTTACAGCAGGATCCTCAACAGCCTCGACAAGGCAGACCAAAACAAGGTGATCCGCTACAACGAGCTTGACCGCGAGATGGAGGCCACATTCTCGGCAGACCCGGAGAGCGAGGCCGGAAAGCGGTATGCGAAATACGAGGCAAAGCAGGACAAGCTGTATGAGGAGCTCTACAAAAACGAGTGGTTCCGGCGGTTGCTTGACCTCCAGCGGAAGATGGAGAACCCGCAGTCCGCGTATTACGAGATGTACCTCAACACGGCGGGAGAGATCGAGGCGCGCAATGTGTCCGAGCGATACCGCATGGCGCAGGAGGAGCGAAGAAAAACCGCGCCGAAGGGCGCGGATGAAAACACGCTGTTCCGCGGGGGCGGAGGCATCTCTGCAGAGATCAACGAGCAGTACAAGAGCGAACTGAAGAGATGGGACAAAGAAGGCCGCAACGGGAACGAGCGGCTGATATTAGGAACGACAGGCCCCGTTTTGCAGAATCTGGGAGCAGAAGACGGGAACATCTACCTGAACGGGTGGAAGATATCCAAGATCATGCACACCCACGAGGAAATGAGCTTGCGGACATTTGAGGCGCTACCGCAGGTGCTGGAAAACCCATCGCTCGTGCTGGCAAGCCGAGCAGTGCGAACACGTGGCGTAAACACCAGGCTCGTCATGTTCGGCGATGTCCGGGCAGAGAACGGGAAAGCCGTGCAGGTCGTGCTGGACCTGCTTCCGGCGGAAGGCGGATACAGGCTCGATGGGATGCAGAAGGTAAACAGTGCATACACGAAGGATGGGGGAAGACTCTCGTTGGAGGACAGCGATGTGCTGTACACAGACGCAAAAAGAGCCGCCCAGGTGCTTCGGTCGCTGGGCTACCGAAGCGGTAGCCCAGACGGTTTGCACAAGGACGGCTATATTGGAAGTATAGCATACGCCGCCGACGGTGTCAAGATATCCGGAGAAAAATTTACAAGCGTGATTGGGACGCTGCAGAAATTCTCCGTGCAGGAGGAGCTGCAGGACATCCGCGAGAACGGCATCCGCGGGAAGGAACTGGCAAGCGACCGGGAGGAGACGCAGCCGGAGGACGTGCTCGGGTATGCGGATGACCGCGGGGAGCCGGTGCTGAGCGAGAGCTATTTCCGGGACTGGGTGCAGCAGACGAACGCCATGCCGCAGGGGTTTGTATGGGGCAAAGATGTGCCGTTTTACTCGCAGACAACAGATCTGTCGCCCAAGCAGGCTGTGGAGCTGCTGGAGGCCGTGACTGGGAAGCGCTGGCGCGTGGAGCCACGAAAGAACGGCGGCTGGCGCGCCGTGGAGACGGACTTTGCGGCAAAGCAGGGCATGTACACCCCGCAGGAGGCGGCGAACCGCCTGAACGCAGCCAAGAAGGCCAGAGCGGACGCGGACGCAGCGGCATACCGGAACGGAGAAGCCCCGGCGAGGGCGACGACCGTGGCGGCCGAGGGCGTGGCAAAGGACCGCTTCCGCGCGACACCGGCGCTCGACAAGATCGGCGTCAAGATCGACATGGGCGTGACGGACTACCGGACGACCAAGGAGATGCGGCAGAGGGCCGAGGCGGAATACCAGACCGACAAGCTGATCTCCAAGGCGGAGCGCCGGTGGGGTGCGACGGCGCTCGAAAAGAACTTCGCGCGCGACATCGCGGCCGGGCGATACTCCTACGCCGACATCCCGGACACGGCAAGGTGGGACACGGTGACGGACCTCGCCAACCTGTACATCGACAAGCGCATGCTCGGTGAGGACCTGCGGCTGCAGCGCAAGTACGCGATCCGCGACGCGCTGCTCTACAAGGCCATGGAGCTGCTGCCGGACGAACTGGAGCTGATGAGCGATCCGGGCGGCTTTGACAAGGAGGCCCTGCTCGTACTCAACTACCGGACGCCGCAGCGCTCGATGCTCAAGATGTTCGGCGACAAGCGCGGTGAGGAGATCAACCGGTACTACTTCGACCCGGTAACGAGAAACGAGGCGGAGAGACTGCGCTGGATGAACCGGCAGCTCGACGCGGTGCGCGAGTTCCAGGGCGAGGGCGACAAGGTCAAGGGCCTGAAAAAGGCCGAGAGTGCCTACGTCCACATGGCCCTCGACATCGAGGCGACCGTGCAGCGGATCAACCAGTCGCCGAACAAGGCCGCGATCCAGAAGGCCGTGACGGAGCTGACAAAGATGGAGACCGCGCAGAAGGCAAGCCCGGACGCGGAGGCAAGAGAGGCGGAGATCCAGCGCGTGGCGACGGACCTCGACCTGAACGCCGCCGAAAGCAAGTGGGCGCAGCAGTACGCACAGTTCCTGACGCAGAAGGACGGGATCAAGGGCGAGATCGACGAGAAGAAATGTGCGGCGGCCGTGAAGCAGTACCGGCAGCTCTTTGACGACTACTACAACGCAATTGCAGACTTTCTCGTGTCGCACGGCGACGAGCCAATCGGCAAGATCGACTACTACGCGCCGCACCTGAGCACGGCCGACAAGGTCAACCTGCTCAACCAGGCGTTCGAGGCGCTGGGCTTTAACGCCAGCGCAACGAGGCTCCCGGCAGAGATCGCGGGCAGGACGGAGGATTTCCGGCCGAACAAGCGATGGACGCCGTTCTTCCAGAGCCGCGAGGGGACGCAGACAGAGTACGACATCGTGCACGGGTTTGAGAGCTATGTGACGTACCTGTCCGACGTGCTTTTCCACACGGACGACATCCAGAAGATCCGCGCGCTGGAAAATTATACACGCCTCGGCGGCAAGAACGACTTCAAAAATTCACTGGCGGAGGCGATCGAGCTTTCCCGCAGCGGGCAGCGAGACGAGAAGCTGGACTTTTTGCGGGAGCTGAAGCGAGTCGATGATTTCGCAGAGCCGACAACGGCGGAGATCAACAAACAGCTTGACCAGTATATCGCCGAGCTGTTCGCCGCAGAGAAAAACAATACGCGGTATTCCGATCTTGCCGTCTGGCTCAAAAACTACGGCGACGTGCTGGCAGGGAAGCAGTTCGGCGGAGACCGCGGGGCGGAACACAGAGGCGGACGCGGAATCCTGAAGCTCGGCACGCAGCTCACGCAGGCTTTTGCTAGGGCCAACGTCGCGGGCAACGTCTCGTCGGCCGTCAACCAGATCGCGCAGCTGCCGACGATCCTCGGAGAGCGGAGCAAGCGCTCCATCGCGCAGGCGACGGCGGAGTTTGCAACCGGGAAGCTGCGGCAGTTCCAGATGGACAGCGATTTTATTACGGGCAAAAAGGGCGTGGATTATATCTCCAACACCTTCGCGGACTCGTTTATGTCCGGCATGTTCAAGCCGGCCGAATTCGTCGACACGACGATGTCGACGATCGCGGCCAGAGCGGCATACCTCGACGCGATCCGTGACGGCAAGACGCACGAGGAGGCCATGAGGGCGGCAGACGCCTACGCACGCTCCATCATGGGCGACCGTACCAAGGGCGCCAAACCGCTGATGTTTCATTCCAAGACACCAGTCATGCAGATGGTCAACATGTTCCAGATTGAGGCGCTCAACAGCTGGGAGCATGTGTCGCAGGATCTCCCGCGGCAGTTCCGGCAGATCGCGGCGGAGAGCGGAAAGGCCAAGGCAGCGCGCGTGCTCAGCAGCGTGATCCTGAAGACCGTGCTTGCGGCCTTCGTGGTCAACCGCGTGACGGAGGAGATTTACGGAGGGACTCCGGCCCCGTTCGACATCATCGGCATGAGCATGAATTTCATCGCATCCGGCGAGGGACTGACTACCAACGACTGGATCCGATACATGTTCAACAAGGCGAGCAATGCCATGTTCGGCGTCGACCTGTTCGACGACGTTCCGACGCCGCAGGAGGGCTTTGACTGGGGCAACGCTGTGGAGGACACGCTGTATAACATCAGCAATGAGGTCCCGTTCCTCTCCAACCTCTCCGGCATGGTCGGCGTGGGAGACAGAACTTTGATGATGCCGGACCTGTTCGGCAAGGGGAAAGATCTGTGGGACGCGGCAACGGAGCACGGGCTGCTCTCGCCGGAGAGCGGAGAGGCACTGCTTGGGCTTGTGACGCAGGCGATCCCCGGCGGGCGGCAGATCAACAAGACGTACTCCGGCATCAAAACGATCGTCGAGGGAGGACGGACAAAGGGCTTCGGGGACAAGGAGCGCCTGCAGTATCCGGTCGAGCGGAACGTTGGGACGGCGCTGCAGAACATCCTCTTCGGGCCAAACGCGACGCCGCAGGCAAATGCCTACTGGGCATCCGGGCTTTCCAGCCTGTCGACCAAGGACACGCAGACGTGGCAGACGTTATCCAAGGACGGGGCGGACCCGATTGAGACATACAACCTGCTGCATGAGTTTATCAAGATCAACGCAGACGATACCCTGACGTCCGATCAGGCGCAGCGGGATATCCGGGACGCCATCAACAACTCCGGACTGACCGACGAGCAAAAGGCTTACCTGTTCCGGCAGGAGTTCGGCCGGAGGAACAAGGAGACCGGCGAGTATGAGCACGCAACGGACGCCATGTTCGAGACCCTGATGGACGAGGGCGTGAGCTGGGACGGCGTAACGCAGTTTTACAACAAGCTCATGCAGGCGGACGGGGACGAGAATCTATCCACCAACGACAAAAACCGGCAGAAGCGCACCGCGATCCGGGAGCTTGACGTGCGGGACAGCGTTAAGGCATACACCTATGCCGAGGTGTTCGGCGTGACCGACAAGGAGACCGGCGCGAAGTCGACCTCGAAGGACGAGGCTTTCGCCAACATGATGGACGCCGGAATGAGCTGGGACGACGTGATGGACGTGTACGAGGAGTACCGGACGCTGTACGAGGACGAGAGCCTCAGCAGCAGCCAGCAGGCCTCCGAGTTTGCATACTGGCTCGACCAGCACAACATCAAGGGCAAAAAGCGGGAGGCGATCCAGAACGGCCTCAAGTATTACCAGATGTTTGCGCAGGAGGCGGAGCGCTACACCAACCTGACGGAGGCCGGGCTGAGCGCGACCGACGCCAAAAAGGTCAGCGACAAGCTGGCCAGCGCAAAGGGGACCGGCGAGAACGGGCAGCTAACGACCAACGACAAGGTGGACGTGCTGCTCAAGCAGAATCTGACGGATACCAGCCTCTACAAGGCGCTGAGCACCGTGCTGAGCGAGGAGACCTATGACAAGCTGACAGAGGCCAGAAGCGGCGGCATCGGCGCAAAGATCTGGATGCAATACTGGCGGAAAAAGGCCGAGCTGAGCGCTGACAAGGACGCGAACGGCAAGTCGATCAGCGGATCGAAAAAGGCGAAGATCCTTGCACTCATCAACAGCCTGCAGCTGACGGCGGAGCAGAAAGACCTGCTATACCGGGCGGAGGGCTATGCAGAGCGGGACCTGTACAGGGCTCCGTGGCATTAACAAAATACCGCACAGCGGGGGAGGGCGAAAGCCCTCTCCCATTTTTATGCACAGGAGGGGGAAACATGTCGAAGGGCAGAATGCAGGCGGGGAGCTGCACGGCCGGAATGCGGCGCGAGGAGGTCGAGGCACTGATCCGGGCGGCGAACCTCGGGGAGGAGGACAGCTACATCGCGCGGCGGTGCCTGATCGATCAGGTGGCGCAGCTCGACATTGCGTTTGAAATGGAGGACAAATTCGGGCAGGGGATGACGCGGAGCACGGTGTCCCGCCGGATGCAGGGGATCGAGCGGCGGCTGCACACATTGCGGGCACAGACGCGCCGGAAGCGGGCACAGCGCAGAGGCTGAGACGGTATGATATATCCATCAAAGACAGGAGGCGGAGACAATGGCATATCCCTATCAGAACGGGTACAATCAGGTGATGCAGCCGGTATACGGCGGGTACGGACAGCAGCCGCTGCAGCCGCAGGGGCCGATGTGCCGGATGGTATCGAGCCGCGAGGAGGCAAGCTCGACGCCGGTGGACTTTTCCGGAAAACTTATGGTATTTGCGGACATCCAAAATAATCGCATTTACACAAAGCGCTGGGACGCTGCGGCGGGCGCTGCGCGCTTCGGGGATTATATTCCAGCGCCGCCTCCGCAGCCCGCGCAGAACGGCACACAGACCGCGACAGACCCGGTGCTGGCGATGCTGCAGCAGATGCAGGCGCAGCTTAACGGAATCAGTGAGCGGCTCACGGCAGCAGAAAAGAAGGAGGAACCGGCAGAATGAATCCGCTCATGATGATGATCCAGATGGCGCAGCGGGGCCGGAACCCGCTGGGGGCCCTGCAGCAGATGGGCGCGGGACCTCAGCTCCAGCAGATGCAGCAAATGCTGGCGGGCAAAAATTATAACCAGCTCCTCCAGATGGCGGACAACGCTGCACGGGAGCGCGGCACAACGGTGGAGCAGATGGCACAGCAGCTGGGGCTGCCTTTCCGTCGGTAAGCATATCCACTCGGTTTGCGGATCCTGACAAAAGCCGCGCAGCAAGGACTCACCGGGCGCGCGCGGCCCGTGGGATCATAAAAACTGAGGAGGATACAACAATGGCAGATGATTTTGGCATGGGGTATGCGCTGGGCGCTGACTCCGGCAACCGCAACAACAACGACATGTTCGGGTGCGGCGGATCTTGGTGGATCGTGATCATCCTGTTTGCCCTGATTTTTGGCAACAACTGGGGCAACAACGGCAACAACGGGGCCGGTATGGCGGTGCCGTATCTCAGCGGCATCGACACGCGGCAGGCAGTCAACGACGGCTTTGTGACGGCAGAGATCCAGAACGGCATCCGTGGGCTCCAGAACGGCCTGTGTGACGGCTTCTATGCGATGAACACGGGCATGCTCAACGGGCAGATCGCGATGCAGCAGGGCTTTAACGCCACGCAGATGGGCATGATGCAGGGCTTTAACGGGGTACAGAGCCAGATCTGCGACCTCGGCGCGAGACAGCAGCAGTGCTGCTGCGAGACGCAGCGCCTGATGGAGCGCGGCTTTGCCGACACCAACTACAACCTCGCGACGCAGAGCTGCGACATCCGCAACACCATCCAGAGCACGGCCCGCGACGTGATCGACAACGCCAACGCCAACACGCGCAGCATCCTGGACTTTATGGTCAACGACAAGATCTCGACCCTGCAGCAGGAAAACCAGACGCTCCGTCTGGCCGCCTCGCAGAGCGAGCAGAACGCCGTGCTCAAGGCCGCGATGGACGCCAACACGGCAGAGCTGATCCGCCGGACCGGCAACTCGACGCCGCAGCCGACGTACCTCGTCCAGAACCCGCATGCGGCGTACTGCGGCGCAGGCTGCCAGCAGGGCTACGGCTGCTGCTGACGGGATGAGAGATCGGGGCGGCAGCTGCCGCCCCTGAGCAAAGGAGGATATACCATGGCATGCAACAACGTGTGTAAGCTGTGCCGCCGCCTTGTGATCTCGCAGGCCGTGACGTTTGCGGACGGCGTGCTGACGATCAACCTGCCGGCCGGGAGCTACAACGACGGCGAGAAATACTGTCTCGTCGTGGCGCAGACGATCCCGACGACGGCGACCATCACGGCTCCGGTCGTGGTGACGATCGGCAGCGGGACAGTGCAGTATCCGCTGACAAGCTGCGGCTGCGCACAGTTGACCGCCTGTGCGATCCGCACGCGGACAAAGTACAGCACGGTACTCAACACCACCGCGACGGGCGGCAGTTTCCGGCTGCTGGGACGCGCTGCCTGCGCGCCGAGCAGCAATCTGGCGAGCGTCAACGGCACGGCGCCGACGGCATAAGGAGGGACGATATGGACGCCAGGACAAAAATGATGTTCTACCGCCGCGGGAGCGGCGAGGAGGAACGCAGAGACCGGCCGGAGGGCCGATTCCGCGACGGGCGCGGACGCGAGCGATACAATGACGGCCGCTATGCGCCGCGCAGCGACGGAGACTACGACCGCCGATACCGCGACGAGCCGATGGGACGCCGATACGACATCGAGCCGAGAGGCGGCGGCCGAAGCCGCGAGCCGGGGCGCCGAGAGATGGGGCATATCGGATTCGAGCAGCAGCAGGACGATGACGACCGTCTGTCGTGGGAGGAGGCCGAGAAGTGGGTCGGCGGCATGAAAAACGCCGACGGCACGGTCGGCGCGAAGTGGGCACCGGACCATGTGCTCAAGATGATGCACGAGCGCGGAATCGACTGCGACCCAATCGAATTCTGGTGCGCAATGAATGCGGTGTACAGCGATTTTTGCGAGGTACTCATGGACCACGGCTGCACCGGGACGGACCTCTACCTCGACCTCGCCAAGGCGTGGCTCGAGGACAAGGACGCCGTGCCGGACAAGGCACGCGTATACTACGAGTGCATCGTGGAGTGACACAAAAACAGCCCCGGCAGGAGACTGCCGGGGCCTTTTGTGCACCGAATGAGCACCGATAGTTTTGCAGATTTGAAAATCGAGGTAAGAGAAAGTTAAAGTTTGAGCAATGTAAAGAGAGAAAATGAGATGCGTTGAGAGGCAGAAAGAGAAAGAAACAGAAAGATGAATGAAAGTTGTTGTTGATGAGCATCAACGAAAAAAGAGAGGATAAAAAACGCCGGAACCATTGAAAACACAAGGGTTCCGGCGCTTTCGGAGATGGAGCATAAGAGGGAGAACACCGAAAAAACACCGAAAATCACGGGGTGGTTAGAGGAGAGAGCTGGACGGTGTCAAGAACGGTGATCGCGCGGTCCTGCTCGCGAGGATACAGGTGGGAATAGGTGTCCCAAGTCTCCTTGACATTGGAGTGGCCGAGGCGGCGCGCGACCTCCTGGATATTGATGCCATTATTAACGAGCAGGGAGGCGTGAGAGTGCCTGAAATCATGGAGGCGGATCTGCGGGAGTCCTGCGCCGCTCGCATAGGCAAGCTTGTGCCTGCGGACAGTATACGCCACGAGATGCGAAGGACCGCCGCAGACGAGGAAGTCCGGAGAAAAACCGGGCATGCCGCGCTGAAAACGGAGGTGCGCCTGCAGCTCCTCGAAAAGGGGGGCGGGGACGCCAATATCGCGGACAGAGGACTCCGTTTTGACAGGCCCCTCCCCGTACCGATCGGAATAAGTGCGGCGGATGCGGATCAGGCGGGCCGGAAAGTCGATATCCGTCCAGTGAAGGGCGAGAATCTCGCCGGGCCGCATGCCGGTATAAAACGCGGCAACGAAAAACATCATGTATTGCCGCTCCTGAATGGGATTTTTTGCAATGGAAACGGAGGCGGCTGCCGACGCGTAAAAACGCCTGAATTGCTCTGCGGTATAGAATTGGAAATCGTGCTGCGGGGCGTCTGGCATGGCCTTACGTTGACGGCGGAGCCGCCCGAAGGGAGATGTTGGGATGATGCGGAGTTCGACGGCGCGCGCGAACATGGATTTTGTAATTGCGTAGACCTCGGAGATGGTATTGGGGGCGAGGCCCTTACTGTGCAGGGACGAGACCCAATCGGCAACGTGCCGTGGGGTGACGGCGCGCATACGCAGCGGGCCGAAAAATGGGATAGCGTGCGTGCGCAGGCGGGCCTCATGCGTGGCGAGCGAGGATGCACGCACTTCGTTCGATTTGTATTTGAGATACTGCTGGGCAAACTCGGCGACGGTGATGCGGTCGTCGGCGGTAGGGGCAGGGGCTTTGATCTCGGCATTGAGCTGGCGTTCCGTCTCGGCGGCCTCGGCCTTGCCGTAGACGATGCGCTCGACCCGGCGGTAGGCTCCGGTGTCGGGATCGGTATAATTGACGCGGACGCGATAGCCCTGCAGGCCGTCGCGCTTTTTTTGTATTTTTGTGATCGGCACGAGGGGCCTCCAATCAATAACGGAGCCAACCGACGTGGGGGCTGAGCGCGTCGTAAATCAGCAAAAAGGCGAGCACGGCGACAAGCGTGGTGCAGATGATGGCGAGGAGCCGCATCCAGCGCGAGCGGAAAGCGACCTGCCGCTCCAGCCCGGCGATGCGGCGATCCTTCTCGGCCAGCAGCTCCGCAGCGGGAGACGAAGCGGGAGAGTCCGGGAAGACAAGGCCATCCGGAAGGACGGCCGAGAGCGGGACCTCAGCAGCCGAGATCAGATCGAGGACCGTTTGGAAACCGGGGTTCTCCGTCGCGCCGGAGAGGATCCGCGAGACGGTGCTGATGGGGACGCCGGACCGCTCGGCCCAAGAGGCATTGGTGAGCCCGGTTTTCTGCTTGATCTCATTCATGCGATCGGATAACATGTGTCGCCTCCTGTCTGGTGCAAAAACGGGCACGCACAGGCGCAGAAACGGGAAGCAGGGGCCGGTTCTGCGGCTGGAAGCGCGCCGGGTGGACGTGGTACGATGAGGGCGCAAGGGGGTGCGCAGTATGCAGAGTTGGATCCGATGGTGGTGCCTGCGCCGATACCGCGCAATGCGGGAGGAGCAGCAGGACAACGTCCGAAGGCTGGCGGAGAAAATGCGGCTGGCTGCCTGTGGGGGGCAGCCAGCCACGGAGGAGATAGTACAGCAGTTCCTGCGGCTGCCGCCGGAGGGGCGGCGGGAGGTGCTGGACGTGCTGGAGATGTGTGTGCGTCAGGCGATAAAGTGATAGCGCAGCGGCGCGGAGTAGTAGGCGATGACCTCCTCTGCCCAGCGCTTGTATTCGTTCGGGTCGGTGAGGCAATCCTCCGGGTCCGGGCGGGCAGCGTAGCGGCGCTCAAACTCCTGTTTGGAGTAAGAGGTGAGATTCTGCCCGGCCTTCGGGCCGCTTTGCACGGTGGGAGTGAGAGAGGCCATAAGCCGGAGCTGTTCAAGGGGGGAGGCAGAACGGCCCTCCGCGACGGCCTCAATGTAGCGGACAAGCTCGTCATTGTAGTAGCGCTCCGTCAGGGACGGAAACGCGAAAAGCGCCTCGAACGGAAACGAAAGAAGGAGCAAAACGTGGTAGAAGAACCTGCCGAGGGAATAGGAGAAGGTAACGCCTTTGCGCTCCTCGGCGCGCGAGGTGAAGGCATGCAGGTGGAGACGGAGGACATAGCTGACGGAGGATGCGAGCGCGAAATATAGCCAGTACATGGGAAACACTCCTTCCAGAGATTGCCACGTCGCTTCGCTCCTCGCAATGACAGGGCGGGAGGTGCACCAGAGCACTTGAGCAACTGAATGGCTGCGTACCGGGCGGTCGCTGACCGCCGCTACCGATGGTGCCTGCAGGCCGGTGCGGCGCGCGGGTGCGGAGCCGGGAGGGGCATGCCCGGCCCCTACAGGGAGCGGACGTGGCTGACATTTGCAGTATACCATAAAGCGGCAGGGGATATCAAGCGGCACATTGCACAAATAACAGAGTGTAAAATGCACAAAAATGCTAGAATGCGGGGGGAGGGGCAACCCTTACGACGGCAAAGGAGGAAAAAAGATGGACATTTTGGCAGAAGTGATCGGGGAGCTGGCGCACCTGACGGAGGCGGAGCTTTACAGTTTGCTGCAGTTTCTTCGGGCGCTGCGGCGCAATTCGCGTTTGGAATATGAAAACGATGCGCTATAATATAGGCAGGGGCGCAGGGTAGTAAGCGTTTATCGATTCTTTCTTTCGTTTTCAGTGCACAAAAATCTCCTTTCTTTTTGCAAAACAGGACCGCATCCGTTAGCAGACCGGGTGCGGTCTTGTTTTTTCGGCAGAATCGGGCAGCGCGGCCGGGGGTGCGGAGGTGCACCAGAGCACTCAAGCTGCAGAATGGGTGCGTACCGGGCGCTCAATGAGCGCCGCTACCGATGGTGCCTACAGGCCGGTGCGGGGCGCGGGTGCGGAGCCGGGAGGGGACAGCCCGGCCCTTACAGATGCCCTATCGGATCGGGCAAAGCAAAAGCCCGCAGCGGGTGCTGCGGGCTTTGCGCTATTTGCCGGGATCGTCGGCGCGGCGGGCAAGGATCTCCTCCATGAAGTCGGCCAGCTTGGGCCAGAACTCCGGCGGGAGGTCGGCCAGCGCGAGCAGGAAGTCCCGGCGAAGGTCGCCCGGCGGGGCCTCCGAAAGGCTGCGCGCGAGGTCGAGGATCTCCTGCCGGAGGGTCCGCTGAACGTACATCTCGCCCTGCCCCTCCCGCAGCCAGAGCTCCGAGACGCCGTAGACTCGACATATGTCGAGGATCGTCCGATCGGAGGGCTGCTTTACGCCAGAGCAAAGCGCAGAAATAAAGGCAACGCTAACGTGGATGCTATCTGCAAATTTTGTGCGCGTGATCCCCTGGTCAGAGATAATCTGCGCAACGCGATCGTTGATCGAGTTGGCCATGGGTTCACCCCCTTTCATAACTAGGATAACACGGCGGGCGGCTCAAGTCAATAAATAAATTAAACTTAGTGAAAATAGGGCTTGACTCAGAAGAAACAGCATGGTATACTTGAACCGAGTTAAGTAAAGAATAAACCTAGCTTAAATCAACGAAAAGAAAGGAGGAGAGAGGGATGCGTGGGATGCTGATCATGTTCTGCATCACGACGGCCGCAGCGGGAACGTTTGTTTGCGTGCTCGCTGCGCGGCGCATGGTCGATCGCGGGACGCTGCTGACGATCAGTGGGGTGCTTCTGGGGATGCTGGCTCAGCTGGCCCTGTTTGGGCTGATACTCGTGAGAGGATGAAAGGAGAGAAAACGATGGAGACATGGGTGCATCGATACTGTTACCGTGACAAGAGCGGTCAGGTGGTCGTGGTGAGCAAAACAGTCAAGCGCAAGCGGCCGAGATGGCCGGGGAGGCCCCGGCACAAGGGACGGGGCAAGACTTACGGCCAGGCGAGGGGCTAATTGCCGTGGATGGTTCCGACAGCGACGCGGGCAATGTAGTATCTTTCGTGGCCGAATGCCTCATAGATACGATGCCGAACCTCGCTGTAAGGGAGCATTACCACGATTTCAAACGCGCCGGGGATGTGCTCGTCAACATGGATCGCCTCCGGGAACAGAGCTGCAACCTCTGACCGGTCATGATGAGCCGCCGGATGGAAGTAAACAATCAACAAGTTAGGCACAAAATCACCTCCTTTCGCGGAAAGGATACCACGCGGGGGAGCGGATTGCAAGAAAAATGAAAAAAGGAGTAAAGAAATGAACAACGAAAAGAAGATCGAGATCCCGGCGATGCCGGAGAAATACCGGCTGATGCTGGGAATGCTGCCGGAGGAACCGGCGGGAAGCAAAGAGGAGCAGAGCGTCCGCTGGAAGCTGCGGTCGGCGATCCTCGATGCCTACAGCGCGGAGCTGAGGGGCAAGGACGTGGGCGGCGGCGTTGCGATCCTGGCGCTGCTCACCGGGATGCTGAAGGAAGAAGCGGCTGCGCAGGCGGACGAAAAGCCCGAGCAGGACGCGGAGAAGACGCCGGACAAGAACGAGCATCCGGCAGAGGGCATTGACCGCGAGGCCATGCTCAGGGTGCGGGACAAGGTGGACGAGGCGGAACGATGCCATGCAGAGCTGCAGGACGCCGAATGTGAATGGTGCAACCTGATCCCGGAGCTGGTCAACAGCGCCGCCGAGAAGGAGGCATGGACGCGGCTGGTCACGGCCGACGAGCGCATGCGCCGCACGCGAAGCCAGCTCCGCCGGGCGGCCAAGATCGCGATGGGGTACATCGCGGCGGAGTAAGGGGGGGGTAAGAATGAGCGAGAGCCTGAAGCAGCTGGCGGATAAGCTGCTGACGCTGGCCGGGCAGATGACGGCGGCGGAGATGGCAGCCGTCAAGGGCTGCATCTACGGCATGATTGTTGCCGTGGATAAGCGGAATGAGTGAGAGGGTGCGGCGGTGCACCAGAGCACTCAAGCAACAGAATGGGTACATTCAAGGCGCTCACTACCCGCAAGGGGCACGCCGCATCCGTAGGGCGGCAAAGCCGCTAACGGCTGCGCAGTGAGCGCCGCTACCGATGGTGCGTGCAGAGCGCCGAAAAGACAAATCTGGAAGAACGGAGGGCAATATGAGGATCGCAATTAGCTTCGCGCTGGCCGCATGGCTGGCATTGGTGGTGCTGCAGGAGGCTCTGGCAGCGCGGGAGCGCAGCAGACTCCAGCGGAAGGCCATGACGCAGGAGCGCATGTGGCGCAACGCGCGCGACATGCAGATCAGCCACTGGTCGGAGATCGCGCGAAAGCGCGATGAGCTCGACCAGCAGGCGGGAGTCCTGCGGGACTGGGAGGCCGAGCTGGCCCAGAAGGAGGAGCAGCTCCGCGCCCAGCAGCAGATGCTCGAGGAGCTGGCCAAGCAGATCGTGACCGGGCAGGACGCCGGGACGACCAACGAGGCCGGAACGCTATGAGGACCGGGCGGGTGCGGGTCCCACAGGTGAGGAATATCGAAACGGCTCTGCGGCTCTACTATGAGCGGCTGGAGCTGAGCAACAAGGATATTCAGGGACTGTTCGGCGTCGCGCCGTCTACCATCAGCCGCCTCAAGGCGCTGGTGCGGGAAGCACAGGAGCGCGACGGCATCCAGTGCTGGAACATCAACCACGTCAACACCGAGGCGGCCTACAAGGCGTGGGGCCTCGATGTACAGAAGATGGAGCGAAACTACAAACGGCTGCAGTCCCTCCGGCTCAAGCCGGAGGGCGCGGAGGGCGGCGCGTGATCCGCCCGACCTGAGGGCGCGCAAGGGACGGCCGCGGCGAGAGCACAAGCCGCGGAGGGCAGGCTCGATACCTGCCGCCCTCTCCAGATATAGGAGGTAGGTATGACGAATTTTGAAAGGGCCGTGCAGAGCACGGAGGCCATGGCGGAGGCGCTCGTCGACGCGGCGTGGTGCAGGAGCTGCCAATACAACCAGCGGGGGCTCTGCCTCTACTGCCGCAACGACGGAGCGGACGATACGATGGCCGAGGCCTGCACGAGGCGGGCAGCCGAGTGGCTGGAGGAGGAAGAGGAATGAACTGGATGAGCAGCGCGGCGCAGATCGAGCAGGCCCGGCTCGACGAGCTGAACCGCAAGGCGGAGGCCAGAGCGCAGGCCCGCAGATGCCGGGAGGCGGAGCTGCGGGCGGCCGTGGCCGAGCAGAGGGCCAAGAAGGCCAGAGCGGACGCGGACCGCAAGGTTGCGATGCTGGTGCTGGCAACGGCCGCGATGGCCTGCATGATCCTCGGGGTGTGCGTGATGCGCGCCTCGGCGTGGATCGGGGCCGGTCTGCTGGCCGTGGCGGCGCTGCTGGTACGATGGATCCACGCGTCGTGATGGCTACGTGCGTCTGCCGCGCGTGCCGGTATCTCCGGGAGGAGGACGCCGGCCGTGATGAAAAATTTTACAGGTGCGGGGTGACGGGGCGCGTGATCGAGCACGCGCCGCTCTGCGCAAAATGGCCGAGCACGCCGCTGCGGCGCTGCCCGGCCGCAAGCATCAGAAAGGAGCTGAACATGGAAAAGAAGAACAGGTGGGAGCCCGGCGAGCGGGTGCTGGCGGTGTGCACGGGGACGTGGCACTACGGCGTCGGCGTGATCCGCAGCGGGCCGGACAAAAACAACCGGTACGTCGTGGAATTTGATCGCGACGGTCTCCGCGGCGGGTGCCGGGTGATCGGGAGGCCTTGATGGCCCGCCAGAAGGAATATAACCGCCGCCGCGCGGCCGAAAAACGCGCGGCAAGAGAACGAAAGGAGAAATTATGAAAGCATACAAGGCATTTGATAGAAATATGAAGTGTCGCGGCTTCCAGTACGCCGAGGGGCATGCCTACGAGGCGCCGGAGGCAGTGCTGTGCGAAAAAGGCTTCCACGCCTGCACCATGCCGCTTGACGTGCTGGGTTATTACGCGCCGGGACTCGGCAGCATCTATCGTGAGGTCGAGCTGGAGGACGTATCCGCCGGACGAAGCGCCGACAGCAAGGCTTGTGCGAAGAAGATCAGAATCGGTGCGGAACTCGGAATTGCCGGTCTGGTAAAGGCGCAGATCGAGTGGGTAAAAGAACAGCTCGGCTTTGGCCTTTTTGAGGAAAAAATCAAGAAGGCTAAGGCAGCCACGGGCGATCAGGGCGCTGCCTCCGCCACGGGCCGTGAGGGCGCAGCATCCGCCACGGGCCATCAGGGCGCAGCCTCCGCCACGGGCTATCAGGGCGCAGCATCCGCCACGGGCAATCTGGGCGCAGCCTCCGCCACGGGCCATCAGGGCGCAGCCTCCGCCACGGGCAATCTGGGCGCAGCCTCCGCCACGGGCCATCAGGGCGCAGC
>ERZ857972.391-NODE-391-length-44406-cov-7.901761_pt1 | contig 44406 bp, 48 predicted proteins | sample MGYA00519757_ERZ857972 | MGnify/ENA primary metagenome ERZ857972 (study PRJEB31778, sample SAMEA3449383) | human gut metagenome | biome: human gut; feature: human-associated habitat; material: faeces | place: United Kingdom | collected 2010/2012 ...
TGAAATATAACAGAGAAAACGGACATATCTATATCAGCTGCATTGAAATTCCATCTGGACAGCCAGAAATGACGATAATGGAATTTGTCTGCAGGGATACCGGAATCGGAATGGCAGAAGAGTTCCAAAAACATATTTTTGAACCATTTGCACAGGAACATTCAGGAAGCCGCACAAAATTTGCCGGAACAGGTCTGGGAATGCCGATTGCAAAGAAACTGATTGAGAAAATGGGTGGAACGATTACCTTTGAAAGCGTAGAAGGCGTAGGGACGACATTTGTGATCAGGGTTCCATTCCGGATTGATACAGACAGGGACAGCAAAGTTGAAACTGGAGAAAAAACAGAAGGTTCCATCCGCGGGCTGCACATTCTTCTGGCGGAAGATAATGAGCTGAACATGGAAATTGCAGAATTTATGCTTCAGAATGAAGGTGCTGAGGTGACCAAAGCCTGGGATGGACAGGAAGTTGTTAAGATATTCGAAAAAAGCAGATCTGGTGAGTTTGATGTTATTCTTATGGATATCATGATGCCGGTCATGAATGGTTATGAAGCTGCAAAGATGATCAGGTCTCTGGACAGAGAAGATGCAAAGGCAATACCGATCATTGCAATGACAGCGAATGCCTTCACGGAGGACAGACTGAGAGCAAAAGAAGCAGGAATGGATGAACATGTTGCTAAACCTGTTGATGTGGAATCACTGATAAAAGTAATTCATGGATTGGTGGGGAGATGAAAAAATATGGATAAAAGACAAAACATACTGATTGTAGATGATTCAAAATTTAACAGGGATATATTGAAGGAGATTCTCGGAGAAAAATATAATTACCTGGAAGCTGAAAATGGAAATCAGGCAATCCAGATGATAGGAGAAAATATTGGGATTGATCTGATGCTTTTGGATATCAATATGCCACAGATGAACGGCTTTGAAGTCCTGAAAATAATGAAAAGAAGTCAGTGTATTGAAGAAACTCCTGTAATTATGATTTCTTCTGAAGAATCTGTTGATACTATGCGAGAAGCATATGAGATGGGAATCACAGACTATATCACACGGCCGTTTGACTCTGTTATTGTAAAGAAAAGGGTCCAGAACACGCTGAGCCTTTATGCAAATCAAAATAATCTGGTCAATGTGGTTGTAGACCAGATTTATGAAAAAGAAGAAAATAATAATATTATGATCAGAATTCTAAGTAGTATTCTGGGATCCCGTAACAGTGAGAGCAGGGAACACATCCTGCATATTAAAACAGCAACGGAAATGATGCTGAGACAACTGATAAAAATAACGGACGTCTATCATCTGACAGAAGCAGATATTGCTTTGATCACAACTGCATCTTCACTTCATGATATCGGTAAAATCTATATCCCGGAAGAAATACTGAATAAACCAGGAAGACTGACGGATGAAGAATTTAAGATCATGAAAACACATAGTGAGATTGGAGCAGATATAATCCAGGATATGCACTTACCCCAAGAAAAGCCTCTGGTGCATACTGCATGGGAAATCTGCAGATGGCATCATGAAAGATGGGATGGAAAGGGATATCCGGATGGACTGAAAGGTGAAGAGATACCGATTTCTGCGCAGGTTGTATCGATTGCTGATGTTTATGATGCACTTACCAGTGAAAGATGTTACAAGAAAGCATTCGATCATGATACAGCAATCAAAATGATCCTGGATGGACAGTGCGGCCAGTTTAATCCAATCCTTCTTAAGTGTTTGAAAGAGCTAAGCCCCCGGTTTTTCAAAATGTTCAGTAACGAGACGGATGATAGCATACAGTATTATGAAGCACAGAGGCTCTCTAATGAAATTCTCAGTGAAAAATCTTTACCACGCAAAAATTATTCCCAGCATGTCATCAAAGTCATGCATGAAAAGATAGATTTTTTTAAGAAAAACAGCGGCAGGAACTCTGTTGATTACAATGCAGTTTCAGGTCAGCTGACTATGATAAATGAAAATCAGCAGACACTATATCAGAGAGATGATCCGAAATTTGATGTATTCAAAGAGTTTGAAGTAAGTGAAGAAGATGTTCAACATATCAAGGATTTACTGGCTCATACATCTGTGCAGGATAAAGAAATCTCTGTGCAGATAGAAGCGAAGCTGGAAAATAACCGTCAGCTGTATAATCTGAAATTGCATACGTTGTGGTCTCCATTAAAGAAAGATGGCTATATAGGAATTATTGGATATATTGACAGTGCAAAATGAATTAAAGAGGACTCGTAATGAAAAAGAAAAAATGGAACAGAGTTTTGGCTGTACTTCTGGCAATGGTGACAGCCGTATCACTTCTGTCAGCATGTGGCAGTAAAAGTGCGAAAAAAGAAGATGCAGAAACAATCACGGTGTACTTATGGAGCACAAATCTGTATGAAAAATATGCACCATATATCCAGGAACAGCTTCCGGATATCAACGTTGAATTTGTAGTCGGGAATAATGATTTGGATTTCTACAAGTTCCTTGATGAAAACGGTGGATTGCCGGATATTATAACCTGCTGCAGATTTTCCCTGCATGATGCAAGTCCGCTGAAAGACAGTCTGATGGATCTGTCCACAACCAATGCGGCAGGTGCTGTCTATGATACATACCTCAACAATTTTATGAACAAAGATGGAAGCGTAAACTGGCTTCCTGTGTGTGCGGATGCACATGGTTTTGTAGTGAACAAAGACCTTTTTGAGAAATATGATATCCCATTGCCAACAGATTATGAAAGCTTTGTCTCTGCCTGCCAGGCATTTGACCAGGTGGGTATTCGTGGCTTTACTGCAGACTATTATTATGATTATACATGTATGGAGACACTGCAGGGACTGTCAGCATCAGAGTTGTCTTCTGTGGAAGGACGTAGGTGGCGTACTACCTACAGTGACCCGGATAACACAAAAAGAGAAGGTCTGGACAGTACAGTCTGGCCGGAGGCTTTTGAACGTATGGAGCAGTTTATCCAGGATACGGGGCTTAGTCAGGATGATCTGGATATGAATTATGATGACATAGTTGAAATGTATCAAAGTGGCAAGCTTGCCATGTACTTTGGTACCTCTGCCGGTGTAAAAATGTTTCAGGATCAGGGCATAAACACGACATTTCTTCCATTCTTTCAGGAGAACGGTGAAAAGTGGATTATGACTACGCCATATTTCCAGGTGGCCTTAAACCGTGATCTGACAAAGGATGAAACACGCAGAAAGAAAGCAATGGAGGTACTGGATACAATGTTTTCAGAGGATGCGCAGAATAGGATTGTTTATGATGGACAGGATCTGTTAAGCTACAGTCAGGAGGTGGATATGCAGCTTACGGAATATCTGAAAGATATAAAACCTGTGATCGAAGAAAACCATATGTATATCCGTATTGCGTCAAATGACTTTTTCTCTGTTTCCAAGGATGTGGTTTCGAAGATGATCTCAGGAGAATACGATGCAGGGCAGGCATACCAGTCATTTAATTCTCAGCTCCTTGAGGCAGAATCTGCTTCTGAGGATATCGTGCTGGATTCACAGAAATCTTATTCCAACCGCTTTCATAGCAGCGGCGGGAACGCGGCATATTCTGTTATGGCAAACACTCTGCGTGACATTTATGGAACGGATGTGCTGATTGCAACCGGAAACAGTTTTACGGGAAACGTGCTGAAAGCCGGCTATACAGAAAAAATGGCGGGAGACATGATCATGCCAAATGGTATTTTGGCTTACAGCAGCAAGATGAGCGGAGCCGAACTGAAAGAGACAGTCAAAAATTTCGTAGAAGGCTATGAGGGCGGATTTACTCCGTTTAACCGAGGCTCTCTGCCTGTGGTCAGCGGTATATCCGTGGAAGTCAAAGAAACAGATGATGGTTATACATTGAGCAACGTTACAAAAAATGGAAAAAAAGTTAAGGACAATGATACATTCACGGTAACCTGTCTGGCGATACCAAAACACATGGAAGCTTATCCGGCAGATGAGAATATTATGTTTGATGGAGGAGATACCACTGTGAAGGACACATGGACAGGACATATTTCAGATGGTGATGCCATTCTTGCAGAGCCAGAAGACTACATGACTCTGAGGTGAGAAGAATGGATATTAAGAATCATAATACAAAAAGAGAGAAACATGTCAGGAGAAAACGGTTAAGGATAGCTGTCTTTATTGCTGTTTCTCTTGGAATTGTTTTGATGGTTGTCCGATATTTTGGATTTGTGTCGAGAACTGTTTATGAGGAAAGTGTTTCTCATCTGACGGAAGTTTTTCATCAGTCTGATAACATGCTGAGGGAACTGACAGATAAGAATCTGACCTATCTTCATATGTGGGGGGAGAATCTGCAGAATACCTCCAGTGAAGACGAAATCCGTGATTATTTAAAGAAAGCGCAGGAAGATGCCGGCTTTTTGGAATTCTTTTTTCTGTCAGCTGACGGGAACTATAAGACGGCTACAGGGGCAACAGGGTACCTTGGATTACAGGAAAATATCGAAGAGGAGATCCGGCAGGGAAATGATGTTATTGCAAATGCAGCAGTTCCCGGAAAATCCCAGCTGCTTGTTTTTGCCACACCTAAGGCTCACGGAATTTATCAGGGATTTGAATATGATGCGATTGCCATTGCTTATGAAAACTCTGATATTGTAGATGTGCTGGATATTTCTGCTTTCAATGGAAAGGCCCAGAGTTTTATTGTTCATCCGGATGGCCGTGTTGTGGTTGATCATTCTTCTGAGTCATGGGGGAAGGTGTATAATTTCTTCGGCGTTCTGAGAGAACATTCTGATATGCCTGAAAAACAAATCAATGAACTTTCAGAGAAGTTTAAAGCAGGACGTACCGATGCGATGCTGCTAAAGCTGGATGGAAGGAACTACTATCTGGTCTATGAAAAATCGGATATCCAGGACTGGATGTTTCTGGGCCTTGTCCAGGCGGATATCGTCAATGCCAGCATGAACAGTCTGCAGCGTAGTACAATGCTTCTTGTCAGTGTGGTTGTGCTCTGCATTGCAGCTTTACTTATCAGTTTTATTATTCAAAAAAGCAGGGCAAGTCTCAGGAGAAAAGATACAGAGATCCTGTACAGGGATGAGATGTTTCAAAAGCTGTCAATGAATGTAGATGATGTTTTCCTGATGCTGGATGCAAAAACATATCAGGCAGATTATGTCAGCCCGAATGTGGAAAAATTGTTGGGACTTACGGTAGAACAGATCCGGAAGGATATTTATGTTCTGGGAAAACTGCATCCATGGGATTCTGAGAATACGAAGAAAAATTATCTGGAGAGAATCCAGACTTCGGAACAGCAGGAATGGGATTTTGAATATGTTCATCAGAAAACAGGAGAACGACGTTGGTTTCATATTGTGGCAATGGGCAGTGAGGTGAACCGGAAGAAGAAATATATTCTGGTTATGTCGGACCGTACCTCTGACAGGAATATGAATCAGGCACTTTCTGAGGCGGTGCGTGCTGCGGAGACAGCAAACAAGGCAAAGAGTACTTTCCTTTCCAATATGTCTCACGATATCAGGACACCAATGAATGCGATCATAGGTTTTACTACACTGGCTGTAAGTAATATTGATGATAGGGAAAGAGTGCGGGATTATCTTGGGAAGATTCTTTCTTCCAGTAACCATCTGCTCTCACTGATTAACGATATACTGGATATGAGCCGGATTGAGAGTGGAAAGATTCATCTGGAAGAAACAGAAGTCAGTCTGTCGGATGTACTTCATGACCTGAAGACGATCATCAGTGGGCAGATCCATGCGAAGCAGCTGGAACTTTATATGGATGCAATGGATGTTACCAATGAGGATGTCTATTGTGATAAGACGCGACTGAATCAGGTACTGCTGAATCTTTTGTCAAATGCAGTTAAGTTTACTCCTGCAGGCGGAACTGTTTCTGTCCGGATCAGACAGTGTCCTGGAACACAGAAGGGCAGTGAGCTGTACGAGATCCGGGTAAAGGATAACGGAATCGGCATGAGCCAGAAATTTGTACAGAAGATCTTTGCTCCTTTTGAGAGGGAGCGTACTTCTACAGTCAGCAGGACCCAGGGTACAGGACTTGGCATGGCCATCACTAAGAACATTGTGGATATGATGGGCGGAACCATTGAGGTTCAGACAGAACAGGGCAAAGGCACCGAATTTATTGTTCGTCTGCCATTCCGGATTCAGTCTGAGAACCAGCGTATAGAGAAGATTGCAGAGCTGGAAGGACTTAAGGCATTAGTTGTAGACGACGATTTTAATACCTGTGACAGCGTGACAAAAATACTGGTGAGGGTTGGAATGCGTTCGGAATGGACACTTTCCGGCAAGGAAGCTGTTTTACGTGCACGACAGTCTATGGAACTGGGCGACGCATTCCACGCTTATATCATCGACTGGCGTCTGCCGGATATGAACGGCATTGAAGTTACCCGTCAGATCCGCAGCCTTGGTGATGATACGCCGATCATTATTCTAACTGCTTACGACTGGTCTGATATCGAAGTTGAAGCCAGGGCAGCAGGAGTGACGGCATTCTGTGCGAAACCGCTGTTCATGTCAGATATCAGAGATACCCTGATGACTGCTATCGGCCAGAAGCAGGCAGATGCAGAGGATACAATTCTTCCGACGGCAGGTTCAGATTTCAGAGGCAGATGTATACTGCTTGTGGAAGACAACGAACTGAACAGTGAAATTGCGGTGGAGATCCTTAATGAATATGGATTCCTGGTTGACACTGCCGAAAATGGCGCAGCTGCCGTGAAGAAAGTTAAGAATTCGAAGCCGGGTAAGTATGATCTGGTGCTGATGGATGTGCAGATGCCGGTAATGAATGGATACGATGCTACCAAACAGATCCGTGCGCTGGATGATCCGGCACTGGCAGCAATCACTATCCTGGCCATGACTGCCAATGCCTTTGAGGAGGACAAAAAGAAAGCACTGGAATGCGGTATGGATGGGTTCCTGTCCAAACCAATTGTCATAGAGGAATTGATCAGCACCCTGCAGAAAAATCTGGATTAGGTGTCCGGAGCATTTGAAAAACCGCACAAATAAAGGAAAAAATATGAATAAAAGTAGAATAAAATCAACCGTACTATGTGCAGGTATATTTGTGGTTCTAGTAATATGGATGGTATTGACAGTACCTTGCCGGGCTGCTGAAACGGATAACGATGAAAAGCAGTCACAGATCATCCGTGTCGGTTCATTTGAGGATACCTTTGCTTATGTTGATAAAAACGGTGTCAGACGAGGTTATGGCTATGAGCTCATGCAGGCTCTGGCAGGCTATACCGGATGGAAATTTGAGTATGTGAAATGTGACTGGTCCAACTGTTTTGACAAGCTTGAAAATGGTGAGATTGATATCATGGGCGATATCTCTTACACCGATGAACGTGCACAGAGGATGCTTTTTTCGGATGAAGCGATGGGTGAGGAAAAATATATCCTTTATGCTGATTTAGCGGATATGGATATTGGGATGTCTGATTTCAAGTCGCTGGATGGAAAACGCATAGGTGTGCTCATGGGTACTGAGCCTGAAATCATGCTGACACAATGGGAAAATAAGAATGGTATACACACAGAGCATGTAAATGTGAATAATAATGATGATGTCGAAAAGAAATTAGCGAATCAGGAGATTGATTGTTTTGTATCTCTGGAGGAATCCATATGGTCCGAACAGGGAATATCATCCATTACAACGATTGGCAAATCGGGCATATATTTTGCAATAAATAAAGCGCGCAGCGATATCAAGACGGAGCTGGATTATGCTATGCGTCAGCTCGATCAGGAGAGTCCTTTTTTTAAGGCAGATTTGTATAAGAAGTATTTTACGCTTGATTATTGTCAGATTCTTACAGGCGGAGAAAAGTCATGGCTGGAAGAACATGGTGACATTCGTATAGGATTCTTAAACAATGATCCGGTAATCTTTTCCAGGGACGAAGCAACTGAAAAACTTACGGGTATGCTGGCAGAATATACCTCTTATGCCAAAGACTGTCTGGGGAATCAGGTACTGAAATTTTATATACAGGAATATGACAGCTATGACGAAATGACTCAGGCTCTGCAGAATAGTGAGATTGATATGATTTTTTATGCAGGCAGAAATCCTGATTTCGCAGAAAAAAACGGCTATGCACTTACAAACACAGCCTGGACCTACAGCCTGATGGCGGTAACGGATGAGAAAAAATTTGATGAGGACAGGTTGTATACAGTAGCTGTGCCAAAGGAAAAAGATGCCTTAAAACAGCATATTGCTTTCTATTATCCACAATGGAAGCTGGTAGATTATGATTCGCTTGAGGATGCCGCAGATATGGTCATGAATGAAAAAGCAGACTGTTTTCTCATAGGAACCAGTCAGGCACTGAAGTATGATAATGAGCGAGATTTCAAGAGTGTTCCACTTACAAAAACAATGGAGGCATGCTTTGCAGTAAGAGGTGGAGAGGATCCAATTTTATCTATATTGAATAAAACCTTAAAGGCCATGCCGTCTGACATGCTTACAAGCGCCCTTGCTATTTATGACAGTACAGCAGATAAGGTGACATTTTGGGACTTTGTAAAAGACAATATGCCTGCTTTTTTTGTCACGACAGGATTTTCTTCACTTGGCATCATTGGCATTATCCTGGTACTTTTACGGAAGGCAAGAAAAGCAGAAACTGTTGCAAAGCTTGCTGCAAATGATACACAAAAGCTTAATGATAAGTTGGAGATCGCTCTGAAAAAAGCAGAAGATGCCAGTCTCGCAAAGACCCGTTTCCTTAACAATATGTCACATGACATTCGTACTCCTATGAATGCAATTCTGGGTTATGCACAGATTATGGAGGATGAACTAAATAGAAAAGAGATGCCTGAAGTTTCAGAGCATTTGGAAAAACTGCAGCAGTCTGGAAATCTTCTTCTGTCAATCATAAATAATGTACTGGATATGGCCAGGATTGAGAGCGGAAGGATGGAGCTTGATGAGAATTACTGTCGGATTGAAGATGTCTGGAAGTCTTTGTTTGCAGTGTTTGATGAGAACGCAATGAAAAAGAATATTGCGCTTCATTACGCGATGAACGTAGAACATGAGCATGTACTGACAGATGTTACCAAGGTAAAAGAAATATTAGTCAATATCCTCAGCAATGCCATAAAATATACTCCGGCCGGTGGTTCTGTTATGGTAGATGTAGACGAATTACCTTGTGATGAGTCTGGATACATGATCGTGAAGATTAGAGTCAGTGATACCGGAATCGGTATGAGTCAGGATTATCAGACAAAGATTTTCGAAGCATTTACACGTGAGCAGAACACCACAAAGAGCAAAATCGCAGGAACCGGACTTGGGATGTCAATCGTCAAAAAATATGTTGATCTGTTGGGAGGAACAATAAATGTAGAGAGTGAACTTGGAAAAGGCAGCACCTTTACAGTTACATTAAAGCACAGGATAGCGGATGAAAGCTATTATATAAAAAAGCATATTGAAGAGCCTGGAACAGGAAGTGAAATCCTTGAAGGCAGGAATATCCTTTTGGCGGAGGATAATGATCTGAATGCAGAGATTGCAGAGGCAATCCTTGAGCGTGCCGGCCTTAAGACAGAGCGTGTGGAGGATGGTATTCAGTGCGTAAACAGAATAATGGAAATGCCGGTTGGAACATATGATATGATCCTCATGGATATCCAGATGCCGAAAATGGACGGTTATAAAGCAACACAGGCAATCAGAAACCTGCCAGATAGGGATAAAGCGTGCATACCGATCATTGCAATGACAGCAAATGCATTTGTAGAAGATAAGAGAGATGCTATTGCAGCCGGAATGAATGGACATATCGCAAAGCCGATCCAGGTTGATAAGCTGCTGTCGATGTTAGCGGAAGTTATAAGGCAATAGCTTTCTTAAAAGCGACAGCCAGTATCAGCAGACACAGAAACACAGGCAAAAGTCCCCGGAGGTGCGAACTCCGAGGGCTTTCTTTTTTGTGCTTTAGAGGTGCACGAACCCGACAGGGGAATCAGGTATGGCTTCCTTCAGTCAGGGAACAGCCATCCATCATACGGATTCCGTTTATGGTATCCAGACAGGTGTCATACATTTCCTTCCATTCGTCAGAGGCATCCTCGGAGTACTGGCTGATAGTGGACAGAAGATCGTATTTTTTGCCATCGACTGTTTCGATGCGACCGAGATATCCCTGCCATACACTGTCCAGAGGCTGGTCTTCACCATCGTAATATCTGGCTTCCAGGGTCAGCACAGGAACATCCTCATTGTAATAAGTCAGTTTATATCCACCATTTTCGGTTGCGGTCGTTTCATAACGGCAGAGATATTTCCAGCGTTCCGGAGTAAGAACCTGGAAGTAATCCGTCATGGCCATATCCACAGACTCTGCGTAAACAAAATCTATGGATTTGATCAGCTCTGTGGCTTTCTTTTCAGCGGCCTTATCATAGGTGTCTGACGGAGTCAGGATAAAAAGTCCAAATGTATAATCGTCAGTCTGGCATACAAGCGCATCTACATTTTTTTCTTCTTCGTTGACTGCGGTTAAGTATTGATATTTCGTAGCAGGATAAGAATCAAAGGCAAGATCCTTTTGGGTGATGATATCACCCTTTATCGGATAGTATTCTGCCAGAAAACCCTTCAGGGAAGAATCCTCCAGAGAAGAATTAGCCACTTTTAAAACAAAGGCAGTACTTTTTCCCCCATTTACGGAACGTTGCTCGAAATAACCTCCTTTTTCGGGCATGGATTCTCTGATAGTATCATCGGCAGGGAAACCAACCCGCATATGAAGCTCGCCACGTTTTTTCGATTCAGAGGAATCAGAATTCTGTGAGGAGGAGTTTTCACTGGGATTGGAGGAAGTGCCGGAATACGATTCTTCTGAAGAATCCCCGGAGGAGGAAGCAACTTCTGAATCGGAGTATTCCTGAAGATTGCCGTAGTCATCAATATAGTATTTATCTCTGGAACCAATATATGTGGTTCCAGTAGCATCCTCCAGCCACACACTGCCATCCTCATAATAATAATGAGGTTCAAAATAACCGTCCTGCTCGGTCCAGCCGGCATCGTTGCCTTCCATCAGTTCTCCGGAATCCGGATCAGGGGCATAATTACCTTCGCCGATATATTCGTCCTCAGAACCATTGCGGTACCAGTAATCTCCGTTTTCATCCTGCCAGATGTACTGGCCATCATCGGTTGGAGGGTCAGAAGCGAGGACAGGGACTGTAGATATGGAAAGAGCAATCGCGCCTGTTAAAAGAACTAAGATTTTTTTATGCATAGGCACCTCCTGATAAATTGCGCAGCAGTTATTCAGTTACTGTCTACGGATCATAAAGTTATATAAAATAAAACGAACCTGTCTGTTAAGTATATTGTAACAGACAGATCCGGATATCCAGAAATGTGAAGAAAAAGATACATTTACCGGCAGGTAAAAAGATATCCTTTACCATAAACCGAGATAATATCATATTCATCGGTATCCTCGGCACCAATCTTGCCTCGCAGGTTAAAGATATGCCGTCGTACCGTGCTGGTATCTGTTCCCGCACAGCTGCCCCATACTGTTTCATAGAGCTCCTTTGCAGAAAAAATCTTTTCCTGGTTTTCAGCAAGGATACGCAGCAGGGAGAATTCGGTACGGGTAAGACCTGTGTCCGAATTATTGAGATATGCATGGCCGTCCGAAAGATCGAGTCGCAGGCTTCCGATGATGATCTGGCGGGAAGTCTGAAAATTTTCTTTTATTTTTTCTTCCATTCGTTTCTGGCGTTCCAGAAGCATCTGGATCACGGCCAGAAATTCGTCGAAATTATAAGGCTTGGTGAGATAATAGTCACCTCCCTGCTGAAGCCCTTCTACCTTATCACGGATGTCACTTTTTCCTGTGAGAAAAAGAACCGGGTTCATGGTTTTTTGGCGGAAGTGGCGGCAGATATCCAGTCCGTTTCCGTCCGGAAGCATAATATCCAGGATGAGAAGATCCGGCAGCTGTTCTTCAATCTGTTGACAGGCTTCGGAGACTGTCTGTGCAGTGCGGACATCGTAGCCACGACGCCGCAGCATCCGGCAGTTGGTATTCAGCACCTGTTCTTCATCCTCAACCATAAGGATAAGCGATTTCTTTTCATTCATTTATGATTCCTCCTCCGGAAGTGAGAAGAACACCTGAGTCCCCTCACCTTCTTTACTTTTCAGCCATATTTTGCCGCCGAGGGCAGTGATGATCTGATGACAGACATAGAGGCCTATGCCGTGCCGCCAGTAATCTTTATCAGCAGAAACATAACCCTTGAGTGCGTTTTTTTGCATTTCTTCTGACATGCCGGTTCCGGTATCGGAGACGCAGATGGTCTGCCAGCCTAGTTCGCCTGAAAGGGAAATGGTGATGGTTCCGTTTTGAGTGTGACGTTCGGCATTGGAAATCAGATTGGTGATAACCTGAATCAGCCGTTCCGGGTCTGCAGAGATTTCCGGGAGATCGGGTTGTATCATAAGAACCAGCTGGTTATTCCTGGGACTTGGATGACTACGGAAATCTTTTTCCACAGAATATAAAAGTGTTCCCAGATCTGAAGATACAAGGGAAAGGGCCAGCCGTCCCTGTTCAATAGAAACGGTATCCATCAAATCCAGCACGATCCGGTCAATCCGCATTACCGACTGTTCAATGTTACGGAGATTTTCCTGCATAAGAGAGAAATCCAGAGGTTTTTCCTCAAGGAGCTCGGATGTGTCCCGGGCGTGGAGGGAGATGGAACTCAGAGGATTTTTGATTTCGTGGGCAACAGTGGTCAGGAAGGTAGACTTGGCATTGTCAAGGGAGCGCAGCCGCAGATTCTGTTCCTCCAGAAGGAGCTGCTGCCGGTTGTATTCCTTCAGATGAAAATAGAGAACAATACCACAGACAGTACTTACAGAGACAAATGCCAGAAGAATATCTGCCAGTCGGTCTGCTTCCGTAGCAAAAGGAGTTACAATGTGCGGAAAATGGTATGCGACCAGACACAGTCCCATATATAGGACAATCTCCAGCAGAGAAACGATCAGAGCCCGTTTTTTTTCCAGCATCAGCCCGGTAAAAATAATGGCAAACACGAAGAAGGCCGGCATACCGCCATGATATCCGCCACTGGTAAAAAACATCACCGGAAAAACAAGCAGAAAAATCATGACAATGGTGATCAGATAGCATCGCTGATATTTTCCACTGTAATAGGAATAAAGAAAAAGTCCTCCGGAAACTGCGACCAGCGCAATGTTGATCAGCACATTTCCCCAGGAACCGGTTCCGAGACTAAGAAAGGTCATGATCAGGCTGATCACAGTGCCTCCTAAAGCCAGGATATTAAACAGCCGGACACGGAAATCAAGGAGGGGGCTGAATAATGAGCGAAAGAATTGATGTATTTTCTGCATTGAAAAATCCTCCTGTAAAAAGAAAACAATGGGAAAGCTTCGGAAGTTACTGTAATTTTATCACGAACAAAGTAAGAAAAACAGCCTGGTTACACAAGTGATCACGTTTTCTTTTGAAAACATAAATCCTTTCAACGAAAAGACAATTTTAAAGTCCCGAAAAGCCCGTAAATACAAGGAAAAATGCACTTGATGAAACATGATAAAAATCGAAAAGAATTGTTCATAAAAACTTCATAAAATCCGGGTATGATTTCCCCTAAGTATTGTATTTACAGGGCTTGTGGGAATAGGCAGTGAGCGGGGAATGAGGGTTTTGTGACATTGTTGTGACAAATGCCGGAGAAAATGCAAATTTATAGTGCCAGAAAGCAGTAGAAAAGATATGACGGTTCGGTTATAATAAAGAAAAAGTATTGAGCGAAAGGTGTGGAGCAGATGAAAAAGACAGCAGATAACTGTGCCATATTAAAAAGCGATAGCCAGTATACGATATTCATTTTTAAAGACCAGGTTATCCGCTTTGCGACATCATCAAAACTGGAAAGATATACAGAAGTAAAAGAATGGGATAAAGGATATCTGGTTGTAATGGCGAAGTATAAGAACCTGAATGAGATGGAAGAGTATATTGATTTGGTTCCGATTCTTCAGAACTTATATTATGATGTAGATGAATTCCTTGCACCGATAAAGGAGGTTCAGATTGATTATGCAGCTTGATATTAGAAATGTGTCGTCAATTATGAGTATTGAAAAAGGCAATCAGCTTGAAAAGACTGTACGAAATGCGGAATACATGGATATGATAGACAGAGGAATTTCTCAGTTATCAGAAGGTAAAGGGCAGGAATATGAGCTGATCGAGATAGATTGATGATGTAAGCAAATTCATCGGTAAGGGGGCAGTATGAAGAGGCTGGGACTGTAACAGGTTCCGGCTTTTTTGGGGCGTAAAGATATAGCTATGATTTGTCGAAAAATGTCGAATTGTAATCTATTGTGTTATAACAGAATTGGAAGTATGATGGAAGAAAAAGGAGATGAGCATAATGGCAAAGAAAATTAAATGTCCAGGCTTTCTGTGTGGAAGCACAGATGTAGAATATTTGGGAGGAAATCAGCGAACCAGTCTGAATCTGAATCCCTTACATCCATTTACATTGGTAAATACAAAGCCAAAAGGAAAACAAAAGTTCAGATGCAGGAAATGTGGAAAAGTATTTGAAGTTAAAATTTAACAAAGAAATTATTGTATAGTAGTCAGGAACAGATGTTTTTTGGGATAAAAGATACTATATTTTGAAAAGTGTCCTGTAGAAATACAGGGTATTTTCATTAGATAATATACATTGTTTTTATTATTTAAAGAAAAAAAGAAGACTAGAATAATATATTATTGGCAATAAGTTACAAAAATAGAATTATAGAGAGGGCTGTAGTAAAGTATAATGGTTACCAAAATGGAGGAGGTTATGGAGAGCGAAATGAATCATGGTTATTATGTTGAATTGCTTGATAACAATTTGGATACATTCAGTTTACTGATGGAGTTGGATTCTGTATTATGGAACCAAATAGAGCAGCCATTGACTGTAAATGATTTTTTCAAAAAATGGAAATGTGAAGCACGAAAATCAGCTAATTATAATATTAATTTAGGAATGAATTTACTTAGGACATTATACTGTGGAATTGTAATTCCTTATGAAAAATATGAAACATTATTACCTCAAATTTCGATGGATTCCATGGAGATTCGCGAATGGTTTGGATGCGATTCAAGTTGGAGAATTAAAGTAGAAGAAAAAGATTTGAAAAATTGTATGAGAAGAATTAGAAATGCAGTTGCACATTTTTATGTTGATATTAATTTTCCAGAAGAATATACGGCTTCTAGTAGAATATTGAAGAATACTATTGTTGTGTTGAAAGATAGGCAAAATGAGAAAAAGCCTTTTACATTTGAAGTAAAATTTACTATAGAGCAGCTTATTAAGATTATGGATCAAATTGCTGATCTCATAAAAAAATATGACATTTATGAAAAGAAAAAAGCAATAAAAGAAGAAAAATATAATTAACAGATGTTATTAGTTAGAAATGTATGGCGGTATCTTTATATATAGACTATAGAAGGGTATGGATTATATGTTGATTATGAAGTTTAGAAGGTAAAATATGTCTTGCCAGACATTGTAGAAATACAGGGCATCTTGTAGTATTATAAAGAAAAATGTATGTGGAGGTGTTTTATGGCAAATATAATTGCAGTAGTATGGGATTTTGATAAGACACTAGTAGACGGATATATGCAGGATCCAATTTTTGAAGAATATGATGTTGACTCTAAGGCGTTTTGGAAAGAGGTTAATGCTTTACCTCAAAAATATAAGGATGAACAGGATGTACTTGTTAATCCTGACACTATTTATTTGAATCAGTTTATAAAATATGCAAAAGAGGGAAAGTTTAAGGGGTTAACTAATGAAAAATTAAAACAATTTGGTTCACGGCTAAAATTTTATAAAGGAATTCCAGAAATCTTTCAAAAAACCAAAAGTCTAATAGAAGAAAATCCAACTTATAAGGAATACAATATAAAAGTAGAACATTACATTGTCAGTACAGGGATGACGCAAATAATAAAAGGTTCTTCGGTTATGCCTTTTGTGGAACATGTATGGGGCTGCGAATTGATTGAAGGAAAAGATAATGAAGGGGATATATGTATTTCTGAAATAGGTTATACCATTGATAATACTAGCAAAACCAGAGCATTATTCGAAATAAATAAAGGGGTACATAGCAAGGATGGACGCGAAGGTGTGAAAGTAAACACCAAGATTCCAGAAGAATTAAGAAGAGTTCATTTTATCAATATGATGTATGTGGCTGATGGACCAAGTGATATCCCTGCTTTTTCAGTTGTGAATAAAAATTTTGGAGCTACATTTGCGATATATCCTAAGGGAGATATGAAAGCAATGAAGCAAGTAGAACAGATGCGAGAAGATGGACGAATTAATATGTATGCAGAGGCTGATTATACAGAAGGAACTACCGCTTATATGTGGATTTGTAATAAAATCACAGAATTTGCAGAGAGAATTCGCAAGGAAGAAAAAGAGAAGATAGCTAAATATGCAGCTATTGAGACTCCTAAACATTTAACCGAATAATCTATGAAAATATGGCAGCCTCTCCGGAGACTGCTTTTTCAATATAAAACAGAATATCGAACGCGTAATAAAGCACTCAATACCTATGACATGATGCCTCTTAAGCAGACAAGGTAAATAACCGGATCTACTTAAGGGAATCAGGAGGTATTGAGTGTTTTTGCGTTGCTAAAGTATTATTTTAAAAACGCTTCTGCTTAGGAAACTCTTTTTGGTCTAAGGCATTAACTTCAAAAAAGGCAGATGTTGGATTTAGGCATACTACACGATTCTTTTCAGCATTTATAGATTGCATATAACCTTTCAAATCATTTAATGAATAAATGATATCAGATAAGGTATTCAAATTTGAGATTTTATTATATCCATGTTGCTCTTTTCCTATTAATAGTGCGTGATAGCAGTATTTTTTTCTAGCTGAGTCGCTTGAAGTTGCATATTGTCTTATTTGATCCAGCAGAAGATTTCCCTTTTCGGTAGTGATTAGATAATCTAATATGATTTTCCAATCAGTGGCTATATTTTGGTGTATAGTGTCCTTTTTTTCAGTTATATAACAATATAATAAAGATAATTTGTCAAATGCTTGCTGAGAAAGAGCATAAGTCCTATCAATATATGCTTTAAAATGCGTGTCTGTATTTATACGACCTAACAGATAATCTATATCACATTCTAGAATAATGGACAGGTTGATTAAATCAATGGTTTTAGGTAAAGTGTCCTGTTCCCAAGATCTATATGTTTTAGCTGTTACGCCAATCATATCAGCTAACTGCTCTTGTGTGTATCCCTTTTCTTTGCGCTTTGTTCTTAGATTTTCAGTAAATATGCTTATTATATCTTCATGTTCAATTATAGGTATATTATTACTTGTTTTCATTCGATATTCCTCCGATAATAAGTAGTAAATAGGTAATTGTTTACCTATATCATATCAGATATAATTAAGTCTGTAAATAGCAAACAGTTAATAAGACGAAGTGAATACGAGGTGAAAGCATGATAAAAACAAACGAACACAATGTATCATTTAATGATTTGGCAGTTGATACTGCAGGGCTTCAGGCATTACTACATGCCGGAATTAAGACTTCAACAGAAATTGGAGTGGCAGCAGGTGCAAAGATTTATGTCGGAAGGCGCGTTTTGTGGAATGTATCAAAGATTAGGACGTATCTGGACGAGATTTCAGAGTAAGGCGGTGATTCTATGGGAGTACATGAACATCTGCTGCCGGGCAAAGAAAATGCACTGACACCGGAGTACCTTACTGTGAAATGTCACTTTTCCAGTGTCCGGATGCTTCAAAAGCAAATTGAAGCGGAACGCAAGGCTGGCAAGGTGATATTGTCAAGTACTACACCTCCTGGAGGTTATTATCTTCCGGCAGCAGGAGACACAATGGAAATCCGAAAGTTTATTCATACACTCGAGAACCGAGGAGAGAATACATTGCGGGTTCTGGAGAGTGCAAAAGAACTTTTGGAAGAGTTGGAAGGTGATAAGATTTGACTTTTGAAAGGATTTTATCACACTTTCAAGTTAAAAAGCGAGGACTGGGAAAAGCACAGTGCATTTGTCCAGCGCATGCAGATAAAGAGGCTAGTTTAACACTTACAGATGGTAATGATCGAACATTGATTAAGTGCCATGCTGGATGTAGTACTGAAAAAGTTGTTATTGCAGCAGGATTAAAAATGTCAGATTTATTTTACGGAGATGGATTGGCAAAGGAAAGATGGCGAGCGTACATAGAGAATCGTGAAAAAAGAAAGATTGAGGCTGTGTACAATTATGCTTCCATTAATGGCGATTATGCTTACACGAAGATTCGATTGGAAGGTAAGAAAATGCTTTTTGGAATCTTGAGCAATGAGCGTTTTGCTTATGGTTTGAACGGAAAGAATAAGAAAACGTTTAATGCAGTATATGGAAGCATACCTAGTATAAAAAGGGCCATTGAAAGAAAAGAACCAGTATTTGTTCCGGAGGGGGAAAAGGACGTTAATACTTTAGTTAAAAAAGGATACGTTGCTTTTTCTTGCGGCGGTGCAAATGACTGGAATAAAAACGTATCCGAGCTTTGTAAAGACGCAGATGTGATAGTTTTGGCAGATAATGATGATCCGGGAAAGAAATTGGCGTCTACTGTTGTAAGAGACTTAAAAGGTGTTGCTAAGAGTATCAAGATAATTATTCCGATGCCAGAGGTGCCTAAAGCAGACATTACTGATTATTTCGAAGCAGGACATACTATTGAAGAATTTGAAAATTTAATAAGGAATGTTGATGATACAGAAAGCATTTGTGCAGAAGTTCAGCAAGATCAGAAGCAGGATACAGGCAAAAAACAATCTGTAATACAAAAAAGCAAGGACGAAGTAGTTGGAGATCCGGCATTAGTCTTTAAATTCCTCGACTGTAACTATGATGAAGATGGAAATGTAAAAAGCGTAAAACAGCTTGTACATAATTTTGAAGTCGTTATGGATAAAGACAGTCGTTTCGCCGGAAAAATCCGCCTTAATGAGTTTGCACAACAACCTTACCTATATGGTAGCGTACCATGGGAAAATGAGAATAATTGCAGAGCATGGAGCAGTCATGATGATTCAGCTCTGTTTTCAGTGATACAAGCTGATTATGGGCTTAAAAGCCGACAGGACTTTGCAGATGCATTGAAAAACGTTTCTATGCGCAATAAGTTCCACCCGGTAAGAGAATTGCTGGATTCCCTTACATGGGATGGAGAAGCACATATACGAAAACTATTACCGGAATATCTGGGTGCAGAGGATTCTGATTATACATATCAGGTCATGCGTCTTTGGATGCTGGGAGCTGTTTCAAGGGTATATAAACCTGGAAACAAATTTGATTATACGATTATTTTACAGGGTTCGCAGGGCATTGGCAAGAGTACATTTCTGAAATTAATGGCTTTAGACGATTCCTGGTTCAATGATTCGTTGGATAGTCTGGATTCAGACAAAGCGGTACAGTCCCTTACCGGATCATGGATTATTGAGTTGGCGGAGCTTAAATCATTAGCAAGGACTGCGGGCGGAGTAGAAAGTGTAAAGCGTTTCCTGACAGCCACACAAGACAAATACAGGATCCCTTATGAGCGTAGGGCTGATACATTTTACAGGCAGTGTGTATTTGCTGGAACCACTAATAAAGATGATTTTTTGCAGGATGAAACAGGAAACAGGCGTTTTCTTATTGTTCAGACAGGCCTTAAGAAACCATCAAAAAGTCTTTTTGTACCAGGAATTATGGATGTGATTAAACAGGCCTGGGCGGAGGCTGTGTATATTTGGAAAAACGAAGATCCACAGTTGATACTTCCGGAATCGTGCATGCAGGAGGCTAAAGAGTTTCAAGAAGCAAATATGGCGGATGATGGTAAAAGGGGAATTATTCAGGAATACTTGGAAGGCAAAACAGAGGTATGTGCTAGGCAGATCTGGTTTGAAGCTTTAAAGGAGACTATACCACCGAGAAACTGGCAGGCATCAGAAATAAATAATATCGTTGCTAAAGTACCGGGATGGGAAAGGCTTAAAACCCCACGCAAATTTAATGGATATGGACAACAACGAGGCTTCAGAAAGGTTGCAATACAAACTACAGAAGGGAAAGCAGAGTCTCCGGAGTTTGTCGTTGTTTCAGATCAAGAACAAGTGGAACTTCCATTTGACTAAGCGCTTTTATGATTCATTTTGCATATTGTAGTGAAGCTTGTAGAATTAATGTAGTACGCTCAAACCCAGTGTTTACAAGCGTTTCTACTTATTCTACAAAGACTACATTATTTAAAAAGAAATATATATAAGATAAATATAGAGGGAATATAGCAGTATATAAAGAGAACTTTAAACTCTTTGGAACGATTGTAGTTGTAGTCTGTAGTTGGATATTGTAATGGATTTTATAGGTGGATTACCGCCGGAAAGGATAACAAGTATGAAAATTTTAATGCAGAATTTAAGCGAGGTTACTGATTTTAATTCCGGAAGAATACAAATATTACTTGCACCTTATGACGATGCTCAGATAAAAGTAGCGATCGTGTATGGAGGATTTGTGTCGAATTCTTTTAAAGTTATGGGCACATATAAAAATGAGGAACGTGCAAAGGAAATTGCAGAGGATATGTTAAAAAAGAATGAAGATAAAGAAAGAGTCTATATCATGCCGGAGGAGTAACCAGTGAACGATAAAGAAGAATTAAAGCAGATATATGACATCTTCGCGGATTGCTGGAGGCTATACAAAAGGCTGTATCCTCCGAGCAGACCTGAAGACGATGCATACTGGCAGGGAATGATGAAAGAATTAGAAGTGTTACGGAAGAATCATCAGCATTCCCGGTTGTGTGAGGACCTTCTTTGTGCTGTTGTCAGGGATTTGGAAACAAAATCCAAAAGAAGTAATCCTGCTGCCAGTATGAAAGCATTATGAGGGCGGTTACCCTTGTAATGCATCATATCATGCCGGGCTGAACGGTGCAAGATGGGGCAAACATGTACCACAACTGTGGTCAGGTTTGATGGTAAAATATATGTAACAGGTAATATTTCATTGTTGTGGAGGTGGTTTTTGTGGTAGTTATTGCACTTTTGTTATTTGTGATTGTATGTGAGCTGGCGGCTATTTATGACAGACAGAGCAGAGGAGAATGACATGGGAAGAAAGAAACAGATTTCAGATCAGAAACGCTTGCACAGGGAGAGAATGCGATTGCAGAAGGGTGTGTTTAGCTCTCTGGCTAATGCGATTGGGAACATTGGCGAGCTTTATGCAGATTTCGTGCAGAGCGATGAGGTACGCAATTCAATGAGAGCTACAGCGGATAAAGCAATTGAATGCATGGATAATATCAAAGAACTTAACGAGCTGGAAGAACAGCTGAAAGCAGAAGAACAGGAAAGCGAGGGTGAGGATTAATGGAAAAAGTAGTGGTTCAGACCGGTGCGAAGACATACCAGATTACTGATCAAGACGGAAATGATCTGGGCGTGTTCAGATTTATTCCTTCAGATGCAGGGATTTTAAAGAGGTATAAAGAGGCAGCAGCTTTCTTTACTGGAATTAACGAAAGGATTAAGGACAAAGATTTTGAGGAAATTCTTCCAGATCTGGAAAAGGAAGCCGGGGAGAAGATTGACCTGTTGTTTGGTGCTCCTGTATCAGAGAGCTTCTTCAAGATTACCAGTCCGTTTACCATCCTTGACAGCGGTGAGATGTTTGCAGAGCAGATTATTGCAGTTATTGGTGGAATTATTGAAAAAGAGCTGAATGCCAGGGAAAAGGCGCAGCAGGAGCGGGTGAAAAAGTACACTGAAAAATATACTGGATGAGAGCTTATGAACTGCCCACCTCATTAAATATTAATGGGGTGGCTTACACTATCAGAACAGATTTTAGAGCAATTATTGACATTCTTATTGCTATGAATGATCCAGATTTAGATCAACAGGCAAAAACATTTATTATGTTACAGATCTTGTATGAAGAGTGGCAGAATATTCCTTTTGAAGATCTGACAGAAGCATGTCAGAAAGCCTGTGACTTTATCGACTGCGGACAGGTCGATGACCCGAACAAACCGAAGCCCCGTTTAATGGACTGGGAACAGGACGGGGACATGATTGTTCCGGCTGTAAATAAGGTTGCTGGTAAAGAAATCAGATCCGTACCATATATGCACTGGTGGACGTTCTTTGGATATTTCATGGAATCCGGTGAATGCCTGTTCAACACAGTTGTTGGAATCCGGTCAAAAAAGGCAAAAGGTGAACGCCTGGATAAATGGGAAAAGAAATTCTATCAGGGAAATAAGAATATTATTGACATAAAAACACGTCTCAGCGAAGAGGAGCAAGCTTATAAAGATAAGTTGAATGAGATGTTGAACCTCAAATAGTTTGGAGGCAGATATAACATGGCAGATGGTTCAATTATCATTGATACCAGAATAGATACCGGCGGTGTGTCGAAAGGAATGAACGCTGTAAAGGCTGGAGTGACCAGAATATCCGAACAGGTATCGAAGATGGGCGATTCAGCAAAAAGTTCTTTCCAGAGGCAGATAACAGCGATAACAGACCTGTATCAGAATTACGAGAAGCAGGAACGTAAAGTATCAGAGCTGAAATCAAAGCTCGAAGAACTGAGCAAGGTCAGAATCGAGACAGAAGAATATAAAAAACTCAAAGACGATATAAAAACTCTGGAAGATGAGTTTGAAAAGATAGAAGCGAAACAGCGTGAATGGCTTGATATGGGCTTTTCGATAGATTCTGCACCGCTTAAGGAACTTGACAAACAGATGGACGGTATCTGGGCAGATATTGACCGGTTACAGCGGAAACAGAAAGAGATGCAGGCAACTGGAAGGGCCTATGTGGATCCTAAATCTACAGATGCGTACAAGGGGACAGCCGAGAAGTACAATACGGAATCGCAGAAGCTGGAACGCATAAACGGAAGGTTGTATTCATCATACAATAATCTGAAGAACAAGGTTGAGGAATACCGACAGAAAAACAATCGGCTGGCACAGGTCATGCAGAATCTTCAAAAGGCTGCTGCCCGTGTAGGTATGGTTGTAAAGAATATGGGTTCAGCATTGAGAAGTGCCGGTTCCTCGATTAAGAGCATGGTCTCAGCGATGAAAAAAGCTGTAGAGAACATGTTTAATCTGAACAAACAGACAAATCGGTCGAGAATGAGTCTTTCCCGAATGCTGGGAATGTCGTTGCTGTTTTCAGGGGTATTCCGGGCGATAAGTGCTGTCAGTGATGGTGTGAAGACCGGATTTGAAAATCTGGCACAGTATTCCAACAGTACCAATTCAGCAATATCTTCTTTGATGTCCAGCATGACGAGGCTGAAAAACTCATTTGCTACAGCCTTTGCACCTGTTCTCACCGCGGTAGCTCCGATCATGTCAAGATTTATTGATATGATTTCCAGGGCAATTACTTATGTGGGAATGTTTGCAGCAGCATTAACCGGACAGGATACTTTTGTAAAAGCCGTTGGAGTGCAGGAAGATTATGCTGCAAGTCTTGATAAGACCTCGAAGAATGCGAAAAAGGCATCGAAGCAGACAAAAAGCTATCTTTCTTCGTTGGATGAGGTGCACAAAGCTTCAACCAGTGGGAGTGCAGGAACAGATGATTCCGGTGGATATAAAGCACCTACACCGGGACAGATGTTTGAAACGGTCCCGATTGCAAATAGTATTAAAGGAATTGCGGATAAAATCAAGAAGCTCATTAAATCGGAAGACTGGGAAGGTCTTGGAGCTTATATAGCCAGCGGAATCAACAAAGGGCTTAAAAAAGTCTATGATGCTATCAGCTGGAAAAAGGTTGGACCTAAGATAACGAAATTCTGTAATGCGTTTACCAGAACATTCAACAGCCTGGTAGATCACATTGACTGGGATTTGATGGGGCGGACCGTTGGTGCCGGTATCAACACAATTGTAAATACGCTGAATCTTTTGATTACAGGAATTGACTGGAAAAACCTTGGTAAGAAATTTGCAACTGGAATCGCCGGCTTTGTTCGGGAAGTCAACTGGAACAATCTTGGACAGCTCATAGGAAACAGGTTCATGATTGCCTGGAATATCTTTAACGGAATGGTCCACAACCTTCCGTATAAGGAAATTGGACAGGCGGTTGCGGATGGACTGAATGGTGCTGTATCAAGCTTTTCCCTTTCAGAAATCGGAGATACACTGGCAACCGGGCTGAATGGTGCATTCACATCATTGTACAGCTTTACGGAGCGTTTTGATTGGTCAGAGCTGGTAAATAACATTGCCGGTGGTATTAATACTTTCGTATCGGAATTTGACTGGAAAGCCAATGGACGCAAGCTGGAAGCTTTTCTGGACAATCTGTGCGGATCCCTAGTGGATATGGCAGAAAAGACAGACTGGGAGGTTTTTGGTAAAGGTGTCGGAGATATGCTGACACAAGTTGACTGGGTTGGACATCTGAAGCAGGTGATCAAAGCTGTTGTCAAATCCATTGGAGGTCTGTTTGATGGTATGGAGGCGAGCGGAACAGCCGGTAAGATAGCTGCTTTTCTTGGTAAAGCGTTTATTGCAGTGAAGATTGCAGATATAACGGGAATCAGTGATCTCGTAAAATTACTACTAAAGGCAATTGGAAAGAAACTGATCGGATCCGAAGCAATCGGAGAATTGTCCGGTAATCTGACTACTCTTTTAGGCAATGCAATAAAAGGCGCGGCAGGAAGCTTTACTTCCCTTGCATCAGCTATTACCCCACTGGTAGGCACTGCAGGGCTAATTGCCGGTGTGGGTGTTGCGGCGGCCGCAGCTACTTCTGAGATTGCCAAAATGGTAGAGATCATGCAGGGCGGTAATGGTGTTGGTGGTACATTTGGAAATACTATGGATAATTTCATCCAGACATTACAGCGGCGTGGTGATATCATATCCGGTTCTGCAACAGAAATCTGGAATCTGAAAGAGTCTCTTGAGAAAGAGGGAATGACTGCTGAGGAAAAATCCAGTGCAACTCAGAAACTTATTGATAAGCTGGGTGAAATGGGTGTGACATCTGAGCAGGCAACACAGGCATTCGAGACATTGAGACAGAAAGGACTTATTACAGATGATATGTTTGATATCCTGTCAGAATCCATTAAAACACTCGGCAGTGATACAACCAACATGGCAAGTCAGATTAATCTTGGAAGCCAGAGTGCTCAGAAATCTTACGATGATCTGAAACTTGTCATTGGAAATTTGACAAATCAGATGCATCTTGGAACGGATGAACAGGGACAGTTATTGAACGCACTGGAAAGAACAGTGGATTCTGGTGGTACTGCACAGGATGCATATAACAACGTCATGGCAGCAGTTAAGAATATGGGCGGAAATACTGAGACTGCTGCAAGGATTTTTTCAGAGGTATTCCCGAATGCAGTACAGGCTACAAAGACCAGCGTAGACAAAAATATTGTTGGTGCGCAGCAGACTGTAACGACTTCTACCGGAAAGATGAAGACAGAGGCAGAAACGAATCTGGCAGGACTCCAGAAAGCAGCAGAGGACGCTTCCGGCGGTGTGAGTACAGCGACAGTGACAAACTGGGGCAATTCAGCAGCGGAGGTGGATAAGAACCTTGATCAGATGAAGCAGCATGCAAATCTGAAGCTTGGAGAGATGCAGAAGACAGTAGATAGCCATTTCTCCGGTCAGTACAATACCATGACCAATAAATGGAAATGGGCCGGTGAACGTATTGCGCAGATAATTTCTGAGATGATTCGGAATACAGAAAGAAGCCTGGAAGGTCTGGCACGAGAGATGAAGTCTATCGGAACGAGGATGGGAAACAATCTGGCAAATGGAATTTCAAATGCAACCAGTGGAATCACAAGGACATTGAACAACGTTGTTGGAAAAGTGAACAGCACGATAGGAAATATCAACAGTGCTTTGTCTGGAATAGAGAGTGCATTCAGTTTTTCTTATGATGTAACGGGTCCTACAGGCAACCGGAGATGGGGCTATTACAATATGAGTTTGCCAAGGGTGAATACAATTCCGTATCTAGCTAAAGGTGCAGTTATTCCACCAAGAAGTGAATTCCTGGCTGTCCTTGGCGACCAGAAACAGGGTAATAACATTGAAGCACCAGAAGCATTGCTCAGAAAAATTGTTCGCGAGGAAGCTGGCGGACAGCAGAGTAGCGGAAATTATCGTTTTACTGCTCAGATTAACCGAAGAACAGTATTTGACGAAATCATTGAAGAAGCAAGGTTAAGACGTGATACAAGCGGTAAAAATCCGTTTGAGCTGGCATAAAGCAATTCCCTGTCATGCTAAAAAGTGTGGCAGGGAGAACACAGGGAGGAAGAAAAATGCTTACGAGGGAAGCAACTTATGAAGATTATGGATTTTCAGAGGAAGAAGATAAGAAATTTAATGAGTTTTGTCGAAAGCTTGAAATGAGGGACAAGATATTGTTGTTACAGTGCGCAGCAGAAGTGTATCCGAACGTTTGTGATGAACTTTATTGTTGTATCGTAATTGGAATGAGCTATGACAAGATGAACAAAAAGAACTTTGTTCCACTTGATCGTAAAGATTTTTATGCGTACCGGAAGAAAACGTTGGCTGTGTTCCGGGCGGCATTACAGGCATGTAATAGATATCCGTTTTAAAGAGTAAAAGGAATCGTAGTCAGGCAAGCATTGACGAACACCCTGAAAATTTCTATGGAAAATGAGCGGATGCACGGTCATTCCTATGCAACTTATACGAACACCATTTACAAGGCGATATTCGGTAAAAATGCAAAGCAGCTCAGGGAAGAATATGGAATGTCTGCAAAGGATAATATCTGGAATCATTTGTCTGAAGAAGAACTTCAGCTTATTCAGTCGAAAGAAATGCTTGTAAATGGACTTATTGGTTGTATAGGAGGAACCCGACAAAACCCCACATATCACTCTATATAGGGGAGAACTTACGGAAACCTACGATTTCAGCATATATAGCCGAAAATATTAGCAAATATTAACATCTTCTCGGATCGGCAACCTGTCAAAACCGTCTGTTTCTCTGTGTAGGGAATGCATCTTGGAAAAACGTGGAACCCGATTATATATAGCTGATGAATAGGATGGAAGAAGGTGGAGTTTCAGAGTATATAGCTGATGAATAAGGTTGCAAATAGTGGCATTTCTGCATATATGGCCAAAATCTTCAGTATTATTTAGTGCTTTTACTGCCTAGTAAAACTTAGTATTTTGGCTCATATAGGCGGAGGCGTTCCATGAAAACCTCATATATTTTTCTGTATAGGATTATGGAACCTAACAAAAGCTAACATTTTTGTATGTATAGGTAAAACCTAAAAAAACCTTATATTTTTTGGATATAGAGGTGCAGAACTTAACAAAACTTAACATTTATCGGCATATAGATGAAAAAATGTAGGGAATTCATGGACACGATAACGCGCGGGTGACTATTCAGAGATTTCGGAGTCCCTAAAAGCCTGGCGCATGATTCCAAAATGAACTTCGAACGAACTTCGAGAAAATGCACTCAGATGTTATCGAACTCCGAGCGAACCCCGAGAAATGACCTTTTAATGAGTCAGTAAACAAAGAGCGAACAGAGAAAACATGAACAATACACGAACAAAACAAAAAGAAGATTTTTATGAATGGATGTAACGAAAATGCAATTGAATTTATGACTAATGGTACTAAAGCAACATTAACATTCTTTCAGGGCCGGTATAAGTCTGTAATCCGTAAGCTGGCAGAGAAGCACCCGGAAGATTGCCAGATCATTGCAGATAACGAGGACGGAAGCATTTGTGCTCATGTTCCGGTATCCTGGCTTCGGATTTCTCCGCCAAGGCAGTATACAGAGGAACAGCGGCAGCAGATGGGAGAACGACTGAGGCAGAATAGGTCTGAAAATACAGCAACACAAGGATAAAACAGGGCGAGAGACGATTGTAGAGTGTTTGAGGTAAAGTTGTAAGGGAGAGTAGATAAAAAGGCTAAATGAGCCGATAAAACAGTAGAAGCGGTGATGCTGGCATTTAATAAAAATCCTGCTGCCGAACCTACGGTTCAAGGAGCTTTTTCACTATTTTAAGGAGTGTTGTTGAGAATGAAGCCGTGAAGAATGGTAAAAAAGGCGGCAAGAACCGGGAGTGCTTGAACTGTCGATTAACATCGATATATTTGCTCGAACAGGCGAGGAACAGGCGAGAAATTAATAAATTGATGGAATAAGATGGTATTTTTGGATATAGCTAAAGAAAGGCGTGCAGTATGAACGAACTTGTGTATTTAAAGAACGATGAAGCAGTGTGTGATAGTTTGCAGGTGGCCGAGAAGTTTGGGAAGAGGCATGACAAGCTGATAGCCGAAATAAGAAGAATGTATGGAGAGTTGATAGGAAAAAGAGGCGTCCAAAATGGTGGAGCGAAATTTTTCTTTGAATCAACTTACGAGAACCGTGGAAAACGATATCCTATGTTTTTAATGACGAGAGATGGCTTTTCATTGTTGGTAATGGGTTTTACCGGGAAAGAAGCTCTTGAATGGAAATTGCAGTATATCCGGGCATTTAATCAGATGGAGAACTTTATCCGCGAGAAATCTACTCAGATGTGGATTGAAACCCGGAAGGCAGGAAAGCTTACCAGAAAGGCAGAGACGGATACGATTCAGAAACTTGTTGAGTATGCAAAGGGACAGGGCAGCAGCCATGCAGAAATGCTTTACATGACTTATTCCAGACTGGCAAATAAAATGGCTGGAATCAATAAAAGGGACGAAGCTACGGTGATGCAGCTTAATAACTTATCTTTAATGGAAAATATCATTTTGCATGAGGTTGATCTGGGAATTATGCGAGGGAAACATTATCAGGAGATATACAGGGATTGCAAGAAACGACTTGAAGCGGTGAAAGATTTGGCATACCTCGAAGCGGTATAAGAAGAAAATAGGGATAGTAAGAGATATGGGTGATTTGCAACGGGAAATTGACAAATCCCGGAAGCTGGCATATAATATACTTATCAAGACAGCCAGTAAGGGAAGTCAAGGTTCCCCGTCCTGGCAAATATGTTTAGCTAAGATTTAGCCGCCTATTCTTTACCAGAGAGCAGGGCGGCTATTTCTTATGTGTGTATGTAAGGATAGATACAATTAAGCTGGCTGTCGTCAGGATTATCATAAAAATCTCATAATCGCTCATAAGCATTCCCTCCTGTCAAGGCTCAGGATCAGGGAACCACAGCCGCTCTACGGGCTGCCTGGATAAATATACTATATTTGATTTCTACGCTGGGCTTCTTTGATTCGTTGCTGTATTAATTGAATGTTTAAGTCATCCCAATAATTGATGTATACAAGAGTTATATGATTTTCAATGCTGAGTTTGAGTTTCTGCTTGTCGCGCCATTGTTGTTTTTCAAAGCCATCTTTTCCACCGAAAAAATCAATAGGTTCAAAATGTTGCTTCCCCTGATATTCGAAAGCTAGATGAAGACTTGGTATAAAAACGTCATAACTCAATTGACTGTTTCCTTGTTTTAAGAAATCGGCACGATATTGATAGTAAACAGGTTTTTTAGGAAACATTTGGGTTATTAATTGAAACATAAGTTGCTCTGATTTCCATTTGTTTTCTGGAATTGAATATTCATATAAATCAATATCTGCATACATTCCCTTTTCAATGGATTTTAATAATTCTACATCATTATAAGATTTCATATATGCAGTGAGCCAGCAAAATGACATTCCTTTTTCTTCGATACCGAGTTTTCCATTTCCTAAATTTTTCTTCCTCCATGAAATATCAAAAGTACCATTCAAACGACCAGTTAAAACAGTATGCATATCGGAATTAAAAGTAAATAAATATTTTAATCCTGCCCAGGTATTGAAGTGCTTTGGGTTAGAACATGTAACGCAGGCAAACAAGAGATCTGAACCAATGTCATATATTTTTTTTAAAGTTTGTTTCGCATTGGTATGACAAATTGCAATCCCATGATATGGCTCTTCTTTAAGATCGAATAGTGCATAAGAATACGGAATTCCCTCCCATTTGTTGTATAAATCATTTATTTGTAGATTAGGAAACGCAGTGTTAATTAGTTCATACTTACTTATGTGATATGGATTTGAATAGCCCAAAATACCATTAAATCCCCAGTAAGAGCACAAGGGAATTGTGCGAGTGTATTTTTTTATTCCGAAATCATAATGTCCAGCATCGAATATTTCTTCAACAACAAGTGAATTAGTAAATTCGATATTTATAGAAATATAAAGGATTAATGTATTTTCAATAATATATAACAATCCATAGTCCCAAACGTTAAAAACTTGATAATTACAATTTTCAAGAAGACTCTTTAATCCTAATATATACGATTCGAAAATTTGTTTGGTATTTGTATCAGGAATCGGTGCTACTATTTGGTATAATCCGCGCCTGATATCTTTATTTATCTCTGAAAAATTAACAGAATTGTTATAGTAATCGACTGATTTTCCGGAATTTACTATAGAAGACGGAACCAGAATATAAATAGGATCAGTATGCGGAATGCCCCATAATGGGAAATTAGTTTTTATAATTTGAGTATGAGAGTATTTCATATTATTAATCGGTTACTTTATCCCCGTTAGGAAGAATAAACGAACTTTGATAGATACATCCTGCTGCTTCTGCTACTTTTTTGAGTTCTGCGGGAGTAAATCCCTCTCGCTTTAATTTTTGGTTAAATGCTTGAGGACTTGAACCATATAAGCGAGCAAGCTCAGATACACTTATACCGAGTTTGACACATAATATTTTGACCTGTTCTGAAACTGCCATAATAATTCACCTCTAATATTTGATGTTTAATATATAAATAAATTATAAACGATAATATTTAAAAAGACAACATTAAAGTGGAAAAAAGAAATAAAATTATTTAAACAAAACTATTGACATTATAAACAGAAATGTTTATACTATAATCAGTTCAAGGGAACAGACAACAGCCGGGAGAGCCGAAAGCCCCTAATACTTCAAGCCATATACCTGTGAGAATCGCAATAGGGCATATCAATAGTCAGGAAGATGCTTGAAGGGCTGAGAGACCTTGAAAAGCAAAGGAGGACAGCAATATGAAGTACAATCTCAGCAAGATCATGTTGAAAGCATGGAAAGTTTACCGCAAGACAAAGAATATCAGCTTTGCAGAAGCACTTCACAGAGCATGGTTATCTGCAAAGGCAGAAGAAATCAATGCAAAGAGAATTGAAGATGCGAAGCATGTAGCAGGAATCACGGAGGAAACCAATACCTTTACTAAGTGGAAAGAGCTTGGTTATAAGGTACAGCATGGAGCATCAGCATTATTCAGATGTTCTCTGATATGGGGAAGCCGGGGAGATGGCGCAGAATACAAAGCCAGTTTCTTTGGAAAGTCTCAGGTAGAAGCAATTTAATAAAAAAGCCCTTACCAGAGCGGCAACTCTGATAAAGGCAAAGCAACCCGACAACCGACTAAAATTGAGGGGCTGTGCGTATTATAACATACTTATTCCCCTCAGACAACAAAAGAAAGGAATGGACAGAATGATATCAGTAATGAACGTTCTTATGATTTTCTTTGGTGGGTTTATATCCGCAAAGGTATGTGACAGTATTCGTGAGTTAGAGAGAGGAGAATGAGAAATGAGTAAAAAGGAAGTATTAAAGGCAGAAGAAGCAGTAGAAGTGATGCAGACCACTGGTGTTCCGGCACAGGAGACAGAAGGTGCAGGTGTGGTCATGGCAACGGAGATTATTGCGGATCTTAAGAAACAGCTGGAGGAAGCAAAGGAAGAAGCGAAAGAGTGGGAAGAAAGTTGGAATATGTGTCGTGAGCAGGTTCGAGCATTGTCCAGGCAGTCAGATATTATTAGTATGGTGTTAAGGATGGATGATGTAGAACTATTAGATTTAGCTTTTGGATTTGTTAGAGGATGTTATAACCAGCAGATTAAAAAGGAACAGGAGGCAGAAAACAATGGAGAAATGTAATTTAACCCAGATTCCTTGCAGAAAGGCAATCGTGGACGTTGTCCAGGCCAACAAAGATAGAAGATCATTACAGCACACCTATGAGCTGGCAGAACTCTTTCGTACAGCTTGTTCCAGTAATGAAGCATTTATGAAGCTATCAGAGGAAGATCAGGAGCGTTTCTGGCTGATTACAGATGCTTTAATAATGAATGATTTGGAAGATCTTAAGAGAGTACATAACCTTGCAAATTATCTGATGGTAAAGCGAATAAAGGACAATGCAAAAGTGGCGGAGGCATAACATGGACTACAAAAAGCAGATAATTGAGATGCTGGAGAAGATAGATAACATTTATTGGCTAAGGTCAATCTATGTATTCATGAAAATGCTGATAGGATAGTGGTACGGAGGTATAGCATGGATTATAAAAAAGAAATTGGAAATCTCTTGAATGAAATCCAGAGCGAGAAATTTCTGAAATTTTTGTATAACGTAATTGTCTCATTTAAGAGACAGTGGGGGTACTAATATGGATTACAAGAAAGAAACTATTGAGATATTACAGAAGGTAAATGATGATAGCCTGCTTGAATTCTTCTATAGATTCATTGCTAGAGTATTAAAGAACAGGGGATATTGATATGGATTACAAAGAAGAAACTATTAAACTGATTCAGAAATGTAATGATATTCACTGGCTGAAGGTGATTCATGCTTATGTTTCAAAATTATTAGGATAATATCAGAGGGGCGGCGGACTGCTGCCCTTTTATGCTAAAGGAGTGACAGCATGGCGAGAGCTAAAAGAGTAGACAATAAAGGCCGTGTATTGCGTGTAGGTGAATCGCAGAACAAAGATGGCCGGTACTGTTATAAATGGACGGATAGCAACGGGAAACGTAGCACTGTATATGCACTTACCCTGGCAGAGCTGAGAAAAAAGGAAGAGCAGATAAAACGTGACCAGATGGATGGGATTTATACAAAGGGTGGAAATTTGACCTTAAATGAGTTCTTCCGGCTGTTCATGAGCACGAAGAAGAACATCAGAGACAGTACACGATGCAACTATGAATCGTACTGGAAAAACGCCATTGCTCCCAGTGCCTTGGGAATAATGAAGATTTCAGAAATAAAACAGATCCACGTAAAGAGACTGTATGCGGATTTACTGGAAAAGGGATATTCACCTGGAACGATCAGGGCATATCACATTATATTATCGGAATGTCTGCAGGCAGCAGTTGATTCTGATATGATCAGGAAGAATCCGGCAAAGGGAAGCAGAAAAGGAATTGATAAAGAAGTGAGCAGGAAAAGAGCTTTGACAATTGAGGAACAGGAAACCATGTTGGAGTTTACGAGAAAAAGCAATTCGTATAAAATCCATTATCCACTGATCGTATTTGCATTATCTACAGGGCTTCGTGTTGGTGAACTGGGTGGTCTGCTCTGGGATGATATTGATCTGGAAAAGAACATGATTCATGTGCGAAGACAGTTGGTATATCGAAATCTGGACGGGACCGGTTGCAAGTTTCATATTCAGCCATTGAAAACAGATGCAGGAGAAAGAGACATCCCATTAACAAAGACTGCAAAAAAGGCTCTGATGAAACAGAGAGAGTATGATCTGTTACTGGGGAAGCGTGCAAAGGAACAGCCAGTAGCAGGCTTGAAGAACTTTGTTTTCCTTAATCATCAGGGCAACCAGCTTGCTCCACAGGTTCTTGACAGTGCTTTACGCAACATAATCAAGGCTTACAACAAGAAAGAGCTTAAACAGGCAGATAAGGAGCACAGAGAGCCTTTTCTGCTGCCACATATCAGCGCACATATATTAAGGCATACATTCTGTACCAGAGCGGCGGAAAGCGGTGTGGATGTCAAGAGCCTGCAATACATAATGGGACATGCGGACATAACCATGACGATGGAACGGTATAATCATGTTGATGAAGTCAGGGTGCAGAATGAAATGAGCAAGACAGAAGGAATTGTGAAAATAGGATAAAATCAGAAAGCTGTTGTCTTTACCAGGCAATGGCTTTTTTATTGTGACGATTTTTGTGACAAATTTTGTGACATTTAAAAGGAATGTGATGAACAAAGATGAAACGAAAAGACGAATGAAAAGTCCCGAAAAGCCCGTAAATACAAGGAAAAATGCACTTGATAAAACATGACGAAAAATCGAAAAGAATTGTTCATAAAAATTTCATAAAATTTTGCTAAAATAATTCATGAATTATCAGGTTTGAACTTATAGGAGGATTCTTATGGTTAAGCGGAGTGATAAGAAACCATCCTCGGAGAATTATTCTTTTATAAAAGAGACAATTAAAGAACATCCGACAGACAAAAAAAGCCCTGTAAAGAAATTTCTGACAGCGGCTGTATGTGGTGTGATTTTTGGCGGCTGTGCGGTTGGAACTGTAGCATTATTTCTGCCGGGAGTGATTGAAACGATTGAAGATTCGACAGATCATCATACAGAAGTCACCCTGGTACCGGCTGTTACGGAAGCACCGACTGATCTGAAAGAACAGGAGCAGACAGAAACAGGAGAAGGAACGGCTAATACGAAGGAATCCGATCAGAATGAAGCGCAGTCATCTACAGCAGAAGACATAGCTGCTAAGGACACGGCAGCAGATGATGCATGGGCAGAGCTGGTGCGAAATGTTGCAGAAGTACCACGTAAGGCACTGGTGCGAATTCTGGCATTAGGAAATGATGCGGATCTTCTGGATGATTCGTTTTTGAAATACGGTGAAGAAGAGGGATTTGTTTTCCTCAAAAATGATAAGGCGTTTTATATCATGACGTATTCTGACAATATGGATGATGCCGGAAAATTTCAGGTGACATTTTCGAATGGAGATATGGCAGATGCTACACTTTGCAAGAGTGACAGCCGCACCGGTTTCCTGGTATTCCAGGTTCCTTTTACTGATGTAAAAGAGGCAACGGCAAAAGATATTCCGCAGGCAGCACTTGCCGGAGACGATGACATCGAACAGATGGATGCTGTGATCGCAGTGGGAAGTCCGACAGGAGATTATGATTCTCTTGTCAGTGGGATGATTACTTCTGTTACGGGCACTATGAAAGTGGCAGATGAAGAATATGGAATGCTGACGACAAATATGGTAGGAAGTGAAGACGGAGGCGGACTTCTTCTAAATATGGCAGGAGAGGTAGTCGGGATCATTTACGGCGGACAGGAAGATGAGAACAACAGTGCGATTCGTGCAGTCGAGGCGACGCAGCTTCGTTCGCTTCTGGAGGGCATGGCGAATGGAGACGATATCTGTTATATCGGAATCCACGGAGCAACGATTTCAGAATATCAGGTAGAAAATCTGGGACTTCCGGAGGGCATCTATGTGGATTCAGTTGAAGCTGATTCTCCGGCAATGACAGCCGGTGTTCAAAGCGGAGATATTGTACATACACTTGACGGACAGGAAATCCGATCTATGGACGACTATTCTTCGATGCTTCAGAGTCTGGACAGAGGCTCAAAAGTCAAACTTGAGATCTATCGTAGAAATTCTTATGGTACATATGTGAACGTAGAATTGAATGTAATAATAAAGGAAAAATAGAAAGGCAAAAATATATGCGTTTTATCAATGAATTACATGAGGGAGACCGTGTCAGCGGAATCTACCTCTGCAAGCAGAAGCAGTCAGCAATGACAAAAAACGGCAAGCCATACGATAATGTGATCCTGCAGGACAAGACAGGTGTACTGGATGGTAAAATCTGGGATCCGAATTCTCTCGGAATTGATGATTTTGACACACTGGATTATATTGATGTAGTTGGAGATGTTACGACTTTTGCAGGAGCAATGCAGTTGAATATCAAAAGAGTCCGCAAGGCTTCCGAAGGAGAGTATAATCCGGCTGATTATCTTCCGGTCAGCGAAAACAGTACAGATGACATGTACGGACAGATTTTAAACATGATCAAAACAGTAAAAAATGAATACCTGTCCGCACTTTTGAATAAACTCTTTGTGGAAGATAAAGAATTTCTGAAATCTTTTCAGGAACATTCTGCTGCAAAGACGGTTCATCATGGATTTATCGGTGGATTGATGGAGCATACTTTAAGTGTTACGAAGCTTTGTGATTACATGGCAAATGCTTATCCACTGCTCAAAAGAGATCTGCTGATCACTGCTGCACTTCTTCATGATGTCGGCAAGACAAAAGAACTTTCTTCTTTTCCTTTAAATGACTATACAGATGAAGGCCAGCTTCTTGGACATATTATCATCGGTGCACAGATGATCCATGATTTAGCAAAAGAAATTCCGAATTTCCCTGAAACACTGGAAAATCAGCTTGTGCATTGCATTCTGGCGCATCATGGAGAACTGGAGTATGGTTCACCGAAAAAACCTGCACTTGCAGAAGCAGTTGCGCTGAACCTTGCGGATAATACAGACGCCCGGATGGAGACGCTGACAGAGATTTTTGCAGCAGACAAGGGCAAGAAGGAATGGCTTGGATATAACAGACTTTTTGAATCAAATCTGAGAAGAACAGGAGACGTTTGATCCTCATGGAATATCGTAAAAATGACATTGTTACGTTAGAAATTGTGGATTGCGGAACAGACGGTGAAGGCATTGGCAAAGCTGATGGCTTCACTGTTTTTGTAAAGGACGCAGTCATTGGAGATACAGTTACAGCCAAAATCATGAAAGCAAAAAAGAACTACGGTTACGGTCGCCTGATGGAGATTCTGAAACCATCTCCATATCGTGTAGATCCGATTTGTCCGTCTGCCCGTCAGTGTGGTGGCTGCCAGCTGCAGGCTGTTTCCTATGAAGAGCAGAAGGCTTTTAAGGAGAAAAAGCTTCGCGGACATCTGGAACGGATTGGTGGATTTAAGGAGCTTCCGATGGAGCCACTGATCGGAATGGACGAGCCGTATCACTACCGTAATAAAGCGCAGTTTCCGGTCGGAAGAAATAAAGAAGGCAGGATCGTGACCGGTTTTTATGCAGGCCGCACACATGCCATTATCGAGAATCGTGACTGTGCACTCGGGATTCCACAGAATAAAGAAGTTCTGGATCGTGTAATCGCACATATGGAGAAGTATAACATTGCTCCTTATGATGAAATGACCGGAAAAGGTCTGGTTCGCCATATTTTTGTCCGTTATGGATTTTTTACCGGAGAGCTGATGGTCTGTCTGATCATCAATGGGCAGGATCTTCCGCATCAGAAAGAAATGGTGGAAAAGCTGGGCGAAATTCCGGGAATGACAAGCATTTCCCTGAATATCAATAAAAAGCGAAATAATGTAATTCTCGGTGACAAGGTAAAAACGATCTGGGGAAAAGAATACATTACAGATAAGATCGGAGATATTTCTTATGAGATTTCGCCGTTGTCTTTCTTTCAGGTAAATCCGCATCAGACATGGAAACTGTATTCCAAAGCACTGGAATATGCGGATCTCCATGGAGAGGAAACAGTTTGGGATCTTTACTGTGGAATCGGAACCATTTCGCTTTTCCTTGCGCAGAAGGCCAAATTTGTCCGTGGTGTGGAAATCGTTTCGGCAGCCATCGAAGATGCCAGAAGAAATGCTCGTCTTAACAAAATTGACAACGTAGAGTTCTTTGTCGGAAAGGCAGAAGAAGTGCTGCCGCGTGAATATGAGAAAAATGGTGTGTATGCAGATGTGATCGTAGTCGATCCACCACGAAAGGGATGCGATGAAATGCTTCTTAAGACGATCCTGAAAATGCAGCCGAAACGTGTGGTATATGTAAGCTGCGACAGTGCAACACTGGCGAGGGATCTGAGATTTTTATGTGACAATGGATATGAGTTAAAAAAAGTCTGCGGAGTTGACCAGTTCCCTCAGACGGTGCATGTGGAGACTGTGGTGGGACTACAAAGGAAAGATACCTAGAAATCCTTGAATTTACGCACTTTGTAGAGTTTTTCAGTTTCAGAAAAATAGGTGAAAATCACAAAGAAAAGAGCCTTGTGAAGAAAGTAACCGTTGTTGTTGCGTTAGATCTCGGGACGGGGAACACAAAGAATCTTGAATATGAAAATGAATAGAGAGCTATCAGATCATTGATAGATTATAGGGATACTTGTTAAAAGCGGGTGTCCCTATTTTTTATGGGGCATTCCAGAAATGGAGTGTCTTTTTTATACCAAAATATTAAAAATTCAGGAGGAAAATGAAAATGACAAACACAGCGTTAAGAGCAGAGAATAGCAATTCTCGCACAATTACTTTCAAGAGCAAGGAACACGAAAAATTTTATATGGAATATCTGAAAAAATGCAGATATCAGGATGTTTATCATCAGGCTCTGGTTTATTGCCTGGGTATCGACAGAGACACAAGAGAAAATGTGAATAAAATCTATAATTTTAAAACTGGATGTGTAAAAACGGAATCCCTGCAGGAAGGTTGGCAGACTAGTGGAAGTTTACGGATCGTCCGCATGGCATTTAATCTTTACTGCAATGGGACACCAAGTGTCGGAGATTATGAAGCAGAGGAAGATCAGTTAAAAGAGTGTCAGTATTATACCGTAGAAGATCTGTTTTGCTGCGGATATGCCCGGTATTTTTGGGAAGCCATTAAAATCCGTTATCCAGAGTATTGTTTTTACAAAGACTGGGAGGATATGTATGCTGAAAATTAGATTACAGGGTACTTTAAAGGATATTCAATGGTTCCGTCGTATTTTGGAAAAGCATAAAGAATTGGATGTTCTGGAAGTATCGGATGCTTATGCGAACAAAGGAACAAGCAAATATTTTCGTGTTTATGTTGAAGTAGAAGAAAAAGAGTAAATCGGAGGAAAGTATATGTGTAAAGTAATTGCTATTGCAAATCAGAAAGGCGGAGTAGCCAAAACAACGACAACAATCAATCTGGGAGCCGGACTGGTGAAGTCAGGGAAAAAAGTAGTCCTGGTAGATGCTGATCCACAGGGACACTTGACAATGGGATTGGGATTCCCTAAAAATCTCAAGGTAACATTAAAAAGCATGATGGAGAACATTATCATGGGACTGGAATTTGATCCGAAAGAAGCAATTCTGCACCATGAAGAAGGTGTTGACCTAATTCCGTCCAATAAATTGCTTGCCGGAATGGATATGTCTTTATTTACAGTAGAGGACAGAGAAAAGGTGCTGAAAGAGTATCTGGAACTGCTGAAGGATGAGTATGATTATATTCTGATTGACTGTATGCCATCCCTGGGAATGCTGACGCTCAATGCTTTGAGTGCAGCGGACAGTGTTCTGATTCCAGTGCAGCCACAATATTATGCGGCAGATGGACTCATGGAATTACTGAAAGTAATTAAGGGAATCCATCAGAGGTTCAATCCGGATTTACAGATAGAAGGCATTTTATTCACAATGGATAATTGCCGTTACAATAATGCAAAGAGAAACAAACAGGCAATCAAAACTACATACGGAAGTGACATTAGGATTTTTGAGCAGACGATTCCGAGAACAGAAAGCCTTGCAGAAACAGCATCGGAGGGTGTAAGTATCTTTGCCTATGATGGAAAAAGCAAGGGGGCAGACAGCTATCTGGAACTGGTTCAGGAGGTGTTGAAACATGCGTAGACCGAAAAAAGATATTCAGCTTACCTCTTATGATGAATTACTGGGATTAGAGGAAACACCGGAAAAGAGTATGAACCAGGTTGTGGAAATAGATCTGGCAAAGCTCTATCCCTTTAAAAATCATCCGTTTCATGTAAATGATGATGAAAAAATGGCAGAAACCGTAGAGAGCATTAAAACATACGGTGTTTTGACTCCTGCGCTGGTAAGACCTCGACCAGATGGCGGATATGAGATGATTTCCGGGCATAGAAGAAAAAGAGGCTGTGAACTGTGTGGAAAGACTACATTGCCAGCTCTTGTCCGAAATTATACGGATGATGAAGCGGTCATTATTATGGTCGATTCCAACATTCAGCGTGAAAATCTACTGCCAAGTGAGAAAGCTCATGCCTATAAGATGAAATATGATGCAATGAAGCATCAGGGAAGTAAAGGTGAGAAATATACAGCAGATATGGTTGGGGAAGCTGCCGGGGACAGTGGGAGAACCGTACAGAGGTATATCCGTCTGGCGGCATTATCAGATGCTTTGCTGGAATATGTGGACAATAATAAAATTCCTATGATTGTGGGAGAAAAGCTGTCTTATCTGAAGCCAGAGGAACAGGGGTGGCTTCTGGAAGTGATTACCAACAGCAGCATTTTTCCGACAAAACAACAGGCAGAACAGTTAAAAGAATGCAGTGCAAATGGAAAATTAAACCAGAGTTATATCTATGCTGTTTTATTAAAAAAGGAAAGCAGTAAGATCAATGTGACGATTCCGGCAAAGAAAATTGGAAATTATTTTCCGGAGACATATTCTAAAGAACAGATAGAAGAAGTCATTTTTATGCTTTTGGATAAATGGAAAGAAAACAAAGAAGGAGTAGCAGATGCAGAAGATACAGTTTGATTATTTTACGGGGATGGAAGCGGAACAATACAGCTTTTATCGTGTCCCTAAAGTGCTGTTTACCGAACCATGCTTTAAAACTCTTTCTTGTGAAGCAAAGGTATTATACGGTCTGATGCTAGATCGTATGAGCCTGAGCATTAAGAACAGATGGCTGGATTCAGAGGATAGAGTATACATTATTTTCACTGTGGAAGAAATTGCAGAGTTGATGAACTGCGGAACTCAAAAGGCAGTGAAACTGGTAAAAGAGCTGGACAGCAGTAATGGGATTGGATTGATAGAGAAGAAACGTCTGGGACTGGGAAAACCGAATGTTATTTATGTGAAAAATTTTATGATCAGAGAGGTTCCAGATCAAAAGCCGACAGGTAATTGTGCAGATCTGCAATCTGAGCAGGAAGATCATAAAAAAATTGCAGATTTGCAATCGAAACAGAAAAGACATGAGGAATGTGCAGATTTGCAACAAGAAGCAGAAAACAAGGGGAAAACAGGCATTTCTCTGAATTGTGAAAATCATCATTCAGGAGTAGTGAAAACCACAATTCAGGATTATGGGGAATCACAATTCCAGAATAGTGAAAATCACAATTCAAGAATGGTGGAAACCACAAATCCAGAATTTCCAGAATCACAATTCCAAAATAGTGAAAATCATCATTACAGAATAGTGGAAATCACAAATCCAGAATACCCGAAATCACAATCTAATAATACTGATATTAACAAGACTGATATTAGTGAAACTGAGATAAATCAATCTTATCCAATCATATCAGGTAATCCCCAAAAGAAAAAAGATGTGATGGAGAAGATGAGAGCATATCGTGAGGTGATTCATGAAAACATAGATTATCAATATCATGCCAAGGAAGATGTAGATGAACTGGTGGAGTTGATGATCGAAGTTATGATGATGCCGGAGGACAGTATGATTCGCATTGCGGGAGTAGAAAAACCAGTTGCTTTGGTAAAAAACAGGTTTATGAAATTGAACTATTCGCATATCGAATATGTGCTGTTCTGTCTGAATCGGAATACGACCAAGATTGGGAATATTAAAGCGTATCTTCTGACCGCCCTGTATAATGCCCCGGCAACGATAAACAGTTATTATCAGGCAGAAGTTAATCACGATATGTATGGAGGATAAAGGAACATGAAGAAGATGATTAAAAAAGTGATAGCACCAGTGCTGGTGATTACAGTATTGTTTGCGGTATTAAGACCGTTTTGTATCCAGGATGGGAAGTGCAATTATTTCTTGCTGTTACTTCTGATGGGGATACCGTTTGGAATCGGAAAAATGTGTGTCTGGATGGTTCCAAAAGGTTTTGACCTCGGAGGAACGCTGGTAGTCTGGACAATGAATCTTCTGATCGGAGGATTGATCGGAAGCATCGTTCTTCTGGCAATGATTGGACAGGCGATCATTTATCTCTGCGTTTTTCTGATTACAGTTCTTACAGGGATACACAAATTACCGAGAATAAAATGAAATAGATTTTTTGAAAAGCAGCTAAGACAAAAATTAGCTGTTTTTTTTCGGGAAACTTTGCGACACAATGGCGTAAAGTTGGGACAAATTGCAGGAAAGGAGACACCGTATTGAGCAATCGTGCAATTTCCACAGAACTTATTGAATTGGGAGAACGGATCAGAAAACGCAGACAGGAAATGAAGTTGTCACAGGAATCTTTTGCGGAAAAAGCGGGTATCAGTGTCAATACGGTCAGCAGGATTGAAGGCGGGCAAACTGCAATGTCTGTTGAGATTTTCAGGAAGATGATTGAGATATTGGAAATAGATGCCAATATCCTGCTGGGGAAAGAGGAAGGTGATACAGAAAAGCAGGAATCATTTCAGGAAGTGCTTTACCGTATTCAGAAGATGGAATGGAAAGAGCAGAAAATTATCATGCAGACCATAGATTCTCTGATAGACAGTTTAAATGAATACAGGTGAATTTCACCATATATGGGGTGCAAAATAAAAAAACTCCCCATATATGCTAAGGATAATAGAATCTTGTGTTGTTAAAATGGAAAACAGAGAGATAAAGAAGGGAGATAGGATTGATGACAAGAGAAGAAAATTTGCTTTATCGGAAACAGTGTCCCTATGATGCAATGGGAGACTATTCTGTTTTGATGGAAAATGAAAAGAACATAAAAGCAGAAAGAAATGCCAAGAAGTCTGATGCTGGCATCAGACAGAAAATAAAGTAGAGAATATTGTAACTATTAGAAAGGGCAGTAAAGAAGTTTCAGGCTCTCGTTTAAAAAAAACGGGTGTACCGGAAGCTGTTTTTTACTGTCCTTTTTGTCAGTTGAACAGTAAGAATCCTATCCTTTCTGCTGATGGGCACCTGTTGCCAGCAGGCAGAAAGGTGGTAATTATGCTTACATTGCAGGAATTGAAACAGGTTGTAAGTAACAGGGAAGAAAGAAGAAAGGTTCCGTCCGCTAAATATTTAAGAGAAAATGAGGTAGCAGTTGCGAAGCAAAGGTTGATGGATTGTGCGGAAATTATCGCATATCAGACCGGATATGTTCTCTATTGTGTGGGGGACTATGCAACGGTTTTTCCATTATTTACCTGTCGAGATTATGTATATGAAGCAGAAAGAAAAATAGCAGTTGTTGAGGAGGATTTTTTCGATGATCAACCCTGGTATGTAAGGCTGATATTAGAAGGCGAAGACCGGCTGTGGAGAAACAGGGAAACACGAGAACATAATAATTGTGTTTCATATAGCTGTATTTCTGAAGAATGGTGCGAGTTGGCAGATAAAGGACAATGTCTGCTTGAAAAAATCATTGCAGTGATTTCCTACGACTTTATCCTGGGGCAAATATCTTGGTGGCAACGAAGAAAGACTTTGAGCCGGCGAACCGAAAACGTTTCTGTTCCCGTATTGCGACAGGGGATTATGATGCCGTGATCATCGGACATACGCAGTTTGAAAAAATCCCTCTTTCAAAAGAACGGCAGATTGCCATGCTGGAAGATCAGATTGCAGATATTACGTTTTCCATTGAAGAAGCAGCACATCAGGCAGGGCAGAATTATACCATCAAGCAGTTGGAAAAAACAAAAAAGAGTCTGCAGACGAGGATAAAGAAACTTAATGACCAGACCAGAAAGGATGATGTAGTAACTTTTGAGCAGTTGGGCGTAGACCGGCTGTTTGTGGATGAAAGCCATAGTTTTAAGAACCTTTTTTTGTATACAAAAATGCGGAACGTGGCGGGCATCTCACAGACGGATGCACAGAAAAGTTCGGATATGTTTATGAAATGCCGGTACATGGATGAACTGACCGGCGGCAGAGGAATCACCTTTGCTACAGGTACTCCCGTATCGAACAGTATGACGGAGCTTTACACTATCATGCGTTATCTCCAGTATGACACACTCATGCGTATGGGTATGGGACACTTTGATTCCTGGGCGGCAACGTTCGGGGAGACAGTGACCGCAATCGAATTATCACCGGAGGGCTATACTTTAATAGGACGATAAAATTAACTGTCCTAAATTGAAAATACAT
>ERZ857972.418-NODE-418-length-42161-cov-7.492780_pt1 | contig 42161 bp, 38 predicted proteins | sample MGYA00519757_ERZ857972 | MGnify/ENA primary metagenome ERZ857972 (study PRJEB31778, sample SAMEA3449383) | human gut metagenome | biome: human gut; feature: human-associated habitat; material: faeces | place: United Kingdom | collected 2010/2012 ...
AAGGAACTCCATTGCAGCATTCGCTCTGTGCGATTTCATTTTCATGATGTGGAAAAACAAGATCTTCGCCACCTGCATGGATATCGATTTCTTCTCCGAGGTATTTCTTTGACATAACGGAGCACTCGATGTGCCATCCCGGTCTTCCGTCGCACCATGGAGATTTCCAGAATGGTTCTCCTTCTTTTTTCGGTTTCCAGAGTACAAAATCCAGCGGATCTTCTTTCTGGTCTTCGCCGGATACCTGCAGAGAACGGAAACCGGACTGCAGATCATCCAGATTTTTATGAGAAAGTTTGCCGTATTCTTTGAATTTCTTTACACGGAAATATACGGTACCATCAGCAACCGGATAAGCATATCCTTTATCAATCAGTGTCTGGATCATATCGATCATTCCGTCAATTTCCTGTGTTGCCAGCGGATGTGTGGTTGCCGGTTTTACATTCATGCCGGCCATATCCTTCTTGCATTCTGCGATGTAACGCTGTGAGATTTCTTCAGAGCTTACACCTTCTTCGATTGCCTTTTTGATGATCTTGTCATCAACGTCTGTGAAGTTGGATACATAATTTACTTCGTAACCTTTGTATTCCAGATAGCGGCGTACGGTGTCAAAAATGATCATCGGTCTCGCATTTCCGATGTGGATCAGGTTGTATACTGTCGGTCCGCATACATACATCCGCACCTTTCCTTCTTCCAGCGGTACGAATTCTTCTTTTCTGCGTGACATTGTATTAAAAAGCTTCATATCTCTTTCCTCCGATATTATTTTAAGCTGAATCAGTTCTTTATTTCTGTAAGCAGGCAGATAGCCTGAGAAGAAATGCCCTCTCCGCTTCCGGTAAACCCAAGTCCCTCTTCTGTCGTTGCTTTTACATTGATCTTTGATTCCGTAATGCCAAGTGCCTCCGCCATATTTTTACGCATCTGCGGGATATGCGGTGCCATCTTTGGTTTCTGGGCAATGATCGTTGCATCGATGTTTCCGACTTCGTAGCCATGTTCGCGCAAAAGACCAGCCACATGCACCAGAAGTTTCACACTTGAGATTCCTTTATATGCCGGATCTGTGTCCGGAAAGTGTTTCCCGATATCGCCAAGTGCAGCAGCACCAAGCAGGGCATCCATCACTGCATGGATCAGTACATCTGCATCCGAATGTCCCAGAAGGCCCTTCTCCCACGGAATATCTACTCCGCCGAGAATCAGTTTCCTTCCTTCTGTCAGTTTGTGTACATCATATCCCATTCCAACTCTCATATCATTCTCCTTCTGCCTGACCGGAAAACCCGGATTTAATCAGTGCATACATCAGTTTTTCACAGGCTTCCGGATTCCCCTCTTCGATGAGGGACAGGGATATTTTTTCATCCGAAAGTTCTGCTGCTCCGGCGGCATTAAGCCCGGCCGGTGCTTTTGCAAATATATCCGTGTCTGCATACAGCGCTACAGGCACTGCTGCCGGCACTTCTTCCTCTATTCCGTTAAAAGTCATAACTGCCGTCGTAGATACGAATCCGTCACCACTTGCTGCTGTCGGCACAGATACAAAAGGAATTTTGTACTGAGAAGCCACATAACGGCTGATGTCATGGATCGTACCAGCGCCTACCGCGAGGATCAGATCAATGTCCTCATCCATATAATTCTCGACGATCTCTACTGCATGCCGGTCGGCCTTAAGATCATCCGCATCCAGCACAAGGACCTGACATCGGTCGTAAATATCTTCCATGATTTCTTCTGTTGCCTTACAGGTATTTGTGTCACAGATCAGAAGCGGGGATATGTATTCCTTCAGAAAGCCTTCTGACATTGCTTCTTCAAGGGCATTTACCGCTCCCGGTTCAATTAAAATTTTCTCCACTTCTACAAGGTGATTCTTCCCGCACCCGCGAGGTCGGGCAAAGTCATCCGTATCGACTCGCATTTATTTCTCTCCTCCTGCATTTAATATGTGATGCTGCCGTGTTTTCTCAGGGCAACATACAGAAAACCTATTTTATACAATCCGTTATTATACATGATTCTGTATAAAAAATCAACGCAGACAGCCCCGATAGCTACCTACAGATTCAAATAATTATAAACAACTTTTGAGATTGACCGGATATTTGCGATCGCATTCGCACTGTCTTCGGACATCACACACAAAATATAAGTCGTCTTCGGCCCGTAGACAATTGCAATATCATGCTGATCCTCATCGGTCTCTCCTGTTTTGTTCGCAGTCTTCACATCAGCCGAAACCCCCTCCGGGATCTTTGTTGTATTTTCCTGATTTGAAAGCAGATTCAGCATTTCCTCCGAAGCTTCCCTGCTGACGCATTCCCCTTTATAAATCCGTTCGAGCAGTTTTCCACAATCCTTCACAGTCGTCATATTATGTCCGCCAAGGCTGAGCTTCTGGGATGATGAAGGATGTAGCGTATTTTGATAGGTAGTTTCTGTGTAGCCTTCTTTTTCCAGATATTTGTTTACAAGCTCTGCTCCGTCCAGAAAATCATGTTTTTCAGATTGAAGTCTTCCAAGTTCATTACAGGATTCATTGTCACTGACCGTGATCATGTTCCACAGAAGGGTATCTACCTTATCCTTCACCTTTGCGCTGTCTTTGTCCGTTTTCATCAGGGCTGCTTCGTGTTCCAGAACAGTATCCATATCCTCATATGTTTTCGCCATCACAAAAGCTTTGATGAGACTTGCAGAATAAATCTGTGTATCATTCAGTATAATTTCTTCATCCGTGTCAAGATCCTTAACATAAACACTCCACGTACCATCATATCCGCTCAACATGGATGTAAGCTGCGGTTCCAGCGTGTCCATCCCGAGATCATCAAGAGCGGTCACCTTACCTGTCGCATCCACCGGAAAACCATCCTCAGTTACTCCGGCTTCCTGAATCAATGCCCCATTCGGTCCGCCAAAATAATACGTTCCGGAAAAAATCTGTCCGTTCGCTGTCATTTCCAGCTCATGTGTCCCTGTTTCCGTCACCATCTTTCCATTCTCATCAAAATAATAATATCCGTCATATGTTGTATTATCGATCACGTAATTGCTGATATACCGAACCTGTGGAGCTGCTGTCAGTTTTCCAAGGTTATTGACCATATAATAGCCGTCAAAATCCACCGTCTCTGCATCTTCATCGGTACTTTTTGCACAGGAAAGCTTCGTGATTTTTACCATGTGGGAACTTCCTGCCTGAAAACATCCAGTCTCATCATGGTAATAAAATCCGTCCAGTATTGTTCCATCGATATTCACATGATCAAAATAGTGCACTGCTGGAGCAGTATCTTTACTTCCATCTTCTTTCAGACAGTAAAACCCGTCACTTTTTAAAATATATTTTCCTGATCCGTCTTCGATCGGGCGTATCTGGGATTCCCCGGTCACAGAAAGAAGGCTGCCTGCCGCCACCGGTGCAGTCGCTGCAGATGCCGTCGTCATAAATACAAACCCTGCTGCCAAAATTTTCCATTTTTTCAAACGGTTTCCGGTTTTCATCTGGTTCTCCTTATCTATAGTTCAAATAGTAATTGTCCATAGTATACCTGATATTTTCTTTATGTCAAGCTAACATATTATGTCATTTTCTTCTGAAACATCCCAGAACGCCTGCAGGTGTTTTTCCACATTCCCAAGTGTACATGTGCAGGCATCATTCCATTCACGGGGGAAAAGATTCCGATAATCCCGGTTCAGGAATCGTTCATCCATAAGAAGAATTGCTCCCGTATCCTCTTTTGTACGTATCACACGGCCTGCCGCCTGCAGGACTTTATTCATCCCGGGATAGCGATAGGCATAATCAAATCCCTGCTCGCCTTTTTCGTCGTAATACCCTTTCAAAATCTCCCGTTCACAATTTACCTGTGGAAGTCCGGTTCCCACAACCGCGGCTCCAATCAGCCGATCACCGATCAGATCGATTCCTTCCGAAAAAATACCGCCCATAACACAGAATCCTACCAGTGTTTCTTCAGTTTCCTCTGTAAACTCCTCCAGGAACTCCTCACGCTCCAGTTCCGTCATTGAAGCATGCTGGCTGATGCAGCGCACCCAGGAAACAGAAAATTCATCCTGATAAACCTGATAAACATCTTCCATCAGACGGTAAGACGGGAAAAATACCATGTAATTTCCCTTCTTCTGCCAACTCATCCTCGCAATATATTCTGCAATCTTTCTGTATTCCTCATAGCCTCTTCGGGTATACTTACTGCTGACATCCCGGCAAATCATAAGGCACCTCTTTTTCTGTTCAAACGGTGATTCCACATACATACCGAAGTTTTCACTTCTTGTACTCAGCATCTTCCGATAATACTGTAACGGAAGCAGTGTTGCCGAAAAAAACACCGTACTGTTACCTTTATCCAGACATTTCTGCAGATTTTCCGCAGGATTGACGCAAAACAGTTTCATATAAAATCTTCCGTTTTCATCAAATGCCGTATAGACCACATAATTGTCATCCACCAGCTCCGAAATATTCAAAAAATCTCTTACTTCAAAATAGAAATCGAGGATTCCGTCTACCACTTCCTGCGCTGGTGATTCTTCAAGAAACTGATCCAATTCCCCCTGCACACTTAAGAGACTGATCGGCAGTACTCCGGCATTTTCTTCTACTTTCCATTCACCGCAATTCTGCCTCAGCTCTTCCATCTGTTTTTTTACTTTTCCGAGTTTTTTCCATAATTTCTGACTGTAGGGTTTCACAAATTTTCTGGTCTCGATCACGTCATTCAGACAGATGGACGCACTGTACATCTCTCTTCCCCGATCCACCAGATTATGTGCCTCATCGATCAGGAAAAGATAGTTTCCTGACACATTTTCCCCGAAGAAACGTTTCAGACAGACATTCGGATCAAATACATAATTGTAGTCGCAGATGACCCCATCCATCCAGATTGCCAGATCAAGGCTCATTTCAAATGGACAGACCTGCCACTTCTGCGCATGACGAAGAAGTGTTTCCCTGTCAAATGACTGTTCCGTTGTCCAGAGTTCATAGACTGCATCGTTGATCCGGTCATAATGTCCTTTCGCATAAGGACATTTTTCCGGATCACATTCCGGCTTGTCGCAGAAGCAGAGTTTTTCTTTTGCCGTGATCGTAATAACTTTAAACAGAAGACCTCTGTCCCGTAATATTTCAAAAGCATCCTGTGCTACTGTCCTTGTGATCGTCCTTGCCGTCAGATAAAAGACCGTCTCAGCCATTCCCTGACCGATTGCCCGCACTGCCGGAAAGACAGCGGACATAGTCTTTCCGACACCGGTCGGAGCCTGGATAAAAATCTGCTCTTTCTTTGAAATGGCATGATAAATGCCAGATACCATCTTCCGCTGCCCCTTGCGGTATGCAAAGGGAAATTCCAGGTTTTCCATTGATTCATTTCGTTTTTTGCGCCATTCGATCTGATATGCCAGCCATTTATGATAACTGTCAGTAAGTTCTTCATACCATTGTTTCAGTTCTGCTCTGGTAAGTGTCTCCCGAAACCGTTTGATCACTTCGGTATCAAGGTGCGCATACGTCATCTGTATGTCTATTTTCTCCAGGTCATGCGCATCCAGATAGATCCATGCATAGCAAAGTGCCTGCGCACGATGCACCAGTACCGGTTCTTCCATAAGTTCAAGTTTCTTATAAACACCCTTGATCTCATCAATACAAAATTGCTCATCCTGCAAAAAAATCCCGTCTGCCCTGCCTTCTACGCGAAGAATCAGATCATCATACTCTGTATCTTTTTTCAGAGAAACTTCGGGCTGGTAGTGGCTTCCCATCTGCTTCTGTATCTTACGGTGAAGCCTGCTTCCTTTCAGCATGGCTTCTTTATCCGAAGTGCCGCTTCCGCTCACCAGATCACCATTTCGTAATATAAATTCTACAAGATTTCGAACCGAAATACGAACGATCGGTTTTTCCATGCTGTTTCTGCCTCCTTACTCTGCAATGCAAAAAGGCGCATACCCGTTCCCGGAATATGCGCCCACGCATTTTCACCTATGCTACAGCAAATTTTGCAATTACTTCATTGAATCTCTTGCTCTCTCCGTAGCATCTTACTGTCAGTTCCCTTGTAAGATCCATGCTCAGAATACCTAAAATGGATTTTGCATCAATGATAATTCTGTTATAGGATATGTCAATATCAAAATCACATTTGGCGGCTTCATTCACAAATTCTTTTACGTCTTCTGTTTCATTTAATCTGATATGTCTTTCAACCATGTACTTTATCCTCCTGAATCAGATCTGAAAAATATTACCTGCTTACATCTGTGTCAGGACAAAAATATCGTAAATTGCTTTTACAGCAGTTTCGAAATCTCTGTTTTCCACACCAATGATGATATTTAGCTCACTGGAGCCCTGATCGATCATTTTTACATTGACATGTGCATGTGCCAGTGCAGAAAATACACGGCCTGCAGTTCCTCTCTGGGACTTCATGCCACGGCCAACAACTGCGATCAGCGCCAGATCAGATTCCATCTCTACGAAATCAGGCTGCACTGCTCTGTGAATGCCTGCAATTACCTGCTGCTCTTTTTCTTCGAATTCATCCTGATGAACGTAAACAGTCATTGTGTCGATTCCTGACGGAACATGCTCAAAGCTGATCCCCTGATCTTCAAATACCTGAAGAACCTTTCTTCCGAAACCGATTTCACTGTTCATCATGGATTTTTCAATATTAATGGAACAGAAGCCCTTCTTACCTGCAATACCTGTAATCACATATTTCGGTTTGCGGCAGGTGCTTTCTACGATAAAGGTTCCCTTATCTTCCGGACGGTTTGTATTACGGATGTTGATTGGAATGCCTTCCTTACGAACCGGGAAAATCGCATCTTCATGAAGAACAGTCGCACCCATATAAGAAAGCTCACGAAGTTCTCTGTATGTGATCGTCTCGATCACTGCCGGATTATCGACGATTCTCGGATCTGTGACAAGGAATCCGGAAACGTCTGTCCAGTTTTCGTAAATGTCTGCATGGATTGCCTTCGCTACCAGCGAACCGGTAACATCAGATCCGCCACGTGAGAATGTCTTTACAGTTCCGTCTTCCATACCACCATAGAATCCCGGAACAACTGCTCTCTCGCACTTCTGGAGACGCTTACTTAAAAGTCTATCTGTTTTGTCTGCATCGAAATTTCCGTTTTTGTCAAATCGGATTACGGTTGCAGAATCAATAAATTCATATCCGAGATATGCAGCCATTACTTTACCGTTCAGGAATTCTCCACGGGATGCTGCATATTCATTGCCTGCATGTGCCTTAAAATCTGCTTCAATCTGTCTGAACTCCTCCTCAAGAGACAGGTCAAGATTCAAGCCTTTGATGATCTCATAAAAACGTCCCTTAATTTCCGTAAGGACATCTGTGAAATCCTCTCCTGCTTCTGCTTTGCCATAGCATGTATACAGAAGATCAGTTACTTTCGTGTCTGCGGAAAATCTCTTTCCCGGTGCGGACGGTACCACATAACGTCTGCTCTCATCGCTTCTGATGATATCTCCGACCTTCTGAAACTGTTCTGCATTGGCCAGAGAGCTTCCTCCAAATTTTACCACTTTTTTCATAATAATACTTATCACCCTTCTGTTTTCTCTTTTCAGTCAGAAAATCTGACTCTTATTTTATTGAAAACCTCAGGGTTTTGCAAGTGTTTCTTTATAATATTACATAAAAATTCGCTTTTTATGCACAATATTCGCGGAGAATGTTCTCAAGAGCAGATGCGCTGCTTGTGTGACATCTGCATACCGGTATGGATTTTTTCTTTGCTTCCTCCACTGCACAGTTCACCATTTTATGAGAAACCGTACTGGTAAACAAAATCAGAAGATCCGGTGCACCGATTTTTTTCTTCATAGCTCCTTTTTCTTTTGCAAATACTTTTGCCTTACATCCATATCCTTTGCAGATATCCTCATACTGACATACCATACGTTCATTTCCGCCTACGATTACGATACTCATAGATTCACTCTCCTTTTGTTATCTTTGACTAACTCGCATTTTAAAAGTAAAGCGGACGCATAGTTCCGCTTATTGTTCTTATCTGTTAGTTCATGCTAACTACATATAGAAATACTATCATATACTGTTTTGTTTGTCAAAGGATTCTTTTAATTCTGTCACATCACAAACCTTAAGAGTCTTATCCTTCACCGTAAAATGGATATCATGACTGCCATATGCCAGCCCGTAAATCTTATCCGGTTTGTTCTGATAGCGGGGACGCGGATCGTTGGCAAGTACTTCCACCAAAGCTTCTCTCTGCTCTGCCGGCACTTTCTCTATCAGTGTTTCCGGAAATTCCACTTCAAGCCGATAATCTTCGATCTTGTCCGTAAAACCGCCTCTCACTTCCGGATGGCTGTCTGCGTAAGGAAGATATGGTTTAATATCATAGATCGGCGTACCGTTCATAAGATCCGCACCTGAAATATGAAGAACCGGTCCCAGTTCCGGATGAAGTTCTATTTTTTCAAGACGCACAGAAGACAGTCCAAGGCTGTTCGGACGAAACGGTGATCTCGTGGAAAACACTCCCATGCGTGTATTCCCACCAAGTCTCGGCGGTCGTACAGTCGGCGACCAGCTCTCTCGCACTGTCTCAGAAAACTGCCAGATCAGCCAGATATAATCATATTCTTCCAGTCCGCGAAATGCTTCCGGCACCCGGTATTCCGGCTCAAATACGATTGTTGCCTTCAATGCATCCAGCCGGTTACTCTGATGAGGAATCCCAAACTTTGTCGGGAAATCATTGTGGATTCTTGCAATCACTTTCATTCCGTGCTCTTCTGCCATTCTTTTCTCCTGTTTCTTATCTGTTATTTTTGCAACAAAAACAGCCTGCTTCACACAGACTGTTTTGGCTGTTGCATTATTATATTAGCGCTTAATCTTTCAGCGGTCAATAATTTCAATCTCGGTATCGTCTTTGGCATCCAGATTATTGATATATTTTTTCGTCTCCGCCACAATCACATTCGACAGAAGCAATACCGCCACAAGGTTCGGAAGTGCCATCAGTGCATTCAGAATATCCGCGATCGTCCAGACAAGGTTCAATGAAATAACCGGTGCGATCACAGCTACCGCTATGTAAAGGACACGATATGGCACAAGGCCTTTTCTTCCGGCAAAATATTCCACACAGCGTTCTCCGTAATATGCCCATCCAAGTACAGTAGAATATGCAAAGGAAATAATGCCAACCACGAGGATGACCGGTCCGAGAACCGGAATCTGCTGAAATGCCAGCGTAGTCAGGACACCACCATTTGTGATCTGTCCCATATCGATTGCCGGATTTTTCATGATACTGGTGACAAGTACCAGTCCTGTCATCAGACATACAACAACGGTATCCCAGAATGTACCGGTACTGGAAACCAGAGCCTGACGGACCGGATTTCTCGTCTGTGCTGCTGCCGCTGCGATCGGTGCCGAGCCCATACCGGACTCGTTTGAAAAAAGACCTCTTGCAATTCCATACTGCATTGCCATCATAATTCCGCGTCCTACCAGACCACCTGCTGCTGCGCCGGGTGTAAAAGCCATCTTACAGATCGTCACTACTGCCGGTATGATAAAATCATAGTTGATGCACAGAATGATAAAACAGCCAACCACATAAAATGCAGCCATAAACGGAACCAGTTTTTCACAGACATTTGCGATTGCTTTGATTCCTCCGAAAATAACCAATGCAGTCAGTACAGCTACTGCAATTCCTACCGCTGCCGGAGGAATGTGAAGATTTTCCTGACAGACCGTTGCAATTGCATTCACCTGCGTCGCACAGCCGATTCCAAAAGATGCAAAGCCGCCAAAAATGGCAAAGATCAATCCGAGCCATTTCATATGAAGTCCACGCTCAAGTGCATACATTGCACCGCCCTGCATACGACCGTCTTTTGTTTTGACACGATATTTAACTGCGATCAGTGATTCACTGTATTTTGTCGCAATACCGAATACACCGGTAAGCCAGCACCACAGAACTGCTCCGGGACCACCGAGGGCTATTGCCGTTCCCACACCAATGATGTTTCCGGTTCCGATCGTAGATGCCAGTGCCGTTGTCAGTGCTCCAAACTGGCTGACTTCGCCTTCTCCATCCGGATCCTTCGTAACAGACAGTTTGATTGCTGTTCCGATCTTTCGCTGAATCACCCCGGTTCGGATTGTCATAAAAATGTGTGTACCAAGAAGCAGAAGAATCATCCACCAGCCCCACACCCAGGTATCGATCTGATTGATCAGGTTTGTTATTGCATCCATATTATTTCCTCCCTCACTTTTCAACGAAAAAGCGCAAGGGCATACCTCACGCAACCTGCGCGCTGTACACCCTTGTACTTTTTTATTTCGTTCTTTATTTATGTCAATCATTATATCAGAATACCAGCATGATGTGCAACTGAATTTTATATTTCGGCCCACTCTTATTCAGTTTCGGTTACTGTTTCATCCAGTCTTTCAATGCTTTCATGCGGATACGCGCATCTTTTCCTCCCAGATCATACACCTGCTGGATCACTTCAATATCATTTTCCATACGACTGATATCCAGTTTTTTATCCGGCTGGATCACAAATGCCTGGCCTGCCCGTTCCATTTCTTTCAGGACTTCCAGACTGTGGTTATAGACTACATGTCTGTTCTGAAGTGCCTGTACAAACTCCGGATATTTATGATAGCGGATTTCTGCCATTTTTGCATTCTCAGGTTTTTTTACAAATCCGGCTTCTCTTGTAAGTACAACCACAAGACGTTCATAACCCATCTTGTAAAATGCTTCAACCGGAATACTGTCCGCACAGCCTCCGTCAAGAAGTTTCATCCCGTTATAATCCACGATTTTTGAAACATATGGCATCGAAGCAGACGCGCGCATGGCATCGATCTGGCTCAACATATCTGTGATTTTAATATATTCCGCTTTGCCTGTCTCAACATTTGTACAGGTCGCATAAAAATCTGTATCAGATTTCACAAACGCTTCATAATCAAATGGATCAAGCCGCTCCGGAATGTCATGATAACAAAACTGCTTTCCTACCACTTCTCCTGTGTGCAGAAAGCTCCACCAGCTCATAAAGTGTTTGTCATTCCGGTATTTTTTGATATAACGAAGACTTCTTCCTTTTTGTTCGGATACAAATGAACAGCCATGCAGTGCTCCCGCAGAAACACCGATCACTCCGTCAAAATGTATTCCATGCTCCAAAAAAACATCCAGTACACCGGCTGTGTAAATTCCGCGCATTGCGCCGCCTTCCAAAACAAGTCCTGTTTTCATCGTTCTGTCTCACCTTTCTGTTGTCCAATAACTCCTGATACTGTCATATGCCTCGCGAAAACTGATCTGGTTTCGTGAGGCCAGTTCTTCCGCACTTTCATATTCCGGATAACATCTTATCTGTCCGTCCGGCAGGGTACATATTTTGGCTTTTGCCTGACCAAGAGGTGTTTTAAATGTGCTGATTTCTCTTTTCAGGATCGTACGCTGCATTTCTGCTCTGCGGATACCAATTGTTGTCGTCTCTGCAAAAATCAGGTTTTCCAGATTTTCCCTGTCCTCCTCTTTGCAAATTACCGTCAGTGTATATGCAGGTCTGTTTTTCTTTGTATAAATCGGCATATAATGTGCTTCTCTTGCCCCGTTTTCCATAAGAAGTTTCAGCACATGTCCCATAACCTCGCCGCTGCAGTCATCGATATCCGTCTCCAGTTTCCAGATCATATCTGTCATTTTTGCATCCGCCGGTTCTGTCTGAATCAGCATGGCACGAAGAATTCCAGGACAGCGATATTCTCTTTTTCCCGCACCAAGTCCACTCTTTAATATCGAAAAATCTTCCGGTAGTTTTTCAGATGTGCGGAAAGCTGCCACTACAGCTGCACCTGTCGGTGTCACCAGTTCTCCCTGTATATCAGTGATTTTCAGTTTCAGATGATGATCCTCTGCAATGTGTGCAACTGCCGGTACCGGTACCGGAATCTGTCCATGCTGACAGCGGATAAATCCGGTTCCCTCATATAAAACCGGTACGATCACATCAGTAATATCCAGATTATCCATGCAGACTGCAATCGCAGCGATATCCACGATAGAATCAATGGCACCTACTTCATGAAAATAAACTTCCTCTACATTTACACCATGAGCCTTTGATTCCGCATGTGCAAGAATATCAAACACATGCAGCGCCATCTTTTTGGCTCTGTCTGTCATTTCTGATCCCTGAATAATTTCTGTGATCTCCCGCATTCCACGATGCTCATGCGGATGTGAATATTCATGTGTATGGGAATGCTCATGGCTGTGTTCATGTGTATGTTCATGATCAGGATGCTCTGCTGCATGTGTGTGTTCGTGATCATGATAGTGATATTCTGCTGAATGCGTATGTTCGTGATTATAATGATGTTCCATCTCGTGTTCATGTCCATGCAGATATTCCATATCATGGTCGTGATTGTCATGTTCCAGAATCACATTGAAATCACAGGCATCAAGCCCTGATTTCTTGACTCTTGAAATTTTGGTACGAAATCCGCTCACCGGAAGGCTGTATAGTGCTTTGTCCAGCACTCCTCTGTCTGCCCCCAGATCGAGAAGAGCCGCAACTGTCATATCACCACTGATTCCCGAATAACATTCTAAGTATAATGTTTTTCCCATATATTCACCTGTTCTGTTTTATTTTGCATTATATTCTCTGGATGCCAGACGGTTGATCTGTGTCGCAATGTATCCGGCACCATATCCATTGTCAATATTTACAACTGCAATTCCGTTTGCACAGGAATTGATCATTGTCAGAAGTGCCGACAATCCGTTCATGCTTGCACCATATCCGACCGATGTCGGTACTGCGATCACCGGTTTATCCACAAGTCCGCCAAGCACGCTTGCAAGCGCCCCTTCCATACCGGCAACTGCAATCACACAGTTAGCATCCTGGATTACTTCCAGCCTGGAAAAGAGTCTGTGAATACCGCTGACTCCGATGTCAAAAACTCTGTCCACATGTGAGCCGAAATATTCAGCTGTCTGAGCCGCCTCCTCTGCCACCGCAATATCGGCTGTCCCTGCCGTACATATCGCGATCTTACCGATATGCTCTTTATCTTTTTTCTCTATTTTGATAATATGAGACAGCTCATCGTATTCTACATTCGGAAGAAGATCTTTTACAAGTTCATACTGATGTCTGGACGCTCTCGTTCCAAACACCTCTCCATTGTCTTCATACAGTTTCTGGAAAATATGCACAAAATGCTGATCTGCCTTCCCGCTGCAAAAGATCACTTCCGGAAATCCGTTTCTGATTTCTCTGTGCGAATCCAGCTTTGCATAATCATCCATCTCTTCGAACGGCTCTTTACGAAAATAATGTTCTGCTTCCTCGATAGAAAGTTCTCCATTCTTAAATCTTGTCAGTATTTCTCTGGTTTCCAACTTCGCACCTCCTAAAAGCAAGGGAGCATGCTGTACACATCCTCCCGACTGTTCTATATATGATACAAAATCATTCCACCTTTTTTGTCATATCCGGTATCCCACATTTCTTTTAAAGAAAACCACTTGTATTCTCCATAAGAAACGGCTTTTACCAGAAGATCATTCCCTGTTTCCTCATATCCTGCCAGAATAAACCAATGCCAGATATAATCTTCGAGAGGACCCTTTTCATTTTTATGTTTCAGCATCAGATACGGAATCGGACAGGCTGCATCTATCTGCGCTTTTACTGCCCGAACAGCCTCCTCATATGTATGTGTCCCATGAAAGCCTTCCATCTGAAGCCGTGTGTCATTCATATCTTTCAGATATTCCCCGAAGCCCTCCATAAAAAGTTCCAGCGTATCAATTCCGTTTGGTCTCGGACAGAGATAATGTTTCATAATGTAAGCAAACTCATGATACTCATTCCAGCTTATCTCCTGAATCGGATGTGGATAAAGATTTCTCATATCATTTGTTCTTGCAAAATAAATACAGCTCTCACAGGCTGCGATTGCACCGCATCCTCCATCACGCATAGTCACATCCGGAAAAAGATCCTGATTGCCACCATAAGATTCTTCCACAAAAAAATATTCCAGTTCCTTTTTATATAATACAGTCTGCTTCACCGTCTATTCCCCCAGTCTGCCTTCTCTCTTGTATTTCTGTCACAAATTGCTGCGACACCATCGCAAAAACCTATCTGTAACTATAGCATACTTTCCCACGAAATTAAATAAATTTTTCCAAAAGCACCTGTCCCTTTGCTATATAGGTTTTCTTGACACCTGTCATACGCACATGCTATAATTTTTGCTATATTTTTTATGTTTTGGAGACTTATGATCAAAACATATCATTTATGAGGAGGGATAAAATGAAAAAATTTTACGCATGGTATCAGAAGCATATCACCGGTGCGATCTTTATCGGTCTGCTTCTCGGTATTCTGACCGGACTGTTTCTGGCCGACCGCTTCGCTCCGGTTCTGACCGTAACCAGTCTTCTTGGAGGCATTTACATGAATGCCCTGAACATGATGATCTTTCCACTTGTATTCTGTTCTGTTGTTATGGGTATCTGCAGCATCGGAAATATCCGTACAACCGGTAAGATCACCGGCTCCGCTATGGTGTTTTTCCTTTGCACAACAGCTCTTGCAAGTCTTGCCGGACTGATCATTCCGCGACTGATTCATCTCGGTGAAGGCGTATCTTTCGAGATGGCAACATCAGATATCGCTGCTACGGATATGAGCAATATTCTGGATACTGTCAAAAATCTGATTCCATCCAACCCGGTAAGTGCATTTGCTCAGGGAAATATGCTCCAGGTTCTTGTCTTTGCAGTAATCATCGGATTCACCCTGATCTCTGTCGGCGAAAAAGGACAGCCACTTCTGAATGTGATTGATTCCCTCAACGAAGTCTGTTTAAAGATCATCAGCATGATCATGTACTTCACACCGATTGGTGTTTTCTGTACGATCGTTCCTGTTGTTGAAGCAAACGGTACTGAGACGATCATCTCACTGGCAACCCAGCTGATCATCCTGTATCTTGCATTCTTCATTTTCGCCTTTGTTGTGTACGGAATTGCAGTAAAAGTAATTGGCAAAGAAAGCCCTGTCAAATTTTTCAAAACAATTATGCCGGCTGCACTGAATGCTTTCGGAACATGTTCCAGTTCTGCCACAATTCCGATCAGTAAACAGTGTATGGAGGAAGGCATGGGTGTTTCCAACAAGATCACCAGTATTGCAATCCCTCTCGGTGCAACAGTAAACATGGATGCCGTATCCATCCTGATGTCCTTCATGATCATGTTCTTCGCTAATGCATGCGGAATCAACGTCAGCGTTTCCATGATGGTGATCGTACTTCTTGCAAACGTACTTCTTTCTGTCGGAACACCTGGCGTACCCGGAGGTGCAATCGCATCTTTTGCAGCGCTTGCAACTATGGCAGGACTTCCTGCAGGTGTTATGGGCGTTTACATCAGTATCAATACTCTCTGTGACATGGGTGCAACCTGTGTCAATGTTATCGGAGACCTTGCATGCTGTGTTGCATTAAAAGGTCGTCTGAAAATTGACGAAAACAAATAATTACATAATCGATTTACTGCACGACCAAAGCCGGAACGTTATCAATACAATTTTGATAATGCTCCGGCTTTTCTTTTGTTTTATTTACTTGCGTTTCTTATTGGTAAGCTGTAAATCCGAGGTCTTTTACTGTCATATGCAGTTTTGAACTTAAAATGTAATTTGCACCTGCAATCGCTGCCTGAAGTGTCGCATTAGAAGCTTTCTGAATGCTCTTCGAAGCCTTACTTCCACTGAGCTTACGGAAAGTTACATCTTTCTTTCCTGTATAGCTGTTTGCATTGAACTTTGCAGTTGCATAAGTTTCATTTCCATCCCCGAAGATTGCAGATATCGCTTCTGCGGTAGCTGATTTTGAACAGTTTACAAGGACATCTACTGCTGATGAAACATCTGCTTTTTTATCAATGATCGCCAGCCCTATATCCAGTTTATTTGTTTTTGGATCATATCCCAGAATTGCAGTCGTATGTGCGTCAATTTTCTTCTCGATATATCTTGTTCCGTCACTGTCGACCTTGCCTTTCTTATTCAGATACTTCTTTACCTTCGTATAATTCTTTGTATATTTTGAAGAACCTGTGGATGCCTTTTTTACATTAACGGTACAGGTCAGTCTGGTTTTACCGATCGTTGCCGTAATCTTCGCTGTTCCAGCCTTCTTTGCAGTAACTTTGCCTGTCTTGCTGACCGTAGCAACTTTTTTGTTGCTGGATTTCCATTTCGGCATCCGTGTTGTGCCATGTACCTTCAGTGTGTATGTCTTGCCTGTTTTTACACTGATTTTAGTTTTATTCAGTTTTGGCTTTGCTTTCTTTGATGCCGCCTCAACTTCTGTCACATATCCATTTCCCCAAAAAGCTGCCGGAGCTGCTGTAGCCACCAGAAGTCCCACCAGAGTTCCACACAAAATCTGTTTCCATTTTCTTTTCATTTTCCTATCTCCTCATATACTTTTTGTTTATTTAACAGAAATCACATAGGATTTGTCAAATACTTCTTTCGGTTTCAGTGTATTAATATTCGGTTTCTGAGACAGTTCTTTATCATAACCGGTGTTATCGCAGCGTCCCATCCATGGCTCAAGACATACAAACGGAGCTCCGATTGCAGACCAGATACCAAAGTTCGGAAATCCTTCACAGGAAATCTCCACATACGGAGTACCGTCCGGCAGCGTAATTCCGGCTTTTGTGATCTGTCCGTCATCAAAGATCAGTGCACCTTCATCAAACATATGCTCATCGATCAGACAGGTGCCGTTTTCCAGAGGAAGCGTATGCGGTTGATCCGGCATTGCCGTCGCATATTCCGGATGCAGCAGACAATAAGTAAGTTCTTTCTGTCCGCTGAATGTCAGATGGTACCGGCTCTGAACCGTATCCTGGAGCACTGGAACATTAAATGCCGGATGTGCACCGATCGTAAAATACATGGTCTCCTGATCTTTATTTACAACTTTCCATGCCACCGTCAGATCACGTCCGTTTAACGTATGGGTAATGTAAAGCTGAAATTCATACGGCCATGCTTTCTTCGTTGCATCTGTTGCTTCCAGTAAGTGTGTCACAGAATTTTCTGTTTCTTCAACACAGATAAATTCCATATCACGGGCAAATCCGTGCTGTCCGGATGTATAAGTCTCTCCTCCGATCAGGCAGGTGTCCTTATAAAGACGTCCGACATTCGGAAAAAGTACCGGCGCGTGGCGTTTCCAATATTTCGGGTCTGCATTCCAGAGAACCTCACGATTGTTTTTTTTATCAAAGATCCCCGACAGTTCTGCCCCGTGGTCACTGATCATTACACGGAGTTCTTCATTTTCAATTGTATGCATAGTACAAAAGCCTCCATATGATTATTCTGCATTTATTATAACAGAATTTTTCTGAGAAAGCCACCTGCAGTCTGCTTCAGCAGACATACTCCTCATGCATCTGGTCGCATCCACACGGAGCGTTTTTGTGTAATAGGAACATTACGGAGTAATTTTCTATTACACAAAAAAGGAACAGACTCCAAAGAGTCTGTTCACTGGGTAATGTCCATTGGTTTCAAAACCGTCACACCATTTTCTCTGTAATATTTTTCGTATTTTTCCGGTATGGCATCATCCGTGATCACCATATCTGCATATTCCAGTTTTCCCAGAGACAAAAATGTTGTCCGGTCAAATTTGGTGGAATCCACAACAATTATGAGATTATCTGTCAGTTTCTGTATTGTCTCAAACACAGTCAGCTCCGTTGAATAATTCACCGTGTAGCCGGCATGCATATCTGCTCCTCCAACACCTAAAAATGCTGTTGAAATATATAGATTATCAAGGTTTCGCATAAACATTTCACCGGCTACATACAAATGACTGTTAATCATGTTTCCTCCCGTCACTACGACGTTCGCCCTTTTATTTTTGGCCAGTGCCTGCGCGGCCATAAGATTATTTGTCAGCACATTTACAGTTTCCAGTTTTGCAAGTTCTTTTGCTACATAATAACATGTTGTTCCCTGACCTATAAAGATCCAACCTGAGCCATTTACTCTGGACGCGGCAATTTTACCGATTTTTTCCTTCAGCGCAACATTCACAAGTGGAATTCCCATAATGCTGTCTTTTTCTTCTTCCTGCAATTCCGGTTCCTCCAGTGCGACTACTGCTCCATGAACCCTTCTCACACTGTTACGTTCCTGCAGAATTTCAACGTCCTTACGTATCGTAACAACCGATACCCCGAACAGCTGACTCAGCTCTGTTAATTCGATTCTGCCCTGTTTGGCAACCACTTTCTTTATTTCTGTTAATCTGTCCGTTCGTTTCATACTTTAAATTCTTTCTTTTTCAATATTTAACCAAAACCAATTTATTCCATTATACCCTCTTTTCCACTCATTTCAAAGACTTCTTTTTTTCTTATTTCTGCCAAAAATGTCAGGTTGTTTCATTTCCGTACTTATATAAATATCGATAACGCTCTGAATCTATATAGCACTGTGGAATCGGTGCATAAAACATCTGCCCCTGATCCAGAAAGATTTCACATGCTTTTTCGATCACTTCTACCATCAGAACCGCTTCCTCCGGGTTACGACCGACTGCCACCGGACCATGGTTTCGAAGGATAACTCCATTTCTGTTCCCGATATTTTCCGCTGCTGTTGTTCCCAACTGGAAATGCTGCTCTGCCGGAACATATTGTGGAGTGATCGGGATTCCTCCTCCAATCAGCTGTGACATTTCTTCCACCAGACACGGCACCTCTCTGATCTTGCGGACAGAAACCGCCATTGCTTTCTTTGTGTGCGCATGAATGATCATTCCTGCATCTTCTCTTCTCAGATAAATCTGTCTGTGTACTTCCTTCTCTGAAGTAGGGTGATTGGTTCCCTCCACAATATTTCCTTCCAGATCAATGACTACCAGACTCTCTGGTGTCATCTCATTGTACCCGATACGACTGGGCGTTAATATGATATGATTTCCGACACGGATACTTACATTTCCCCATGTACCGAGGAAATATTTTTTCTCCTGCATTTCAAGGCAGATCCGAATGATATCTTTTCTCTCTTTTTCATAGAGCATTTTTCATCACTCCTCTCCGATAAGAGAACTCCTGAGTTTCCATGTCTCCTTTAACTGGTCATAAGTTTTCTTGTAGAGTGGATAGAATTTCATATACTCTTCATGTTTCTTCATATCCGGCTCATATACCTTTTTGATTTCAACTGTCGCATCAACAGCTTCTTTATAATCCTTATAATATCCCTGAACAACTGCGTTGTTTAAGATAACGCCTTTTGCTCCCAGTTCGTTTCCTTTAATTGTGACGATTTTGCTGCCGAGGATATCTGCAAACATCTGGCTCCATCCCGGACTCTTTGCTCCACCACCGCATAACGTCACCTGTTTGATTTCCTGTGGCATATGCTGATAGCAGTCAAGCATTGCAAAGGCAACGCCTTCATAAGTTGCACGTACAATATCCACAATTGTATGACGTACGCTGATTCCGGTATAACTTGCTCTCGCTCTGGAATCTGTAAACGGAGCTCTCTCTCCGCCTGCAAGAAGATATGGATGATACATAACACCTCTTGAACCAATTGGTACTGTCTCTATCAGTTCTTCCATATAATCATAGATATTCATATTTTTTTCGGCTGCCTGCTGTTTCAGTGTTCCGCCGAAATTATCCAGCATCCACTCCAGATTTGGTGTACCTGCGAGGGAAGCCATAAGTCTCAGCCATCTGTCTTCCATTACATGGCAGACTGTCATTCCGGCTTTAATATTGTCCTGCAGAGGTTTATCAATTACCATCTCATGAAGCGCTGCTGTGCCGATAATTGAACAGCAATGGCCATTTTCGACTACACCACTTCCAAGTGCACATGCACTGACATCCATCGGTCCGGATGTCACAATAACATTTTCTCCCAGTCCTAATTCTTTTGCCAGTTCTTTCTGTACCGGAAAAGCATTTTCTTTTGCGGAAAGTACCGGTGGATATTTATCTTTGTATTTCTCGATTCCACAGATTTTAAATGTTTCATCAAGATAATCTCTCTTATTCTGATCAAGGAAAATCAGAGACTGATCCGTTGCATCTGTTGTTATTTTTCCTGTAAATCTGTAGAAAAGATAATCTTTTAAATGCAAAAGCCATCTGCTCCTGTCCAGATTCTCCGGCTCATGCTCTTCCATCCATTTTACGATTCCGTTCTGGTTTCCGGTAAAAATACGTGTTCCGGTAATTTCAAACAACTTATCACAGGTACCGTCTTCAACCCATCTGTCTACGATTTTTGCAGCTCTTCCGTCACAGAAACAGCATCCATTTCTCACCGGTTCCATATTTTCATCAACCATCCACAGACCATCGCCCTGTGCAGTAATACCGATTCCCACAACTTCTTTGTCCGGAAATGCCCCGGTAACAGCTTTTACACATTTTACAGCTTTGTCCCAGATTTCCAGCATATCTTCTTCATACATGTCTTCCCGTGGAAATATTCCCTTTAACGGAAAGGATTTCTGTCCGAGTTCATTTCCCTTCAGGTCAAACAGTACCGCTTTGATCCCGGATGTACCGGAATCAATTCCAATAAAATACTTCTCCATATAGTCACCCCCGTACTGTGTCGAATCAGAACATGCCTTTAATAAAGTTCAGAGACTCGATAAGAATATCATCCAGCATTTTATCATCTGCTCCCTGTGGAAGCATTTCACGCCATACATTACCGCCACCAAGTGCTACGGTTCCTCCTGTTCTTACCAGCGGTTCAAAAGAAACACATCTGTCATAATTGATATCTTTCAATGCCTGGCATACAGCTTTCCATGGAAGGAATCCCGGTCTCGGAGGGCGCCTGTTGTTACTTCCCATATGATAATGTCCGAGATGGTCTCCTGCTGTTTTAATTGCTTCTGCAAGATCATCTTCTTCGATCATTCCATGGAAAATATCAAGAAGGATATTAATATTTGGGCTGTTTACTTCTTTACATAAATCAACGACTTCTTTTGCTGTATTCAGAAGATAGTTTTCGAAACGGTTTACCACTTCCATATTCCAGCTTAAGCCATAGTCTCCTGCAAATTTTCCTACTTCCTGAAGAGATGGAACTGCAAGTGATAAACGTTCTTCTTTATCCAGCGGATTGTCAAAATTGCACCACTGGCTGTAGTTGATTCCGGAGAAGTTTCTGGAACCGACTCTTGAAGCTGCCTTAATGATTTCTTTTGCTTTTTCGATTGCGTGTGCTCTAGCTGCCGGATCTTTCTGAGTCAGATCATGTTCTTTATCAAAACCGCCACAACAGTAAAGTTCCACATCGTATTCTTTGCAGGCTGCCTTAATTTCATCAACCTCTGTCTGTGCCATATCAAGCAGACGTCCATAAAAAATCTCAAGCACATCAAAACCACATTTTCTTGCACGGGCGATTGTCTGCGGATAATCAGTTCCTTCCCAGTCTTTACTCCAATAACAATAGCAGATACCAAACTTCATAATTCAATCCTCCTTTAATTATTTTCCCTGTTTCATTCTACGAATTGCATCAAGTGAAACTGCGATCAGTACTACCGCACCTGTGATGATTTCATTCCAGTAAGATGAAATTCCCATAAGACTGATACTGAATGAAATAGCTGACATCAGAAGGCCACCGACGATTGTACCTACCATGCCGCCGCTTCCACCGTCCATTGCAGTTCCGCCAAGAACACCTGCTGTAATAGAAGGCATAACCCAGTCTTCACCGATATTTACCTGAGATGCACCAAGTCGAAGAACCATCAGAACTCCGGCCATTGCGGAAAGCATTCCTGTAAGGGAATACACAAGCATCTTAACTCTGTCTGCACGGATACCTACGATTCTGGATGCTGTTTCATTTCCTCCAACTGCGTAAATATGACGACCAAATGATGTAAATCTTAATACCAGGCTTAAAATAATCGCAACTACTGCCATGATCACAAATGGATACGGGATCACTCCGAACAAAGATCCCTGTCCGATAACGGTAACTTCTTTCGGAATACCTGTCAACGGAATACCTTTTGTTGCTACATAAATAATACCTTTATAAATTGCGCTTGTACCAAGTGTTACAATAAATGGTGTTAATTTTAAGGCACAGATAAATAAACCATTGATTGCGCCCATTACAAATCCTGCTGCAACGGAAATTACAATTGCCAGAAATGGATTAATTCCTGCAAGAGTAACCAGCATTGCAAAAATCATACTGCTGAGGCCGGCCATACTTGCTACGGAAAGATCAATTCCACCCAGCAGTAAGACAAGTGTCTGTGCAAATCCTATCAGAATCGTAAATGAAGAAGATCTCATAAAAGTTCCGATATTGTATGCAGTATAAAAGTTTCTGGTAATCAGATGAACGATCAACGTGATTACAACGGTAACAATAAAAACCATCCCTGCAGTCGAAGTCAGAATACTTTTTAATACTCCTGACGCGCCTGTGTTTTTCTTTGTATTCTCCATAAGCCTCTCTTCTCCTGTTTCCACTTATTTTAAAGCTACTTTTAAGATTTCTTCTCCTACCATATCTTCCGATGGTTCCATGAAACCTTTTACCAGACCTTCATGCATTACCATAATTCTGTCTGATACAGATATGAGTTCATCCATTTCAGAAGATATTACGATTACTGTAACTCCGTTATCTGCCATTTCCCTGATCAGACGATATATCTCGCCTTTTGCTCTGACATCGATACCTCTTGTCGGCTCGTCAAGGATCAGGATATCTACATTCTTTTCCATCCATCTTCCGAGAATTACTTTCTGCTGGTTTCCACCACTAAGATTCTTGATCTGTGTATTACAGGATGGTGTTTTTATTCTCATCGCATCAATCTGGTGATTTGTTCGTTTCTTTGCTTCACCAAAATCGATAACACCTTTTGAACTGATCGTATGATAGGACGGCATCATTACATTTTCATAGATGGACAGTAAAGCAAACATACCCTGTTTTCTGCGTTCCTCCGGAACCAGTCCTATTCCATTTGCAATCGCATCAACCGGTGACTTTATCATGACTTCTTTTCCATTCAAATAAAGTGAACCTGACTGGCTTTTGGTGAGTCCGTAAATGCAGCTGAATAATTCAGTTCGTCCGGCACCTACCAGACCTGCCACACCAAAGATTTCACCTTTTCTTACCTGGAAAGAAACATTTTCAAATTCACCCTTTCGCGTAAGACTGCGGGCTTCCATAACAATTTCATTCGAAATATTACGTTTTATAATCTTATTTTTTTCAACTTTCTGGTTTGCCATATAAAAGATCATTTCATCAGTCGTCACTTCATCAGTCTGACATACTTTTACAAGTGTACCATCACGCATGATCGTAACTCTGTCCGAAAGTTCTTTTACTTCATCCAGATGATGTGTAATGATTACGATTGTTTTTCCCTCGCTTTTTAACATACGGACAACTTCAAAAAGATGATCTTTTTCCTGAATTGTCAGTGAAGCTGTCGGCTCATCAAGAATGATAATATTTGAGCCAAACACTAATGTTCGGGCTATCGAAACCAATTCCTGAAAAGCAGCTGTTATATTTTTAACCTTTTCTTTAGGATCAATATCTACTTTTAATTTTTTCAGAATTATCTGCGCATTCTGCGCTGTTTTTTTCCAGTCAAATATCCCATTTGTTTTCTGGTGACAGCCAAGATATATATTTTCTGCTATTGAAAGCTCTGTAACCAGATTTAATTCCTGCGGTACCATTCCGATACCATGCTGTAATGCTTCATATGGTGATTTTATTTCTATTCTTGTTCCCTGCAGATAAACTTCTCCCTCTTCGGGTTTTAAAACTCCCATCAGCACATTCATTAATGTACTTTTTCCTGCGCCATTTTCTCCGATCAATGCCATTACTTCTCCTGATTTCAAATTGAAATCTACATGATTCAGAGCCAGTGTGCCCGGAAATTTTTTTACGATCTGCTTCATCTCTAACAGATATTCTGACATAGGCGATCTCCTTATCTTCTTTAAAGAGATATCCTGTGCCGAAAGCACAGGATATCATCTAATTCATCACTTTGAATCCGGATATAATTTGTCGATCATAGCCTGTGCGTCTTCCGGATATACAATTGTTGTCTGTTCTTCTGTCTGTTCCGGATATGTATCATCTCCAGGTTCCAGTCCGTCTGCGATCATAATAGCAACCTGAATTGTATCAAATCCCATCTTATAGCAATCCTGAACACCAAGCGCACTGATTGTGCCATCTCTCAGATATTCAAGTGCACGTAAGTCATGATCCATACCTACCAGAGTAATATCTCCGTCTTTGCCTGCATCAACTACAGCCTGAGCTGCACCGATCGGGTTGGACATATTGTTACAGAAAATACCTTTCAGATCCGGATATTTCTGCAGGAAGCCTTCTGTATAAGTAAGAGCCTGTTCTACAGAGTCGTTATCGTACTGAATTTCAACAACTTCGATGTCCGGATACTGTGCCATGCAGTCTTCAAATCCTTTGATTCTGTCTTCATGACATGGAGCTCCGATTGTTCCGCCCAAAGCAGCAACCTGTCCTTTCTTGCCAATCTTTTCTGCAAGGATTTCCGCAAGATCATATCCATCCTGGTAGTTGTGAGTATTTCCTACATATGCGATTCGTTCACAGCCATCTTCCTTTGTGGCATCAGAACTTGAGAAAGTCATGATCTTATGTCCCTGATCAATCAGGTTATTGATTGTTGGTGTTACAATGTCAATGTCGTTTACGTCTACACCAATAACATCAAAATTTCTTCCTGCGGCTTCTTCAAGGCGGTTTACCTGATCAATTGCATCCGGTGCTACCGGTGCCACATATTCATATTTGATATCGATACCCTGATCTTTATACTGCTGAACAGCATCTTCAAGTCCAAGACCAACTGCATCCCACCATGCATGAACTAATTTATATGTAAAATAGAAATTGTATTCAGTTTTCTGTGGCTTATAATCTCCGAGAACCAGATCTTCGCTCTCTGATGGTTCAGCCGCTTCTGCAGTATCAACTGTTTCCTCAGTTTCTGCAGCCATTACGCTACCGCCCATTGAAAAAATCATCCCAAATGCTAAAGTGACCGCCAATACTTTTTTAAACATAAATTCCCTCCCGTTTTGTAAATACCTTCTTTTCATATAGTTTCGTTTGCATTTTGTTTCTTGCTTTTTCATTTTCGGAATGCATTCAAAAATGTATTTTATGAGTATAATATATTCGTTTCTTGTCAAAAAGTCAACATATTTATTTCGTTTTTATCATTTATAGTTTCGTTTATATTTCGTTTTTGTATTTTAGGAGAATTTTGTCACAGATACTAAAAAAGTCTGAAAGGAATGGGCTATTTTGCCTCATATCCTTTCAGACTCTGGTCTTTTCTTTCGTCTTAAGTTATATTTAGTTCTGTTCTGCGATATGTCTTGCTACGTAGATACCACTTGCAGATGCGTGGGACAGGGAATGGGTAACACCGCTTCCGTCGCCGATCACATACAGACCTTTATAGCAGCTCTCAAGATTATCGTCAATCTCAACTTCCATATTGTAGAATTTAACCTCCACACCATACAGCAGAGTATCGTCATTGGCAGTTCCCGGAGCTACTTTGTCCAGGGCATAGATCATTTCAATAATACCATCCAGAATACGTTTTGGAAGTACAAGACTTAAGTCACCAGGTGTTGCAGTAAGTGTAGGTCTTACCAGTCCTTCTTCCACACGTTTTACGGTACTTCTACGACCACGTACAAGGTCACCGAAACGCTGTACAATGACACCACCGCCAAGCATGTTCGAAAGCCTTGCAATACTTTCACCGTATCCGTTACTGTCTTTGAACGGCTCAGAGAAATGTTTGGAAACAAGAAGGGCAAAGTTGGTATTCTCGGTCTTCTTCTCATCACCTTCATAGCTGTGACCGTTTACAGTAATGATTCCGTTGGTATTTTCATTTACAACGATTCCATTCGGGTTCATACAGAATGTACGTACATTATCCTCAAATTTCTCTGTGCGGTAAACGATCTTGCTTTCATAAAGCTCATCTGTCAGATGTGAGAAAATAACTGCCGGAAGCTCTACGCGGACACCGAGGTCCACACGGTTGGATTTGGTAGGAATCTTAAGTTCCTTACAGACAGTTTCCATCCATTTACTTCCGCTTCTTCCAACAGAAACAATACATTTCTTACACTCGTAAGAGCCTTTTGCGCAGATCACACGATATCCATCTTCGAGAACCTCCAGTTTTTCAACCGGTGTATCAAAATAGAAATCTACATGATCTTTCATTGCATTATACAGATTCTCCAGAACGATATAGTTGATATCTGTTCCGAGATGACGTACGGACGCATCCAGAAGATTCAGTTTGTTCTGCAAGCAGAGTTTTTTAAATTTGGTTCCTGCTGTAGAATAAAGCTTTGTTCCCTGTCCGCCGTATTCCATATTGATATCGTCTACATATTTCATCAGCTCAATAGCTTCGCTCTTGCCGATATGTTCATACAGTGTTCCGCCAAAATCATTGGTGATATTATATTTTCCATCAGAGAATGCACCAGCGCCGCCGAAACCGCACATGATCGAACATCTCTTACAGTTGATACAGTTTTTAATCTTTTTGCCGTCGATTGGGCATTTTCTTTTTTCGAGAGAATATCCCTCTTCAAAAACTGCCACTTTGTAATCCGGTTTTTCTTTCATCAACTCGTATGCCGCAAAAATTCCTCCCGGGCCGGCACCGATAATGATCACATCATAGTTCATGCATCTTCCTCCTTGTGAGTATCGCTTCTTCCCATTTGTTTATATCCCTCATCCATTTGCAGCAGGGCATCCCTATTGCATAAAAAAAGCTGTCGCAGAAGGTATCATGACGAATCCTGTCACTTCCATTCATTACGGCAGTTGGAAAAATGTTCAACATATGTATTGTTAATCATAATCCTTATCTATATTACAGGATTCCTCATTTTTTGTCAAGCACTGTTTTTGTACGAAAATCAGATGTTTTCCTGTTAAATACAAAAGCACTACCATTTCAGACAGTACTTTTGCTCAATCGCACAAAAAAATTCCTCCTGTTTTTCTCGACATTTCTAATGTCTGTTTTATGAAAAACAGAAGGAATTATTCATTTCAAAGTTTTACATTTTGTGTTTCTTTGCGTTAAAAAACGCTTTTGTTTCTTTTGCTACGACTCCACTCAATACAAACAGTGCGATCATATTCGGAATTGCCATCAGACCATTGAAGATATCTGCGATGGTCCATACAGCACTTACTGTCATGTAAGGTCCGATAAATACTGCGAGAATGTATAACCAACGGTATACAATGATTTTTTTCTGGTGTCCATTTGTCAGATATTCCAGACAACGTTCACTGTAGTAATCCCATCCGAGAATGGTGGTAAATGCAAAGAATACAAGACAGAGCATCAGTACAAATGCTGTAAATTTCGCCGGAAGCGGAAGTCCGTGCTGGAATGCATATGTAGTAACCTGTACACCTTCAATACCTTCTACCTGCCATGCGCCTGTCAGGACAATAGACAGACCTGTCATTGTACAGATAATGATCGTATCAATAAAAGTACCTGTCATACTTACCAGACCCTGGCGTACCGGCTCTTTGGTCTGAGCTGCTGCTGCTGCGATCGGTGCACTACCAAGACCTGCCTCGTTAGAGAAAATTCCTCGTGCGACACCTTTCTGCATTGCCACGATCATGGATCCAACCACACCACCTGTCACTGCACTCGGGTTAAACGCTGCTTTTACAACAGTTACGATTGCTGCCGGGATCTCTGTAATGTTGCAGATGATCAGAGCAACACTGAGCACAATATAGATTACTGCCATAAATGGTACAATAATCTGGCTGACTGTTGCAATTCGCTTCAAACCTCCGATCAGGATTGCTGCCACACAGAATGCAAGAATCAGAGAAGAAACAACAACAGCCACAGAATACTGTCCCAAAAACGGGATATTGATACAGTTTGTTTTATTTGGATCAAAGAAGTTCTGTACCGCACTGGAAATACCATTTACCTGGCTGAAAGTACCTATACCAAAGAGACCAACACATACACCAAAGAATGCAAAGATCTTTGCAAGCCATTTCCATTTGCTTCCCATACCTTTTTCGATATAGTAGAATGGTCCGCCAAGGCTGTGTCCATCCTCGGCAACCACACGATACTTAACTGCCAGAAGTCCTTCTGAATATTTCGTTGCCATTCCGAAGAATGCTGCTACGATCATCCAAAACAATGCTCCCGGACCTCCGGCACAGACTGCTGTTGCCACACCGACGATATTACCGGTACCGATTGTTGCACTCAGTGCTGTACATAAAGCTGCAAAACTGGAGATTTCTCCGTCTCCTTCTTCTTCATTCTTAAACATCCATTTCAGAGCCAGCGGAAGACGACGCACCTGAAGAAACCCAAGTCTGCTGGTAAGAAGGACACCACCGGCTATGATCAATACCATAAGCGGCACTCCCCAGACTTTGTCATCCACTGCAACTAAGAAATTATTGATTGCTTCCCACATCTCAAAAAGTTCTCCTTACGTATATATTTTTCAGCATCATAAACAAGGGGACTTCATAAAAAGAATCAATCTCTGATAAAAGGATAATAATAAGAATCTCTGAAACTCAGACTAAAAAAAGAACTGCTAAAAGAATAAACTTCCAGGATGTAATTATAAAAAAGCATCCTCTGTCCTTTTGCCTGAGAGATTCAAGACGCTTACGCGTCGCTTGCACCTTCGGCCCCTGTACTGAAACAGGTGTCTCCAGAGAAACGATCCATTTACAGTTTCTGTCCGATAACACGGATACCTGAGAGTTTTACTCCTTCGGTGGGCCCTGGCCTCTTTCCTGCAAACTTCTCCTCGTTATTGCTGTCACTGCGTTATACTATAGTGCTAAATCATTAAGATGTCAAGAGGGAAATTTTTTTCTTCCCTCTTGAAATTTTTTGTTAATTAAATGTATTTTATTTCGGGCTGACAATCTTTCCTGCCACCGCACATGCTGCCGCAGTCTTCGGAGATGCCAGATAAATTTCTACTTTGGATGTTCCCATACGGCCGAGGAAATTACGGTTGTTTGTTGCCACAACGCGCTCTCCGTCTGTCAATATACCACCTGCACGTCCACAGCACAGTCCGCATCCCGGATGTGTGATCATCGCCCCTGCCTCAACCAGAGTATCCAGAATACCCAGCTCGATTGCCTGTCTGTAGATCTTACGGCTTGCCGGTGTTACGATCAGTTTTACATAATCTGCAACTTTTTTGCCTTTCAGAACCTCCGCTGCTGCTGCAAGGTCTTCCAGACGTCCGTTTGTACAGGAACCGATAAATACCTGATCGATCTCAGTTCCTTCCAGTGTGCTGACATCACGGATCTTATCTACCTGAGACGGACATGCCATAACCGGAACCAGATCTTCTGCACGATAGGTCACAATATTAAGATATGTGGCATCCTCATCTCCGACAAGACTCTTCTGGAAATCGTTCAGCTCAATCTCGCAGTACTCTGCCGTCTTTTCATCAGGAGTAAAGAGCGCACATTTTGCGCCTGCCTCAATTGCCATGTTGGCAATTGTCATGCGGCTAGCCACAGACATATTCTTCACTGCACTTCCTGTAAATTCCAGTGCACGATATGTAGCCCCGTCCGCACCGAGATCCCCGATTAGACGCAGGATCACATCTTTTGACATGACATTTTCCGGAAGTTCTCCGTCGATCACAACTTTGATCGTTTCCGGAACTTTGATCCACATAGTCCCTGTTCCGAGGATACTTGCCATCTCGGTATAACCGATACCGGAAGAAAAAGCGCCGACACATCCATAAGTAGTCGTATGGCTGTCTGTACCAAATACGATATTGCCCGGTTTCACATAGCCGGCCTCTGTCATTAACTGATGGCAGATTCCGTCACTTCTATGTACGTTTTTCATGCCATATTTTTCTGCAAAAGCATCTCCTGTGTGGAAATGTCTGGTATCATCAAGCTGGCTTGCCGGAACAAGGTGGTCATAGATCAGGACTGCTTTGTCCGGATCCCATAATTTCTGAAATCCCATTTCTTCAAATTTCTCTGCAACAAACGGGATAAAAATATCGTGGATCATCACTCTGTCGACATTGACTGTGACGATATCACCCGGGGTTACGGCATGGCCCACATTGTTTCTGATAATCTTTTCAATAACTGTTTCGCCCATCTGATCTCCCTCCTTAGTCCAGTCCGTTCAGTTTACGCATGGCTTTTACAAGTCCGCCTGCCTGAATGATGCTCATCAGGTTCTCCGGCAGAGAAGCGATCGGGTACTGTTTTCCGTTGTAGTCCACATGCTCATTCATAATAACAGTCACGGAATCTCCCTCTTTGACATCTTCATGAAGATCCGGCTGTTCAATCAGAAGAAGACCGTTGTTGATAGAGTTTCTGAAGAAAATTCTGGCAAAAGATTTCGCGATGACACACTGGATTCCCAGCGCTTTGATGATCTCCGGTGCCTGCTCTCTGGATGAACCGCAGCCAAAGTTTTTGCCGGCAACAATGATGTCGCCTTTCTGGATCTGACCAGCCAGTTCCGGGCGAAGCGGGCTGAATCCATATTGTTTCATATCGTCGATTGTTTTGAGTGCCAGATACTCGGTCGGGATGATGATATCCGTATCAATGTCATCGCCAAGCACCCAGACTTTACCTGTAAACTTTTCCATAATCTATGTTCCCTCACTGAATATGTATTCGTTGTTTGTACTCTGCCTTTATGTTTCTCAGATTTCAGACGGCAGCGCGATCTTTCCTGCGATTGCCGAAGCTGTAACAGTTGCTGCTGATCCAAGATATACTTTGGAGCTCGGATGTCCTGCACGTCCCTTGAAGTTACGTGTTCCGGTACTAATCAGAACTTCGTTTTCTCCGATCACTCCCTGGCAGCTTCCCCAGCATACACTGCAGTTCGGGTTCATAACGATTGCGCCGGCTTCCATAAAGATGTCAATCAGTCCTTCTTTTAATGCCTGACGGTAAATGGTCTGGCTTGCCGGAACAACAAGGAAACGTACTTTATCTGATACTTTCTTTCCTTTGATGATCTCGGCACCCACACGCAGGTCCTCGATACGTCCATTGTTACAGGAACCAAGGAATGCTTCGTTGATCTCGATGCCACATGCTTCTTCTGCCGGAACAACATTGTCTACAAAATCCGGTCTGGCAACTACCGGACGGACTTTGCTCAGATCAAATGTGTATTCTCTTACATATTTTGCATCCGGATCGCTGTGGAAAACGGCTTTTGGCTCACGTCCATGCTCTTTCAGATATTCCATGGCTTTCTCATCAGCTTCAAAGATACCGGTCTTTGCACCGGCTTCTACTGCCATGTTGCAAAGTGTCATACGGTCACTGATACTCAATGTCTTTGCACCTTCTCCGGTAAATTCCATTACCTGATAGTTACATCCGTTTGCACCAACTTCGCCAATGATCGTAAGGATCAGGTCACGTGCGGTCACACCTTCCGGAAGTTTTCCTGTCAGATTGAATTTTACGGATTCCGGAACAAGTACCCAGGAAGTACCTGTCACCATTCCATAGAGGAAGTCTGTACATCCGACACCGGTACCAAATGCACCGAGTGCACCGTAGGAACATGTATGGCTGTCTGCACCAAAGATCAGTTCGCCCGGACGCACATAATTTTCAATCATGACCTGATGGCAGACACCTTTACCTTCCCAGAAATCAATGTTGTTTGCTTTTGCAAAATCTCTCATTTTTTTCTGAGACGCTGCGGTTTTCGGGCAGTCAGACGGTACGTTATGGTCCACGATAAATACAAGTTTCTTTGTATCTGCAATGTGCGGATTTTTTAATTTATTGTTATACATATCAACAGTCAGATGTGTCGTTCCGTCGTTACTCATCAGACGGTCAAGCTGTACGGTATGGATATCTCCTGGCTTTACGCTCTCCACTCCGGCTGCCGCTGCAATAATTTTTTCTGCGATTGTCATTCCCATGGTTATTTCTCCTCCTTGTTCAGCGAAGCGATCAGACCGCCCTGATTCAGAATTCCCTGCATATATTCCGGGAGTTTTGTACAGGTATAAGTCTTGCCGTTTGCAACTGCTGTTCCGTCAGACATATGGAGTTCCATAGTATCTCCGGTTGCTACATTATCCGGAAGATCTTTACAGACAATTGCCGGAAGACCGATATTGATTGCATTTCTGAAGAAAATTCTCGCAAAAGATTTTGCAATGACAGCCTGTACACCAAGTGCTTTCAGGACACCCGGTGCCTGCTCTCTGGACGAACCACAGCCGAAGTTTTCTCCGCCTACTACGAAATCTCCGGGTTTTACTTTCTTTGCAAAATCAGGATCTAATGATTCAAATGCGTGCCCTTTCATTTCATCCAGATTCGGCAGAAGCAAATACTGGGATGCAATGATCTGGTCTGTATCAAGGTCATTATGAAATTTAAAAATTGTTCCCTTTTCCATAATAAGAATTCCTTTCTATGTATAACTATTCATTTTCTCTCTATTTTACCACAAAATATGTGAATAGAAAATGTATATTTAGATGACTTTATGCTGTAACCACTTCCGGCTGTGAAATCTCCACGTAAAAATAATTCCACGAAGTGTCCAGTCTGCAAACATACCGATCCAGACACCCATCGGACCGAATCCCATGACTCTGATCAGAAATACACAGAGGCAGAATCTGCATGCCCACATCGTACAGCAGGAAACAATCATGGAAAATTTCACATCTCCCGCTGCACGAAGTCCATATCCAGGTATGAATGCCATGATCCATACAAGCGGCTTTACAATTGTGATCCACATCACCATATGAAAACACATATCTGCACTTTCTTTTTCCATACCACCAAGGATTGTGATTGGTTTTGTCAGTGCAAATACACCAAGACAGCTTATGATGATAATAACTTCTGCGATCACGCAGAGTTTTTTTATGTAATATACTGCTTCATCCTGTCTTCCGGCACCAAGACACTGACCGACGATCGTCATCAGACCGACTCCGACTCCGATTGCTGCAATACCATTTAGATTTTCCAGGATATTTGTCATTGCCTGTGCTGCGATTGCGGTAGTTCCAAGCGTGGAAACTGTTGACTGAATTGCAAGCTTCCCAAGCTGAAACATACTGTTTTCGATGCCTGACGGAATACCGAGTCCGAGAATGCGTCTGATCATACTCCAGTCCGGACGGATCTCGAAATAATCACGTACAACAATCTCCTGACCTTCTTTTTCCTTTCGAAGCTGGATTATAACGACAACTGCACAGAAAATACGGGAAATCAATGTAGAAAGCGCCGCACCTGCAACTCCCATATGAAATACCCAGATCATCACTGCATTTCCCGCAATATTCATGACATTGGAAATCATCGAAATGATCATCGGTCCTTTTGTATTATCCTGCGCCCTGAAAATAGAAGCTGCTGAATCATAAGCTGCGATGAACGGGAACGACAGAGCTGTATAGAAGAAATATGTTTCCGAAGCACGCATGACCGCCGGTTCTACCGATCCGAAGATCAGCCTCAGGAGTGGTTTCTGGAAAACAAGACAGATCAGACTCACCGCTACCGAAATAGCTGTTATGATAAACAACACCTGTCTTGCAGATTCGTTTGCTTTTTCTTTATTTCTCTGTCCTATGTACTGTGCACAGATGATCGCACCGCCTGCCGCCAGTGCGGAGAATGCCTGAATGACGAGCACGTTGATCGAATCTACCAGCGATACCGCTGAGATTGCCGCCGAACCGACATTACTTACCATCATGGTATCCGCAGTTCCCATGATGGAATTAAGCAGCTGTTCCAGCACGACCGGAATCAGAAGACTGCAGATCATGCGATTAGAAAACATATGCTGTTGCTGTTCCATTTTTCACTCAACTCCCCCATAATTCATTTCCAAACTTTACCGGCGGTCATGCCGACTTTGACATTATGTTCCTTTCCACAGGATAATGCAAGTTTTTATCAAAGAACATATTATGGGAGCAGTTCGTATGCAATACGCTGGCTTCCATCCGGGACATGTACGATGCCGCAGCTTACAAAACCGTATTTTTCCAATACGTGCTGCATTACTTTGTTATCCGTATGTGTATCGATCCGAATATGCGGCACTTGTGCGCTGCAGTAATCCATGACATGGCCAAGGACACCCTGCACTGTTCCGTCACTGGCTACACGATGCACGGCAGCATAAGGTTCCTCTGACTTCCAGTTTCCTTCTTCTATCTCCAGATAGGTCGGATCTTCTCCTATAATAAAGGCGAATACTGCATGAATGTCCGCTTCCTCCAGTACATACAGATTTCCCTGACAGATATCTTCCTCGATCAGAGCTTCCGGTTCGTCACCTTTCCCCCACTGTGAATGGTTGCCGTTTTTTCTCATAAACTGTCTTGCCATCTCGTAGATTTCCCGGATTCTCGGAAGATCCCACGGTGTCGCTTTTCTTATTGTACAGGACATGTATTTATCCTCGCTCTCTGTAAATTATAATAGTTACTGTCCACTCCGTTCACAGCAATTTATAATACTCCCTGCTCCTGCATCTCTCTGGCCACGGAAACATACTCTTTGCTGTTCTCAAGAATCCCCAGTTTTTCTTCCCAGGTAAGATTCCGTCTGATTTTTGCCGGACTTCCCATCACAAGAGAGCCATCTGGTATCACAGTATTCTTCGTCACAAGACTTCCTGCTCCTATAATACAGTCATTTCCAATCTTTGTACCGTCAAGTATCACTGCCCCCATTCCAATCAGCGTTCTGTCCCCAATCGTACAGCCATGAATCACTGCATTATGTCCCACTGTAACATTATTTCCGATACAAACCGGCATGTTACGGCTCACATGAACTGTACAGTTCTCCTGAATATTGGACTCTTCCCCAATCACAACCGGAGCTTCATCCCCACGGATCACGGCAAAATAAAGGACACAGCTGTCCCTTCCGATCGTTACATCACCCGTGATCACCGACTGTTTTGCAATTCTCGCATCTTCTGATATTTTTACACTTTTATAATTCATTGTATCTTCCTCTGATTTCTGCAATTTTGCCAGTATAATTTCAGTGTAGCAAGCCATGCTTTTGTTGTCAATCGACAAACATGATCCGATACTGTCTATATATGTCGCTGAGAGTTTAGTCAAATGTTTCCGGTTCCGATCTTATTCTTAAATTCATACGGCGTACATCCCATCTGACTGCGAAAAACTTTGCTGAAATAGCTGGCAGAGTGAAACCCGCAGTTCTGGGAAACTGTCGTAATCGTCTCAGAGGTGTTTTTCAGCATAGTGCATGCCATCTGCAGGCGGTATTCTTTGAGACGTTCTTCTTTTTCTGATGTACGCAGTTTTGCTGATTCCGGCATGACCCATTCTGCCTGAGTTCGGTATTGCAATTCCTTCCATTTGCCGGTAATATTCAGCTCATCTTTTCACTATATACAATACATCCAACAAGCGCCATACGGTTTTCTGCTCCGTATGGCGCTTGTTTATAATTATTCTCTATTTTAATATGTAAAAAACGCAAGGATCATATACACCACGACCGACACAATACAATACAGCGAATTTGTCGTAGATACATATGCGCTTCCGTCTTCACGCTTAAGGAAAGTCTGCATACTGAACGTAGCCGGTGCGGACATATAGGTAATCACTGCCAGGTCCAGTAATTTATTACTTCCGATAAAACTATGTACCGCCAGAAGGACACTCACGATCATAACTGCCTGCAGCACAATACGCATCACGATCGTCCGAACACACGGTCCAAAAAGTTCCGGTGTCAGTTCCATGCTGAAACCTACTACAATCAGAATGATTGCCGTCAAAGCTGTAGTCAGAATACTCTCGACGCTTGTATAAATCCCGCCTGCCGGGCTTGCAAGCAGAAGTTTGATCACGCCTGTCAATCCCGCAATGATTCCCAGAACACTTGCGATAAATGCCGGTGTTTTTACTGCGCTTACTGCAAGATTCTTTACATTAATCTTCTCACCGTTCTCGGTCTGGCCAAGCATTCCCATATAAATACTGAATCCAAAAAGCAGTCCCGCAATATCAAGAACTGCGATCTGTGACAGGTTATCCTGTCCGCAGAGACTTGTGTACAGAGGATATGCCATCGAGCCGCCCTCATACACACTGACCATAAATGGCAGATACTTGCGGTAATTTTCTGTCATAAGCGGCTTCATAAGAAATCCGATGCCAAAAGATACAACCAACATGATGAACATGATCCCGACCAGCTTTGCCGTTTCTGCTCCATAATCCGATGTCGCCAGTGCATGAAAGATTGCCACAGGAAGCATGATGTTTGTAACCAGTGCTTTCATGCTGTCGATGCCGTTCTTGTTCAGCAATTTCCATTTCCGGCATAAAATACCAAGAATGATCATTACCAGTACTGGTGATATGATTTCCAGAACTTTCATTTGTTTCCTCTCCCTTAAATCAGACGTCTTCCTCAACACTCTAAATAACTTTAAATGTTTTCGCCTGCCCTGCTTACCAAACAGCTCTGTAAAAGCAAACGCAACAACATTAAATATATTATCTATCAAAACAAACAAAATCACAAGATATTTTATCTGCTTGTTTTTGTTTCCAGTACATAAAAAGGCCAAAAAGCTTATTCTGCTCTGAAACAGAGTGTTCATAAGACTTTCCGGCCCTTTAATAGTTAAATTAAAAGATAAATCTGAGCTTTACAGATTATTTACCTGCAACCTGAGCTGCAACTTCTGCTGCAAAATCATCCTGACGTTTTTCGATACCATCACCTGTCTCGTAACGAACGAAACCTTTGATTGTGATCTTAGCGCCGTTTGCTTTTGCAACTTCTTCTACGTATTTACCAACGGACTGTTTTCCGTCTTCTGCTTTAACGTATACCTGGTCAAGAAGGCAGATTTCTTTGAGTTCTTTCTTGATACGTCCAGTGATCATACCCTGGATAACCTTTTCCGGTTTCTGGGATTCTTTTGGATCGTTCTGGATCTGAGCAAGAAGGATTTCTTTTTCATGTTCGATGTATTCAGCACTTACTTCGCTGTCGCTTGTGTACTGCGGTTTCAGAGCTGCGATCTGCATTGCTACGTTTCTAGCCATTTCTTGAACTGCATCGTTAACAACATCTGTCTCAACGTCTACAAGAACGCCGATTTTTCCACCCATATGTGTATAGGAAGCAACGAAACCATTGTCTTCTTTTACCTGAGCGAATCTTCTGATGTTCATGTTCTCGCCGATAACTGCAACCTGAGCTGCAAGAGCTTCTTTTACAGTCTTAGTTGTATCAAGTGCCCATGGCTCTGCAAGGAAAGCATCGATATCTGCTGCGGAAGTAGTAAGTGCCTGTGTTGCAACATCTGCAACATAGTTCTGGAATTTTTCGTTTTTAGCAACGAAGTCTGTCTCAGAGTTAACTTCTACAACAACTGCGCTCTTAGCGTCATCAGCAACGAGTGTCTTGCAAAGACCTTCTGCTGCAACACGGCCTGCTTTCTTCTGAGCTGTAGCAAGACCTTTTTCACGCAGGAATTCTACTGCTTTGTCCATATCGCCTTCTGTAGCTGTAAGAGCTTTCTTACAATCCATCATTCCGGCACCGGTCATTTCTCTTAATTCTTTTACCTGAGCTGCTGTAATAGCCATTGTATTCTCCTCCTGGAATTAAATCAATTATTCCTCTGTAGCTTCTTCAACTTCTGCTTCTTCAGCTTCTGTTGTTCCCTGATTTGCTTCGATAACAGCATCTGCCATTTTGGAAACGATCAGTTTTACGGCACGGATAGCATCATCGTTACCCGGGATAACATAATCCAGTTCTTCCGGATCACAGTTGGTATCACAGATACCGATCAGCGGGATTCCAAGAGTATGAGCTTCCTGAACACAGATTCTCTCTTTTTTCGGATCTACGATAAAGATTGCATCCGGGATTCTCTTCATGTCTTTGATTCCGCCCAGGTTTTTCTGCAGTTTATCCAGCTCTTTTTTCAGTGCGATAACTTCTTTCTTCGGCAGAACATCAAATGTTCCGTCTTCCTGCATAGCTTCAATCTCTTTCAGTCTAGCGATTCTGCTCTGAATAGTTTTGAAGTTAGTCAGCATACCACCTAACCATCTTTCGTTTACATAGTACATTCCACAACGCTCTGCTTCAACTTTGATAGCATCCTGAGCCTGTTTCTTTGTACCAACGAACAGGATTGTGCCGCCTTCTGCAGCGATGTCAGATACAGCTTTATAAGCATCATCTACCATTCCAACGGATTTCTGCAGGTCGATAATGTAGATTCCGTTTCTTTCTGTGTAGATGTACTCTGCCATTTTAGGGTTCCATCTTCTTGTCTGGTGTCCAAAATGTACACCGGCTTCCAGTAACTGTTTCATTGAAATAACGCTCATGATTTCAATCTCCTTTTTTGGTTTTAATCTTCCCCGTACTTCTCATTCTTTTCGAGACCTGTTTTCAGGCACCTTCTCGGAATCGGCACGGGTGTTTTATGCATCGTTGTGATTATAGCATAAGCTTTTTTCGGTTACAAGTCTTTTTTTTATTTTCTTTTATATCCAAATAACCAGTATGTCGGAATCACACATAACAAAATTTCTATCATAACACTGCAAAGCATTCCTGCCGGAATCTGCTGCCACAGACTGCTCCAGAAACTGCTTCCGAAAAGGCTCCACAAATTTGCTGCTATATGTGCAACGATGCTGATCCACAAAGTTCCGGTTTTATCATAGATGATCGCAAGCATCACACCCATACATGTTGCATAAAAAAACTGTACAACATTGCCATGATAGATACCGAATAATAACGCAGATATTACAATTGCTGCCTGTGGTTTGACCCAGTCTTTCAGTCTGTGGAATACGATTCCGCGAAACATCAGTTCTTCACAGATTGGTCCGATAATTCCCACTACCAGAATCATAAGGCCCACCGGCTGTCCGGAAAATGCCTGTTCAGACACCTCACTGTAGCCAGTAAACAGATCGTTCAGATGCAATCCATTGATCAGATCATTTAAAAACTGTCCTGTGGCAATTGCCAGGATGATCACACTGAACCAGATCACCGGAGGTGCCCACACAAAAGCTTTTCCTGTTCCACTGAATCCTTCTTTCCGATGCATCTGATCTTTCCGGTAAAACAGATACAGGATCATCGCTGCTGTAAGATCACCGATCAGAGTAACATATAACGTACTGTTGATCAGACGCTGTCCGGCACTGGCAGTCTCCTGCAGTCCGCCCGCCTGTATCAGATATACCAGATATAAAGCGATCGTTGCAAGCAGTGTGGCTCCATAATGAATCAAAAACGGATAAATCAGACGCCAGATCTGTCCGGCCGTGGAATACCGGAATTTTTCCTTTTTTTTCGCAGGTTCCGGCATTTCTTTTTCTTCTTTTCCCAGTTTCCGTGTCTCCGGTATTTCATATTTCTTCACTTTTTCTCTGTCCGGAATAATATTCCGCACAGATTCAACATTTTCTGTGGTTTCTTCATCGTTCGGACTGGCAAGGATTCCCAGATCTTCCACACTGTCTGCGATATAGACAGCACCTGCTTTTTCCAGTTCTTCCCGGCTTCCGTATCCGTAGGCAACCCCGATACATTGCAGACCACAGCTTATGGCACCCTGTACATCGTGACTCCGATCGCCTACCATAAGAACCTTGTCCCGTTCTTCTTCCAGATGCATCCGCCGTAAAGCCTCTTCAATAACCTCCGCCTTCTCCGTTCTTCTTCCGTCAAGTTCACTTCCCACAATCGCAGTAAAATAATCTGCAATCTGAAAATGCTCCAGAATCTGTTTTACGTAGACCTCCGGTTTAGACGATGCCACAGCAAGGATCTTATTATTAATTTTCAGAAGTTCCAGTAATTCCGGAATCTTCGGATACAGACGGTTTTCAAATATTCCCGTTGTAGTATACCGTTCCCGGTAATATACAACTGCCTTTTCTCCCTCTTCCTCGCCGAGACCTGCATATTTCATAAACTGTTCTTTTAAAGGAGGACCGATAAAACACTGCAGATTTTCCGGATGTTCTTCTTTTTTTCCCAGTTTTTCCAGTGCATACTGCACACAGTTAATAATGCCCTCTCCGGACTCTGTCAATGTTCCATCCAGGTCAAATAATATTACTTGTGACATAGTTACGTCCTGCTCTCTTTTCTTTTATGCTCGGAACTACTCATTACCTTCGCAGTTCTGAGTCAAAACACCCCGCAGAATAATACCTGCCGGATAATTACTTATGCTCCATAATAAGCATCGATACCGTTAGCGATACCCTGTACCATTTTTGTCTGATAAGAAGTGCTTGCCATATTCAGATCTTCTGTACGATTGGTCATGTATCCCATTTCAACGATACTCACCGGAATGGAGCTCCAGTTGATGCCACTCATGGTATCCGTCTGCATTACACCCTGGTTTTTAGCTCCTGTAGCTGCACAGAAACAGTCTACTATTTTTCTTGACAGTGTCTGGCTGGCACTGATCACACTTTTTCCCAGATACGGATTGCTGTTGGACGATGCCATCGTCAGTGCTCCTGCAACGGATGTATTATCAGATCCATTGGCATGGATGCGAACCAGAATATCTGCTCCCTGATTGGCTGCCATCTGTGCGCGTTCTGCATTGCTGATATTGACATCATGTGTCTCGCGGATCATATAAACCTGATATCCACGTGCCTGAAGCTCATCTCTCAGTTTCAAAGAAACCTGAAGTGTCAACTCATACTCGTTTAGTCCGGATGCATTTCCATGAGTTCCGGATGCAACTTTAGGCTTTGTCTGAGATGCTCCGGGACCGATCGGCTCTTTTGCACTGTTTCCTTTTCTCTGGTGACCTGCATCAATGGCAATAATTTTGTTTTTGGAACCTCCACCTGTTGTCGTGCCGGTTGTCTGACCAGGTACCCAGGCTCCGCTTCCATTAACGTAATAACTTCCGATCCAGGTGTTTGCTGCCATGGCTCCACTTCCTGTCAGATAATACCAGGTTCCTCCCAGATTCAGCCAGCCCGTTGCCATCGCTCCGCTTCCGTTCAGATAATACCAGGTTCCTCCCACGTTCAGCCAGCCGGTCTCCATCCATCCTGCACCGTCAAAATAATACCAGGTTCCGTTGATCTGTTCCCAGCCTGATCTGGTATATCCTCCGTCACTGTGACGATACCACCAACGACCACCGCTGCTGATCCACTCATTTTTTGCCTGTGTTTTTCCTTCGATCCAGACACCATTTTCATCCACATAATAATTGCCGATCCAGGTTTCCTTCGCCTTTTCTCCTGCCTGATTCAGATAATACCAGCTTCCGTTTTCTTCCTGTACCCAACCTTCTGCATGAGCTTTTGTCGGAAGAATTCCTACCAGAAACAGCATTACGAATAGCATACCGATCATTTTCAGTTTTTTCATTTGGCATTTCCCCTTTCTTTTTTCTGTCACTTTTTCTTATTCTCAGGACGCAAAGTACTGATCAATTCCATCTGCTATCCCCGTCACCATCTGCTGTTGATAATCTGCTGTCTGCATCCGGGTATCTTCCTCCTGATTGGTCATATATCCCATCTCAACAATGGTTGCAGGAATACTGCACCAGTTCAGCCCACTCATCTCATCGGTCTGATACACACCCTGATTATTTGCCCCTGTGGAAGCACAAAACGCAGTGATGATACACTGTGACAGTTTCTGACATTCAGCAATCATTTCCTGACTCAGATATGGGTTAGCCGTA
>ERZ857972.435-NODE-435-length-41111-cov-7.316446_pt1 | contig 41111 bp, 15 predicted proteins | sample MGYA00519757_ERZ857972 | MGnify/ENA primary metagenome ERZ857972 (study PRJEB31778, sample SAMEA3449383) | human gut metagenome | biome: human gut; feature: human-associated habitat; material: faeces | place: United Kingdom | collected 2010/2012 ...
ACACTGATTGTGATTTAGAAACCACTTCTGATTCTGATACAGATTGTGACTTAGATGTTACTTCTGATTCTGATTGTGACACTGATTGTGATTTAGAAACCACTTCTGATTCTGATACAGATTGTGACTTAGATGTTACTTCTGATTCTGATTGTGACACTGATTGTGATTTAGAAACCACTTCTGATTCTGATACAGATTGTGACTTAGATGTTACTTCTGATTCTGATTGTGACACTGATTGTGATTTAGAAACCACTTCTGATTCTGATACAGATTGTGACTTAGACGCTACTTCTGATTCTGATGAAGATTGTGATTTAGACACTACTTCTGACTCGGATTGCGAGTTTGATGCAGAGTTTGAGAATGATTGCGATTGAGAAGCAGATTCAGAATCATTCATCTTAACGAAGTAATAGTTCACATCAGTTGAAGGTTTAATCGCAGTTGGAATTGAGAAGTTGTTTGAGAATGAAGTATAACCCTTCAAATTAGAGTATACTTTTCCGTTTGGAGCTGTAGGATCATTTGCTACAGATCCTTCTGCTTGAATCTCTGGAACTTTACCAGCAATGACGTTGTAACTGTTATTACCAGCACCGGCAGGTGTCAATGATGTGCTTGGAGCACCTTTGAATGGACGTGGATAAGTGTGTAGAGTTCCGTCCATTTGTTTATAAGTATCTGTCTCAGTAGCAGACTGCCAACCAGTGATAATGAGTGATTTACTTCCAGCTGTTTCGTTGACTTCAATATAGTAGTCACCATTTTTGCTGTTTACTTTTGTAACTTTTGTCTCATCAGCTTTCCACTCTTCACCAGCTTTGTTAACTTTACTTGTATAGATGAGTGTGTACTTAGATACATCTTCAGTACCAATATCTGATGTAGCAAAATTGTTAACCTGAGATGGATCAAGGGCGTAGAATTTCGTTACAGTTGAGCCATCAGTATCAACGATTTCAGAAATACGTTTCACATAGTAGTGGTTCGCTCCACCTTGAAGTTCAACAAGTTTTTGACCAACAACACCCTTACCAAGGATACCAGTTGTCAATTGAGTCGAATCTGTTGTGGCAGCTACAGGTTTGTAACCAGCAACATCACGATTTCCTGAGGCTGTGAATTGTTGCCCTGCAAGACCTGTTTGAGTATAGCTTGCAAGAACTGTTTCATTTCCAGTTGGTTTGTATGTTTGACCTTCTGTGTACTTGCTACTGTCAACGACTTTATAATAAGTTGTTTGATCAGCTTTAGCGTAAGGAACAGAAGTTTGAACGTTTTGTTTGTCTTCACCTTGGTTACCTGGGTAGTTAGTATCACGGATTTGAAGTGTTTCATACTCAAGGTTAGCATTTACCAATGAGAAGGTAACGTTACCTGGATTAGTTCCGTTAGCAGCTGCGTATGTCAAAGTGTTAGTTACGTCAGAGTTATTGTTTGTGATGTAGCTTGGAAGTGAGATATTGCTTTCTCCCGCTTTGATTGTACGAGTGTAAACTTCTGAACCATCAGACTTCTTAACGATACGCAAGTAAACATCTGGGTTAGCTGAAAGGCTACCTGTGATTGCTGAACGGTCTACTGAAAGTGTAGCGTAGTAATCAAAGTTTGTTTTAGCACCAGTAGCGTGGTTTGTTTTAAGGAATTGCCATACACCGAAAGTGAAACGATCTGTGTTTGGATCCAAAGCATAACCAGCTTCATTGAAGGCTGCATCTTCAATCGTTGCACCATTAGCATTTGAAATAACTGGGTTAGTATCTACACTACCAGTAGTGCTTGTTGAGATTGGTGCCAACTGTGCAGTAACTGCTGCAACACCGTTAACTACTGAGTTACCTGTGAAGCCGTTGTCAGTGATCTTAGTCATCATGTTGTCAACAGCGTTACCAAGGCGCTCACGTTGTTCTGCGTAAGCAGCGTTTGTTGCTGATGCAGCGAGCAAGGTTGTTGATTTAGCAACTTCTTCTTGAACTGTTGTGATAGCAGTTTGGATTTCAGTCTTAGCAACTGTGTCAGTCAACTTAGCTTGATAATCTTTAGCAATATTTACAAGCAATTCTGCTTCTGAAACGTTTTGATCCAAGATAGTTTTTTCATCTTCTTGAGTAGCTGTTTCTGATGCAGTTGCAGCTGTTGAAGTTGCTGATTCTGAAGCTGAAGTTGATTCTGAATGTGAACCACTGTTGCTTTCAGTGTGGGATTGGCTTTCAGATGTTGAGTTCACTTTGCTAAGTGAAACAGATTCTGAGATAGCTTGTGACAATTCTGCTGATACAGATTGTGATACTGAAACTGAAGCATCTGTGCTTGCTTGAGCGTCAACTGAAGAGCTTGTAGACTCTTGGCTTGTTGATGCTACTGCTGGAGCTTCTGAAGCTACTGTTTCAGATACTGGAGCAGCGCTCAAGGCAACTGAATCAGAGTTAGCAATGATGTCATGGTGTGTAGTTGCTTGGCTTTCCAAAGCTGGAGCACTTGTTTCTTCGGCTTGAGCAGTGTAAGTTGCTACTGCGCCACCTGCCACAGCACCTGCTGCTGCAATCCCTTTAAGAAGAGCTGTACCTGAAAGAAGTGAAGATTTTTCTTCTACATTTTGAACTGTTACTGACGGAGCATCTGCGCCACCTTTAACAACTTTGAAAAGTCCAAAGTTAGATGTTGCAGCACGAAGCCAGTTTTTACCCGATTTGATAAGTTTGAAGCGAGTCACGCGATCTGTTTCACGGAATTCTCCCTCGTTACGTCTAAAAAACATATTTACCTCCTAAAAATATGAGTCATTTCCTAATCTGGAAATTACATTTTATAATATAACACAAGTTGACTAAAAATTGTTCTTTTTTGTCTCATTTTCTCTAAAAAATGTAAGGTTTTCGCAATTCTGAATTTTCTGTTTTTTAACACTAATTGATCTTATTTTAGAAGTAAAACGGTTTAAATACTTGTTTTTACGCTATTTCCTGTAGGTTTTCTCATTTTTAAAGTCATCACTTTTTACTTTTAAATTTTTCTACAATTCGATTTGTAGTAAATTGTCGAACAATTACAATCAATTATTTAGGGCTATTTTTTTACATTTACAAGTAGATTGTCAAGTGATTTTTTAACATTAGTCCTAATTAGAGACAGGTCTTTCTTAACTCCTTAAGTATAAAGTGAAAATGATTTGAGTGGTTTTCATAAAAGTCAAGATATATGCTCAGACTTGTAGCAAAAAAGGATTACCTTTCGATAATCCTTCGTTATTAACTCAACGCCATGATAGCATCGATGAAAAGTTTCTTGGTGAAGTAACCATTACTGATGAGGTAGGCAGTGTGGCGAGCATTAGCCACCATCTGTGCATACTGCTCCTCGGTACACTCTTGAACGCAACGGTCTGCTTCTTCCAGACTTGAAACAACGAAGCCAAGCCCATGTTCCTTAATATAGTCTGCATTTGAGAGATAGCTAGGCACTACGACCGGCAAACCAGCTGCTAAGTATGTCGAGAGTTTATAAGAGATGTTCATCTTATAGTAGTCAGGCTCATCCTCTGGATTTTCTGAATTACCCCAGACCAGACCAAAGCCTCCTTTAGATAGCTCTAGCAAAAGCTCATGTTTATTTCGCCAACCTTCGAGGTGGACTTTGGAATAATCCTTATCTTCTTGTTTCTCAGCGTAGACGTGGAGAGGTGTGGTTTGTTTCCAGTCTAGGACGTGTGGAAAACGAGTTGGGTTCCCAGCAAAAATCATCTTCTTCTGGAAACTAGGTTGGTGTAGGTCAAGACTGTGAGGTAAGTCCCAAAGTTTTTGGATGATAATCTTCTCAACTGTTAACCCTTCCTCAATCAAACGATCACGCATCTTTTCAGATGGAACAACGACAACATCACAGAGATTGTACATGTCAATATAAGAAGACATGAGATAGTAGTTACTATCAAACATGAGAGGTGGGACGTCATGGATAAACATGACGGTCTTAGCATTAACAGCTTTGAATTTACGGAGCAATCGGCTGTCCCACTCACTACCATTCCATGATGGGGACTGGAAGAAAACAATGTCTCCAACACTTAGTCCTGCTACAATCCCATCAAAGCGGGAATTAAGCTCTCCATCTGGCTCTTGACTACTATCATAGAAATAAATTCCTAGTTCATTAGCACCGAGCTCTCTGGCAATCTTCATGGTATCATTTTGGGCAATCAAGGCCACACTGCGTGAGGACTGGCCAAATAAATTTGTAAAATGTACGCGCATGACATACTTCTTTCTATTATATGGTAGGAAGTCCTCTACTTATAAGAAACAATCATAAAAATAAGTAAGAGGATAAAGAGGGCTATGCTGATAGCCAAGGTCAACATTTTTCGAATCGGTTGGCTAGCCCAATAACTTGGTTTACCGATATTACTAGTGGCATCCGTTGAGAAAATCTGCGTTTGACGCGGTTGGATGGTCACTAGGACGATAAGGGCAACCGAAAGAATCACTGCTAGAACCATAAATACTAACATCATAAGACTACCTCAACAAACCAATAAGGGTGAAGATCAAACCGATGATAATAACAAGTCCGAGCATGATTGAAAAGCTCTTGTTGATCTTCTCTCCTCTGGTTTCTTTTTCTTTTGTGATAGGCTTTTGCTTGAGTTCTTCCATACGGCCTTCAACGTCACCGTAGAATAAATCTTTTTTAGACATGATTTCCTCCTAAAAGTGATTGTAAGCGGTCGGCCAACTCAGAAGCAGTCAGAGTATTGGCTTGAGCTTCTTGAGCTTGCATGGCCTCTTGCATGGCTTGATTGTCGCTTAGGACCTGCTTAATCTTGGCAACCATAGCTGGATAGTTCTGACTGGCATAGATATGCTCCGGTGCTGTATAGACAGGTCCATGAGCTGTTTCTGAAAAGGCCAGAATCAATAATTGGTGTTCAAAGGCAGTTCGCGTCGCCTTATACAATTCATTATGATGGTTAATGTCCAAGTAGAGGTCAGACTCTTGATAGAGCTTGTCCAACTGCTTGTGACTAGCGTTTGGATGGAGCACAACGTTTGAATAACGCATCATTGAGAGCAATCTTGGGGACATCTCAGTGACTGCCGCAATCTGGAAGGTCACATCAGGGAGTGACTCAACCAAGGCTTCTAAACGCTCAATTTGGTCTGAATTGGTTGCAATAAAGGCATTACGAGGTTTGCCATGATTTTCCTTGAAGTCATAGGCATAGCCAAGTGACAAGACCTTATGTTTTTTATCCTCAGGCACCAGCGTCAAGGCTTTTTCATAAGTCACCTTATCAGGAATGATGATGGCATTGGCTCTGGCTGAATTATCCTCTAAGATACCATTCATATTGCCTGGTAGGATATCACCCAGTGGCTCTTGCCAGACAAGGACATCAGTGGCACCCTTATTTTGCATAGTCCATGAGACGACGAAAGGTGTTGCCAAGCTATTAAAGATAATGTGATCGATATCACCAAAGACCTGAGCTAGGAAGGCTTTAACAAATTCGGTACGGTTGGCGAAACGACGAAGGGCTTGTCCTGGTAGAGTCAAGAGAATATCACTGGTGAGATGATTTTCCAAGATACGTTCGTCGCCTTCTTTGGTTTGGTAGCTGGTAAAGACTGCCTGACCGTTCTCATCATGAGTGGTTTTGGCAAAGCAGAATCCGTATTTGTTATAGTGGTCCACTTGGCGAATCTTTCCTGACTTGTCTAACCATTCGACACTTTTAACGATACGAGCCTTGCTACCTTCTGGGTAGGTGATGCGGGCACGTTCTTCGGTGAGGTTAGACACACGCGCCATCTGATTGTTCCCTGAAATTTCCCAAAAGGCTGGGACAGGAACTTGGTTGAAAAAGCGTGGTTTGCCAGTTTCCTCTTCCGCTTCTACATAGTAGGTGAAAGGAGAGAGAGCTCCTTGAGGGAGAAATCCATCTGGATTGATGACAACTGTTGTGGCATCATAGCCTGCTGCCTGAAGAGAGTAAGCCAAATCCTTACTGGCTTGATTGTAGTAATCACATAAGAATATCATGAGCGTACCTCCTCAAGTAACTGTTTCCAAGCTGCCTTGACTTGACTGGTCAAGAAGGCTTTGGCAAGGTCATAAGATTTTTGACGCATGGCTTCGATATTGTCTTTTTCATAGAGACGGACAATGGCATCCTTATAGGACTTGGTGATGACATCCACAACATGATTTTCAGCGACAGGGAGGAGATAACCATTGACCCCGTCTTCGATAAAGGTTTGATTTCCGTAAGGCACATCAAATCCAATCATCGGAAGACCTGAACCAACCGCCTCCATGAGAGTAAGGCCAAAACCTTCACTGGTTGAAGCTGTTAGGTAGACCTCGTACTGGCTATAAATGTCAGTTAAGTCAGCGTGCCCCATGAGTCGGATATAGTCGCCAGCTTGTGCTTCGACAATAATCTCACGCAACTTGGCATCCATACTACCACTACCGTAGATATCAAAAGTGATATCTGGCAGAGTCTTATGAACCTCGATAACCGCACGAACCAACCAGTCAATGTGTTTTTCCTGAGCCAATCGTGAGGCCGTAATCATTGAGAATGGCTTACGTGGCTTGTCTTGTCCAACCAATTCAGGCAGACTTCCCACCGGAATGGTATAAATCTTTGGATCATGGTTGGTGTAGCGACGGAACTGCTCCTGTAAGATTTCCTTCTGACGATCAGTCGCCACGATAAAGAAATCAACCTTGTCCGCATTGGTAAACTGGTACTCGTAATAGTTATTCCAGAGAATATAGTTGCCATCAGTTTGATTGACACTAAAATGCTCAGCGTGAACAACGACGCCTAGGCGAGCAGCCTGCGCTTCTTCAAAGACCAACTGGCCAATACCCGTTTCACGGTCCAAAATGACCACATCATCCTTGGTTAGGGCCAGACGTTTGAAGAAATAGCGAAGGAATTCTTGCTTACCATAAAGAACCTGATCAGGAAAACGATAGATATCCTGATTATTGTCTCCGACAATCATGTCATAGGCTGTAGACCCATCTTCGTTATAAAAACGACGTTGGTAAACCTTGGCTTGATTATCCTTAGGCGCAGAATACTCACTGCAGTAACGAGTGTAAGAGTAAAAGTCCTTGCGCAAGAGCTTATCGTTGACAAAGTAGCTGACTGTTTCCACTGCATCTTCGTCCATCGCACGAAGGTTACATGCCACTACCATATCATCCTGTGGATAATGGTAACGAATGAGGCGACCAGCAACTTCCTTGCGCTCAGGATTGGCAGGTAAGATGGTCTCGATTTCTGCTAGGCTAATGGTCGATGGCGCAATCTTGATATCTGTAAAATAGTTATGGAGCCAGATGATTTCATCGTCTGAAAAACCAATCTTGCTAGTCATATGCTCGATATTATCCCCAAGGACGAGGTCCATAAAAACAAATTTTGCTTCTTGCCCCATTTCCCTGAAAATCTTAGCACGATAGGCCTGAGCATACTCGACACCACTGCTGGCCCAACCTATGCCTAAATTAATGTTATATACTGTCATAATTTCCTTATTTTATGGGAAATGGCTGATGATATCTCCTTTTTTAGTGACTTGCACCTGACTAAGGAGAAGATTACGAACCATATCCTTTCTGATTTGACGTTTCATGGCTTCAAAGCCCCTATAAGCCTCTTGGTAATATTCAACAATCGGGTTCTTTTGACTAAGTTGTTGGCTACCAATAGCCATTTGGAGTTGTTGCAGATAGTCTACCTGCTCCACCCAGTTGTCATCCACAGCCTTAAGCATGGATAGGCGTTGGAAATACTCGTTAAGTTCCTTGGTTTTCAACTCCTGCTTCTTAGCATCAAGTTCACGATAGGCAAACTGGTAGATGAGTTCCAAGACTTGCTCACGATTGTTGAGGTCTAAATCCTTAGGAATTTCATTGATGCGGAAGCTGATATTACGCAAGATAAAGTGGTAAAGATTTTCCGCTTTTGAGAAATCTTCCTCAGCCATAGCTTGGTCGATGAAATCGTCAAGAACCTCGTCGATAACAGTGTCCAAACCTTGATTGTGGTAGATGAGACGGTCACGTTGAGCATAAATCATCTCACGTTGGATGTTCATACTTTCTGCGAATTCAAGCGTCTGACGACGTGAGGTACGACCAGAACTCTCACTAGCTTCTTGGGCTTTTTCAACCAATTTACGATACTTACGGCCTGTCAATTCTTTAGGTTCAATGTGATCACTAATGGCGTATTCTTTATAAGTACGGTGAACCCAAGATGGACCGTATTTTTTAATCACGTCATCTTCAAGGGAGACAAAGAATTTAGACATACCAGGGTCACCCTGACGTCCAGAACGGCCACGGATTTGCAGGTCAATACGCTGACTTTCCATACGTTCGGTACCGATTACGACCAATCCACCCAGTTCAGCTACGCCCTTGCCGAGCTTGATATCTGTTCCACGTCCAGCCATTGAAGTCGCAACTGTCACGGCACCCATTTGTCCTGACTCAGCAATCATCTCAGCCTCTCGAGGTGCATTGTTGGCATTTAGGAGATTATGAGCAATCCCCTCACGCAAGAGTAAAGAAGAATAAAGCTCTGACATTTCCACCGAACCAACGAAAATCAAGATAGGATTGCCTTTTTCATGATAATGCTTAACATACTCTAAAGAAGCAAAGACCTTCTCTGGCAGAGTCGCATAAATTTTATCTGGATAGTCGATACGTTGTTTCTTACGGTTGGTTGGAATTTGAATGACCTTCATACCATAGGTATCGAGAAATTCTTTTTCCGCAACCTTACCAGTACCAGTCATCCCTGAAATTTTCTTGAATTTTTTAAAGAGACTTTGGTAGGTGATAGAAGCCATGGCTCTGGTTTCTTGTGACAAGGCCACTAATTCCTTGGCTTCGATGGCTTGGTGGAGTCCACCTTGGAGCTTGGTCAATTCCAAGAGACGACCTGTCGATTTATCAAGAAGGACCACTTCAGGCCCCTTCTTGCCATCGCGAATGATGTAGTCCTTGTCCTTTTTATAGAGCAAGTGGGCACGAAGTGAGAAGAGCAAATGACGGGCAAAGGTACTATTTTCCTCATCGTAGAGGTTACCAATACCAAGGTAGTTTTCAGCAGCCTTGGCACCCTTAGTGGTCAACCAAACTTCCCCTTTTTCCTCTTTGAAGATATAATCCTCACCCTCGACCAAGGTGGTCATGAGTGTATCCATCATTCCATAGTAGTTAGACTGAACACGGGGCGCACCAGAGATAATCAAGGGCGTCTGGGCACTATCAAGAAGGACAGAGTCTACCTCATCGACGATAGCATAATTAAAAGGACGCATGTATTTCCCGTCTTGGTTAGAAGCAAGGTTATCAATCAAATAGTCAAAACCTAGACTGGCATTGGTCGTGTAAACGATATCTGATTGATAGATGGCACGCTTTTCAGCTGGTTCCATCTCATTACTGCCTTCCACACAAGGCACACCAATCGTCAAACCTAGGAACTCATAGACCTGACCCATTTCTTCGGCGTCACGGATAGCCAAGTATTCATTGGTCGTAACGAGGATAGCCCCTTCACCTGACAAGGCATTAAGGTAGACTGGCATGGTTGCCGTCAAAGTCTTACCCTCACCGGTATTCATCTCAGCGATATGGCCCTGGTGCATGACAATGCCCCCCATGACCTGAACATCATAAGGAAACATGCCTAGCACGCGCTTATCCGCTTCACGAACAACCGCAAAGGCTTCTGGCAGGAGGTCGTCCAAGCTTTCTCCTTGGGCTAAACGCTCCTTAAATTCCTGCGTTTTATTTTTCAACTCAAGGTTGCTCAGATCGGCCATTTCATCGGCTAGGCCGTTGATTTCCTTGAGTATCTCCTTAACAGGGAGAATAGGATTCAGTTGTTTAAACATGTTCTTCTCCTGTTTCTTCCAGTTTTAAGCTGTAGAAATCCAGCTCTTTGACCCCAGCACTCAAGAGAGAAATACGATAGGTATAGGCCTCATGAGGATAAACAAAGGTCATGTGAGTACTTTTTTCAATCAGCTGTTTGATTTCATTGTCATAACGGTCCAAAAAGCTGACTTTCAAAAATACTGAGCCTGTTGGTACAGCTTCGAGATTAGCCGTCAAGTCATAGCTATGCCCTTTTTTCAAAAGTGGGAGGGCAGGCTGGGTACGAGCAGCTTGATAGTTTTGGATGGCCATCCAAGACTGGATTTCCGTTCCTGATGGCACCAAAGGATTGTAAAATTGCACAGAACCATCTTGGCGCTTAACAATTTTTGAGCCATACATGTAGGCTTTGTGGTTTAAGCCCCACAAGATTTCTGATTTCTTGTTTCTGAACATTCTTACTCCTTCCTTCCAAAATCATTTTCTAAAATCATACGGTAAAAATTGACAAACCAAGTTGTCGCCGTATAAGAATCATCGTTGTGTCGACCTGACGTTCCCTTGCTGAGAATCTTAGCCCCTGAGTAATAGAGAGACTTGGTAATGTCCTCGTAGGCCGTCGGATCCATATCCTCGTCTTTCATGTAAGAAAGACCAAAAGTTGTATTTGAGAAGTCTGCTTGTTCAAACTTATTCCAGAACTTCTGATTAAGGGCCTCAACACCCTCATTATCCAAGCGTCCTGTCTGCAAATGCAAGACATCAATTCCTGTTGGAAAGACCTCTGGTGCCAAGAGTCTGGCACGATTTCCGATAGTACCAACATTGGCTAGGGGTTTAGACATGATGATGGCATGAGGTTCAAAGTCCGCACCATAGTACATAGATGGGAAGGTTCCCATGGACATTCCAGAGAGAATGAGTTGACTATTGTCAAAACCTAGATAGTCCAAGTAATGTTGGATGGTGTCCTTGATACTATTTTCAAGCTCTTCAGTTCCCATGTAGAAGGCTCCCCCTTGGAGACGAGGGTCTGAAAAGAGCAAGAATGGTGTTCCCATCCCTTTCATCATTCCGAAACCTTCGAAACCTTCGGCAGGACGGAAACCTGAGAAGTAAACAGACAAAGGTGGCTTGAAATCCCCAGGATAAAAGAAATAGTTGATTTCCTGACGCTTGCTGTCGTGGAGAATACCACCACCAAGTACAAATTTACCGAATTGGAAACGGGTCAAACGTTGGTGAAGACCACCAATTGTAATCTGACCTTTGCCCTTCATTTCAAGACTAGCAGCCAAGAGGAAGGTCATGTCCTCATCAAGGACAATGGCCCCCTTGCGCATTTCTTCTTCTGAAACGATATAGGTCTTAAAAATACCTGCGACCGAACCTTCTGGCAAAAGATTGAGAATCAAACGACACTCGCAAGTCTCCTCTTTTTCAAATTCCAACCAAAGCTCGATAGGATTTTCCTTGCTGGCTCTGACATTATAGGTCCAGTCCAAGACAGGACTAAAATCTTGACCATAATCACCTTTTAAAATGACATTTTCATGACCGTGGTAGGTCACCTCACCAGTAAAATTTGGGTTAATCTGGGTAGTGAAAGGAGACATCTTATCCCCGTATTGGCCTGAAAAGAGTGCTTTTGAAAGGGTAAAGAGCAACTGTCCTTGATTTGAAAAATCAGTCGGCACAGCACAAACTTCCTTCAGAAACTGAAGGAGGCTCTCATCTGGCACTTCAATCGTTTGATCAAAGAAAATAGTGTGAGGAATCAAATACTCTTTAATAGCCATCAATTCCTCAAGACCGGCAAGACTGTCCACAATAACCGCTGTAAAAGCCTTGATTTCGTCTTCTTCGATGGTTTCTTGCAAGGTCTCAAGCTGACCAAGATTGCAATAATACCATTTCATATTTTCAGGAATTTCCTGATTTTCTGACCAGTTGGATGATCCAACTTGTAGTATCTTCAGACGATTATCCTTGGTCATTCTGCTCCTCCTTCAACCAATTTTCCCATTTTTGTACCAAACGGTCTCCTGTGTTTTCCTTAATTTTCTCAATTGAGTAGATAAGGGAACGGTTCCAGTTGTTCAACTGTCCCAAATAGTAGTAAGCCCCTTTTTCAAAATCGGACAAGTGCTTCAAGATATAACCATTTTCTTGGTGGGTCACATACTCAGACGCCACACGGTTAATTTGTGGAATACCAGCACTAATTCCAGCAATCTGTGTATAACGATTAGGTTCCTTGCTCAAGTCGACAATGAGGCGTGTAAACTGAAGAGCCTTGATAAGGGCAGTCTCGTCACGCAGGTCTTGGAAAGAAAATCGGCTGACGATTTCATTATTTTCTTCCAATTTATTTTCTGCACCACTACTTTCGACAACCTCTTCAAAGGCTTCTGGACTCAATCGTTCTTCAATCATTTTTTCCACTTGATTTTGCAGGCTAGCAAGTTGCTCTGGATTGGCATTAAAAGCCCCAAACTCAACCTGTGTCTTAGGATACTTAGCCACAAAAGCCAAGACCTGATAAATCGCCTCTAAATCCAATTGGTCAAAGTCAACCTGATAAAAGATCTTAGATTCTTTGACACGTTGACTGGTTCCCAAAGCCAAGCGGGTATCGAAGGAAGCCATGTGTTTGAGTTTCTTAGCCTCTTCTGGATAGGCAACCTGAAGTTGTTCCAAGTAATCGTAACGGTCAGCAATCAACAAGTCCACTTGTGGCAGAAAGGCTGCATAGGTGTCAATACTATCGTCCTGATTACGTTCTGCGAACCAAGTCAAAATCTTAGTGTTAGCTGCTGGCAAGTGGTCGAAGAGGTGTTTGTTATGGCGTAAATCTGAGGCGATAACAAAGCGGTCCTCTGCTTCTACCTTTTCCTCCAAGAATTTAGTCAAAAATTCCCAGATAACTTCTGAAAGGTCACCGTAGTAACTCTTATTAAAACGACCTTCCGTACGAGGGTTGGCTACAATCCCACGACCATCAAAGAAATGACAAAGCTGCCAAACACCCTTGGCATTGAGGTAGTTGCGATAGCTTGGTTGTCCGTCTTCATAATAAAGACTGCTTGAAATAAAGCCGCGGTCATCATAGATGTCTTCACGAATGATTTGCTCATCTTTATAGTAGCGAATCATGCCAATAAAGCCTTCTGAACCGAACTCAATCTCGGCATAACGCTTGTGTTGGCATTGCACCACGATAGCAAATGGTGTGTGAACAAAGGTAGACCCTTCTGGCCATTCCAGGTCTGTCACTTGAAGGTTTTTCATATCTTCATTAGTGATACCCTGAATCAAGTCAAAAATAGCCGTATAGCCAACTTCCAAGACATCATGACGATGCAGGAAATAACGCAAATGCGGTTGATAGGCCAAAAGCAAAAGCTGAGGTGCTAAATCCTCATCCTGAAAAATACGAACTTGGTGCAAGCTGTCATCAAATTCAATTTTTTGGCGGATACGGTACCAAGGATCAATGACCGTCTTCCAAAATTCATCCGTCTGTCCATACCAAGCTGGAATAAAATAATACATGAGTTCTCCTTCATTGTCTTTTCATCACAATACTTGAGATTGAGGGGCAGACCGATCACTCATCACCAGCCTGCCTCTCAACCCCACGAGGGGTGAGATATTATACATTTTCAAAAAGTGGGGTGTAGGAAGTGTTAAGCTTCAAGGCTTTCATTTCCTCGTTAACATTGTAAATCATACCGCTAAAAATCAAGAATGTCCCAGGAATCATACTCAGTTGTAGGTAATCTGGATTGACCAAGATAATCAGCATTGGCGCACCTGCCATAAAGAGCATATAAATGGCACCGATAAAACCAAGTCTAAGCACCAAATGGTTGATATAGGCACTGGTTTCTTGACCTGGATAAACGCCGTAGATGTACTCACCTGACTTGCGCATACGCTCAGAGATTTGCTCACCAGAGACATTAACAAAGGCAAAAGCTAACCCTAGAACGAAGAGCATGACCAGATAAACAACCAACCAAAGAGGTTGACCGACCGTCAAGGCCTTGATGGCACCGCTGGTCCACTTGTTTTCAGGATGGATAAATTGAATCAGCATAAAGACGTACTGCGGAATGCTGACCAGGGACATGGCATACATGAAAGGCATCCCCCCGGCTGGATTCAACATAATATCCAAGTAAGAATACTGTTTGAAGCGGTTATGAATATTGATTTTATTGATTGAGATACGGTATCTAGCCCTCTGCACAACCCCTGAAACATAGAGGAAAATTAAACTAAACAGAATCAGAGGAAGCAAGACATTCCAACCAATACCTAATTTTTCAATACTATCCATGATTTGATAGGGCAGATTGGCCATCATACTTGCCATCAAGATAACAATGGAGCCTCCAATCCCAAAGAGAGAGTTGAGGTCTGATAGCCAAACCAAGAAGAAGGTCCCGGCAATTAATAAAATGGTATTCATGAAAATGGCGAGACTAGCATTAACCCCTGAAACGATAGGTAAATTCAAGGATACTGCCAAAGATTGAACAATGGCAATCCCCAGGGCCAAATACATGCGTCTACGGTCCTGAATCTCAATGGGAAGATTTTTCAAGCCCATTTTCTTAGAGAAAGAAAACATCTGCCAGAGAATCATGGCCGACATCCAGGGCGACAAGCCCACTGAAAATAGAGACATGGACCTGAGGTTTCCCCCCATCATGGCACTAGAGAAAGCCAAGGAACCTATGGCTCCCCCAAAGATATTTGCATTTTTCAAATCCACAAACGGTAGAACCAATTGATTTCCCAAACAATAAATAAAGAGGAAAAAGAGGGTCCATAAGACACGTTTGGTGATTATCGATTGACTAATTTTTTTCACTATTACTCCTATTTCCTGCCCATAGACAGGCTGATATTATTTCGATTGAAACGAGACAGAGACGCCATTTCAGCCTACTTATCCAAGCAAAGGATTACAGGCTCTTCTTGCGCATTTGGCGAATGGTCTCAGCCATCTCTTTCCAACGATCTCTTGAGTAGGTTTGTTGGTTATGCTTGGTTGACTTAAGGTCCTCGAACCCTAAAATCGGTTTGTTTTCAAACCTAAAGGCATCAAGAATTTCCACTACTTTTCTTCCTGGATTGATATCTAGAAGCAAGTCACTGGTACGCAACAATTCCAAATCTAGCCCATTTAAGCCCGCAATGGCTGAGTAAACCGTCACATTTGGATAGGTAATCAATTGGGCCAGTTTATCTGTCACATGCTGGCGAGAGGCAATTTTAAACTGTACCTTAGGAAGAGCCGAGATAAGGTCCGTCAAATGAGGGATTTCTGAAATGTTGGTGTAAACCAAACAAGTAAACGGACGGCCCTTAGGATAAATCATGTTCTCTGAAAGTGGCAATAAAGTGGCATTTTCAGCAACCCCTGACCAATCCATTTGAGCATAGAACCACCAGACCTCGCGATAAGCTTGGCAAGCCAATGGTAACCAAGGCTTACGGTGTGAGGCATAATGCACAACCTTAGGATAGTCTTGACCATTTGGCAGATGGAAACCAGCTAAACTAGACTTAGTAACCGCATAGTTGTTGTCAAAAGACAAGGGCAACCAGTTGTTACGGAAGACCATGTTTAGAATGGACTGCTCCGCAAATGGGACCTTGTCATGCCATTCGCTAGTCATGTCAATAAAGTGACGCCTCATGTTGTACTGCTTCCAATAAGCCGTATCAATCACCATGAATCCTGCATCAAACATCGCCTGACTATCCTGAACTTGAACGGCATAGTCACGTACAGCAGCCAAAGGACGTCCTTGTAAATCAAGGGTAAAGAGGTCCTCTAGAGAACCTGTAACCACCATGTCACTATCCAAATAAAGGGCCTGTTCCTCAGACACAAAGTCCGCCAAAAAATAGCGAAGATAGCTTGCATAGTTGCTATTAGTCTTGTATTGCTTGATATGACTACTATCCACACGACAGTTAATCACTTCACTACCAAAGGCAGCCAGATGACGGTTTAGTCCTCTAAACCACTCTTGAGAGAAATCATCGTTAATCAAGTAAAAACGAATGTTGCGATGATGGAAAACGATGGATTTGATGGTCGTAAGCACTTGGTCAACATAAGTATAGTTAGCCGCAAGAACAATAGCACGCTTTTTAGTCTCATAACGTTGAGGAGCTAAACTCAAGACCTGGAATTTCTCCTGAATGGAGCGGTAGGCATCAGAATCCGTGAGACCTTGCTCCTCCACATTTTTCAAGCAAGCCTCTAGCATCTGACGGTAGGTAACCATGTATTTCTCCAAAGGGAAACCATGACTAGCAACAATAGCCAAGCGTTCTTCCATGGCATAAACCAAGGTCATCATCCAATCTTGCATCCAAGTCGCTGATGGCATCTCTGGACTCTCACGATATACATAAAGTCCTTTGTTGAGATAAACCGTACGCTCACTCATGAGATAGGCTTTAAGGTTGAAAAAGCCATCCTCCCCTGCATGCTCTTTTGGAAAAAGCAAGTCATTAAACAAAGAACGTTTGTAGAGTTTGCCTGTCGCAGAAATCAGAGCGATGTTAATGTTATTGGTTTCTTCAAAGAGACCATCAATAATCTGAGCCGGTGAATAAACCTGCTCATAATAATCTTCATCTTTGATATAAAAATAAAAGAGATCTTCCGATTCCTTATAGACACTGTAATTGGCCACTGCGATATCCGCCTTGTGGGCCTGCAGAGTCTTATAAAGTTCCTCCAGATAAGTAGACTCTACCCAATCCTCAGCATCCACGTAGGTGACGTAAGCTCCCTTAGCCTGACGAATACCAATATGGCGAGCATCTGAAAGCCCTCCATTATCCTTTTTAAAATAGAGGATACGAGAATCCCTAGCAGCATAGCTACGGCAAATGGCGTCACTCTTATCTATTGAGCCATAATTGATGAGGATGATTTCAAGATTTTGATAGGTCTGCCCCAGGACACTGTCTAGACAGGTCTGGAGTTGATTTTCTACATTGTAAACGGGAATAATTACGGAAATTTTTTCTGTCATTTTTTATTTCTTATTTTTTCTAGCTAGTACAATTTTTCTTTTCCTGTCTCAAACCGACATAAGCTTTCCAGAAACACTCTAAGAGTTTAATAACAACTTTTAGGTCGCAAGAGATAGGGACCTAAAACATACTCTATACACTTTTTCCTTGCTTTTATCGAGACTTAACCATATTAAATTATACCATAGTATCACTTAATTTTCTAATAGATTAGCTTTTTTATGAGAGGTTTTTTTCAAACTAATTTCCTTTTATTTTCAGAAAAAACTGACAGTTAGAAGACTTCAAAAAAAGAGATATCCCTGATGAGGAACTATCTCTTAGAAAGGTTAAAGGGTTTTGAGTGAGGTCTCCGAGACTCTCGACTCTTCCTACCCCTTATCCACAATCTTAATACGGCTACTACCATCGTGTGACTTGATGATGGCTAGTTGTTGAGCGATGCCTTCTTTCATGTCGTCCACGTGGCTGATGACTCCGACCATTCGGTTTTCACCAATTTGTTCTAGGACCGTGATAGCCTTGGTGAGGGCTTCCTTATCTAGCGAACCGAAACCTTCGTCGATGAAGAGGGCTTCAACAACGGCACCCTTGCTGGTATTTTGCACAACTTCTGAGAGGGATAGGGCAATGGCCAGTGCAGCGATAAAGGTTTCACCACCAGACAATGATTTAACGGAGCGTTCACTACCTGTCAACTGATCATAGACGTTGATATCCAAGCCAAAGTGATCACGCGCCCTTCGACCTTCCTCGCTCAAGACAAAGGAATAGCGGTTATCCGTTAATAATCCGATGTAGTTGGCATTGGCATAGTCCAAGATTTGTTGGAAATACTGACGGATAACATAGACCTCAAGATTGAGACGTCCAGTCAGAGCAGTATTTTCTCCCTTGACTACCTTAACCAAATCACTGAGTTCTTGGTGAGCTTTAAAAGCCTCTTGATTACTGTCTTGAAGGGTTTTGGCGGCTTGGTAGGTAGCCGTCGCATCCTTAAGTCCCTTCTCCATGACAGACACCTGAGCCAGTTGCTTATCATAGCTTTCCTGACTGGTTTGAACCTCTTGTGTTAAAGCGGCCAAATCTGGTTTTTCATGATTTTGGAGAAGCTCTTTGCCCTTACTAATCTGGGTCTGCAATTCTTGTTTAAGGGTTTGGTAACTTGTCAATTGAGCCTGAAGCTTAGGAATAGCTTGCTTGTTCACTTCAAGCAGCCAAAGCTGGATTTGTTCTAGGTCATTGGTGAGCGCCCCTTCAGCCTTAAGACTTTGATTTAATTCAGCCAATAGATGCTTCGTTTCTTGGCTGGTCTTTTCTTTAGACTTGGTCAAGCTCTCAAGTTGCCCCTTGATGCCTTGAATGTCGGCATGAAGTTGGTTGTAGGCTTCACTATTTTCCTTAATCTGCTTATTGTAGAGGTCCAACTCCTGCTTCGCAAGGGAAATCCGTTCTTGATAAACCTCTACAGACTCCAGTTCTGGATGAGCTACCTGCAAATCTTTTAAGCGCTCCTTAGCTTGGTCGAGAGCTGCCTTGGCCTCTTGATAGCTCTTAGCCAAATCTGTCGCTTTTTCCTGAGCTCGTCCTAACTCATTTTGATAATGGACACGGTCTGCCTCTTCCTTCTCATAGCGTTTTTGGAGTTCTTGATAATGCTTCTCAACAGCACTCAACAAGGCTTGTCCACGGTCAGCTCCATAGTCCTCTGAAAAATCAAAATCAAACTGTCCCTTAACTTGCTCTTCGAGTTCTTGATAGTGTTTTTCAAGAGTTAACTTAACTTTAGCCACTTGGTCAAGCATATCTTGGCGCTTAGTCTCAACTTCACTCAAGGTAGCCTGGCGATTTGACAAGGTAGCGACTTGCTTTTCTTTTTGAGCTTGAAGTTCCTCCACCTGGTCCATGAGATCCTTCAAGGCCGCTTCATCAGCCTGTGTCCCATCGACCTTAGGATGTTCCAAGGAACCACAGACCATACAGGGCTGTCCATCCTCTAATTCTGCCTGCAACTGGGCAATCATGAGTTGACGACGAGACGCTAAGGTCGTTCTTAACTGCTCTTCCAATTTTTTGAGGATTTCTTGAACTTGGTCAATATCTAAAGATAAGGTTTGATGACGCTTTTCGGTCTTTGCCAACTCCTGATTCAAGCCCTCTATTTCTTTAAGATCCTGAGCCAGTTGCTTATCCACACTGTAGCTCACAGACTGGAGGAGTTTTTCAGCCTCATGTAAACTCTCTAAACTAAGACGATTAGCCTCCAAATCTGACAAGGACTGGGAAAGGAGCTCAATCTCTTTCGAAGCCTGCTGATAGGTTTCTTCTAACCTCTTGTAGTTAGCACTCGACTGTTTGATTTTCTCCTGCTCTTGGACAAGACTCTGGGCATAGATAATAGCCTCTTTCCACGCACCCAGTTTCCCTTCTTTTTGAAGAAAACCCTCAGATTGAGTTGCAAGCGTCTCTTTTTGAGCCTTGACTTCCTCAAAAGCCTGCTCCTTAGCCTTTAATTTCTCCTGAGCAATCTCAAAGTCCTGTTCTAATTGCAACAACTGCTTCTGATACTGCTTCAAGCTGCTGATGGTTTCCTGCAACCCTTGGGCGAACTGCAATTCCTCCAGATGCGATTTCGCCTCTGCTTGTCCCTGAGCCCCTTCCTCAATTTCTAGACGGTAACGCTCCTTGGCTTGCTCCAATTCTTGGAAAATTTTGGCCACATCTTGAGCAATTTGCAAGCTCTTCTGCAGTTTTGCCAAATCCTCATGGGCATCCTTCAAGATGCTTTTTTGCCCCGTAAGACTTTCTTGACGCCGAGACAAAAACTCTTCAAGACGTGCCAATTTTTCAGAGGCTGGCGTTTGCGCCAAGACGGCTAATTCTTCCTCAGACCAAACCTGACTGGCAAAATAGCCATCTAGCTGAGCCTGACGCTTATCCATATCTTTATTGCTCTGACGAAGACGCTCTTCCAAGCTCTTTTGAAAACGATCAAAGATACCCGTTCCAAAGATTTTCTTCAAAATTTGAGTCTTAGTCTTGGAATCTTCTTTCAAGAAACGGCTAAAATCATTTTGCGGAAGGAGAATAATCTGCTTGAACTGCTCGGCATTGAGTCCCAAAATCTGCTCAATCTGGTCACTCACTTCCTTGATCTTATCCCCAAGCTTTTCAATTTCCTGACCACCAATCTTATCCACAATGACTAGGGAAGCCGTCGCCTTTTGCATAGTCGTACCCCCACCTCGCTTGGCTCTCTCCTGCTGGAGCACTCGCTCAATGCGATAAAGATGCTTGCCCTGTTGGAAGTAGAAAGTCACCTTGGTCAGATCGTCCTCTGGACCAGCGAAGGTTGACCGCATCTCCTCAACATTGCGGTCGCCACTGGTTGTGGCAAACAAGGCAACCGTCATGGCATCAAAGAGGGTACTCTTACCAGCCCCCGTGTCCCCACCAATCAAAAAGAGGGGAGCGTGGTCAAACTGGGTGAAATTGATGACTTCCTTACGATAAGGTCCAAAATTGGTCAATTCTAACTGAACTGGTCTCATTGTCCACTCCTTCCAATCTCCTCAAAAATACTTTCCACAAGGGCAGTTTGTCTCTCAGACAAGACATCGCCCCCAGTCACTGTCTGGTAAAAATCAGAGACAATTTCCTGTGGAGACTGCATTTCCAAATCTTTTAAGTGCTGATCAACAGTCAAGCTTTCTTCCCTGACATCACCCAAACGACTGAAAGTGATTTCTACAATGTCTGTCCCATAAATCTCTTCCAGACGGGCACGCACATTGATTCCCTCTAATTCCTTACGACTAGACAATTGAATATCAAAGGCAAACCAGGCCTTTTGACAAGGTTGCTCCTTATAAAATTCAGGTGACATCAAGGTTTCAAAAGGCGCCTGTAAAACCACAATCGGCCGTCTGACCTCTAGAGGATGGAAGGTCTGAGACAAATCACCAGACGCATCCAATTCAAGAATATAGACACCCTTTTCTTCCTTACGCTTGGCTTCCTTGACATTAAAGGCGATTGGACTGCCTGAATATTGCACGCGCTTGGTCGGACTGGCAAAACGCGTATGGATATGCCCTAAGGCCACATAATCGAAAGCCTTGAAAAGGTCACTGGTCACATTGGTAAGGCCACCTACCGTATTGCTAGTTTCAGACAACATCAATTCCCGTAGACTTTGACCATCGCTATCATCCTTCTTAGAAACCGCAAAATGCGTCACCAAGACATGGGCCTTGTCAGGATCAAAAGCTTTTTCCATATCCTCGAGAATATAGGCCAAGGCATCACCAATTCCCTGAATTTCCTTATTCTCATCGTCTTTATAGTAAATACGAGCATCAATGGGATCAATAAAGGGAAGCAGGAAAATCTGACAAGCCTCCAACTCAATAGGCTCAAAAGCCTCCTCCAAACGTGTGCTTAAATGAAGGCCCTGAGGTTGAAAGAAGTCACGCCCAAAATGCAAACGTTCAGCTCCATCATGATTACCACTGATAGCATAGACAGGAATCTGTTCCTCCAGTACTAAGCGGGCCAAGGTCTTATTAAAAAGCTTAATCGCATCCACAGGGGGCACCGCACGGTCATAGAGGTCTCCCGCAATGATAACCCCATCCACTTTTTCGCTAATAGCCAAATCCACAATCTGTTGAAAGGCCCACGCCTGCTCCTCCAACAAAGACCAGCCATTGAGGGTTCGCCCCACATGCCAATCTGACGTATGTAAAAACTTCATGACAGTCTCCTCATTCGTTTTGTCTTACTCTATTGTACCTTATCAAGCTAAATACTGCTTAAAAGATTCACAAACCTTGGGAGATTCCGTGAATTTTATCCACAAACAAAAAATCTCTCCCGAGCAATCACACTCGAGAGAGATTTTATTTTTGGATTTTATGAGAGATAAGGTGTGGAAATCTTAGTCTTGGTTTTTACGACGATTCATAGCCGCAAGTCCTGACATGAGTCCCATGACAACAACACCCATTGCTGCAAGGTTATTATCTGACTCACCTGTTACTGGCAATTGTTCATCGCCTTCTTTAGCTTTATCAGAACCATCTGCCTTCTTACCATCTTTATTTCCAGATTTCTTCTTATCTGAACCTTTACCATCTGAAGCGCCATCGGCTGCTGATCCAGAACCTTTAGAACCTTTAGAACCTTTAGATCCATTTGAGGCCGCTTTTACAGCTTTAGAAGTTGAATTTCCACCATTTCCAGATTGACCATTATTACCATTTGAAGGTGTTGAGCCATCTTCAACCTTACGGTAGATGTAAGTTACGACTGTTTGACCTTCTGTCATCTTGTCTGTAGATTTACCTTCTTGACGGATCAATTCATATTTCACACCGTTACGGTAGATGTAACGGTCACCATGAACATTAACTTCTGAACCAACAGAGTTAGTGATCACAAGTGGCATCTTGATTTGGTTGCCATACTCGTCACGGTAGATAACAACGATAGTACCAACTTCTTTGTTAACTGCCGGTTTTGCAGGTTCTGCATTAACCACCTTGTAAACAACCTTTGTATCTTCACCAGGGTTGCTTGGTGTCACACCAGTCTTATCAGCCTTGTAACCTTTCACTTCAGGAACAAGTGTCATAGCAGCCTTAGTTGGATCGTTAGGATCATTTGTGTAAGAAACTGCTTCAATACCTGGGATTGGATTCCCTTTTTCGTCAACGGCAATAATCTTACCAAATTTAGTGTAAGTAACCGTTTCAACCTTGCTGTCCATAGTGACATCTTGAGAAGCCACACGACCTTTATCTGCGAAGTAACCGTTAACCATTGGTGTAATCACGAGATCAAACTTAGTCTTATCTGCCTTCCATTCACCTGCAGTAAGAATATCACCTGTTACAGAGTCAAGCGTCAATGAACGTTTCCATTGTGCTTTCTGAACACTGTCTGCTGGCAATTTAGCATTGCTATCTTTGCTTGCATAGTGAACAGTATATGTCACATCTTTAAGGTAAGCATCCTTAGCTGGCCATTTTGGACCGTTTGGTTGGTTAGGATAGATTGGTGTTCCTGGTTCGTGAGCATTGTCTGGATTAAAGTCAAGTGCTACACGTTTGAAGCTTACTGTCCAAGCTTGGTCAACTGTGCTATCCAAGTCAAAGCTTGCACCAGCTGGGTAACCATCTGTTACAAGGACATAGCCAAGGTCTTGATAGTGTTTGATACGTTCAGCTGTTGAATAGTTAACCGCTTCACCAGACTTACCAGCCAAAGCAACAGTTTCAAGGGTTGAACCACTTGTTTCATCACGGTAAACAACACTTGCTTTTTGATCATTCTTAACGTAAACAACCTTAGTATCGCTAGACAAGTCACCTGGTGTTGCAGGTACTACCTTAGCAGTGTAACCTGGGATAGTTGGCAAGTTCTTGTCAACTGCAATCATCTTAGTTGGATCGTTAGGATCATTGATGTAGGCAGTATCTGACACACCTGGAATTGGGTTCCCATTTTCATCGACAATGACAAATTTACCAAAGGCCTTATAAGTTACGGTATCAGTTGCTTCTGGAGCATCTGGTGTTACTGTCTTACCACCTGCTACGGCTTTATTCGCAAAGTAGCCATTCACAACAGGAACCTTAACTGTACCGTAAGTGTGGCTAGTTTCATTCCAAGTCACCTTACCAGTCGCTTGGTTATCCTTACCTGCAAAGGTATAGTCAGATTTCACATCTGCAGCTGGAGTTTTATCGCCTGCACCTTGGAAGGTAACCGTTTGTTTAGTAGCCTTAGTCACATCGTTAACGATTGCTACGTAAACGACACGAGTGTCTTCACCTGGATTTGATGGTGATGCAGGGACAACCTTAACAGTGTAACCAGGAATACTTGGAAGCGTCTTGTCGATGGCAATCATCTTAGTCGCATCATTAGGATCGTTCGTGTAGGCAGTTGTTGATACACCTGGAATTGGATTGCCATTTTCATCCACAGCGATAAATTTACCAAAGGCTTTGTATGTCACTGTGTCTGTCGCATTTGGTGCATCTGGAGTAACTGTCTTGCCACCTGCTGCGGCTTTATCGGCATAGTAACCAGTAACAACTGGAGTTTTGACTGTTCCATAAGTGTGAGTCGTTTCAGTCCAAGTTGTTGTATTAGTTGTAGGATCTTCTTTACCGCTAAAGCTAAAGTCATTTTGAGTGTTAGCAGCTGGTGTCTTAGCATCAGCACCTGTGTAGCTAACGGTTTGACTGGTTTCCTTAGTCACATCTTTAGTATCTTTTTCAACGATAATGTGGTAACGGTAACCTGGTGCCAAATATTGACCGCCACCATTAGCATCAATAGAAGCATCTAAACCTTGAGCGCCATTGGCAAATTGAACGAGGTCAACGACACGGCTTTGATTATAAGCCCAAGAACGATTTGAGCGAATCGTTGCAATACCGTTAACATAATCATATTGACGTTCTGCTTTCAAAACATCCACATAAGCATTAGCTCTAGACTTATCAGCAGAGGCATATTTGATGCGGTATCCTGCTGGTACTGGTGGAAGTTCTGTTACACCAGCATCGTAGATTTTATTGTAAGTCTTACCGTTTGCTGTGATTGTTTCAGTTGAGTTATTGATACGGTATGTTGAAGATCCAGGAATCTTATTTCCTGCTTCATCAACGTAGTCAATAATACCAAGGTTGGCATAGTTAACAACAACCATGTAGTTACCATTTGTAATGTAGTCATAAGGTCTCATAACCCCACGATTATCACGACCAACTCTAAGATTGTTGATGTAATCAATGTTAACAAAGTATTGCTGACGTTCTGGCAAATAAGCAAGTTTGTAGCCTAGGTTTGTCAAGTCAGGGTTTGTTGAGCTTGCTCCAGCATTTGTCAAAACAGCAACCGCATCAGCTGTACGAAGGCTACGGTTTGATACCGCAAGTCCCATAGCGTTGATGAGATTTTCAGAGTTAAGGCTTGCTTCAGCAGCATTCAATTCACTGCTTGTCACGGCCAACTCACTAGTCGCTACTTTAAGGACGCTATTTACAGCATTGGTTGTAGACTCTGCGCTGGCAGTTTCTGCTGCAGTCGCAACTGAAGCGGCTGCACTTGTTTGTGCTGATACTTGACCAGCTACAGGAGCTTCGGCTACTGCTGTTGAGCTAAGAGCTTGAGCACTAATCGCTACAGATGAAGCCGTCGCTGCTGCAGATTCAGAGCTCGCTTGCGATGCAGCCTGAGAAGCTGCTTCTGAACTAGCTGCTGTTTGACTAGTTGTTGAAGTTGCTTGGCTTTCTTGAGCTGCTGATTGTGGCTGTTCACTAGCCAAAGCCACAGTAGAGACTGAGCTTGGTGCGTTTTCTGTTGTTGCTGGCGCTACTGATGCTGTCGTTGGTGTTGATTGCTCCACGACTACATCTGGCTCAGCAGTTGTTTCCATACCTGCGGTAGTTGGTGCTACCGTTTCATCAGCTTGGGCACCCTGTGCATTTGAGAAGATTGAAACTCCCAAAAGGACAGAGGCTACACCAAAGCTGTATTTTCTTAATGAAAAACGTTGGCGTTTATTAAACATATCTCTCATAATAATAAATTTCCTCAATATCCAAATTACTTTATATACAGTTTCCATTTTATACTATAATTATTAAATTGTCAAATATATACTAATAATTGTGTAAAAGTTTAACTTTTATTAGAAAACATTAATTTAAAACTTTTATCTAAGTCCTTTGAAACTTCAAAACGTTCGTGCTTTTATTTACCACAATCCTCTGTTTTGTTAGTTCTATAATTTTCAAAATACTTTCATATCAAACCATTTTTCATTAAAAACGTTCATCACCCTAACCTTATTTTTTAGTTTTGGTGATATTTATTAAAATACAAAATACTCTCCCTTCAAAAAGAAAAATTTTTTAACGACTCAACTCACAGTTCTCTCAACCCCTTGCCAATACTGACATAGAGACTCCTTACTACTCCTTTTTCGAACAAACTCAAAAATCCCTTTGGCATTTACCAAAAGGGATTTTTTCATCTATTATTTGAAAATAGAACTTGTGAAACTATCTGTCTCTTGTAGGAGTTTCTTATAGACAGCTTCTTTGAGTTTTGTCGTATGGCTTGTTGATACAGATTTATTACCGTTATTATCTGTTTTAAGACTTGCAGCATCTTTGGCTACTGCCGCTTTAAACATGGCCAACAAATCATCGTAAGAGCTTACTGATGTACCATCAATAGTAACTGTCGTCAAACCATGAGACGCTTTTTCTTTCACTTCTTTGAAGTAGGCCTTCTTGAAGTCTTCCAGGGTGTTGAATTGACCATCAGAAATCTTGCTAATGATAAAGTCATCACCAAGGGTGTTCTTACCAGCCGCTTTAGCTTCTTGTTTATACTTGTTAGTCGCATAACCTAGGAAGCCTTTTTCATAGCCGTAGTAACCCCAGAGTCTGAAAGTATTATGCTTGAAGGACATAGCACCTGGAGAGCCCTCACTGGTATTACCACCATAGATGGCAGACATCATAGGCACATTGACATAGGCAGAAGAGAAGTCCTCAGGTTTATAAACTCCATTTCCAGGTCCACGATTGGTCATGAAGTTATTATCTACAAGGTCATCAATAGAGGTCAAGTTAATAGCTTTTTCACTATCACTTAGAGCACGAACCTTGTCGTATTGGTTTTTACTATTACCTCGTAGCTGTTTATCTACCTTCTTGAACCATGCGTTATTGAGCTCTTGATTTCCTTGGCTGAGGACCGCTTCCCCTTCAAGGGAGTCAAGAAGCATGAGGGTGTCATTGTAGCCCTTCATGTAACGGTCGATGGCTTCACGCGACTTCAACTTGTTTGGATTAGTGTTGTACCACTGATTACCGTCGTTTTCTCTTTCAAAGGCCATGTTAAGTCCCAAGGCCCCGTATTCACCTTGATGGCCCTGAGTAGCTGGTGATTGCAACATCCCTTGGGCATAAGCTTCAACGTCTGTTCCTTCACGACGACCAAAGCCTCCAAAGTAGGCAATACGGTCATTGATATGAGTTGTTTCATGAGTGAAGGCCGAAGCACCGTACTCACTAATCATGTTAGACATTACAAAAGTAACTTTGGCACGATTATCATATGGATTGTCGTAGATGGCAGCATAGGCACCGGCCATGGCTCCGTTATCACCATAGTACTCACCGACTGGTCCATAGATTTCACGGATTGGCGCATAGACTTCTGTACTGTTCTTGAATTGGCCGTAGCGCTCTGGCCAACCTGGCCAACCATGACCCCAGACATAGAAACCTTCCCAGACTGGATTGACAATGTCTTTGAACAATTTGTTTTTGACATTATCCGCAGCCAATCTTTGCCAGAAATCAAGATAGTTGATTTGACGTTGAGCGGCTAGATCAATCTCAGGTTTCAACTTTTCTAAGGTTGTATTGTACTTGTTAGCCGTACCATAAGACATGGTGTCATAGGTAGAAATCAAGAACATCTCTGTCTTATCAAGGTTCAACAATGGCAAAATCATCTTGCGGTGGAGACCACGACTAAGGTTATCATAAACACGATACTTGTGCTCACCGACACCTTCATTTTGAGATGCCTTCTCAACAACGTAGACCTTATCCTTAGCAGCATCGATAAACCAATCATTCATATTGTCGAAAGTCGTAAAGAGTTTTCGGTTGTAGTTGAGGAAGTCGGTAAGATCACTAGAAAGGGTACTTTTGGCGAGAACTTCACCAAAAGCATCGTAGGTTCTTGAACCACTGATATAATTTTCCTTAGAGCCAATCTCAATCAAACGGTCAAGGACATCCACATTTTTACCATAGAAATCTGGTTTGAAGAGCATGATTTCCTTGATGTTAACATCATCAAACTTCACACCATAGTAGCGATTCAAGTAAGTCAAACCTAACAAGAGGGCCGCTTTATTTTTCTCAACCTTGTCAAGAATCATTTGTTGGGCAGCTGGTGATTGGTTAAGTTGGTGGTCTTCATTTTGAACCAGCTTAGTCACCAGGTTAGTTAAATTAGCCTTAACAGCGTCAAAACTTTCTTCCAAGAAGAGGTTCTTGATAGCATTGACCTTGTTTGGACCGGTACGACCAAGTTTTTGGTAAATCGGATCAGACTGCAACTCAATCGGCTTAAGAATATCAACAATACCATTGATAAGACTTGAGTGGTCTTTTTGAACGATATTCGGAGTGTACTTGATACCCAAATCAGTAACAGTGTACTCTTTAACATTGCTCAAACCTTCTGAACTCTCTGAAAGCTTGAAGTAGTCTTTGCTTCCATCAGCATAGTGAACAATAATCTTGTTAGCATCGCTTAGGTCTGTAACAAAATTACTGTCTTTCATTGGTGTCACTGAGAGCACATCTTTGGTATTCAAGTTGTGGTCTTTAGCCAGTTTATTTGCTTGATAGACAATATAATCCTTGTTATAGAATGGCTGGAATTTCTCAATATTCTTGTAAGCCTGCTTGTATTCTGGCTTATAGTCTTGAATATTGGCAAAATCAGCTTGACTAGAAACATTGTTAAGAGTATTCAACGCGTAAGGCTCGCTAACAAATGTATCAGCTGTGATGTTGTAACCTTCAACACGCTTGTCAGCTTCTTCCTTGGTCAAATGTTTGAGCTTATTCGGACTCTTAGTATCTTTACCAGTACCATCTTCGGCCGAGCTGTAACCAACAACACCAAAGAGATCTTTGATGTATGGACCACCATCTTCATCATTAACATCATTCGAAGCAAAGATTTCTTGGCCCTTGATAACCTTGGCATAGGTCACATTGTCTTGAACAGCACCGTAAGGCCATGTCTTAGCGACAATACCACCGACATTTCTTGTGTTTTTAACATCAAGAACACCTTTAGCTACTGAATTGGTTACCTTAGCCTTCGTTCCTGATTTCCAACTGTTGAGCATGTAAGTGACAAATGGCACCAACATACTTGCGTTGGCATTTTGAGCTGTAATGGTCGCATCGACATAGGCTCTGTTGACGAATCCCATGTAGTTTGAACCAGCAATCCCACCCACTGTCGAGTTATTACCGACAGAGTTGATTTTACCGATAAAGGCAACATTTTCAACCTTGCCATCTTCATCAATTTTATTGACAATACCTGCAACGTCTTTGTTACCAGTCACTGAACCAGCCACCTTAACATCTTCAATCAGACCTTTGTTTTTAAGGTTAAATCCAACCGTCGCGATTTGATTTTGATCAGGGCGATCGATGTCTACATTTTCAAAGTTGATATTCTTGATCGTTCCGCCATTGATGACATTAAACAATGGATGCTCTAAATCATAGATGGCATAGCGTTTGTCACCATCACTTAGCAACTTACCAGTAAATTCGGTCGTAATGTATGATTTACCGTTTGGAACGACGTGACGAGCACTCATACTTTGACCCAGCCTAAATTCACCTGAAGGATTAGCCTGAATGGCATTGACCAACTCAGCAAAATCGTAGTAAACATTGGCTTGGCTAGCCTGAGGTTTCTCAATGTAATAGCTATAGGTTTGAGCAAAATGGTTTTGGGCATCACGTTGAACCAAATTGTCCGCTACTGCAGTTACCTTATAAACCGCCTTGCCTTCAACCGTTGTTTCTTCGATGGCTTTTACTGCCAAGTAAGTGGTCTTCTGATCCGCAGAAGTCATCTTCAAGTAGTAATTCGTGAGATCCTGAGGTACAGCTGCCAGACGAGTCTCATCCACTTCTGTTTGATTGTCATACTTAATCAAATCTGTACGTGCAAAATCTTTAAGCTCAACCTTCTTGAGATCCAGTTGGAGAGTTTGGTCTGCCAAAACCTGATTCTCCTCACCATTGCCACGATCATAGGTCATGGTTGTTGTGAGGGTATATGGCTTGTAATAGTCTAAGTTTGTTAGGTCAGCAGTCAAGGTCGTGCTAGGAATATCAAGCGTTTGAACAACCTGTCCATCTTGCTTGAGGACTGCTTTAATAGTCGTGATAGCTGCTGAACCTGGATTCGTCAAGTTGTAGCTAAGCTTAGCACTTCGACCCAAGTCATCCTTATCAATCTGTGTCAGCGTAAGTACTGGTTTTTCCGATACCTTAGTTCCTTTACGAACGATACGATCTTGAACAGGAACTAGCACGGTTTCAGTGACAGTTGGTGCCTCAGACGTCTTATTCCCTTTGTAGGTCTTATAGACTTTGGTGATTTTGTTTTGACCTTTTTGACCTTCTTGAACAACCTTTAGAGTGCCCTTTTCAAGACTATCATCTTCTTGGACAATCTCTTTAAATGGAAGCTCTACGATAGACTCTTCCGTCGTTGTTCCATCTAGAGGCTTGCTGCCACGACGGATTTTTCTAGGTTGTGGCACCTCAATAACCTTACCTGACACAATAGTTGGCTCACCAACCTTGACACCATCAATGGTTTGGTAAATTTTCTGGATTTCTTGGCTACCTTTTTGACCTTCTTGCTCGACAACCTCTTCATCCACATACTTGCTATCATCAGTGATAACTTCGATAGGATAATCGATGGCTTGCGTTTCAGTCTCTGTGACACTTCCAACAACTGGAGTGTGGACAGGATTCTCGGGTTGGACAGCCGCCTCACCTTCGTGACCAACTTCTTGGGTACCCTTGGCTTCCAGTTTGCCAGTATAGTCTGGATTAGCAGGTTGAACAGCTGCTTCGCCTTCATGACCGGATTCTTGTGTACCCTTAGCTTCCAGTTTACCAGTATAGTCTGGATTAGCAGGTTGAACAGCTGCTTCGCCTTCATGGCCAACTTCTTGGGTACCATTGGCACTGATCGGTCCAGTGTACTCTGGATTAGCAGGTTGGACCCATGCTTCACCCTCGTGACCAACTTCCTGCGTTCCATTAGCACTTGTAGTATCGCTACTGATTGAACCTGTGTACTCTGGAGCGACAGGTTGAACAGCAGCTTCGCCTTCGTGTCCAACTTCTTGGGTACCATTAGCACTGATTGGGCCCGTATATTCAGGGGCAACAGGTTGAACCAAAGCTTCACCCTCATGACCTACTTCTTGTGTTCCATTGGCACTAATCGGTCCAGTGTACTCTGGATTTGCAGGTTGAACCAAAACTTCACCTTCATGACCGACCTCTTGGGTACCATTGACACTAATAGGTCCAGTGTACTCTGGATTGGCGGGCTGAACTAGAGATTCGCCTTCGTGACCTGATTCTTGCGTACCTTTAGCGCTAATTGGTCCAGTGTACTCTGGGTTGGCAGTTTGAACAGCTGCCTCGCCTTCATGACCTGGCTCCTGTGTTCCTTTTTTCCAACTGATTCCCTTACTATCCCTATCAGCTGTCCCCTGACTAACTGTATTATCTTCTTTTATTGAAGACTCAAGCCCTTGCAAAGTATTCTCCAAAGGTTGTTCAAGCTCCGGCTTAGCAGAGTAACGCAGATAACCCACATACTCATAACCATCAATGGCAATAACACCCTTAGCCAAATCTTCTTTATTTGAAACCGCAAGAGTTTGATTATAGGCCTGCAACTCCTTGTTTTGCAAGGCAAGAACCTCTATCGGCACAAGGAGACTTTGCCCTGCGGCCCCAATCAAGACCAAACCAATAATTTTTTTACGATGTTTTTTTGAAAATAGCAACACAGCCATAGTCGCTGTTGCCAATCCCAAACCTGTCGCTGCCCAGTCAGAACTTCCTGTCTGAGGAAGAGTAGCTTGACTGTCTCCCTTACGTTTATAAACCAGATAAAAAGTGTCCTCATTTTGATATTCCTTAGGAATAGCATGTACCACTTGCTTCTGCTCTTCAGCTGTTAATTCATTTTCTGTGACATAGGCCATGTGTACCGATGCATCCGAAGTAACCTGGTCTGCCGAAACTGGTTTAGACACGAAAAGACCACCTGCTAACAAGAATGTCCCGATAGCAACTGGCCCTACACCTACTGACAATTTACGAATGGCGTATTTTGTCACTTTTTCAAAAACATGATTTGCTTGTTTCATTCAAAATCTTCCTATATGTTAATCCTTGTACCCCAAGGCACGTCAAAAAAACGAAGACGTTATTGAAAAAACACGCACTCTATACATTTATTAACCTTCTTCCGAAGTCTATCATATCCTTTTTTTAATCTTTAGGCAAGTACTTTCTCTAATTTTTAATCAATATAAAAAACGAATTATGATTAGTAACTAGAGCCTCGTGAAAATAATCAAACCTTTTCATATAAGCATTTTCATGCATATCACTATTTATGGGAATTTCCCCTATAATCTAAGTTACTAATATTTTTTGAATAAACCTCTTCACCTTTTGAATTTTTATCTAATTTTTTAATATAAACAAAAACTGTCTTGTAATAGACACAAAAGAGACCCACCCCTTATGGGATGAGTCTCCTTTTTCGAAAACCGAAATAGCCTAACTAACTATGTTGAGGGATCTAACCTATGAATTATCTTAGTCTTCTTTTTTGCGTTTTCCTGCCAAACCAAGTCCAGCCACTGTCATCAAACCACCCAATAGAGTAGCCAATAATGAAGTGTTTTCACCTGTCTCAGGCAAAGCTTGCTTAGTATCAGTTGCAGCTGGTGTTGCTTTTGAGGCGACATGAACTGTATCTAATGCAGGAGCAGGTTTATGCACTGTTGGTGCTGGAGTTGCTTTAGTTTCTTGATTGTCAACCGTTGGTGTGTTCTTATCCGCATCTGTACGTGGGTCTTTGACTGTTACCTTAACTGGAACTTCGTCTTTAGAACCGTCTGGGTAAGTGACGATAACAGTAGCGTCTTTGTCACCTTCAGTTGTTGTGTCAACTGGTGTCTTGTATTCAAACTTAGTTCCTTCTGGAAGATCACCAACGTTGCCAATTGAATCCTTAGCATTTGGTTGATCACCTGGTTTAACCGTTTGATCTTTAGCCACAGGTGTGTTCTTATCAGCGTCGGTACGTGGATCTTTAACGATAACCTTAACTGGAACTTCATCTTTAGAACCATCTGGGTAAGTGACGATAACTGTTGCATCTTTTTCGCCTTCTGTTGTTGTGTCAACCGGTGTCTTGTACTCGAACTTAGTGCCTTCTGGAAGGTCACCTACGTTGCCAATGGAATCCTTAGCGTTTGGTTGATCGCCCGGTTTAACCGTTTGATCTTTCGCAGTTGGGTCGTTCTTATCTGCATCTGTGCGTGGATCTTTGACGATTACCTTAACTGGAACTTCGTCTTTAGAACCGTCTGGGTAAGTGACAACAACTGTTGCGTCTTTGTCACCTTCTGTTGTTGTGTCAACCGGTGTCTTGTACTCGAACTTAGTTCCTTCTGGAAGATATCCGACGTTGCCAATTGAATCCTTAGCGTTTGGTTGATCGCCTGGTTTAACCGTTTGATTTTTAGCCACAGGTGTATTCTTATCCGCATCCGTACTTGGATCTACAACCTTGATAGTGACTGGGACTTCATCGATTGAACCATCTGGGTAGGTCACAACTACTGTTGTTCCTTTATCGCCTGGTGTTGTTGTGTCTACTGGAGTCTTGAATTCGAATTTCGTACCACTTGGAAGATCACCAACATTACCGATTGAATCTTGAGCTTTCGGTGTTTCACCAACGTTAACCGTTTGATCCTTAGGTGTTGGTGTGTTCTTATCTGCATCTGTACGAGGGTCTACCACTTTAACTGATACAGGAACTTCGTCCTTAGATCCATCTGGATAAGTCACAACGACTGTCGATGATTTTTCACCTGGTGTTGTTGTATCCACTGGAGTCTTGTACTCAAAGGTTGTTCCACTTGGAAGATCTGAAACATTACCGATTGAGTTCTTCGCATCTGGTGTTTCACCAACGTTAACCGTTTGATCCTTAGGTGTTGGTGTGTTCTTGTCCGCATCTGTACGTGGATCTTTGACGATTACCTTAACTGGAACTTCGTCAGTTGAGCCATCTGGGTAAGTCACAACGACGGTTGTTCCTTTATCGTCTGGTGTTGTTGTATCCACTGGAGTCTTAAATTCAAATTTAGTTCCTTCTGGAAGGTCACCAACATTACCAATTGAGTTCTTAGCGTCTGGTGTTTCACCAACGTTAACCGTTTGGTCCTTAGGTGTTGGTGTATTCTTATCTGCGTCTGTACGAGGATCTACAACCTTGATAGTGACTGAAACTTCATCAATTGAACCATCTGGATAAGTCACAACGACAGTTGTTCCTTTATCTCCCGGAGTTGTTGTATCCACTGGAGTCTTAAATTCAAATTTAGTTCCTTCTGGAAAATCACCAACATTGCCAATTGAGTTCTTAGCATCTGGTGTTTCACCAACGTTAACCGTTTGGTCCTTAGGCGTTGGCGTATTCTTATCTGCGTCCGTACGTGGATCAACTACAGTAACCTTAACTGGCACTTCATCCTTAGAGCCATCTGGATAAGTGACAACAACAGTAGCGTCTTTATCACCTGGTGTTGTTGTATCTACTGGTGTCTTGTACTCAAATGTTGTGCCACTTGGTAGATCTGGAACGTTGCCAATTGAACCTTTAGCGTCTGGTGTTTCGCCCTTATTCACTGTTTGATCTTTAGCTGTTGGTGTGTTCTTGTCCGCATCTGTGCTTGGATCTTTAACAGTTACTTTAACTGGTACTTCATCCTTAGAGCCATCTGGGTAAGTCACAACGACTGTTGCGTCCTTCTCACCTGCTGTTGTTGTATCAACTGGTGTCTTGTACTCAAATGTTGTGCCATTTGGTAGATCTGAAACATTGCCAATTGAACCTTTAGCGTCTGGTGTTTCGCCTACGTTAACGGTTTGATCCTTAGCAGTTGGTGTGTTCTTATCCGCATCCGTACGTGGATCTACGACTGTTACCTTAACAGGAACTTCATCCTTAGAGCCATCTGGGTAAGTCACAACGACTGTTGCGTTCTTCTCACCTGTAGTTGTTGTATCAACTGGTGTCTTGTACTCAAATGTTGTACCACTTGGTAGATCTGAAACGTTGCCAATTGAACCTTTAGCGTCTGGTGTTTCGCCGATGTTAACAGTTTGATCCTTAGGCGTTGGCGTATTCTTATCCGCATCCGTACGTGGATCTACGACTGTCACCTTAACAGGAACTTCATCCTTAGAGCCATCTGGGTATGTCACTACAACAGTGGCATCTTTCTCACCTGCTGTTGTTGTATCAACTGGTGTCTTGTATTCAAAGGTTGTGCCACTTGGTAGGTCTGAAACATTGCCAATTGAACCTTTAGCATCTGGTGTTTCGCCGATGTTAACTGTTTGATCTTTAGCAGTCGGTTCATACTTATCAGCATCTGTTTGTTTAGCCTTGATTTCAATTGGGACATTGACTGTTTCAGTTGTTCCATCAGGATATGTCACAAGCATTGGCACATTTACCAAGCCAGGAGTCGCATTGGCAGAAGTCTTACTTGTGATAGCCCCTGTACTGTCATCAACAGAAACAGAGTCAATTCCAGCTGGAAGTGTGCCAGCTTTGAAAGTTGTACCAGAAGGCACAGATACTTCCTTACCTTCGACATCACGTACAAGTGGAATTTGTGGCTGAGTTGTGTCTCCAGCAGTGACTACTGATTTACTGTAAGTCACATCATAAGTTTGATTCTTAGGTGCATTAACAATCAATAGGTTAGTATCAAGGAAGGCATTTGCATATGACCCTTGATGAACCCCTTCGGTATTACCTTTCCAGCTACGTTGGATAGCATTCAAGTTTGGTTTAACACCACGTTCCATCCATTGCTCAAAGAGAAGCATGCCGTTATTTTTCTTGATTTCAGCATTCAATTTCTTAGCCAATTCAACTGAATCAACTGTGTCTTTAATCTTGTAAGAAATTGTATATGAACCAAGTTGCCCTGAGGCTGTACCTAAGATATTTTTGTCGATATAATTACGAACCTTATCAACGTCACTTTGTGATGGGTTAGATTTTGTCGCAATACTAATGGCATCTGTCTTACGTGTATCAAGTTTCCCTGATGCATCCATGACAACCTTAGTTTTTTGAACACCACTTACAGCAGAGCCATCCGCATCAGATTTGTAAATATAAGTTTCATTCAAATCAAGATATGGCAAGAGACTCTTAGGCAATTCTTGTTCAATATAAGGAACAGATTGGAAGGTATTTGAACCTAAGTTCACAACACCCATAGCCGCAGATACTTTCATGGTATAAACCAATTCAATTGAATCTGCCTTACCATCGCTTGTAAAACGTGGAAGTACTTTTAGAGTTGGTTGTGTATTCACACCCTTACCAGGAGTTCCTGTAAAGGCGTTGGTCAAACCATTATCAGACGCAGTTTTTTTAGCGTTATCTGAGGCAATAAACCATGAGTTGTCAATACTTTCACGAACCAATTTATTAGGAATTACTCTACCGTAGTCCTTACCTGTAATCCATGCAGATGAGAATGACAATGGTGTGTTTGCAAGTCCAAGAGCGTTTAAGGTCTTGCCATTCTTCAAGGTAATAGTAATTGGGTGGTCATAAGCTGCCCCAATACCACCAGAAGCTACAGTGTTGTTGGCAATTGGAACTGACCAAACTGAACCATCTTCATGAGGTGTAAAGCTTTGTGCACTTCCTGATGCCGTTGGTTTGATTGTGATTTTTTCAATATTTTCATAGAAGGTTGGATTTTGGAAGTTCAAAATCATATGAGCTCCAAGAGGGAAAGCTTTATCCTTAGCCCATCCACCCGCAAGACGCGTCCATGATGTCCCAGTAAGAGAGATGGTACCATCGTCATTGACTTTATTAAACTCAACACCAGCGTTCTTAACAACGTAAGGAGATTCCTTATCAGTTGTGATACCAGTAGTGTCAAATTTATTAGTAATTGTAAGTGATGAATCACTAGGTTTAATGACACCATTTACAGTACTTGGTGAGACAATTAACTGTTTCGTAGCATTTTTACCAGACGCATCTGTAGCTGTTGCTACGACAGTACCACCTGCTGATGGACGTTTGAAGGTATAAACACCATCTGCCCCGTTAATTGAGACTTCTTGACCATCTACCGTTACCTTAACAGTTGAAGCCGCATCTGTACGAATCGTAACATATTCGTCACCAGCTTCAATTGAAGTTGATACATTCTTAGTAGATGCTTCTGTTGCAGATGTAGATGCTGCAGCAGGAACCGCACGACGTGAACGAACGCGTGGTTTTTCAGCTTCAGAAGAACTACTTGCTTGAGCAACCTCTGAAGTCGATGCTTGTGCAGTTTCAGAAGTTGGAGCTGCTGATGTGCTTGCTGGTGCTTCTGATGTTGCTGCATCTTGTGATGTAGCGCTCTCCGTAGTTGTTGCAGGCGCTGTTGACGTCGCAGGCGTTGCGACAGTAGCTGGTGCTTCAGCACTTGTTGCAGCTGTTGCACTTGCAACAGGATTTGTCACTGCAGGCGTTGTCTCTGCGACTGTTCTAGTCTCGACTAAAGACGCCGTCGTTTCACCTGCTTCTGCTACTGGCGTAATCGGTGCAGCTGTCGTTTCAGTATTTTCATCTGCTTGTGCAGTCCCACCAATCATAATAAGTGTTCCTAGCAATACCGAACAAACCCCGATATTTAATTTGCGGAGAGAAAAGCGACTTTTCTTCTCATTGAATAAATCTTTACCCATAGTTCTCCAAAACAATTGGAATTCTAACTATCCAATTGCCCTTCCTAAAAATTTATTCTAATCCCCTTTCCATTATGTTATCAAAAAAATGTAAATTTTCAATACAAAATCCCATAATTTTATTATTTTCTTTTTTTATAATCTTTTATAATATAAACATCTGCTCACTTAAGTTTAGCTATTACAATTTTTTTATAACCCGTTATAAATACTTTTTATAAGTTATCCCCTGATTTTAAAATAATTCTATAAGTTTATTCATACTTATCCCTATAACTAATTTAATAATCAGAAAAATATATTTGTCAGATTATTTTTAGACACAAAAGAGACTCACCCCTTATGGGATGAGTCTCTTTTTCGAAAACTGAAATAGTCTAACTAACTATGTTGAGGGATTTAACCTATGAACTATCTTAGTCTTCTTTTTTGCGTTTTCCTGCCAAACCAAGTCCAGCTGCCGCAAGGATTCCTCCGAGAGCCATAGCTGCCATAGACGCATCATCACCTGTTTCAGGGAGTGCTGGTCCTTTAGGAGCTTCTGGTGTAGTTGGTGGTGTCACTGGTGGAACCACTGGAGTTGGAGGAGTCGGTGGTGTTGGAGGAGTTGGTGGAGTTGGTGGAGTTGGTGGTGTCGGTGGTGTCGGTGGTGTTGGAGGAGTCGGTGGTGTCACAATATTGTTGAACTCAGTATCTTCTGGCAATTGAGAAGTTACTGTCAAGACTTTACCGTCTTTAGTTACTGAAACAACGACTGTAGCAACCATCTTATCGTAGGTAACAGTTGCATCGTTACCTTGTACTTCTTCTACTGTGTAGACGTGAGTACCTTCTTCACCACGTTTGTACTCAAGAGCTGAGAACTTGATCTTACCGTTAGCATCATTGCTTACAGTTTCGATCACATTACCCTTGCTGTCTTTAAGTACGAAGCTAAACTCACCAGCTTTAAGTTCACGACCTTCAAGTTTCTTAGTGAATTCAAACTCAACCTTAGTTGGGATATTGACTACACGTTTTTCTGTTGGTTTTTCTGGTTTTTCAACAGATTTCTTAGTTGGGTCGTATTGGTGAACGATTTGTGACGCAGTATTTTCGATGTCTACACCATCTTTAGCAGTGCCTTTGATAGTTGCAGGAATATCGAACTTGTAGTAGCGTCCGAATGCCAATTTGGCAGTATCGATCACTTGTGTGTTTTCTGCATCGCCAAGTGACTTAGTAAGGTCAGCTTTAGATGTTGCAGTAATCACACCGTCAACGATTTGGATATCGAACTTAGCTGTCACATCTTCTCCTGTTACAGAGTCGTATGCTTTAATATCTTTAACGTTAACAGTCAAGTTTTCGCTGTCATATTTATCTGTAACACCTACAGATTGGATATTGTGAGCGTCAGTGAAGTTAGTTGTGTCGAGCCATACTTGGTAGACAAACTTATCACCTTTCTTGAGTGTCTTAGTATTGATATTTTCAGCTTCGTTGTTAGCTGTGCTGTCAGCGTAAGGATCTTTATTAGTATCGCCTACTTTATCTTTCAACTCAGCATCATCATCAACAAGTTTCATACCAGTGATATCGAATTTTTCTTTAGAAACAACGTATTTCTCTGGTTGGAACTTAGGTTTTTCTGGTGGACGAACAGTATTGTTGAATTCTTTATCTGCTGGGTCGTTCACTTTAGTGATAAGAGCTTTCGCTTTACCATCATGTGATACTTCAACAGTGACAAGAGCTTTCATTGAATCGTAAGAAACAGTTCCGTCAGTACCCTTAACTTCTTCTACAGTGTAGTTGTGAGTACCTTCTTGACCTTTCTTGAATTCAAGAGCAGCAAATTTAACGTTACCTGCAGCGTCGTTCTTAACTGTTTGAAGGATGTTTCCATCTTTATCTTTAAGAACGAAGCTGAATTCATCCGCCTTAAGTTCACGGCCTTCAAGTTTCTTAGTGAAGTTAAATTCAACTTCAACTGGGATGTTTACGACACGTTTTTCTGTTGGTTTTTCAGGTTTCTTAACAGTCTTACTTTGTGGATCGTATTGGTGAACGATTTGTGAGGCTGTATTTTCGATGTCAACACCGCCCTTAGCAGATTGTTTAATTTCTGCTGGGATTTCAAACTTGTAGTAACGTCCGAAGGCGAACTTAGTTGTGTCGATAACTTGTGTATTTTCTGCATCGCCAAGTGACTTAGTAAGGTCAGCTTTAGATGTTGCAGTAATCACACCGTCAACGATTTGGATATCGAACTTAGCTGTCACATCTTCTCCTGTTACAGAGTCGTATGCTTTAATATCTTTAACGTTAACAGTCAAGTTTTCGCTGTCATATTTATCTGTAACACCTACAGATTGGATATTGTGAGCGTCAGTGAAGTTAGTTGTGTCGAGCCATACTTGGTAGACAAACTTATCACCTTTCTTGAGTGTCTTAGTATTGATATTTTGAGCTTCGTTGTTATCAGTCTTATCAGCGTAAGGATCCTTGTTAGTATCTGCAACCTTATCTTTCAATTCGCTATCATCGTCGAGAAGTTTAACTCCTGTAAGATCGAATTTAGATTCGTTAAGGATGTATTTCTCTGGGTTGAAGTCTGGAGTATCTGGAGGAGTTACTTTGTTGTTGAACTCTTTATCAGCTGCATCTGTCACGTTAGTGATAAGTGCTTTAGCTGTTCCATCATGTTTAACTTCAACTGTAACAACAGCTTTCATACCGTCGTATTGAACTGTGCCATCAGTACCTTTAACTTCTTCTACTGTGTACTTGTAAGTACCTTCTTGGCCTTTCTTGTACTCAATAGCTTTGAACTTAACGTTACCTGAAGCATCGTTCTTAACAGTTTCGATGACATTTCCTGCTTCATCCTTCAATTGGAAGCTGAATTCGTTTGCTTTAAGCTCACGGCCTTCAAGTTTCTTAGTGAAGTTGAATTCAACTGAGATTGGAACGCTGTTTACACGTTTTTCAGTTGGTTTAGTAGGAATTTCTGTCTTCTTAGTTTGTGGGTTGTAGAAGTGAACTACTTGTCCAGCTGTATTTTCAATATCTACACCACCAGGAACAGAGTCTTTAACAGTGGTTGGGATATCGAATTTATAGTAACGGCCAAAGGCAAACTTAGTTGTGTCGATGATTTGAGTATTTGCATCGTCTCCAAGTGACTTAGTAAAGCCATCTTTAAGGTTAGCAGTAATCATACCATTTTCAACTTTGATGTCGAATTTAGCTGTTACATCTTCGCCTGTTACTGAATCGTAAGCTTTAATAGCTGAAGCATCAAGATCCAATTTAGTTTCATCGTAGTCATCAGAAATACCAACTGTTTGGATGTAGTCCTTGTTGTTAGCATCGAATTGAGTTGTATCGAGCCATACTTGGTAAACAAGTTTATCACCACGTTTAACAGACTTA
>ERZ857972.460-NODE-460-length-39227-cov-8.506867_pt1 | contig 39227 bp, 32 predicted proteins | sample MGYA00519757_ERZ857972 | MGnify/ENA primary metagenome ERZ857972 (study PRJEB31778, sample SAMEA3449383) | human gut metagenome | biome: human gut; feature: human-associated habitat; material: faeces | place: United Kingdom | collected 2010/2012 ...
CGGATATTACCTACATCTGGACAATAGATGGATTTGTCTATCTGACCAGTGTTATGGATTTATTTTCCAGAAAAATCATAGCCTGGACGCTTTCAGAAACACTGGAAGTATCTTGCGTGATTGATACTATAAACAAAGCCAAAGCTCGCCGAAATATCGATCAACCATTAATTATCCATTCGGATCGTGGCAGCCAATATGTTGCAAAGGAATATAAAAAAGCAACCGAAAATATGCAGCGCAGTTATTCGAAGAAAGCTTTTCCGTGGGATAATGCATGCATTGAATCTTTTCATTCTATTATCAAACGTGAATGGCTCAATCGCTTTAAAATTCGCGACTATAAGCAGGCATACCAGTTGATTTTTGAATATCTGGAAGCTTTCTACAATACGAAACGAATTCATAGCCATTGCAACTATATGTCGCCAAACGAATTCGAACGAGTGTCTGAAAGAACACACACTGAGGCTGAGCTTCTGGCAGGTTAAAATGGGGAGAAATTTCTCATTTTAACTTGTACTAAATCTTGACATAGGACCATTTATTATTATATGGGAGTTCATCAAAGGCCTTGATTTCTTCTTCTGTGCAGTAATTTCGGTCATTCATCACAAAGAACATGTTCTCTCTGTTTACTCGTTCTCTACGGCGATTCCATTCCTCTCTACATTGTTCCACACTTGAATAATGAACCAGAAACATTTTTAAATCTCCAAGAGATGCCATAAGATACTCTGCCCCCCCCGCAGAATAATTTCCGCTATATGGCTCTGGCTGAAGTGATAAATAATGGTCGATATTTTTGCAGAATTTAATATAATCATCCGCGTTAAAATAGAAATTACGTGTTGGCGAATTCATTCGAACTTTCAAATCTTTTGCAATACATCCACCTGTACAATCACTTGTGATAAGTGAAAAATCATGATTTGACAGCTTGATTCTTAACTTTCTATTATATAACACATCTCTAATCCAAAATCTTATACTTTTATATATACTTTTAATAGACATTTTAGTATTACCTCCCCATTCTTGTTGCAATGCTTTTTTTCATCAATTCAACATTTTCAGACCTCAATACCATAAGTAATGCAACATATAATCCCACAACTACTATTCCTTCAATTACAAAAGACACAATTAAATTTGTAGGAATCATTTTTCTTAATAAGAAAGTAACAACTGCCGTTATCACAGCTGAAATTATCCCTTTTCCTATTTCTTTATAGCTCTTTTTTAATGTAAAATTGGGCAAATAGCGCTTAACGCCTACAATCAATAATATGGTTACAAATGCCATAGATATACTTGTAGCTAATGCAATCCCCATTACACCCAATACCTTAGACAGTGTAATGCTTAATACAACATTTAAGCTAATTGCCAACAGACCATTAACCATTGGCCGTTTTGAATCCTGAAATGCATAATAAACCTTAATCAAATTTGACCGCGCAGCTTGAAATAAAAAGCCCAACGCATAGCCAATTACCACGCCATACGTCATTTCTATTTCTTTTGTTCCAAAGTTTCCTCGTCCATAAAAAATCTCTACAATTTGATCTCCTGCAATAATACACATAATCATTATCGGAAGTAAAATCAGAGACAAAACTTCCAAAATTCGTTTAAGATTTAATTCCACTTTATCAATTTCACTTTTTGCAATCCATGTACTAAAATGAGAAAATAAAACTGTTGAAACTGAGGCAACAATAACCCCTACAACCATATCATTAATTGTTGCTCCATAATTCAAAATAGAAGCTCCGCCAGCTCCCACACTCGTTGCAACTTGTCCGTCAACAATTGTATTAATCTCATACATCGCATTTCCAAGTAATAATGGCAATGCGACTATTATTAGCTGTTTAACATAACCATTTAACTCTCTACTTCTAATAACAAATTTAAACTTGTCACGTGCACACCATGTCACTAATAAACATTGTGCAATTCCTGAAAGCAAAAATGCATAAACCAGTACTTTCATGCCAAACTTAGGATATAAAAATACAGCACCCAAAATCAAAAATATATTTTGAAACAGACCTTGGCCTTTTCCTTGAATAAATTGTTTATCCGTTTCCAAAATGACATTAACTGTAAGAAAATAGCACCACAGAACAAATGAAATTGACATCGTACGGATATAATCAGATAATATTGCTAATTCTTCCCCCCGATAAGCCGGAGCAATAATTTTAGCAATTCCTGAAGAGCCCAAATAGAACACTGCAGTTAATCCAAATGCCATAGGCACAAAAAACTTTAAAACAGCACTAATAAGTTTATTTGACTGTTCCCTTCCCTGTTGAAAAAGAATATTTGTATGTATCGTTAATAGTGAAATAGAAATAGCAGAAAATATAACGGTACTCAAATTCACCATTGTCCCTGTAGCAAGAAAAAATGCATCTGTCTTCATTGTTGCACCACAACAGGCTGCAAGAACGGATTGCTTAATTAACCCTAAAAACTTTACAAATAGCGTTATCACCGTTACCTGCATTGTTGAAAATAATATTTTCTTTTCTCTTCCCATATGATATTGAATATTCTCCTCTTCATTTCAAAATATACTTAATTCTCATTCGCCACACTTTGTTCTCTTACATCCATGCCAATCAAAAACAATATCAACATAAAAAATCTCGTATTAAAAGCTGACAATGTTAACAACAAGACAGACATTCCTAAAAAAGCAATTACCGTAAATGGGCATTCTTCTCTTTTCTTCTTTATTGATTTAATAATATAGCACCATAAAATCGAAAATCCTAATATTCCTTCATTAAAAAGAACATCAAGAAATGTATTATGAGACACAAGACCTTTTCCAGTATAATATTTAACCGATCCAGTACCAAATCCAACTATCATTTTAAGCGGATTGTTAAACATTTCTTTGGCAAGTGTTATCCACATTGGAAATCTACCTGTTCCTGTCATATCTCCATTGGTTAATCTCTGTACCAAATATGCCGGCATATGATTAAACGCAAATATAATTGCTATCACAAAAACTACAACAATAGAAAATGCACGTCCAGGATGCTTTCTTATTAATTTTCTGGATGTATATATTGTCGCAATGGCAACAACACAAATGTTTGTAATCAGTCCTGACTTTGAAGCAGTCTGCATAATAAAATAAAAAGATAAAACAATCTGTGCCACAATTCCTGCTTTCATTATTTTCTTTACATTCTCAGAAAACAAAAATTCAATTGCAAAACAAAGTGGAATAACAAACCATCCTGATAAATAATTAGGATCTGCTCCTGAAGCTGCAGATTTTAACCAAAACCGACTATCCATATAACTACCATTTGTAAAACACAATAACAACAGTACCCAATTTTGGATAAGAAATGCTATTTTTATTTTCCTATAATCACTTTTATTATATGAAAACTGTAGTTGGAGAAATAGAAATATCAATTCAGCATAAATAACAATCAACGAATTAAATGCCTGTTTTTCTGCACTCCAATAACACGTTAAAAGCATGTACACCATTAATAAAAGAATATATTTCGAATTATCAATACGTAATTTATGTCTATCCGCAATACATAAACCAAGTACTACAATTCCAATAACATATATTATTTGCTCCGTTCTTAATATATTCTCCACAGGAGCAAATAATATAAAAAATATTGTTACCCCAACAGCAATTCTATTAACATTCAGCTTACCCATAAAATCTCCTTTATTTGCTTTATGGCATAATGTCTGAACATCTGCTTTAGTTTTATTGCCAATAAAAATGATATGGCCAAATATGCTGCCATTCAGGGCGATATACTAATGCTATAACTGAATAGCTCCAAATAACTACACTAAAAGAAGCCTTTACAATAACAGCAACCCGTTGATTCTTTATACGATTCATGATATTAGAAATATACGGAAGTCCTACTAATTGTAAATATATATTCAATCGGCTCATCCCAGCTGCCCTTAATGACATTACTGTAACAGCCAATGATAGAGCTATGCAATATGTATAAAAATCATCTTTATAAGCAGTATTTTCTGTATTGTTCACTTCTTCTGTTAGATTATAAACATTACTGAAACCAAACACTCTTAACAAAAGTAATGCAAAATACAATAAAGACATTATGCCTACATTTACGGCATTTCCTATCTCGGTGGTGACATATCCTGTTCCGAGACCAAAAAAAGAAATCATACTGCTCACAAAATTAGTAAGTGTTGCAATTATAGTTACCAACATTATCATCCATGTTGTATTTCGTGTATAGGATCTTCGTGCTAAAAAAGGAAAAACGAACGAAATAACTGCTGTTTTATGAAAAAGCGATGCAATAATTACAAACAAAACATATACAATATAACGCTTTCGTCCTTCTAAATCTTCCAACGCCATTAACGCCCACAAAATAAATCCTAGTGCCACAGACTGACGAATAGCCGACATAAAGCTTTGATTTGAAAGAAAATAGAAAGCAATTATACATACTCCATAGCTATCCGCATGTCTCTCTATCCACTGTTCTAATGCCAGATAACTAAATGCTGATGTAATAAAAAGGAGTACATGAAAACCAACCAGATTATCCTGAAACAAATGTGCTAGAAACACATTGAATGCTACGTATCCGATTTCCATTCGAGTTTCACCTGCAAACCCGTTATATGCAATCTCCTGATATGTCCTATAATACGCAGATGTATCATTCGTAATATCCATTCCGCGAAAGGCTGCCATAAATCCCAATACTAGAAAAGCTACACGCAGTATGATTTTATTTAATTCAAGTTTTTTATTTCCTAAACATACAACTATTCGGCGGCTTCTTTCTTGATAATCTATTGCCACTAAAGCCCACAAAAAAATTACTAGGGCAGCGTACCCCCCCCAGCACATTAGGGTTTACTTTCATATATTCTCTCCTATATTCAATCTTTATTTGACGGCCACACTATCGAATAAACATTATTATAATTTTCGGCCGTTATTTTTATATTAAAATTTTCTGCCATTTTGAAACTTGCTTCCTGCATCTTCATCCACTCGTTCTTGTGTTCAATAAAATCTTTTAGAGCAGCATAGCATGCTTGCGAATCATTTACTTTTACCAAATATCCCCACTCACACTTTCGATAAAGCTCTTTTTCCAATTTCTTTTCTCCAACAGCTTCACGAAAACTCGGAATATCCGATAACATCATTGGACGACCAAGAGAAAAAGCTTCCATCATATAAATAGAAAGCCCTTCCCAAAGAGATGGCATACATACCATATCGGCTCCAGCAGTATAGCTTAAAACACTTTTTCTATCCATAGTACCTAAAAATTGTATGCTATTTGATGATGCTTTTTGTTTTAAAACTTCTTTGTCTTCTCCATTTCCAATAATAAGATAATCAACATCTACATAATTCAATTTATTAAATGCCTCTATAATGACCGGGTAATTCTTCTGTGCAGTTAACCTTCCTACTGACAAAAATGTAGTGTTTTCATTTTCCTTAGGAACAGTTCTTTTGATTTCACTAGCATTTATTCCATTAGGTATACTACGCATTTTTCTCTGTGGCACATGAAATCTCTCTTTCATTTCTACGCCAGCTGATTCAGAACATGGAATATAAAAAGAAATACGATGCTTCATCAGGTTATACTCAAGTGAATAATGACTATACTGCGAATGATAAGTCTCTACACATTTTACATTTCTCATCCCGATTGTCGCAATCCCTCCAAGTAGAACGCTAAGTTTCAAATGAAGATTACATATTGTTGGATTTCCATTTGACAATTGATTAATTATTTTTCTAAGAATACCAGCATAATGAAGAATAGCATCTTTTTTATTTTTAGCTTCCAAACATACAACTTCAATTCCCTGATTTCGTAATCTTACAACCTCAGCATTGTTTTTATCTTCAGAATCAAGTATTCCTATTAAACTTACATCGCTTCCCTGCTCCTTAAGCGCATAACAAAGGTCATATACAAAACTATTCACTCCTCCGGACACTCCAAGGTTATCCATAATATGAATTATCTTCACTCTATTTCTCACTTTCCTTACTCAACTTCAATTTTAATCCACTCGTCTGGAATCATGTACAAATTGCCATATCGTTTTGCTGGACATATATGCATCATATTTTCATGTTCATTGAGCCACGAAGCCCACCAGCTAAAAGTGCTATTTGCTGCGATAATATGCTTGCAATTCTTCATCAACATCATTTCGTCAATATCAGCGTGTTTTGTATGCAAGCTAATAAATCGAAAGTTCTCTTTCTCTCCAAAATTTCGTTTAACCCAATCAATATCATCAGAAAACCAAAAAAATGTTGGATTTTCAAGATGTTCCTCAATATATCTGAGTGCATTATGATAATACTGCTCTCCTAATAAATAATGATTCGGATTATGATCATTCTGTGCGTTTAAAAAATCTCCTCGCCGTACATGAACTGCTACTGCTTCGCAACCTTCTATTTCTGCAAGTACAGATTCATACTCTATTTCACTTGAATAATTTGGCGTAAACTGTTTAATTAAGTCTTTCTTATATTCTTTAAAGTACTGTTCACTCTGATAATAGCCATCCAAATAAATGCTCTTTGCTTTAATTTCTGGAAACGCTTTGACTAAATCACTTTTACATTCAAGAAGATAGAGTGAATTTTTCCCAACGTAGATCACGCTTTTATTTAACTGCCGAAGAATTTTATTTATATATTTGTTTTTCAAAATTTTAATTTTTGTCAATTGCGCTTCGTCAATACTACTTCTGTCAATTTTAAGCTTATCAAGCTTATATCCTCTTAATGTTTGCTTTGGAAAAAAAGAAATGTCAATCGACACTTCCTGACCAAGCCTCTTTGCCAGTGCATATCCCGTTGCATATTGAAAAAGTTGATTCCCTAAACCGCCTTTCGCTCTAACTGTTATCATATTTTCTCCTCAGAATCTAAATAATACTACAACAACTTCAGGCAGTATAGAATTTTTATAACTCAACTGCCAATCACGCTATTCGCCGCAATTCTCTTTCGCCGTAAAACATCTAGTTTTGCAATCATTACTGGAGAAATACATCCTCCCAATAGCAAACACTTTCGATACAATGAAATACTCTTACATTTTAAAATGTATACTATATTAGTGCGATTAAATTTCAGCCATCTTCTATAATCCGAAAGATATTGCTTCTTAACATTATTATTGATTAATTTCGTAATTGCTCCAATGTTATACATGGCACAATGAAGTAATAACATATCCTTAACTTTATCACTTGAAACCGTAAGTTCTCTTTCTATTCTATTTATAGATTTTTCACCATTATATATACTTTCTATTTTAAACTTCGTTGTAGCAGACAAAGCATTATTTCTTCGATAGTAATAAACCTTTCTGTCTCCCACTGCCACACAGTTAGCTTTTTGCGATGCTGTCGTAATAAAGTGCAAACCTTCACCATAAAATAAATCTGTCGCAAATCTAATTTTGTTTTTATTCAAAAAATGACGACTAAACATTTTGTTCCAGCATCCAACAATTACAGTAGGCGAAAGAAGCATGGCAGTTGCCTCATCAGAATCAAGAGTATTTACATGTTCTATCTTCGTCTGCAACTCATTCTTATGTGTAAAACAATTTTTCGACAAACAAAACTCCGCACCTGTTTTTTGAGCCATACCAACCATATATTCTATAAAATCCGGTGATAGATAATCGTCTCCATCAACAAATGCGATATAATCTCCCTTTGCCGCATCTATTCCTGTATTTCTTGCAGCGCTTACACCAGCATTACTTTTATGTATAACCTGAACCGACTGATTCTTTTTTGAAATTTCATTTATAATAGATAGCGTCCTATCTGTTGAACCATCATCCACCACAATAACTTCATAACATGGGTAAGTCTGGTTCAATATTGACATAACACACTCTCGAATATAACTTTCAACATTATATGCAGGAACCACCACTGATACAGTAGAATCTGCCCCTAATCTATGCATAGCAGATTCCATCTGGTATTCCTCCTATTTTTTCACAGGCAACAGCATACGCCGAATTTATCGTTTTATTGTTTGCCCCCCCCCCCGAATAATTACTTTTAATTTATAAGGTATCAAACTTTTCACCAATCCTTTCAAATATCTCTTCCTATATTTACTTAAATATACCCTTTCAATTTGTGTCCCCGTCAACAATTCAAACTCCTTAATTCGCTCTTTTCTGCTATCTGGAAGTCGAGAAGGATGTTTCAACTGTTCATTTTGACTAATTGCTTCATCAACTCGTGTTTCTTTTATATTCATAGTTTCAATTTTACTTAAAAATTTTGTTGCTTTATCACTGTTCACCACTAACAGTGAACACCCATTAAAAGTATTTAGTGGAAGATGTAATTTTTCTACTCCCCAATAATCTCCTAATGAAAAATCTCCTACTCTCTTCATATTTGCATACTTACAGGAGTAGCAACTCTTCCTATATATATCACCAGACAAAAAATAGGCATAGTAATAATTATCAAAATCCCTATATGGAATTTTTTTCAGGCAATCAGAAGAACCTGTGACAACGACGCCTCCTCCACAACTCCATCCCACGTACTCCTTAGATCGAAATCGTAATGTCTTTATGTTTCCATATCTTTTCCTCGCAAAATCCAAATACTTGTCAAAGTAAGCCTGCGAACCCACTCCATGGCACACAATATCTACGGTATAAAGTCTCTCATAGGGTTTACCTAAAAAGTGCCTCAATCCGTCAATCTGGCATGGTGTTCCTGAGTACAGAACAGTTTTTCCTTCTTTCAGATCCTGTTCAACCATTTGATATGTGTTTCCAGTATCACTTTGCAGGTATTTAGAACTTCGTAATACCGCAAACTCTTCCTTATTGCTCGTCCGAATGTGTTTGACCTGCATATTATCCATCATTGCTACACCATATACGATACCATCCTGTGCAAAAACAGCATCAGCTATGGCCGTAAATGCTCCACCACTTGTGCTTTTAGCAAGGACTTGATAATCCTTATGGACAGCCGCATATGCTTTTTGTGTGGTAGGAGTTTGTAGCACTTTGTCAATCGGGCACACTTTCTCACAAATACCACAATTTACACAAATATCTTTATCTATCTGTGGGTACTTAAATCTAAATTCCCCTTCTGTCCATGAAATACACTGCTTCGGGCAACTCTGGACACATGCTCCGCATCCAGTACATTTTTCAAAATCAACTGTCATTATCTTTCCCTTTCAGCATCTACAAGTATATCATCTAAAAACTTCATAGAAGCAGCACGGTGCTTCTCAATAATCGCATTTACCATTTCAAAATCAACAAATTTATTAGCAACGCTTTCCATTTCAGAAAAATCAGAAATTGTCCTATCCAAAAGTTCATATTCTGCCAACAAAAATCTTAACTTATTCTGATTCCCACGAAGTTTTACGACAGCAGCCGTGTTACAAATAATGGACATAACAGAACCATGAAAAGTATCTGTCACAACCAACTTTGCATTCTTTATCCACCCAAGAAGTTCAAATGGAGAAGCATCTATACATTTACACCAACGATGATAATATCCAACGGATACAATTTTTAAATTATATTTTTCAGCATATACTTTGATATAATTATACTCAGACGCATCATTCAAATTTTTATCATACGAATAAATAAGAATGTAGTCCTTTATTGGCGGCACAAAAGACTGCATCTCTTTTTTATAACCATAAAGGATAACTGGATCACATACGAGAGTCGCATCGACTCCTGAAATCTTTTTCACAATTTCCAAGGAATTCCAATCTCGTACAGAAACAGCATCCATATGATGCAATCCTTCTGAAATCATTTCCTGTTGTCCTTGTTTAACAACATCTTCATAAGTTGTCGGTCCGAAGCAACCAGCGTAGCTGATAACATGCTTTGCCTTTAATCCATTTCCATACAGAAATGGATTAACACCAATTTCAAGGCTGAATACCTCATCACTTCCAATGACTATTAAGTCTCCGTCAAATTCTTCATAATTTCCCTTCATCGGGATATTCATTGTTCTAAATTTTGTAAGTGTTTGTTTTTTGCTTACATTGTACAGAATATTGCCAGTACCTTTTTTCATCAGATACTTTATGTAAAAGCCAATACTTCCAAGACCAAATTTATATTTATTAGCCTGTTTCTGAGGAATATTAGAGTAACTACGCTCAAACTCAAGAAAGCCACACTCGTGCCCTTTTGACTCAAGCACTGTTTTTAAAGCATTTGCCTGCAGAACTGCACCATGATTATGCACACCATAATATGTTAAAATTCCAATCTTCATTCACTAATTCCTCTTTATTTTCTCAATACTTTCTCAAACACAAATTTTCTCAACCAGTTCGGAGCTAATGATGATTCGCCTCTTATAACACAATTTTTTATGTATTGCCCTTTACTGATAAAGCCATTATTTTTCATAAACCTAAAAAGTTTTTCCTGTGTCTTTGCATATTTCAAACCACCGCGTCTAATATACATATCCGTCCCAGCTCTCATATGAAGTAATGGTTCCTGCAGATTATAGCCCTGATACCCTGCCATAATCATCCTTACCCAAAGATAATAATCTTCCAACAAATAAAAATCTTTATATGAACCAACGGCCTCAACATCCGGTTTTTTGTACATTACACATGGATGATTAAATGGATTTCGTACTTTGGCAAACTCTCGAATTTCTGCGTGTGTCTCTGGCGGCACCCTCCTTGATTCAACCACTTTAGGGTTTGTAGCAAATTCTTCAACTATTCCTGAACAAACACTTATTTCCGGATATGTGTTAAACACCGTAAGTTGTTTCTCACACCTGTCAGGATATGAAATATCATCACTGTCCATTCGTGCAACAAGTTCATTTTTGCATTGCTGAATCCCCTTATTCAAAGCATTCCCAAGCCCTGCATTCTTTTTTAATCGAACAACATTTAATATATTTTTCATCTCTTGTTGCTTTTTCTTGATAACAGAATCCAGTTCTTGATTTAAAGGTCCATCACACACAAGTACAAAATCGTCAGTAGGAAATGTCTGAGCCTGAATACTCTCAATTGCCTGTTTTAAATATTCTGAATTTTCCTTGTAATATACAGACATGAGAACAGAATAATTCTCATATTTAGAAACACTCATAACGCTTCCTCTTCTCCCTACTTCTCTTCCTCATCCTCTTTAACAGTTTCTTCCATCGCTGTTGTCTGTCCCTCTGCAACACCTTCAGTACTCTCTGCCATAAAGAGAATCTTCACTGTTGCAAACATAATCATAAGGTCATCCAACAAATTAGCATTGCTGATATACATAAGATCCATCAGTAACTTGTCATATGGTGTGGTATTATATTTTCCATATACCTGTGCATAACCTGTCAATCCCGCCTTTACCTGCAGTCGCAGACGGAACTCCGGCATAGTTTCTTCATACTCAGCGGCAATAGACGGCCTTTCCGGTCTTGGGCCTACAATTGTCATATCACCCTTGATAATATTCAAAAGCTGTGGCAATTCATCTATACGGCATTTTCTGATAAAACGTCCTACCGGTGTAATACGTGGATCATTATCTCCACTGGAAAGTCTGGCAACTCCATCCTTTTCTGCATTTACTTTCATAGAGCGAAACTTTAATACGCCAAATTCTTTTCCGTCTTTTGTCAAACGCACCTGCGAGTAAAATACAGGCCCTTTATCATATGCTTTAATTGCTATTGCTGTAATAATCATAATTGGCGACAAAACAATCGTTGCCGCACCTGCAATCGCCAAATCAAACAAGCGTTTGAAAAATACATACTCCGGCTGTGGATCGTATCTTCCGATTCGAAACATCGGCAAGTGGAACATATGAACCTGTTTAGCGCCACTCATCAGCACATCGCCAACTCTTGGAATTACATAGACTTTAATATGATGTTCAATGCAATATTTTAGAATAATATTTCTGTCATGGCTATGAATACCACTGAGAAATACTGTCTCTATTTTATCCAGCTTATGCAGATTATCGAGGCATTCTTCTACCTGTAAAACTTCTTCTACCTGAAATTTTTTCTGAAGATCATACTGGTTAATCAACTTTTCCATACCTTCACGCACATCATACACAATCATTGTTTTCTGTGGTGGAAACACTCTGAAATACCAATGGTGTGCAAGAAAGCACCAAATAAATGAAATTACAATCTGACCGGCAATTGCAAGAATACCGGGAATCAGGTTCGGGAATCCCCTTACCAGCAGTACAATTACAATGTAACTAATCCCATCTGTAATTAGTGCCGCAAGCACCTGACTGTAGACCATCTCAGATATTCTGTTTATCGAAACAAGGAATGCGTTGTATACTCTCGCAAACAAAAAATATACAAGCATAAAGAGGGCAATCATCAATAGATTACCACGTTTATAGAAACTGTTTTCCATCTGATTGACATAGTATCCATACCAACAACATATAAACGGTATTGTCATGCATATGATATCCAGCACTTTTATCAATCTAAGAGGAATATCATGTGTAAACATTTTTGTATCTCTTGCTTTTTCTCTCATACTGTCTCCTATGTTTTTTATTTCGCATTCATTATTATAGTTATCCCAACAAGAAAGTCAAGTATCTGTTCAGCCCCCGTTAGTTAAAGATAGTACCGCCATATAAGACACTATAATCGCCACAAAATCATATAGTATCAATAATAAAGTGACTACTTTCCAGTGCTCCATTTTTCTCATTTTCTTAGATACTCCACTCATACTTTCTCCTTAGCTCCTTAATATCTTTCATTCTTTTGTTCAAAAAGATATTTCGTTTTTTAATATGGATTTTGTTTAGATATGCAACACCCAGAAGGATCTGTTACATTAGTGTAACTGCCTTGTGGGAACCACATGATGAATGTTAGATATGCAATTCGTTCAGTACCCCCCCCGTGAAATTTCGGGGTTGTTTGTTGTCCTTCCGCAATTGTATTGCTTTTGCATTTAATGATTTTCCATACGCGAATGTATTATATCACATACTTTCATTTATGCAAACCCCAAAACGCAAAGCGAACATAAATAGCCATAGTTTTCGTAAGTTTTGACATAATTCTGTGTTATCACGGATGGAAATTCAACTATATTTTATGTTGGAATTATTGTGCGTTTCAGGCATGCATCCCAACAGCTTTTTTATGATAACCCGATGAGGTTCGACATACAATATAATAAGTTCGATATTTTTCGACATTCTCTGATTCTTTTCTATTACATAAAAAGCCGTCCAGATATCTTCGATAAATGGGCGACTTCTTATTGCTCCAGAAAAGGACTTTCAACATACAAGAACTACTTCTTCAAATATTAAGAAATGCAAAACTATCATTGAGTACCTCATTTTCTTCCCAATTATATGTTTTCAATACTCTTGCCCTTTCATCGTACTTTTCCTCTGGCATTCTGATAGCAAAGTATGTATTGACTATTGCTTTTGAAACCAATGATTTTTTCTGTAGGTATCTGTCCTGATTTTCCGCTTCTGTTTCTATAAATTGTCTGCTGTCCTGAATTATTTTGCTTTCTATCGAATCCGTATCCAATGCCTGTAGCATAATTGATTCAATTGCACCAACTTCGCTTTCCGGGAGACATTTGATATATATGTCTAATTCTGTCGACTCCAAAAAATCATTGTCAACAGCCCACTTTCGTAATACATCAATGTCCTCTTCAAGAAAATATGTTCCTATTTTTTCATTAATTTTATCCAGGAATTCTCTGTTGCTAGAAACTGTATCATGGTCAATCAATATGATTACCTTATTGACTAACTCCTCTTCTCTCGTTGTATTTTGAATCTGCTCCTGCAACTCCTGCATCCTTTTAGGAATATTCGTTATTCCTCCACAGCTTTCAATATCTACAATATCCGTATCTCTCTTTAATGTCTTTTTTCTCAGTCTGTTTGTTTCTGCATTTTCCAGAAATCCATTGTAATGCCATCCATATTTATATTGAAGCACATATTGAATCATCAATAAATCAGTTGTTCCCTCACAAAAAATCATTGTTTTCATCTATCTTAACTCCAATCCATACTGCTCCTTCAGCTTTATAGCTTTTGTAGCATCCACATTACGTGCTTTTATGCCATTTAAAGTTTCTACCAATGTAATCATTCTTATATCTTTTTCCATATCTGGACAGCACTTTAGCACTTTCGATATAGCCTCAATGCTATGAGATGTCATAAAAACCTGTACATTCAGTTTTTTACAGGTTTCCAGTATCCATTTAAATGTTCTTTCCATTGCAGAAGTGTGGATTGCGGTTTCAAACTCATCCAAAAGCAAAATTCCATCGTTTGCCTTGACAACTGCGCTCATTAATAAAATTGCCTTTTTCATTCCATCACCATAAACATTTAACGGTAATGCTTTATTATTAGATTTTGAAAGGATTTTGTATGTCCCTCTGCCAAAATTATTTTTATCATAATTTATACTTAATATATTTTCATCAAACTCCTTCAAAATTGAAAGCATTTCCTCATAAAGGTCTGGCCTGTTTAATACTTCGCCTAAAAAGACTTCTCCTGAAGCATGTCTCGTTGGAGAAATATAGACTATATTTTGAGTAAAGCTCTTTTTTCTTCGCAAAGGACGCGGATATATAGATGCATTCATTTGTCCCTCATAAATTTTTTCTTTTAATATCGCTTTTCCATTTAATGCAACTTTAAACTCTATCCTAGTAATTTCCCTCGTCTGATCTTCTAATTCTTCTCGATTTTCTCTTTCTATATAAGACAATCCAGAGATAGCTTCATAACGTTTCTCTGTAATTTCCTCCACACTCTCAACAGCATCAGCCCAAAGTGTTACGATGTCATCTTCCGTCTTAAAACTATACTCCAGCCTCTTATCTTCTGCATTTATATCAAACAAATCATAAATACCTTCATAAAAAGACATTCTGTTGCGCATAGACGGTGTCGTTCTTCTACTTAAAGAACTCCACATCAAAATGTCATCTGGCTGTCTCAGACTCTCAATTATCTCCAAAACACTTGTTTTTCCACAGTTATTATTTCCTGCTATAATATTGACTTGTGCAAGATCAGTTAATCTAAGATTTCTAATTCCTCTAAACGATTTTATATTAATCTCATTTATATTTTTCATATTTATATTTTACTCCCTTTCAGAGATAATACCTTCAACTTATCAGTATTATTTTTAGTATAACGGATAAATAGTCAAAATACAATTTTAAGTTTTAGATATGTTCGACATACAATACAATAAATCGCCCCATTTATATCCAACCGTTCCTTACTTCTGCAAACTCTTTACAGGAGCGTTCGCCCCGACATATATCCTTCCAGAGCAGAGTACCATCTGAGTGCTCCATATTTTGTTTTTCTTCATATAAATACACTCCTTCTATTCGTTTATTACATAATATCCCAAAAAAGCCGTCCAGCTTATGATAAGTGAACGACTTTTCATTATTTTACTGCTCATCTTCTTTTTCTTTATCAGTCCCGGAGGCAGGGGTATCCTGCATGGCTGTGATCTGACCTTCTTCGATACCTTCTGTGCTCTCCGGCATAAATAAGATTTTTACGGTTGCAAACATGATCATCATATCTTCCAGAAGGCTCGGACGACTGATATATGTCAGATCCATCAGAAGTTTATCATATGGTGTCGTATTGTACTTGCCGTAAACCTGTGCATACCCGGTCAGACCGGCTTTGGCCTGAAGGCGCAGACGAAATTCCGGCATAACTTTCTCGTATTCTGCTGCAATGGCAGGTCTTTCCGGACGTGGGCCGACGATTGTCATATCCCCTTTCAGGATATTAAAAAGCTGTGGAAGTTCATCGATACGGCATTTCCTGATAACTCTGCCGACCGGTGTGATCCTCGGATCATTCTCACCGCTTGAAAGACGCGCCACACCATCTTTCTCTGCATTTACTTTCATGGAGCGGAATTTCAGCACGCCAAACTCTCTCCCGTTTTTGGTCAGACGGGTCTGTGAGTAAAAAACAGGGCCGCCATCGTAAGCTTTGATCGCAATTGCTGTAATAAGCATGACCGGTGACAATATAATGGTCGCAGCACCGGCAAAGACGATATCCGCCAGTCGTTTCAGGAAAAGGTATTCCGGCTGCGGATCGTATCTGCCAATCCGAAGCATAGGCAGATGGAACATGTGGATCTGTTTGGCTCCACTCATCAGGACATCACCCACTCGTGGAATCACATATACACGCACATGCTTGTCAATACAGTATTTCAGGATGATATTTCTTTCGCGGCTGTGAATACCACTGAGAAAAACCGTCTCCATCTCATCCAGTTTTTTCATATCATTCAGGCATTCTTCTACCTGAAGTACTTCTTGCACTTTGAATTTTTTCTGCATGTCATACTGGCTGATCAGTTTCTCCATTCCTTCACGGACATCGTAAACGATCATGGTCTTCTGTGGCGGAAACGTATGGAAATACCAGAGATGTGCCAGTGTACACCATACAAAAGAGATTACAATCTGACCGGCGATTGCCAGCAGTCCCGGTATCACACTCGGAAATCCCTTAACAAGAAGTACGATCACCAGATAGGTGATTCCATCTGTGATCAGCACCGCCAGCACCTGACTGTAGACCATTTCGGATATACGATTTACTGACACGAGGAATGCGCTGTATACTCTGGCAAACATAAAATATACCAGCATAAAGAGAACCAGCATCAGCAGGTTTCCTTTTTTATAGAAGCTGTTTTCCATCTGTCCGACATAGTACCCATACCAGCACCAGGCAAACGGTATTGTCATAAGAATGACATTCAACAGTTTTACCAAACGAAGCGGAATGTCATGAGCAAGCATTTTGGTTCTTGATTGTTCTTTCATGTTTTCTCCTAATTATGTTTTTATCCATTATCACTTATCTTATGATCTCGCTCTATTCTCAAAATCCTGAACCTGTCTCCTTTGCGGTATCCAAAACACCTCATCACTTTGCTGTATCTGAACTTCATAATAGTTTTACCTTTATACTTTCCACCGGAAAACCAGTTTTTTTCTTCATTTTCCGGACTATATTTCTTATATTCCAATCCGTCATCTATTGCAATAGCTTCCCATGATTCACGCTTTACAAATTTATCTAATGTCGAAACAAGCTCTTTAAACTCATTTTTTTCCAAAATATCCGCGCCATATTTGTCTTCCAGTAAACTACAATCAATTCTGCTCCCCTCATATCTGAGCAATAGCCATGTTTTTCTGTCCACATTCAGAAGCTTTCCGTATTGCTCAGTCAAATACTGCGGGCTATGTACCGATACTATATCATGTTTTTCCTCATTTTTACAGATATTTAATACACAGTCTCTGAACTCATCAAGAAAAAATGACAATAATGCACCTTTTCTTGCTACAGCCTCTGCCAGCGAAGTAGCTGATACATCTTCTCCGTCCCAGAAAAACTTCTGTTCAATGTCGTGATATGGATCCGTATCCCACACAGGTTCTTCGTAGATTTCATTATCCAGCTTTATCTTAAACTGCAACAATTCATCAGAAATTTGATAATTTTTCAAATCACACAATTTCATATCTTGCGTAATGCTGCATTTATAAAAATCTTCTGTTTTATATATCGGCATATTAGCGTTCTGATGTATTAATTCTATGCATTTAACTGTACAGGGTAATGATTTCAGGAACGAATCCGTACTGTCAAACTGTCCCTGTAACGACAATTCATTTAATAAAAAGTCCATATTACCATCCTAAAATTACATTCAAGTCTTTATCGATCTGATCAAAAAATCCTTCCGATTTTTTCAAAGCTTTTCCGTCCTCATTCACTGGTATTCTTACAGGAATACTACAACCATTTTCATCCTGCATAAATGAATATATACAAACCTTTTCACAGTCTATCCGATCCTGACATATACTTTTTCGAATTCCATTGTAAATATGATCACTATGAGTCTCGACAATAACCTGTACACCACTCTGTGCAAGAAAAGCAAGAAATTCTACCAGTTCTGACTGTCCTGATGGATGCAGATGAATTTCAGGATTTTCAACAATCAGCAAATCACCCTCTCTGCATGCCAGGGCTGCAATAATAATTTCTGTTATATACGTCACACCAGTACCAATATTTTTCGGTCTCATTTCAAATGCTATATTTTTATTGCTGTATAAAACCTGAATAAACTCTGTCTTTTCTATTTCTCTGGCTTTTACCCGATACCCCATGATTTTTTCAAGCCAGAAATTCACCTGTCCTCCAAACGTCAGTTTAGAATCTGTATCATATACAAAATCGTCTTTTATATGTTCTTCATCATGTACATTTAAGTAATCAAACACATACTCACAGTTTTTCCCGATTACAATCTCATCCCCAAGGTATTTTTCGTAAGTATCTTTTACTCCAATTCTTTCTGATGAACAATATATTACTTTTACCTTTTCCTCTATCTTTCCCTCAGCAGTTGTTCCTTCCGCCGTTATTTTTTTAGATGCTTTTTCTGTTTTTCCATCGTGTTCATATTCCAGGTCAAATTCAATTTCATCACTTCCTACAATTGCATTACAAAGTTCATTTGCATTTCCTATATTCATGTATTCTCCGCGAAATGGATTATCTCCATCCTGAAACATTGCAAAAACAGACTGTATTACGCTTGTCTTTCCCACTGAATTACGTCCTGCAAGTAATGTAAAATTATTCAATTCCAAAGAGACGCTGTCAAATGATTTAAAGCCATTAATCTCTATTTTCCTGATCATATTTTCTTATATTTTCCTCTCTATAAAATCAAATGTCCTTTTAATATCATTATAACTCATATCACAGTTTTCTACTTTGTTTTGAATTTCTTTTAGTTCAAAGATCCTGTAATTTGTAAAATCTTTCTCAACTACCTTACACATATGCATAAAACACAGGTATTTCATTCTTTCTTCTGTATTTTTACTTTTTAACACGTAATTTCGAGTCACTCCCTGTTGTGCAACAAAATAGAGTGTTATAAATTCATCAAAAATCTCTTCCAGTTCTTCACTTTTCCTGTATTTCATTTCGTTCATAGTATTTTCCAATAATTGAAATTTTTCTGATTCTTCGCTCTGATAGCTGAGTAATAAACCCTTCACCCAAAAGTCACTCATAATAAAATATAATAAATTATATTCCAATGTTAAATTTGCCCGCCCGGACGGCCTTATAACTTTTACCATTTCTTTTAATTTGTCGGCACCCTCTTTTCGATACAGTATATCCCATATGCTTTGTTCCTGTGTGGGGGTCCATTCCTCAACAAATTTTCCGATCTGCATATGCATATATTTAGGATTCATATAATCTATCACATACAATATAATCGGAGAATACATAACATCTTTCGTAAAATACATATCATCTTCTTCACGAAAATCCCGGATGTTTTCTTCTCTGTGCTTCAGATATTCCAGCAGAAAACGCAGCTTGTCGCTCTTATCTAGTATCAGCAATTCTCCAGTCTGTAATTCTGAAGCATATACTGGTGGAAATGGAATTCCTCTCATCAGTGCCCACAACACTTCTCGCACTATTTTCTTAGGCTTTTTCCATGCTGTGGCATTTTTTTCATAAAACCAGACTTTTCCCTGTTTATATCGGAAAAATATCTCTCTGACATCATACTTTCTTGTATCAATAATAGCTCTCTTGCTGATATACATTTAGCTCACCTTTTAAAGATTATTTTCTCCTGCTCACGGACGGCTCCAGCAGTACCTTCAGTGTTGACGCAATAATGCTCAGATCCAGCGCAAAGGAGTAGTTCTGGATATAATAGAAATCCATTTTTAACTGATTTGACTTGGAACTGCTGTATTTGCCGTGAACTTTGGCATATCCGGTCAGACCTGCTTTGACTGCCTGACGATACGTAAATTCCGGAAGTTTTTTCTGAATGTGTTCTGCCGACTCCACCTGTTCCGGATACGGACCGACTACTGACATATCTCCTTTAAGGATATTGAAAAACTGCGGAAGTTCATCAAGGTGCGATACCATCAGGAAATATCCGCCCGGGATCCACGGATCCGGATCCTCGATCGTTTTGCCCGGCTTCATGGTGCGGAATTTGTACTGCCAGAAATGCTTTCCGTTTCTTGTAAGGCATTCCCTCTTAGTCAGAATCGGGGCACCTGCCGCAATCCTTACGTATAAGGCAAGAATCAGATACAGCCACGACAGAAGCACCAGCACCAGCGCAGAAAAAGCAATATCAAAAACTCTTTTTGTCACTCTTTGTTCGACCGTCAGGCCGCAGTTACGAAACAGCTGCAACGTCTTATCTGACAGCGAGATTTTTTCGGAACTCATCAGCAGAATATCGGATAATGTCGTCTGGCAATAACATCTCTTCTTCTGTTCATAGCAGTAGCGGATATAAAAAGCTCTTTCTTCTTCCGGCATTTCTCCGAGCATAACCGATTCATGCCGCTTAATTTCGCGAAGGATGGCATCTCTGCCTTCTTTTAATGAAATTCTGGTTTTAAGATGGAAACGTTCGCCCTGTTTCAGAAGTTCTTCTTCTAAGGATTCCATGTTGTTTTTGCCATAGATCAGAAGTACTTCGTGTGCCGGATAAATGTTGGCATACAGCCACCGTACCAGGAGTGACCACACCAGACCGATCAGCAGGTTTATTGCTGCTACAGCGATCATCGGTGCAATATGCATACGGAATCTCCATCGTCCGATCAGAGCCAGTTCGATATACGTTGCTGCATTTACCAGAATTACGGTAAATCCATGCGAAAGCAATATTTCGATATATTGCTGATGCACAACACGAAAAACAGAAAACACCTTTCCGATCAGGATATTTAATGCCGCATACAAAACAAATAATGCCACATATCCCCAGAAGGAATACTGTCGTCCGATAATCGCTTTAAAGTTGTATTTCTGATACCACGCATGCGCAAATACACTTGTCCATGCAAGGATCAGCAGCGCATTCATGATCATCAGAAACAGTTTTTTGAAGCGTTCTTTTCTCATCATCAGACGATAACTTCTCCACCATAACATGGAATATTTACTGAGTCCATGCAGGGTATAGCTTACCATATAATAGACACGGCTGACCGTCGGCACACCGGCTTTAATGTATGTCTGCCAGTTCATATGCGCTGACTTGCCCTTTTTGCCTGATTTGGACGCAAGTGCTCTTCGATAAACAAGCAGCGGCTCATCTACCCCATATGCGCATGGAATTTTGGAAAGGATGGCCAGCCATGTAGCAAAATCCTCGTGAATTCCGTCTTCTTCCGGCATCGGAAATTCCAGCATCAGTTCTCTTCGGATCAACACGGATGAACAGGAAATCACGTTTTGCTTCAGAAGTTTTTTCCTGCTTACTTTTTCCGGTACATGAAGTACATGGGCAATGGTCATTCCATCATCTTCTATAAAAGCCGATCCTGTAAACAGAAAGGAAGCATCCGGATGTTTTCTCAGAACTGACATCTGCCGTTCCAACTTCTCCGGTCTCCACAGATCGTCACTGTCCAGAAACGCAATCCACTCACCTCTCGCCTGTCGGATACCATTATTTCGGGTTGCCGCCGAACCGGAATTGTGCCGATTCTGAAAAATTCGTATTCTGTTATCTTGCTTTGCAAGTGTCTGCATCCGCAGCCATGTTGCATCCTTTGAACAGTCATCAATGATCAGCAGTTCCCAGTCTTCGAAACTCTGTGCAAGAACACTGTTTACTGCCTCTTCTAAATATTTTTCACAGTTATAAGCCGGAGTAACGATTGATATTTTTGGCATAAGAGCCCCTTTCTTTTCTCCTCGTAATTCTCTGATGTCTGTATTTTACCACAACATTCCCATAGTTGTCATCTTTTTAAAATAATCACATTTACTCCCTTTTTCAAAACAATTTTAATTTAACGAAAAAAGCACCACCCTTGTCTGACCTCTCAGAAATCATTCTCAGGTGATGCATTTTATTATTTTATTTCTGCGGAAATTTATTCTACAGTAACGCTCTTTGCAAGGTTTCTCGGCTTATCAACGTCAAGACCTTTTGCAACGCTGACAAAGTAACCCAGAAGCTGCAGTGGGATTACTGCAAGGGATGTCGCAAAGTGCGGATCTGTCTTCGGGATATATACGGTAAAGTCTGCAGTGTCCTCAATATTGTAATTGCCGAATGTAGTCAGTCCCATCAGATATGCACCACGGCTCTTGCACTCTACCATGTTGCTGACTGTTTTTTCATAAAGAGCCGGCTGTGTCAGTACACCGATAACCAGTGTACCATCCTCAACAAGGGAGATGGTTCCGTGTTTCAGCTCACCTGCTGCATACGCCTCAGAATGGATGTAGCTGATTTCCTTCATCTTCAGGCTGCCTTCCATGCTGATTGCATAATCAATACCACGACCGATGAAGAACACGTCTTTTGAGTTGGCCTGTTTGGATGCAAACCACTGCAGGCGTTCTTTGTCATCAATGATTCGCTGGATTTTATCCGGCAGAGTCTCAAGTTCTTTGATATATGTGCTATACTGTTCTTCAGAAATTGTACCTTTTACTTTTGCGAACTGGATTGCCAGTACATATGCTGCGATCAGCTGTGTGCTGTATGCCTTCGTAGTTGCAACGGAAATCTCCGGACCTGCAAGTGTGTAGAATACATTGTCTGCTTCACGCGCAATAGAGGAACCGACTACGTTTACGATACCCATTGTGCGGATACCTTCATTTTTGCAAAGACGCAGTGCCGCAAGGCTGTCTGCAGTCTCACCTGACTGGCTGATGATCACTGCCAGTGCTTTCTGATCCAGGATCGGGTTGCGGTAACGGAACTCAGATGCAAGCTCTACACGTACCGGTACACGCACCATATCTTCAAATACATACTGTGATGCCATACCTACATGATAAGCGGAGCCGCAGGCAATGATATACACCTGGCTGATCTCCTGAATTTCTTCGTCGGAAAGTCCGATTTCAGAAAGATCGATCTGTCCGTCTTTGAGTACGGAATTAAGTGTGTCTCTGACTGCTTTTGGCTGCTCATGGATTTCTTTCATCATGAAATGCTCGAATCCGGCTTTTTCGGCTGCTTCTGCATCCCATTCGATTGTCTTCATTTCTTTCTGGATTTCTTCGCCATCAAGGTTGTAGAAAGTGATTTCACCCTTGCGGACGCGAGCCATCTCCAGATTGCCGATATAGTAAACATTTCTTGTGTATTTCAGAATCGCCGGAACGTCGGATGCCACATAGGATTCTCCATCGGCTACACCAAGGATCATCGGGCTGTCTTTACGTGCCACATAAAGTTCTTCCGGATAGTCTTTAAACATAATTGCAAGTGCGTAGGAACCACGGATACGAACCATTGCATGGTTGATTGCATCGACCGGAGTTCCTTCGTATTTTTTGTAATAGTAATCTACCAGCTTGACGGCAACCTCTGTGTCTGTCTCTGAATAGAAAGTGTATCCTTTGCGGAGCAGTTTGTCTTTCAGTTCCTGATAATTCTCGATAATACCATTGTGTACGGCAACTACGTTTCCGTCATCGCTCACATGTGGATGTGCATTGTTTTCGGACGGTTCTCCATGTGTTGCCCAGCGGGTATGTCCGATTCCACAGGTTCCCGGAACAGATTCTCCGCCGTTTGTTTTTTCTGCAAGTACTTTCAGACGCCCCTTTGCCTTGATGACTTCTGTCTCACATTCTCCGTTGCGAATAGCAATTCCGGCTGAATCATATCCACGGTATTCAAGCTTAGACAGTCCATCCAGAAGGATCGGTGCTGCCTGATGGTTTCCTGTAAAACCTACGATTCCACACATAAATGTTTCTCCTCTTCTCTTTTGCTTAATATATGCAGCTTACAATATAATGTAAAAAATAAACATAATTATACAAAAATCAATTTTTCGTCCATGATAACACAAAACCGGCAGATGTTCAACCCGGTTTCACCGGATGGCTTTTACCTGAGTATGATATAGATGGTATAGATCAGATACAGACACGCCATGGACGCGCCTTCTGTTCTGGTGACTTTTTTGCTCGTTGTTGCATAAACCAGAACAAGGATTGAAAATCCAATAAGCACCAGAATATCGATCAGATTGACGCTGATCAGCGCTACAGGACTGATGGATGCCGCGATACCAAGTACCATCAGGATATTAAAAATATTGGAACCGACTGCGTTTCCGACTGCCATGTCAATTTCATTTTTACGTGCTGCAACAAGTGAAGTAACAAGCTCCGGAAGGGATGTTCCGATGGAAACGATCGTAAGACCTACCAATGTCTGACTCATACCGAGGTCAATCGCGATCCGGCTTGCTGCATCTACTGTCAGGTCTCCGCCAAAAGCGATTGCTGCTGCGCCGCCTACGATGTAGAAAATACTCTTCGGATAGGAAAGAAGTTTCTGTGTGTTTTCTTCTGCTTCTTCAATGCTCTCGATTTCTGTCTTTTTACCCTCTGCCCTGGCTTTCATTGCTGTGCGTATCATAATTACAATGTAGGCAGCAAACAATACCAGAAAAATGACTCCATCGAGGTGTCCCAGAATCATGTTGTGTTTATCTCCGATTGCCAGATATCCAAGTCCGAGCAGAAGCAGGGCGCAGATGATGGAAAGTGGAATATCTCTCGTGATAGTCTCACTCTTTACCATGATCGGCGTGATCAGAGCGCAGATTCCAACAACAAACATCAGGTTAAAAATATTCGAGCCGACCACGTTGCTGACGGCAAGTTCATTATTATGTGCCAGAGATGCGGTTACACTGACTGCTGTTTCCGGCAGGGATGTTCCCATCGCCACGATCGTAAGTCCGATAATGATAGACGGGACTTTTAGTTTACGTGCTATACTGGAACTGCCCTCTACAAAGAAGTCTGCTCCTTTTATCAGAAACACAAATCCAATCACAAGAAATACCAGCACCAGCGCAAATGGTGACTGATTAATAAAATTTTCCATAATCTGCTCCTTTTCTGCAATTTTACTTGTGGACAGTATATCCCAATTTGACAGATACAGCAAGGGGAAGTATGATTGAATTGTTTTATAGAAGAACTATTGTTATAGAAAAGCATGATTATATTTTTGCAGAATTATATCAGATGTGAAATGACTCCCACCTCTGCAGGTGGCGAGCAACAAATCAGTATCAGTGGTGGGAGTCAATCCCCCATCTGATATAGCCTCCGGCAGGATTGCAGAGATGCGCAGAAGAAGTATGTCATGCATTGCATGACGCGCATCTCGCAACAAGAATGCCGAGGCATTCTTGAATTTATGAGAAAGGACTACCCTATGCAGATCACACGCCCTGATTTTTATAAAGAATTTTCCTGTATTGCCGGATCCTGTCCGGATACATGCTGCGCAGGCTGGCAGATCATGATTGATAAAAAAAGTCTGAAAAAGTACCAAAAACTCAAAGGACCTTTTCGTAACCGGCTGCACAATGATATTGACTGGTCAGAACAGGCTTTTCGCCAGTATGACCATCGCTGTGCATTCCTGAATGAAGAAAATCTCTGTGATATTTACAGTGAGGCCGGAGCGGATATGCTCTGTGATACCTGCCGTAAATATCCGCGTCATATTGAGGAATTTGAGGGGCTCCGCGAATACTCGCTTTCTCTTTCCTGCCCGGAGGCTGCGCGGATTTTTCTTTCACACAAGAATAAGATTTCTTTTGTGACACGGGAAGTTCCTTCAAAGGAAGAAACTTATGAAGAGTTTGATTATTTTCTTTTTACAGCTCTGATGGATACGAGAGATTATCTTTTTTCCATTATTCAGGATCGATCTGTTCCGGTGAAGTTGCGCTGGCAGAAACTGCTGGTATGTGCGCACGATTTCCAACTGGCGTTGGATAAAAATGAACTTTTCCAGTGGGAGGATATTCGTGCACGACATGAAAGGTCAGGATTTACGGCAGAATTTCAGGCTAAAGTACGGAGCTGGACTGCAGGTAAATGTGTTACTACAAACAAAGATACTGATGTTATGGCATCTGATTCAAATTTCCGAAATTGTGATTCTTCCTCATCGGAATTAAGAAAGCAGATCTGGCAGACAGTAATTCCGCAGATGGAAGTCCTTCGTCCGGGCTGGCATGAATATCTGGAGGAAACGCTGGTGCCGCTTTATGACGGTGATTTTGCTGAGGAACCTGATATTTACAAATCCTTTATCACAGCATACCCCGACTGGGAAATTCAGGAAGAACAGCTCCTGCTCTACTGGATTTACACATATTTCTGCGGTGCTGTATACGACGGGCATATCTTCGCCAAAGTAAAAATGGCGATTGTATGTACTTTTATGATCCATGATCTGGCAGTCGGAACTTATCTGAAAAATGGCGGAAGTTTTTCTTTTGATGAGATGGTTTCCATCTGTTATCGCTTCTCACGCGAGCTGGAACACTCTGATCTGAATCTGAATAAATTTGAAGAGTTGATGGATGAGGAAAATGTATTTAGATTCGATAACTTCATATCTAAAACCACTTAATCTTCTCGACATTTTTCGACATTCCAGCCTTTTTAGTAAGCAAAAACACATGGCATCATATTACTCATATGATATCATGTGTTTTTATAAACTATGGAGAATATCTATATTTTTTATAATATTCAGATGATAATACAGACCATGCCGCCTTTGCTGTCATTGACAATTTTCTGCATGGTATCCTGCAATTTTGACTGGCTTTCTTCACCGATGGATGCGATTTTGCTGCGGATGCCATCCTGCACCAGCTGCTCAATGGATTTGCCGAAAATATTCGTTTCCCAGATGCTTTCGCCTCTTTGTCCACTCTCGCCAATGTACTGGATCAGGTCTTTTGCCTGCTGCTCTGTACCTACGATCGGCGCGATCTCCGTCTCGATTTCTGCTTTGATCATATGGACGGATGGGCTTTTTGACTTGATTTTTACTCCGAATTTGCTGCCCTGTCGGATCACGGACGGATCCTCAATCTGGATTTCATCAAGCTCCGGTACAACGACACCATAGCCTGTGTCACGGACAGATTCCAGTGCTGACTGCACCTTTACATACTGCTTTTTCATTGCGGCAAGCTCTTTCATCGTGTGGATCAGATCGTATTCACTTTCCATCTGAATCCCACTCATTTCACTGAGTATTTTGTAATAATATTCGTCTTTGACCTGCACTCGAACACGGACACAGCCACTCGACAGACAGACTTCCTCCAACATGGTTTCCTGTACACACGGAATCCCGAGGCTGACCGATTCTCTGGTGATGTCTTTGATATGATGAAATTCTTTCATCTTCGTGCGAATGCAGTCCAGAATCTGTGCTTTCAGCTCGTGATCTGCCGGAAGCATCTCCACCCATTTCGGAACAAAAAACTGAATTTGTGTCACAGGGAATTCATACAGCACATTCGAAAGAATTTTGGTGACATCTTCTTTGCGAAGCTGTTCACAGTTTGCTGCCATGGTGATGACCCCATATTTTTCCTGAAGGGAGCGGACAAGGTCCTGTGTTTCTTCTTTGTATGGTGCCTGAGAATTCACAAGAAGCAGAAACGGCTTGCGTTGTTTTTTTAACTGATTGATGGTCGCTGCCTCCGCCTCGGCAAAGTTTTCCCGTGGTAATTCTCCGAAGCTGCCATCCGTCGTAATCACAAGGCCGATCGTTGCATGCTCTTCGATAACTTTACGTGTTCCGGTCTCTGCTGCCTCATGAAACGGAATTGCTTTTTCAAACCACGGGGTCTTTACCATTCGTTCTTTTCCTTCTTCGATGTGTCCGCTGGCATCTTTTACCAGAAATCCAACGCAGTCAATCAGACGGATGCGGACTTTCTGCTCATCTCCGAGCGGCACTTCTACCGCCTCTTTCGGTATGAATTTCGGTTCAACTGTCGTGATCAGTTTTCCGGATCCGCTTAACGGAAGCTGATCACGTACCTCTGCCTGTTTTGCCGGTTCCATCTCCGGCAGTGCGACCAGCTCCATAAATCTGCGGATAAATGTGGATTTTCCGGTGCGGACGGGACCTACAACGCCTATGTATATATCGCCGCCGGTTCTTGCCTGAATATCCCGGTAAACCTGAAATTTTTCCATAAAAAAGCCCCCTTGCATATACTCACACAATCCCATGTATTGTTACATATATATGCATAAGGGGCTTCTGTTATGATTTTGTCTGTTTTCTTATAGAATAAATCTGCGCAACCAATTCATGTTTTGCATAAGATTTATGCTTCTTTTGTACCATGTTCTTTCAGGTATGATTCTCTTCCCTGTTCGTAAAGATTATTTCCTTCGCAGTCAATAATAACTACCAGTGGCATGTCTTCTACATAAAGGCGGCGAAGTGCCTCTGACTGGAGATCTTCATAAGCCACCAGTTCTGCTTTTTTGATGCATTTGGCAAGAAGCGCGCCTGCTCCGCCGATCGCACCGAAATAAACACCATTATATTTTTTCATTGCTTCTACAACTTCCGGAAGGCGGGCACCTTTTCCGATCATGCCGCGCGCACCTACAGACATCATGGTCGGTGCATAGGCATCCATTCGTCCACTTGTAGTCGGTCCTGCGGAACCGATAACCTGTCCAGGCTTGGCCGGAGTCGGTCCTACATAATAAATCGTTGCATCTTTCGGATCAAAAGGAAGTTCTTCGCCTCTGGCAAGTGCCTCGCACATTCTCTTATGTCCGGCATCACGGGATGTGTAAATGGTTCCGGTAAGGTAAACGGTATCACCGGCATGAAGGCTTTTTGCAAGTTCTTCTGTCAGAGGAAGTGTAATATGTCGTTCCATTCTCAGAGCACCTCCGTTTTGTGTCTTGTCACATGGCAGCTGATATTGATTGCACATGGCATACCGGCAATATGTGTCGGCATGGTCTCGATATTCAGGCCGAGTGCAGTTGTTTTACCGCCGAATCCCTGCGGTCCGATACCAAGCTGGTTGATTTTTTCCAGCATTTCTTTCTCAAGGTCTGCATAATATGGATCCTCGTTTTCGGTATCTACCGGACGCATCAGAGCTTTTTTTGCAAGAAGCGCAGCCTTGTCAAAAGTACCGCCGATCCCTACTCCGACAACCATCGGCGGACATGGATTCGGGCCTGCTGTCTCTACAGTTTCGAGGATAAAATCTTTGATTCCTTCAATTCCCGCGGATGGCTTAAACATACGGATCGCACTCATGTTTTCACTGCCAAAGCCTTTCGGACCAACGGTGATTTTGATGTTTTCGCCCGGAACGATTTCTGTATAAAGCATTGCCGGTGTGTTGTCTCCTGTATTTCCTCTGCGAACCGGATCTTTGACAACGGATTTACGCAGATAACCGTTGGCGTAGCCACGGCGTACTCCTTCGTCTACTGCCTCGCTCAGATCTCCGCCTGTAATATGTACGTCCTGTCCGATTTCAAGGAAAACACAGGTCATTCCGGTATCCTGGCAGATCGGAACCTGTTCGTTTTCGGCAATCTCATAATTTTCGATAATGTTGTCAAGGATACCACAGGCAATCTGTCCGTCCTCACAGGAACGACAGGCCTGGATGGATTTTTTGATATCATCCGGAAGCACCTGATTGGCTTCGATGCAAAGTCTCTCGATGGTGTCCGTAATCATGGATGCTTGTATTTCACGCATGTCGGTTGTACTCCTTCGTGTTGTGTATTTTTGTTTTTATGTTTTTTGTTTTATTGTATCGTATCGGGAATTTTTGTGCAAGGGTGGATGAAGGAATTTGTGTGGAGGAGAACCGATAGTTCACGAAAGAAAGGCAGGCGATCCGGTGACACGCTTCGTTTCCTGTGTCCTCCCACTGGGAAGCCTCGCTGAGTCCCCGGACCGCCTGCCTTTCTTTCTGTGAATTGGTATCCCCTCCGCACAATTTCATTTCATCGCACCCGTCAAAAATTTGCCTGGATGCGAAGTTGGCTCAGGGCCGGGGCGGAACGCCCCTACCGGGAGCTCTAATGAACCGGAGTCATAATGCTTGATTCATTTGAACTTGAAGGTATCTATGAGAGCATGTGATATAACCGCCGAAATGACAATCATAAAACATGAGGAACTAGAAAAAGCTGACCGGAATCTGTCTCCTGTAACCTGGTGCAGCTTCCGAAATTTTTTTGTTCCAGCGATAACTGCGTTGCACTGTCTGAGCGCTTCAGCGCGAGTTTGCAAAAGCAGTTATCAATAGGCGAACGAAAGAATTTCGAGAAACGCAAGCCGGTTGCAGGGACAGATCCCGTGTCAGCTCTTCTCATTGCACCTCAGTGATACGTCCCTCACCTCGGTGTTATATCACATTACTCTCATCATACCCTCAAATTACAAATCAATAAAACTCATTATGAAGCAGTTCATGCTCCTTGCCTTTGAGCAATCCGGCATACAGTTCCTGTACAAGCGGGTTCTCATCGGACTTCTTGATGATCATGGTATTATCTGCATTGTACAGACCTTTTGCTCTCGCATATTTGGTTCTGTCACCTGCTCTGGTCGGCTGACCGCCACCCATGATACATCCACGACGACAAGCCATGATCTCAATCAGATGATACTCGGCTTCGCCGTTCTTTACACGTTCCATAACGGTTCTTGCATTTGCAAGACCGCTGGCAACGCAGACTTTTACATCAATTCCTTTATACGGAACTGTGAATTCTTTGATACCTTCTTCTCCACGAACACCGCACTCTGCGATTTCATTCATGGTCTCCTTGGAATGATCCGGATTCAGGCGACGGAGAACTGCCTCTGTAACACCACCAGTAACACCAAAGATTACACCACCGCCGGAACCAAATCCAAACGGCATATCACATGCCTCCGGATCCAGTGTTGCAAAATCAAGACCGAAGTTATCGATCATACGAAGCAGTTCGGTAGTCGTAATAACGATATCCGTATCTTTCTCTCCGTGTGTATAGCTGTTCGGGCGAACTGCTTCTGCTTTCTTTGCAGTACATGGCATAACAGAAACCATGATTGTCTTCTTTCCTGCTGCATGTTCCGGATCACGGAAATATTCTTTGATGACTGCCGACATCATTCCCTGTGGGGAACGGCAGGTAGAAAGATTTGGAATAAATTCCTGATACTGGTCAGTGATGAATTTTACCCATGCAGGACAACAGGATGTCAGAAGAGGAAGTTTTTCTCCTTTTTCAATTCGGTCAAGAAACTCTGCTGATTCTTCCATAATGGTAAGGTCAGCGCTGAAGCTTGTATCATAAACTTCATCAAAGCCCATACGGTGAAGTGCATTGACGATTTTGCCCATTACACTTCTGCCTTTCTGGAGGCCGTAATGGTCACCAACAGCTACACGAACTGCCGGAGCGATCTGTGCAACCACACGGATTTCTGGATCTGCCAGAGCCTTCCAGACTTTGTCAGAATTTGTATGAATGGAAATCGCACCAGTCGGACAGAATACACGGCACTGACCACAGTTTACGCACTGTGTCTCTGCAATTTTTTTATTGAATGCCGGCATAACCATAGCTTCTGTTCCACGGAAAGCAAATCCAAGTGCACCGATTCCCTGAATCTCCTCGCAGGCACGTACACAGTTGCCGCAAAGAATACATTTATTCGGATCACGTACTATGGATGGCGAACTGAAATCCAGTTCATGCTGCTCTCTTGTATTTTCGAATCGGATGGTTCTTACGCCGAGACGATGTGCCAGTTCCTGAAGTACACATTCACCGCTCTTGATACAGGTTGTACAGTCACGGCAGTGTGCTGCAAGAAGCAGCTCCACGATCAGTTTACGATAGTTTCTCAGTCTTCCGGTATTGGTATAGATTACCATTCCGTCTCTCGGCTGTTCTGAACAGGACGCAAAGGTTTTGCCTCTGTCATCTTCAACCGTACATAAACGACAGGCTCCGAATGTGGAAATCTCTGAATGATAGCACAGTGTCGGAATGTTGATGCCTGCATTACGGATCACGGTAAGGATATTTTTTTCATCGGTAAATTCCACTTTTCTACCGTCAATTGTCATTGTACCCATAAGTCAGCCCCCTTCCTATGCTTCCACATAAATTGCATCAAAGTTACAGTTATCTTTACAGGTACCGCACTTGATACAAAGCTCATTGTCAATATGATACGGATGTTTGATCTTTCCGGAAATTGCCGCTGCCGGACAGTTCTTCGCACATTTACCGCAGCCGATACAGAATTCCGGATTGATATGGAACTGACGAAGTGCGGTGCAGACTTTTGCACGGCATTTCTTGTCGCGGATATGTTCTTCGTATTCATCGCGGAAGCGTTTCAGAGTACTGATGACCGGAAGCGGTGCACTCTTTCCAAGTCCACAGAGAGCCATACTCTGAACCATGGTTGCAAGTTCTTCCAGTTCATCAAGGTCGGACATTTCGCCCTTTCCTTCTACGATTCTTTCGAGGATTTCCAGCATACGTTTGGTTCCTTCACGACATGGAACACATTTGCCGCAGCTTTCGCGCTGTGTAAAGTTCATAAAGAATCTGGCAACTTCTACCATACAGGTGTTTTCGTCCATTACTACCAGACCACCGGAACCCATGATCGCATCCAGTGATTTTACGGAGTCAAAATCAAGTGGACGGTCGATCTGATCTTCAATCAGACATCCACCGGAAGGTCCACCGATCTGTACACCCTTGAAAGCTGCTCCGCTCTTTAAACCGCCACCGATATCATAAATGATATGACGAAGGCTTGTTCCCATCGGAACTTCGATAAGACCTGTGTTTTCGATTGCTCCGGTCAGGGAGAAAGTCTTTGTTCCCGGACTTCCTTCTGTACCGATGGTACGGAACCAGTCAGCACCCTGAAGAATGATCTTCGGAACATTTGCATATGTCTCTACGTTATTAAGAACAGTTGGTTTTTCCCAGAGTCCTTTTTCTACGGTACGCGGTGGTTTTACACGCGGCATACCACGATTTCCTTCGATAGATGCGGTAAGGGCAGAACCTTCACCACAGACAAACGCGCCGGCTCCACGATTGATATGTAAATGGAAATTTATACCAGAACCAAGGATATTGTCACCAAGGAGACCATACGCTTCCGCCTGCTCAATAGCCATGCGGAGACGTTTTACGGAAAGCGGATATTCTGCACGTACATAAATATATCCGTTTTCAGCGCCTACTGCATATGCTGCAATGACCATACCTTCGATCATCTTGTATGGATCACCTTCCATTACGGAGCCATCCATAAATGCACCCGGGTCACCCTCATCACCGTTACATACAACGTAGCGGACTTTTTCTTTCTGACGGGCTACCTGTGACCATTTCTTACCGGCAGGGAAACCTGCTCCGCCACGTCCGCGAAGTCCGGATTTCGTTACTTCATCGATAACATCCTGCGGGGACATATCAAAGAAAGCTTTTGCCATAGCCTGAAATCCGCCGGCTGCAATATATTCATCAATAGATTCTGCATCGATATTTCCACAGTTTTCAAGAACGATTCTTGTCTGCTGATTCAGAAACGGAATATCAGATGGATGTGGACAGACAGTATCATGATCACGATAAAACAGTCTGCTTACCGGCTGACCTTCCATAACAGTACGCTCTACGATTTCCTTACAGTCTTCCACCTGTACATGCACATACTGATAATCGTAAGGCTCGATTTTCATAAGAGGTCCAAGTTCGCAAAGTCCCTGGCATCCGGTCTTAACAACACCGACATGCGGAACATCTTTCTGCATTTCCACGCTTACCCAATCCAGATTCTCGCATAATTTCATCATTTCGTCGTAAATCTTCTGTGCGCCGGAAGCAATACATCCTGTACCGGAACAGACAAGTACACGACAGGTAAAGGATTTCAGGGTATTTTTTGCTTCAGTCTGCTTGTTGAGCAGATCTTCTTTACTCACAATACTCATACCGTCTCACCTCTCAATTCATTTAACAGATCGATTGCCTTTTCTGGTGTCATCTTCGGGTGTACTTCATCATTAACCGTAAGTGTTGGTGCCAGTCCGCACGCACCAAGACAGGATACGGTTTCTACTGTAAAAAGCATATCGTCCGTCGTATGCTTCTTATTACTAAGGCCAAGCTCTTTCATCAGAGCTTCCTTAACCGGCATGGATTTACGCACATGACAGGCAGTTCCGTCACAGACTTTGATCACATATTTTCCTTTCGGCTCAAAAGAAAAATTCTCATAGAAAGTAGCTACACTGTACGCCTTAGCCTCTGTAACTCCGATCTTGGATGCAACATAAGTCAGAAGTTCTCCCGGAAGATAACGGTATTCTGCCTGAATGTCCTGCATAATTGGAATCAGTGATGCTGGTTTACGTCCGTAATGCTCGATGATCTCATCTGTCTTCGCGTAATAAGACTGATCTAACATTCAATTCCCTCCTTGTTTGAAAATAGTTTTTCCTGCGCTCATCGTTTTTGTCTAATTTACACAGCTTTGTTAGCTCCAATTATACATTAAATATATATTTTAAACAAGGAAAATATAGATATTTTGAATTAATTTATTTAATTTTTTTATTTTTCACGACTTTTTCGTGACATTTTTAACATATTGTATAATTTTTTATCAATCTTGTTTTCTTCATCTAACTTTCGCATAATTTGTTATTCTAATGCAACTTTGTATAAAATATATTTCTATTCAGGCTTTTGTGCTTGTAAAAATACATAATATTTATTGCTTTTGGAATTTCTTTACACTATTATAGTGAAAGGTAGATAAAAAAATTTCTTATTAAGTTTAAGGAGATATACATATGCGAAATTATGACACACCAGTCAGGGCAATCCGACACAAAGTCTTTGCCGAAGTTGCTAAAGCCGGATTCGAATCTTCTGATGAAACTCTGATCCATGATATTGAAGCAATTCCTTACAATATCGTGGAAGAAAAAGCCAAATACCGTGAAAGTATCTACAGAGAACGCGCCGTTGCCAGCGAAAGAGTCCGTCTTGCCATGGGTCTTTCTCTTCGCCCGGAAAACAAAGCCGTCCATCTGACAGACGGTCTTGCCGCCAGCAATATCAACGAAAAATATTATGAGCCGCCTCTTATGCAGGTCATCCCATCTGCATGTGCAGCCTGTCCGCCAAACAAATACATCGTCAGCAATATGTGCCGTGGCTGTGTGGCTCATCCATGTATGCAGGCCTGTCCAAAAGGTGCGATTTCCATGAAAGACGGCAAATCTTATATCGATCAGGAAAAATGTATCAAATGCGGCAAATGCAAGGCAGCCTGTCCATACGATGCCATCTCACACAACGTACGTCCATGCGAGCAGGCATGTGGAGTCAAAGCGATTGGAAGTGATGAACAGGGCCGTGCAAGCATTCTGGAAGACAAATGTGTATCATGTGGTATGTGTATGGTAAGCTGCCCGTTTGGTGCAATTTCTGATAAATCTCAGATTTTCCAGCTTTCTCACGCGCTTCGCGACGGAGACAAAATTATTGCGATCGTTGCCCCGGCATATATCAGTCAGTTTGGCGATGATGTAACACCAGGTAAATTCAAAACCGCGCTGCAGGTTCTGGGCTTTTCCGATGTACATGAAGTTGCTTTCGGTGCTGATGTCGGTGCAATTTCCGAAGCACACCATTATGCCAAAGAAGTCGCTACCGGTAATCTTCCGTTCCTTCTGACCTCCTGCTGTCCATCCTGGTCCATGATGGCAAAGAAATTTTTCCCGACCATGATCGACAATATTTCTCAGGAACTGACACCGATGGTTGCCACTGCACGTAAGGTAAAACAGGAACAGCCTGACGCAAAAGTCGTTTTTATCGGACCATGCGCTTCCAAAAAGCTTGAGGCAATGCGCCGTACCGTCCGCAGTGATGTTGATTTTGTTCTTACCTTCGAAGAACTGGATGCCATGTTTGATGCACGTGAAATTGATCCTGCTTCTTTTGAAGAAGATGGTTCACTCCATGATGCAACGGCCGCCGGACGTGGTTACGCTGTTGCAGGCGGTGTTGCCGGTGCAATCGAAGCGTGCCTGAAAGAATATTATCCGGATGTACCGGTTCACATCGAACATGCAGAAAGTCTTGCCGAATGTAAAAAAGTCCTCGCGCTTGCCAAAGCCGGCAAACTCAATGGCTGTATGATTGAAGGTATGGCATGCCCTGGTGGATGTATGGGCGGTGCCGGAACCAATGTACCGGTTGCAAAATCTTCGAAAGAACTGAAGAAATTCCTTGCTTCCTGTTCTAAGAAACTTCCACCGAAGGGACTTGTCGACATCGAACTTAACTGATATATTCCAGCTCTTTTACAGGAAATATTATTAAAGATTTTCTTCTATATATAAATACCAGAGATATTATCAGATATACTTTTTAATCTGATAATCCTCTGGTATTTTTGTTTTGTACTTTATTTCAAACCTCTGTTCTGTGTTTTCTGTCTATATTTTTATCATTCAGCTTTCAGCTGAGCAAGTAATTTTCTAAGTTTTTCTCCGTAATCAGATCCAGCCGCCCATCCTCCGCCATTCGGATTTTCCTGCTGTCCGAGCCATTCTACATAAGGCGCACTGCCTCTGGCCACAAGGTCAAATCTTGTATCTACACAGTCCTGATTGAGCGCTTCCTCACATGCATAAGCCTTCAGATGCTGCACCTGTGCGCGGATTCCTGTACGGACATCAGGATAAGATACTCCGGCAACTCCGCCTCCGGTCGTTCCAATGCCTGCAAAATTAAACTGTGATGCACCGGAATCCCCTCCATATTGAAGCCATCCGGTTTCCAGCATTGCCTGTTCATATACAACTTCTCCACGTACACCTTCTGCGTTCGCTTCCTCAAGAATTATTGTGCAAAATTCATCAATGGTTGATGCTCCGCCTTCTTTCAAGGTTGCTGCCGGGTATTCTACGCCGCGTTCTTCATACTGTGAAGTCATCTGTGCAAGAGAAACTGTCGTTTCGCCCATAATTGTGTAATAACCATACGTATTGTCTGTAGAATCATCTACAAAATCCGGATTCGATGTATAATCCGGTGCCTCTAATCCTTCCGGTTTATGAATCTGTCCTTCTCCGGAGTAATCTGGTTCACTCCCAGATGCCAGACAAGGTGCCCCTGTTAAAAGGGCACCTGTCAGTATTATCTGAGAACAAAAGAGCATTGCTTTTTTGTTTCTTATCATCCATTAACCTTTCTCATTGCAGCTTCTACTACATGTCCTACAAGAACAGATGTAGTAACACTTCCAACACCGCCCGGTACCGGAGTGATTGCATCAACGATCGGTTCAACTGCTGCATAATCAACATCACCACAAAGTTTTCCTTCTGCATTGACATTGATTCCTACGTCGATGATAGTCTGTCCTTCTTTTACATATTCCGCACCGACAACACCAGCACGACCGGCTGCTACGATCACAATATCTGCCTCTCTTGCTACAGATGGCATATCCACTGTTCTTGTGTGGCAGATTGTTACAGTTGCGTTTTTCTTAACCAGCATCATTGCTGCAGGTTTTCCAACAACAAGGCTTCTTCCGATAACAACGGCTTTTTTGCCTGTGCAGTCGATTCCGTAGTGATCAAGGATTTCCATGCATGCCTGTGGTGTACATGGTGGGAAACCGATTTTCTTTCCTGTATAAACACCGGACATAGAAAGATCTGTCATGCAGTCTACGTCTTTTTCTGCTGCAAGCGCATTCTCGATCACTGCCTGATCCAGATGTTTCGGAAGTGGACGGAACAGAAGAACGCCATGAATGTGGTCGTCTTTGTTTACTTTATCGATGGTTGCAAGAAGTTCTTCCTGAGTTACATCTCCCGGAAGAAGGATTTTTTCACATGCAACGCCCAGTGTTTCGCAACGTTTTGTTGCTCCTCTTTCATAAGAGATGTCACTTGGGTTTTCGCCAACACGGATGATGCACAGAGTCGGGTTTACACCCTTTCCCTGCAACTCAGCTACGTTTGCTTTGATTCTTTCGTTCAGTGCTGCTGTTACTTCTTTACCTAATAACTGCTTTGCCATTTTTTATATTTCCTCCGCTAATTTTGTTGCTGCTTATTTCAGACGTCCCAGAACGCTTTCGAATGTTTCATCTGCAATTTTGGTATATTTTTCAAGCATTGCATCTGCTTTTTTGTTCAGTTCTTCTGCGTATTCTCTGTCAGCCATGGATTTTGTGTTGATGTACACATTCAGGCTGGCACCTTTTAATGCTGCCTTGCAGAATGCTGCACCGACACCAGCATCGCTGATTGCAAGTTTGGATCCTTTTGCACCGAATTCCACAATCAGTTCGATTGCTTCGCAGCATTTTTCCATAATCTCCATCGGAACGGAACATGCATCTTTCAGCACGATTTCCATAACACGTGCTTTTTCTGCTTTTTCTTCTTCTGTTTCTCTCGGCATTCCATATGCTTTGGAAAGCGGCTCAAAAACCTCTGCATCTCTTTCAATCAGACGCAGAAAATCTTTCTGAAGCTGGTCGCATTTCGCTTTCAGTTCCCACATCTCGTCTTCAACATCTGCATATTTTTTCTTGCCTACTGTCAGGCTGCCTACCATGTTACCAAGTGCAGTTCCTACTGCACCAACCAGAGCAGACGCTCCGCCGCCACCCGGAACCGGGGCTTTAGAAGCGAGTACCTCTACAAATTCTGTACATGTGCTTGTGGAAAATCCCATTTTTTTATTTTCCTCCTGTAATAAAATAAATCTAAACAAAAGGGGAAGCCTTTTGAATTTTCAGGATAAATCCTGAAGACCTGTTCATATTTGGAAATATGAGAAAACCTGCGAGGGGAGGCGCTCAAAGTTGCGAAGGCCGCTCTCCCCTCGCGCACCCCACCTGGCCACGCAGAATAGGAATGTCAGCAATTGGTAGTCAACGCAACATGTCGCTACCAACACCATAGACTCCCCGGTACTTGTCTATACAAGTATCACACGCATTGCCAAATTATTACATCTCCGCAACTTGCTCTTATCTTTTCAGCGGGGCCAAAAAGGGGGAGTCTGAGGGGGAGCTTCGGCCTTTCGCAA
>ERZ857972.466-NODE-466-length-38847-cov-6.238090_pt1 | contig 38847 bp, 55 predicted proteins | sample MGYA00519757_ERZ857972 | MGnify/ENA primary metagenome ERZ857972 (study PRJEB31778, sample SAMEA3449383) | human gut metagenome | biome: human gut; feature: human-associated habitat; material: faeces | place: United Kingdom | collected 2010/2012 ...
CCCTTGCTGATAAGCACGGTAATCTTCTAGGGAGTTTAACCAAGATTGAAACCTATATGCTTCGTATGACCAAGGTTCGTAAGAAACTCATGGAGGTAGCGACCTACCCTATTCTACTTCTGGGTTTCCTGATTCTGATTATGTTGGGGCTCAAAAATTATCTTTTACCTCAATTGTTAGAGGGGGATGGTAAGGAGAATTGGGCTGTACAGTTGGTTCAGATTTTTCCCCAGCTCTTTTTTGTGACTTTGTGCGGACTGCTTGTATTAAGCTTAATTCTCTATCTATGGGTGAAACGCCAGCCAGCCCTTGTCTTTTATCGACGAATGGCAAAAATCCCTTTTATAGGCCAAACTGTCAGGCTATATACGACCGCCTATTATGCTAGAGAATGGGGAAATCTCTTAGGGCAAGGTATTGACTTGCTAGACTTGGTTGCTCTAATGAAAGAGCAAAAGTCCAAGCTCTTTCGTGAGCTGGGGACTGATTTAGAAGAAGCCTTGATGCTAGGACAGAGTTTTCCTGACCGTATTGCTAGTCACCCTTTCTTCACTAAGGAACTATCCTTAATTATTGCTTATGGAGAGGCTAATGCTAGGTTGGGCTATGAGTTAGAAGTCTATGCTGAAGAGGTTTGGCAGGCTTTCTTTAACCGTCTTAATAAGGCAACAACCTTTGTGCAACCCCTCATTTTTGTTATTGTTGCTGTCGTGATTGTAATGATCTATGCAGCTATGCTATTACCAATGTATCAAAATATGGAAGGAATGATGTCATGAAAATGATGTTGAAAAAATTGAATGCCGTTAAATTACGTGCTTTTACGCTGATTGAAATGAATGTAACTAAAACTCTCTATAATTTCCATAAAATAACGATGGTTTCACTAGTCACTCTAACCTTGCTTATTAAGGCGCGTGCTATGGCTTTCTGCTGCTCATAATCAAGCGTGAAGACATCCTTGGTATCAAGCACCCGTCTAATATCTTTCTTTCGCTCTACAGCTTTGAGAGAGGTGTCAGCGTCTAGCTCTTTTTCGAGTGCTGTCCTTTCTGCCATGAAGTCGCTTGACCTCTTTTGTAGTTCCTCTAGTGAAATCCTATCGTCGATGTATAGATCATTAAGCCTGCTAATTTTAGCGGTCAGATTGTCAATCTGTTTCTGGTAGCTAGCCCGGTCTATCGTTTCTTTGTCAGTGTTTGAAAATAGCTTGTCGATATAGTCTAAATCGGTTTGCAGCTTGCTGATTTCGGTTAGGACGAAGTGCTCGATATCGTCCTTAAAGTAAAAACCAGAATCGCATTTTTCATTGTTGTTATAGACAGTCACACCTTTCGTTTTTCGAGGGTGTCGCTGCTTACACTCGTATTTGACTAAGCGTGTGCCGTCTTTCCTTATCATGCCTAGCTTGATAGCAAGAGGGGCTGAACAATAGCCGCATTGAGCAATGCCAGAAAGCATGTATTTAGCTTGAAACGGTCTAGGGTTGAATCGCTGGGCGGCTGTCCTTTGTCTCGTTTTGATTTCCTCTTGCGTTTTGTTGAAATCTTCCTCGGAGATAATAGGCTCATGGGTGCCGGGGAATATCTGACCCTTGAATTGATTGTACCCACAATAGACCGGATTCGAGAGGATAACTCGCACTGTTCTATAGTTCCACTCTTTATCTTGCCCGTATTGCTCATTTAGGGCGTCTCTAAGCTTGGTTATCGACATACCCGATAAATACCATTCGAACATCTTTCGGACGATTAGGGCTTGATATGGGTTGACTGAGAGCGTGCCAGTCTCTTTGATGTAATCATAGCCAAACGAGGTCTTTGCCCACTGCATAGACTTGCCAGACTTTGCCCGTCCTAATTTGCCTAGCTGCATGCGTTCCTTGATTTGTTCTCTTTCAAGTTGTGCAAACACGCTGAGGAGCCCAATCATTGCCTTCCCGAAAGGCGTTGAGGTGTCGAAGTTTTCGAGCAGGCTGACAAATTCTATGTCATTTTCCAGAAAAACATCTTCAATCAGATAGAGCGTATCTTTCTGACTACGGCTTAATCGGTCTAGTTTATACACCAGTACCGTATCAAACAGCTTCCTCTTTGCGCCTCTTATCAACTGCTCAAGTGCTGGGCGTTCCGTGTTAGATCCAGAGAAACCGCCGTCGGTGTATATCTCGTAAATATTCCAGTCCTTAATGTCGCAGTAACTTGTCAGCTTTGCTTTCTGCTCGTCGATAGAATAGCCCTCGTCAACCTGCGATGTGGTCGATACTCGGACATAGATAGCGACTTTATGTGTTGCCATTGTGTTTGTACCTCTTTTTTGATAAAATGGGTACAGAAAAAGACTTGTAAAACTGCTCTCAGTTTACACGTTTTTCTCTGTGATGCTTGCTCTACACTCAAAGTTTGGCGACGGTGAGTGTAGGGCTTTTTTTATTGTGACAATAATTTAGTTTTCTGTGCTTGAAATTCTTCCTCAGTGAGTACGCCATTATCAACTAATGATTTCAGTTTAATCAATTCGTCAGCAATTAAATTCTGCGATAGTGGCTGACTGCTCTGCCCAACCTCTATTTGTGGTCTATATAGGCTTTGTTTGTATGCTTCGGATGCACGTTTAATCTTGTCAGATAGGACTGGGACAGCAATCTTCGGGATGTTCTTGATATGTGCCCAAGAGACGCCATTCATGACCGAGATTTCACCCAAGAGGACCCCGCTTTTAGACGATACACCATTGACCATATCAAGAGGGATTTCAGAAGTTTGAACACCATAAATCATGCCCTTATCAACAAACATAATGCGTTTTTGAGTTAAAACGATTAAGACAGTGTTGCCGTCATAAAATCCGGATGCTGCATATTGTATTACCTCGTCGTCTGATAGCAATTGTGGCAGGTAGTTGACCTCTTTTCGAGTACCGAACATCTTAGGGACGCCAGCTTGCATTAATTGAGTTTGGACTGTTAATAAATTCATAACGTTACCTCACCATTTTCAAGTATTCATTTTTAACAAAGGTCTCATCACAAATCGTGGTGAGATTATATTTTTCCATAAAGTGTAAGTAATTGAAATCATCAAGATTTTCGTTTTTCAACAATTCATGGATCATATTTCTATTAGCTTGTGCTTCATATTTCTCACGTAGACGCTCATAGTCTTTAGAGTTGTGTTCTAGGTGCCCTAATTCGTGCAGAATGACCTTTAAACGAGTGTCGGGGGATAAATCCCCGTTGACGTATACAACCCTGTTTATCTGGTCAAGGAAACCGTTTCGTGACCACTCGCTAGAACTGAACTCACAGATAGAGACATTGAACCGCTCAAGCAATTCACTTTCAGTCATAGCACCTCACTTCTCTTTGCTACTCATATAGCCAGCAATAATGCCGCGAATTGCCCGCTTATCATCATCCGTCAGCGGCTTACCATCGAACATCATTGCATTAGCTATGATTTCATCAATATCGTGGGCGTTGGTTGGTTGCGGTTGTTCTTTCGTCATAGGGACATCGTACCCCATGAGCCATGCTTCAGATACCCCCAACGTTCTAGCAAGCAGCACCAACTTTTCTTGGTCTGGTGTTGATTTCCCATTGATATATTGAGACAAAGCACTCTTTCCAAGTTTAACGCCAAGTTCTTTTTGATGTACTTTCGAAAGGGAAATTACGTCAACTTGTTTTAAATTTCGTTCGCTCATAACTTGTCGCAAACGTGAAGCAGTAGTATTTTTCATATTTTTTTCCTTTTCCTTTATGGCTTTATTATATAGTAGAAAATAAAAAAGTTCAAGAAAAATCGAAAAAAGTTCAAAAAAATTGAACAAAAACTGTTGACAAATAAAAAGATGAAGATTAAAATAAAACCATAAAGTTCAAGAGATTGAACTTAGAAAGGAGAACTCAATGAGATTTGACTATGCTAAATTAAAAGGTCGTATCAAAGAAAAATACGGAACTCAAGAAAATTTCGCAGAAGCCATCGGCACAACTCCAACAACGATTTCGTTTAAAATCAACGGAAAAGCAAAGTGGCAACAAGACGAAATTGTGAAAGCGGCTAAATTATTAGAAATCTCAAAAAAAGAGATTGTTGAATATTTTTTTAACTATGAAGTTCAATAGCTTGAACTAAATAATTAAAATTATGAAAGGGGCAAAAAATGAATCACATCCACGATTTTATCGAGTTCATGCAAAAAGGCCGTCCAATCCCAGAGTGGGACTTTACGACCTATATGTTTTTTACATTCTCAATGCTTGTCGGAGTTCTCATCTTGCTGCCTGTTCGCTTTGAGCGTTCGTTTGGAAAGCGACCAGAAAGCACCGAAGATAGGGACGCTAACAAAGGACATTAAATTTCCAAATTGAGTATCAGACAGGACAATCAAGCAGTTTCTCAAAACGAGGATTCCAAAGATAGGCAAAGTGACGACAAAGCTATAAGTTATATCACCGTCTTTTTCAAGTTTAAAAAAGAGTAGGATGTCATGGATATAGCTTAACGCTAACATCGAAATGAATAAAGCGATACCAATCACTAGGCATAGATACGTCCAATTGATGTCGGCCAGCCTAGTCAAGGCTGAATGACTATCTGGTGTTATACAGTGGAATTCAATGTACAGCAACCCAACGAACATCAGAAAAGCAGATATTTCAGATTTATTCTTCATGTCAAAACCTCGTTTTTATTAACTATTATATCAAAGAAAGGAAACACTATGAATGAAATTTTCAACTTCCACGGACAAGATGTCCGAACAGTAACTATTAACAATGAGCCTTACTTTGTAGGTAAGGATGTGGCTGGGATTTTGGGGTACCAAAATGGTAGTCGAGATGTCAATAGACACGTAGATGAAGAAGATAAGCTGAAGTACCGTTTCGGTACCTCAGGTCAAGACAGAGAGATGATTATCATCAATGAGTCTGGTTTATACTCCCTAATTTTGTCAAGCAAACTACCACAAGCCAAGGAGTTTAAACGTTGGGTCACATCAGAGGTTTTGCCAACTATACGCAAACATGGCATGTATGCTACAGACCAACTACTTAATGATCCTGACCTTGCCATTGCAGCCTTTCAAGCTCTTAAAGACGAACGAGCTAAAGTGGTGAAACTAGAGGCTGAGTTGGCCTTGGCGCAAGAGCAAGCACGCTACTTCGACATCATTCTAGAAAGTAAAGGGGCGGTGCGTGTTACCCAGATTGCGGCAGATTACGGCATGAGTGCCAAGAAATTCAATGCAACCTTGCATGATCTAGGTGTTCAACACAAGGTCAACAGTCAATGGATTTTGTATAAGAAACACATGGGTAAGGGCTATGTCGATAGTTCGACATTTGATTACAAGGATAAGAACGGTCAAGCTCAAGTCAATATGACAACGACTTGGACACAAAAAGGGCGCTTGTTCTTGTATGAATTGCTAAAAGTTAACGGCATCCTGCCAATCATCGAACAAGACGATTGAGGATGTCACCTTGGCGGCACTAGTGAGCTAGCGGGGCAACAATTCAGTTGAAACGTAAGCAATACCATTAGACGATTTGATTTTATAAGAACTCCTAAAAATTAGTAAATTCAAAGACCTCGCTAGTTCTCTAGTGTCGTCAAGGCAACAAAAAAGGCTGACCCCTGCCAGAGTCAGACCCTAAGATATTGAAATCAAGGTAATTATAACATGAAACGAAAAAAATGGGAACCAGTCATAATCAACATTATGGCAGACGGTTCCAGAGTTGATGATCTAACTAAGTACACGATACCAGCAGGGCATAGCTACTACGATATCGTGGCAAGCATCTACCAGAAAGGAGCATAGGTCATGGGATATGAAGTATATCCAACGAAACACAGACAACAACTATACTCAAATGAATAACCACTCAGCCCAAAACGCTGAACTGAGCTTACAAGCTAAAGGCTTATTATGGGTGCTAATGACTAATAAAGACGACTGGAGGCCCTACATTGAGGAACTTTCCAAGCGTTCAAAAAGCGGCAGAGATGCACACCGAACAGCCTTTAATGAGTTGAAAAAAGCGGGATACATCCGTATCTATCGCAAGAGCTTGGGACGTGGTAAAGGGGTTCAAACTTACCCACTTGTCCAAGACATACCGATTACAGATAGCTATTGGGATTATTGGGTTAGTCGGATTGAAAAAGAGTTATCAACAGAAGTTGTGGATAACTGAGTTACAACTTACTGACTTTACGTAAGTTGAAAAGTTCAAAAGTTGAAAAGTTCAAAAGTTGAAAAGTTCAAAAGTTGAAAAATTCAAAAGTTGAAAAGTTCAAAAGTTGAAGAATCCGACACTAATAATAACTAAATAATAATAATAACTAAATAATAATAATAACTAAGTAATAATAATATGGCGTTGTCACGCACTAACTAATAACAATATGGTGCTATCGCACACTAAGAAATAATAACTACTAACTGATAACAATACAGTAGTAGTTAGAAGAATAAGAGAGGTAAAAAACATGAAAAAACTTATCAATTGGATTTGGTCAAACAAGCAAAATGAACAAGTAGAAACATTCGTAATTCACAACCGCCCAATGTGGGATGTCCAAATGCGTGAATACAACCGTACTCATGGATTGCCAGAAGATCAAGTAATCGGGTGATGCCATGAAGCTATTAAAGAAATTGCTAACCAGAAAGAAACCTAAAGAGCCAGAATACTTTTTCGAAGTGGTGGAGACACCCGAAGAAAAGAGCGAACGGCTCAAGAATAAATATATCAAATAGCAACATCTTTCAGCGTGCAGCCACGGCCTCATCGTGGAGTGTAACTTATACCCATAATTCCCCAAAATTATACTAAATTACTTTTTCCTAATCTTCCCCAAAAAGTCTAATAAAACATTGAAAAACATGACACGGTGGGGCGTTGGGTGCACGCTGAGAGCACTAAAAAAAGCATGGGCCCTAACCCATGCAAGAAAAAAACATTTACAAGGAGATTATACCATGATTTCACAAACAATTGCAAAACCATCTTACGTTAAAACTAAAGCATTCGGTCTTTGTGGCACGCTAGCGATTGCTACAGCATTGCTTATCGGTGCTGGCACAGTGTCAGCGGACGAAACCGCTCAACCAGCGGCAGATACACAACCAGCGGTGTCTAATGTCTATACGGCTGACAATGCTGGGAACGTTACGGTGACACCAAGTGAAACAGTGGCACCCGTAGCGGAAACACCAGTATTTACTCCACCAGCACCAGTGGAATCTCAACCGATTGCAGAAACTCCAGCAACAGCTACAGAAGTAGCTCAACCAGTAGCTGAAACACCAGCGGCGCCTACTACAGTGACTAAAACGGGCGACACTATCAATGTTGAAAATCCAAACGTAGAGGTTACTTTCCCGAATGGTAACGGAAAGTATAGCCCATTCGAAGTTGAATACAAAGATATTCAAATTCCAGACGACGTGCCAGTGAATGAAGGCGACAAGGTTACTTTCGACTTGCCTCAAGAAGTGAAATTCCAAACCTCTTATGAGTTTGATGTACACAATCCAGAGAACGCTGTTGTTGGTAAAGCTACAGCAGACGCTACCACTAACAACCACTGTATTCAATGACTACTTTAAGTCACATCCTCTAAATAAGAGCATGAGTCTAAAACTTGATGCAAGTTGGACAGATAAAGTTGTATCTGGCAAGCCAGTAAATATCAACTTTAATGGGACTGTGGTAACGGTCAATGTTGGTTCAGAACAAGTAATTGGAAAAGATGAATTGATTGCTAAATGGGGATTTCAAGACAAAGAAGACCCTACTGTAATCAATTGGACAGCTCGTGTTAACTATGCAAAGAAGGTACTTAACTATGTATCAATCATTGATACCATGAGCGATAATCAAAAGCTAGTTGATGATTATTTTGAAATCAAGAACATTGAAAGTTTAGACCCTTGGGTTGATAAAGGCTCAGCTATGGACTTAGTTAAGTCTATCTCAAAATCTGAGCATGGTTTTGAAATCAAAATGGACCGTTTAGACCACATGATTTATCTATACTACAAAACTAAACTCGTAAACGCTGTTAAGGACTCAACTAACCCTACTAACAAGATTGAATTGAAAGCTGAAAATGATGGTGCCGTTTCATATCAGAAAATTCAACTTGTTGGTGGTCGTGGTGATGCGTCTGGTGAAAACAAACCAGAACCAACTTTTGAAATTCCTCGTGAAGCTCCAAAGGTGGAAATTCCAGAGTTTCAAGGTGGCATCCCTGGTATTCCTGAAGAACGTGTGAAACCAGAATATACTGAGCCAATCGGAACTGTTCCGAATGATGCACCAGTGCTAGACAAACCAGAATGGAACGGTGGAACAGTACCGTTTGACGCCCCACAATATGATAAGCCTGAATGGAATGGTGGGGTAGTGCCAAACGATGCGCCACAGTATGATAAACCCGAATGGCATGGCGGAACAACTCCATTCGATGCACCAAGCATTGATAAACCTGAATGGTCAGGCGGTGTCGTACCATTTGATGCACCTATCTTGGATTTGCCAGAGTTGCACATCCCAGAGGAACCAACTAAACCAACACCAGAGAAACCAGTAGAGCCTAAAAAGGTGCCTAGCAAGCCCGTAGACGCTCCGAAAGCGAAAGAGGTAGAAATTACCGAGGTTGCTTATAAGCTCGATTCTGAGCCAAAAGAGGTGGCAAATACAGCCGTTTACGGCGGTGTTCTACCGAATACTGGTGAAAAAGAAGGTATCGCTAGCACTTTGGGGCTCGTAGTAATTGCAGCAGGTATCACTGCTCTAACTCTTAGATTCAAGAAGTATAACGAAGGTGAGGAAAAATAATCCATGAAAGAAAATAACAAACAAGTCGTATTTTACAGCGCTGAAAAAGATGGATTTCTTGAAAGTTATAAGGACAAAGGAAGTCTAGTGTTTACAGCGGTATTTACTGACAGTTTGGGAAAGGCGCTATTCTTGCCGCTTGAACCATACGAAGAACAAAAAGACGAACTCGACAAGCTGGCAGAAGCGTTTGGCTGCGAAGTGCTTAATGTGGAAGTTGAATACAACGTAACCAAACTTGACGGTTCGGACTTCGAACGTACAGAACGTAACGAAGTTACAAGAGACGAAATCAAAGCATTTTTGAGAAAAATAATTAATTAAATAATTGAAGCGGTGGGAGGGTAGGCATTAAACATGGAACAAGAAACTTACAACGTCGAAAACCGATGGCGGAACAAGTACATGAATCTAGGGCGTGAGCTAGGCGAGATTATCAATAGTCAACAAGACAGAATCTTGTCACTAGCTCAAGAGAACGCCAAACTTAAAAAGGAGCTTTGGTACCTAAAAAAGTCGAAGGGCAAGAAATGGCTCTAAAATCGCTTGTAACCGTCCTAAATAATCTAGTGGCACAATTCCACTAGATAAACGGCAAATAACCCCCAAAATTTGAGAATTAGGGGCATTAAAAAGGATATGACATGGAAGAAATGACATTCACAGAGTTGCAACAACGAATGCAGCTTAAAAAAAAGAAAGAAGGAACTGCCAAGTACGCTTCAAGGCACGCCGAGGATATTTACAACGTTTTTAAAAGTTTGAAATCAAATTGGAGCGTTGTAGTCAACTATGATCTAGTCGAATTTTCTGGCAAGACCTTTATCAAGGCTATTGCAACGGCATCTAACCGAGAGGAAAAAGAGCAAGCAGTAGCGTTCGCAGAACTATCCCCCGTACCGATTTTGAAAACCCGCAACGGTGATTTAAAACAAATGAATGAACCGCAATGGGTAGGAGCAGTACAATCATACGCCGGCAAGTACGCCTTGCAAGCACTATTCGCAATCGGTGAGGAAGATGTGGACCATTTTGAAGTGGCAGAAGAAAGTTTGAAACCAAACCAACCTCACAACCATCAACCACATCAAAATCAGCAATCGCAACAAGCACACTACGAGTCAAGAAGCGATCAACAACCCAACTTCATAAGCAATGAACAACATGACACAATCATGCAGCAAGTCAATGAGCTAGCTTTGCTTACTGGTCAAGCAACCGAAACGGTAGCGAATTACTACTTGAAGAAGTACAAACTTAATGATTTTCGTGAGTTGCTAGTAGCAGGTTTTAACGTGGTATCTAACGACATTCAAACACAAATCGACAACCGAAAGGGGTAGAACATGAAGGACGCAACGAACAACGCAACAAATATTTTCTTGGAAACGATCGAACCGGTCTATACGCCGGGAAAAATTAGCTTTGATTTTGACGCATTCGACAAGGCTATTCAGACAGCAGTTAGTGAGTTGTCTGATGAACAACTTGATAACTTGGAATATGACGATATCAAGAAGGAGTTTACACGCTTCAATGGGCTCTTGACAAAGTTGGACGACAAGCGAAAAGACATCTCGAAAGTGTACAAGAATCCGCTTAATGAGTTTGAAGCTAATTTCAAGACATCTAAAGAGCCGCTCGAAGGACTTATCAATAAGTTACGTGCCAAACGAGACGAAATTGACGAACATCATAGATTGCTCCGAGCTGACCACGTTAGAACGGTATTTGAAGAAAAATGCGAACTGGCAGGGCTAGACAAGGACACGTTTAAGGACAAGTACGGCGGCTATTCTTTGAAAAAGTATTTCAAAGATAAGAAGATGGAACTCAAAAAAGAAACCATCGAAGAAATCGACGCCATTGTTTTGGCTGAGTATGACCGACTTGAGGAATACAAGGCCAACATTGCCATGATTGAAGATCAAGCTCTTGATTATGAGTTGCCAGCAGAGCCATACACTAGAGCGTTAAATAATGACACACCTCTTGTTGAAATCCTCAAGCAAATGAAAAAGGACCGTGATGCAGCCGTTGAGCGTAAGCAACAAGCAGAAGCCAAGGCGAAAGCAGAAGCGGCACGCTTGGCAGAAATTGAAGCTATGGCCCAACAGTCAGCAAACGAGGAAATCAAGGCGGTAAACGCTGAAACGGGCGAGGTTACCGAAGACGCTAAGCCAGTTGAGGAAGCGCCTAGCAAGCCCGTAGGGCCGTACAAGGTCAATCTTGCTCTTACGTTCCATGGCGGTGAACAACAATGGTATCAATTCGCTAAGTTACTTGATGACAACTTTGTAAATTACGAAATCTTAGGAGAAAATCAATGATCAATAATGTCGTGCTGGTTGGAAGAACAACCAAAGACCCAGAGCTACGCTATACGCCTAGCAATGTCGCAGTAGCTACATTTAGCCTAGCCGTTAACCGCAACTTCAAGGACGCTAACGGCGAGCGTGAAACAGACTTTATCAACTGCGTTATCTGGCGCCAGCAAGCTGAGAATTTGGCTAATTGGGCTAAAAAAGGCGCATTGATTGGAATTACTGGACGCATCCAAACCCGTAGCTATGAGAATCAGCAAGGTCAAAGGGTGTATGTGACTGAGGTTGTCGCTGAGAACTTCCAAATGTTGGAAAGCCGTGCGGCGCGTGAAGGCAGCAATGCCACTCAAGGCAATACATCGGGAGCGTTTGGCAATGACAACGGCTATGCAGGGCCTTATGGTCAGCAAGCACCGCAACAGCAAGGGCCAAACTTTGCAAGAGATAACGGTCCGTACGGGAACAGTAGCCCAATGGACACCACTAGTGACGACTTACCCTTCTAATTTGGTGAAAACATGAAAATGATTTTAAACATCGAGCCTAAACCACAAACAAGGCCGCGATTCAGCAAATTCGGGACGTATGAAGACCCGAAAATGAAGGCTTGGAGACGTCAGTGCTCGCAACTTATCGAGCAAGAGTATGACGGGCCATTCTATGACGGACCAATTTCAGTGGATGTCACCTTTTACATGAAAGCACCCTTGAATATATCGAAGAAGCCCACGCCAAAAGCTAGAGCCAAAACGTGGGATGTCTTCAAGCAATTCATAGCGGAAAAACTTTGGCATTTTAAACTCCCTGATATTGATAACTTGGTAAAAGCACTCTTTGATAGCATTTCAAATGCTGGCTATAACAAAGTTGATAAGAAGGGTATCGTCTGGACGGATGACAGTATTGTTTGTGAGTTAAGTGCTCGTAAGAAGTACAGTCCTAATCCACGCATTGAATTTGAAATCAAGGAGCTCGAATGAATAGCAGATATAAGGACAAGTTGGTTGGTGTATATGCACCGGGAAACTATGGACATACCAGCGTATTAGATCAGACACAAGAATTTTCGAGATGGTTTTGGAACAACCGCAAGGATATGAAGCTTATCAGCATCAAGCTAGGTATCGACGTTAAAAAGCTCAATCGCATTCTGACACTAGAACAGTTGCCGGATGAAGATTTGTTAAGGAAGATGGTCGAGTTATGCAATGGCTAAGGCAATTTATAGCAAAGAATCCGGCAAAGGTTTTCAGAGAAGGACTGGAACCGATAACTATGGGAATTAGAAATATGAAACGCAAAGTGAAATTTTTTGACAAACTATATGACACTGACACGCTTGACGAAGAAATTAACGCCTGGATAGAAGGCTACAACAAGGAACTGATAGATGTAAGACTAACCGCAGATTGGGAAGATGGCAACGACTACGTTAAATATACTGCCACAGTAATCTATGGGGACAGAACCGAGGGATGATATGAAATACAAAGTTATCGTATATTACGACAATATGGAAGACAGTGAGCATGTCTTCCAGACGAAGAATGAAGCAATCAATGAAATGCACAGATTGGGATTGAAATATCGCAATGCAAGGAAATATAAGGTAGAAATGGTGGAAGTGAGCAATGGCTAAATTTATTAGAGTCACAAACATATTACAAGGAATTGACGTGGACACGATTTTAAATGTCGATGATATCGGACATATCTCTATTGGACCTAATATCATTTTTTGTAAAACACCATTCGCAGACGGGACGAACCGAATTTATGCAAGAACCGAAGAGATTAAGAAGTTAGAAAAGATTTTGTTAGGAGAGGAAATTGATGATTAGAACGAAGTATTTAGAGGTTGGATATGGATCCCTCGAAATCGATGACTTAATTAATGGATTCCTCAAAGAAAATCCAGATATAGAACTCATTGATATCAAGTATCAATCTAACGTATCAGCCGTAGCTGATAGCGGTGTGAGTGCTGAATATTACCATACATCCGCATTGATTATCTACAAGGAGAGTACGAAATGATGAATAGAAATGAAGCAATACAAACACTATCGAAGGTAGGTAAGATTTCAGTATCTTACGCTGAGGACCTCTATGATTCGTTTGTTCCTAAACCAATAGTGCCACAATTCGTGGCAGATTGGTATGAGGATAATAACGGAGATTTAAACGGTGCGCTTTTTATAATGGTGAGACTGTGGGATGAAAAAAGTAGAAATTCAGATTTTTATCGATGGTTTCGAAAAGATAAGGAAGCTTTCCAAACCCTCGTCAACATGCACCAGTTCGGCTATGAGGTCGAGAAAGAAAAAAGGTATACGGTTCGAGTAAAAGGGGTTGACGGATACGGTAGATACCTCAATCGAGATACAAACACTCAAAGATGGCTTTTTGCATCGAAAACAGAACTTGAAAGATTTCGAGCACACCACACCCGCAAAGAGCTAGAAGCGAACGGTTTCGGGTGGGTTTTCGACTGCGAAGGCGTGGAAGTGAAAGAGGTAACGGATGAATAATCTAATTACTAAAATCAACGAGTGGGCTGACAAACGCGGCCTTAAGCAAGCTGACCCAAAGATTCAGTGGATGCGGGTTACTGAGGAAGTCGGAGAAATTCGAGATGTACTCTTGAAACCGACTAAATTCACGGAACCGATAGTAGCACTCAAGGACGCTATCGGTGACACGCTAGTAACGATTATCGTGCTAGCACATCAATTAGACCTTGATGTCACTGAATGTCTCGGTATTGCGTACGAGGAAATTAAGAATCGGAAAGGAAAGATGGTAAATGGAACATTCGTCAAAGAAGAGGATTTATAATGACCTAGCTATTGCTACCGTGTTACTTATGGTGTCGCTAGCGATTAACGTGACTACTGTTCTACGAGTGGTTAATAGACCTATCGAGACAGTGGTTATCCATAAGGCTGACAATGCAGTGGAACTACACGGCAAGGTAACAGGCAAATCTATGGTTGGTAAGCTCTACACTATTGATTGTGGCGCTTACGGGAAATTCCTTGTCAGCAAGGAGCAGTACGACAGCGTACAGGTTGGGGATGATATCCCTAGCTATTTGAAGGAGAGAGGGAGTTAAGATGACAGAAACCATTAAACTACCAAACTACTGCGAGCCCGATTGGGAGAATGCAAGGTATGGCTCGTTAGAAGAACTTAAAGAGATGTTGCTCCACAAGCGCATCGTGAAATGGGATAAAGACTTTCTGTTGCTTGAAGACAGCACAAGGGTCACTATTGAAATGTCAGAAAGTGATTGTTGCGCCTATGCGGGCGGGGAGTTCAAAGATGCCAAGCTAGACGCTATTATCACCGATATTAAAATTGGAGAACAAGTAAAAGAGGAAAGTGATTGGGGAGAAACTACCAGTACGAACACGGTTACCATTTATCATAACCAGAACCCAATAGCCCTAGCTGAATGTGAAGCTAATGACGGGAATTGTGGCTATTATTATAGCGTGGCCTCTCTCGTTATCGGGGAAATCCACTTCCCAGTAGCAGAGGCTTAGGAATGGAGAGGGCAATGATACCTAGATTTAGAGCGTGGAATAAAGCCACAAAAGAAATGTACGAAGTTGATGATATTATGTCTATCGATTTCGGGAGAAGCGAAATTTCTGTAAAGACACTCTTTTTCGAACATACTAATTGCTACAAATTCGATGATATCGTTTTAATGCAATCCACAGGCCTTAAAGACAAGAATGACAAAGAAATCTTCGAGGGGGACATTATTGACTCGACAGACGGATTCCTCACTGGCGTAATTGAATTTAGAGTAAGTTTAGGGATGTTCGTTAGTGATTTGGTAGAGTATAACAACTTCGAACGTTTATGCAATGTTGCCAGCTCAAGGAAAATTATCGGAAATATATGGGAACACCCAGAATTGGCAGAGGTAAGCTCATGAGCGTGAAATACAAATATTCCGGGCTGACCGAGGAATTATATCAACGGTTAGTTAGTGAGCATGCGGCACTTAGGAAAGCACACAAAAAAGGCTCTTATAAGCAGTTCTTCCAAGAGGTCAAGCAGTGCAGTGAGTTACAAGCTCGCATTATATATCAAGCATTTAACAGCGCAGTCGTTGAACGTGCGAGGATATCGCCAGCGACTGTCGATAGGTTAGAAGGCATTATTTCCGATGAGTTATTCAACGACCTTCAAGATTATCTATCTACCAATTACACAAGAGGCAAAACCACGCGCCCACTGTTGAATAAAACCAACGCAGGGCTGCCAGAAAACTTGTTTAAGCGATTTCAAGAGGAAGTGGAAGCTTTACGCAAGGAACACCCTAACGGCTTAAATAACTATATTAGAGACGTTAAAGACTGCGACCAGAAAAATGCTAACAGAACCCAAAACGCCTTCAATATGTGCTATGCGGAAAGAGCTGCCCTAACTCCGTTGAAGGCGATTCAAATGGAAGGGCTACTTTCAAGAGAGCTTTTCAGCGAAATTATTGATTACGTCTTCAATAACTATGAATGGGCCGAGAGATTAGACAATGAAGTTGATCGCATCATTCTTAAATATAGAACTAAAGGCAAGGTAGGACGTGAGAAGACCACGGTTAGAAAAGCCCTATATAAAGCATATGCGTTAGGCGTGTAGCTAGAACGGTTCAAGAGGGTTCGACTCCCTCGCTAGCTATTAGTCTGTCAAACACTAAAAAATAGAATATAGATTTTAGTGGCTTGAACACTTTTCAACACCGAGCAAGCTGACAGACCTTGCTCAAACAAAACCCCAACAAATTTAAGAAAAAAGGATGTGAAAACCCTCTTTCTTATCGATATCGCATTACTAAAAAAAGCCAAAGATCTCGCTGGTGTCTTGGCTGGAAGGAGGTGATAAAAGGCCCAAGAAACAACCCAAAAACAAATACATTAATCTTTCTTTTATAAAATCTCTTAATGTTTCTTGAGCTATAAATAAAAAAGACCGACACGATGGCCGGCACTCTTTGGAAATCAACACTACTATTATACCAAAGAGGACAGAACAATGCTATTACCGGAAATTGATGAGAAAGCAACTATCAGAGGTTGCAAGCGAAAACTTCGAGAATATCCAAGATGGCGAGAGATAGCACACGACGGAGCTGAACAGAAAATAACACAGGAATTCACCTTTATGCCCCGTGGTGGCAGTGGAGTGAGCAGACCAGTGGAAAATATTGCAGTTAGGCGTGTCGATGCTATGAACGAGCTAGAAGCCATTGAGCAAGCAGTTAGCGGGTTATATCGTCCAGACTATCGCAGAATACTGATAGAGAAATATCTGGCATACCCACCGAAACCAAACTGGCAAATTGCCCAGGGAATTGGCTTTGAAAGAACAGCCTTTCAAGAATTGCTAAATAATGCCATCCTAGCATTCGCAGAATTGTACAGAAATGGTCAATTAGTCGTGGAACGTTGAGATTTCGGTATTTTGACGGATAATTCACGGTGTCTAACAAGTGTTTAAAGTGGTATTATTATATTATCGAAGAAAAACGGAGACAACTCACTTTGTGGGTTGTCTTTTTCAGTATCAGAAAGGAGTTGATGGAAAATGGGATGACCGAGAAACAAATGAAGTTTGCCGATGAGTACATCATCAGCCTAAATGCTTCGCAAGCGTATAAGAAGGCTTATCCTAATATTAAGAACAATGATGTTGCGAAAGCTAATGGAAGTAGACTGCTTGCTAAAGCTAACATCAAGGCTTATATAGACGAGCAACTTGAGAAATTAAAGTCGGAACGTGTTGCGGATCAACAAGAGGTCATGGAATTTCTAACTGCCGTCATGCGTGGAGAAGTTGAAGAACCCTTGCTGGTCCTCGATGGCGAGGGCATGCAACGCATTGCTCAAGCTAAGCCGAACGTCGCTACTCGTCGAGCTGCGGCAGTTGATATCGGTAAGCGTTATAGAATGTGGACAGACAAGGTCGAAGCTGATGTAACGCAAGATATCAATATTAATGTCGGTGAATGGAATGACGATTAATCTTGAAATCAATCCAAGCAAGGTGTTTAATCGGCATATCTATGAGCATTTGTTTGATTACGACACATTCACTGAGGTTCATTACGGCGGGGCATCTAGCGGTAAGAGTCATGGGGTCTTCCAGAAGATAGTCCTCAAGGCTCTTAAAAATTGGGACAAACCCCGCAAGATATTGATATTGCGAAAAGTAGGCTCTACGGTTCGTGATTCGGTGTTTGCGGACGTGCAAGCAGCCTTGTCTTATTTCGGTGTGCTTGCTTTGTGCAAGGTTAACATGAGCGCATTCCGTATTGAGCTACCAAACGGCGCTGAACTGATTTTTAAAGGTATGGATAATCCAGAAAAAATCAAGTCTATCAAAGGTATTTCAGACGTGGTCATGGAAGAAGCGTCTGAGTTTACGCTTGACGATTACACACAGCTAACACTTCGTTTGAGGGATAAAGCTCACAAGCAGAAGCAAATCTATTTGATGTTTAACCCAGTTTCTAAGGCTAACTGGGTATATAATGCGTTCTTTGTGAAGAACCCTAAAAACACAGTGGTTTATCAAACGACGTACAAGGACAATCGCTTTCTGGATGACTTGACCAAGGAGAATATCGAGGAACTAGCAAACAGAAACGAAGCCTACTACAAAATCTATGCTTTGGGTGAGTTTGCAACACTCGACAAACTAGTATTTCCAAAATATGAAAAGAGATTACTCAACAAGGACGAGCTTAAACAGCTACCGTCCTTTTTTGGTCTTGACTTTGGTTTTACTAACGACCCGACGGCGTTTATGCACGTCAAGATAGACCGAGAGAATAAGCGGCTATACATCCTTGAAGAGTATGTCAAGAGGGGTTTGCTTAACAACCAGATTGCAGAAGCTATCACTAGCTTGGGCTATTCAAAAGAAGTGATTATGGCTGATTCAGCAGAGCAGAAATCTATTGCTGAACTGCAAACACTGGGCTTGCGTCGAGCTATTCCAGTAGACAAGGGCAAAGGCTCAGTTCTACAAGGGATTCAATTCTTGCAGCAGTTCGACATCATCGTTGATGAGAGATGCGTCAAGACGATTGAGGAACTTGAGAACTATACATGGCAGAAAGATAAGCATACAAACGAGTACATCAACAAGCCGTGCGATAGTTATAACCACTGTATCGATGCGATTAGGTACGCACTGCAAAACCTTATTTTCGTCAAGGATAGGCAGGACGTAGACGCTAAGATTAGGCGTGTTAACAAACTGATAAGGAGATAGAATGACGAACACAACACATAGTGCTGACGACATCTTGCATGAAGGACAGTACATTCCTAGATCATACCAATTCGAGCGAGACATGGAACCGACTAGCTTGCAGAAACGTGAAGACTTCCTTCGTTTTCCAAAAGAAGCTAATACACACTTCATGGCTCAATCAGCGGACGACCTAGTGGACACGTTCCAAGGGCGTGAGAAGTTAGAAAAAATGGTAGCTCAGTTTCAAGATGGACAGATAAGCCGCTTGAATATCCTAGAGAGCTACTCAAACGGGAATAACTACACGATTCTAAATGGTCGTAAACGACTAGAACCAGAGAAAGCTGACTACCGTATTAGGCACGACCTGGGCGGACAAGCTAGCCGCTTCTTTACTGGTTACACGGTAGGTCAACCTATTTCAATCGGTGCTACTGACACTAACAGTGACTTGACGGCTATTGATGATTTCAACGCTTACAACGACATTGAAGCTCTTAACCGTGAGCTAGTCTATGACGCTTCACGCTTTGGGCGAGCGTTCGAGCTGCATTATTATGACGAGTTTGGCAATCCAGCAGTGGTCTTGATTGACGCAAGGGAGATGTTCACAATCCGTAGCGCAGACGTCCGAAAGGATATTATTGCGGCTGTTCATTGTCCAGTTTACAACGGCGAGATGTTTGTCACGGTCTATACGGACAACAAGATTGTTAGTTATGATCCAAACTGGCAGGAAATCGAACGAAAAGAGAACCCGTTTGGAATGGTGCCCGTGGTCGAGTGGCAGAATAACCGAGAGCGCTCGGGAGACTGGGAGAAAGGTATTCCAATCATTGACGCTTACGACGCAGCAGAGTCGGACACAGCTAACTACATGTCAGACCTTAATGACGCCATGCTTGTTATCAAAGGCGATGTTGAAAGTACAGGTATGAATGCGTCTGACATCATGAAAATGAAACACGCTAACGTGCTTGTGCTTGAGAGCGGTGTCGGACACAACGGACAGCAGACGTCATTAGATGCGGGCTATATCTACAAGCAATATGATGTCAGCGGCGTTGAAGCGTATAAGTCACGTTTGATTAAAGACTTCTTCCGCATTGTCGGACTGCCAAACTTGCAAGACGATTCGACTTTCTCAGCTACGTCTGGGATTGCTATCCGCTACAAGCTAGTTGATTTGCAGCAAGTTACAGCGGTTAAGCGTGGGTTCTTTGTTAAGGCACTCCGAAGACGCTATAAACTGCTTGAGTTGCTATCTAACAACCTCAAGGGTATCGAACCAGTGGACGCTGACATGCTGACATTCACGTTCCATGAGAACCTACCAACGGATGTATGGGCTGAGATTCAATCAGCTATCAATTCGGGCATGGAAATCTCACAAGAAACGCTTATGGAATCAGCTAGCTTTACCGATGCTCGCAAGGAAAAGAGCCGCTTGCTTAAAGAGGGTGGGGCCACTGATTTAGAAGTCAGCCAGATTGTAGGTGTTGAGGATGATGACGAATAATGAACGCTACAATGCTGAACGGAAAGCACAATCAGACCTAATCAAGCGAGATATAGAGCGTGACAAGGTCTTAAAAGAGCTCTATCAAGCGTCATATAACCGCATGCAAAGCCAAATAAACGGGTTTTACATGCGCTATGCTGACAAAGAGGGGCTGAGCCGTGCCGAAGCTATGAAGCGAGCTAGTGAGTTCGATGTCACTGAGTACAGAGACCGAGCTAGGAAGGCAGTAGTCGAGAAAGATTTCTCGCACGGCACTAACCAATGGCTGAGACTGTTTAACCTTAAAATGAAAGTCAGTCGCTTGGAGCTGCTCAAAGCAGAATTAAGGCTTGAAATAGCTAGCCTTATATCAGACGTTAACGAAGTCTTTGACGAGGCGCGTGAGAGCGAATATTTAGCCGAGTTTAGGCGTCAAGCGGGTATCTTGGGCAATTCTGCCGTCAATGCAGTAAGCCGCATGAGAGCGATTTTAGACGCTGATTTCTACGGGCAGAATTTTAGTCGTAGAGTTTGGGGCAGAAACGGACTTCATGCAAACATGCAGAAGGATGTGTTTAGCTCGTTAGCACGTATCTTCACCGACATGGACGGTTTTAAGCAGGAACGGCAGCGATTAGCTAAGAAATATAACACAAGTCAGTCCAATGCCCAACGGCTACTCAAGACCGAAATAGCTCGCATTAATGCTGATACAGAATTGATGATGTTGAAGGAGAATGACTTCACGCATTTAATCTATGTCGCTGAAAGTGGGGCTTGCGATATCTGTAAGCCTTTGGATAGAAAAGCCATACCGATTAACAAGGCAGAGAAAGGGGTTAACATGTACCCAATGCACCCTAACTGTCGTTGTTCAGCGTATGGACATATCAAAATGGAATATAAAGCCGGTGGCAGCACTCTTGATGAAGAAGCTGTTAACGGCGTTTGGGGCGAGTAAGCCTTTGTCCAGACCGTGCTGATGACATTTAAAAGCTGCATGAGTTCGTCGAGGTTGGACGTAAAAGCGTAAAGAAAGGAGCCTATCATGGCAGAAAAAGAACTTGAAACAGTTGAAAATCCTCAAGAGGTTGAAGCTAGCCAACCAGAAAAAGAGGAAAAAATGGTGTCAGTCGCTGAAATGCAGCGCAGACTCAAACAGATGGAAGAAAAACATACTCTTGAAATTGCTGATATGCAAACCGGTATTCAAGCTCAAATTGAGGAAGCCGTTGCTAAAGCTAAAATGAGTGAAGAAGAACTTCAAGAGCTGCAACAGAAACAGCGGGATAAAGAATTCGAAGAAGCCCAGAGCACAATTGCAGCGCTTGAAGCTCAAATTGCTCAACGTCAAATGCAGGATATCGCCATCAAAGAGCTCGAAGCTCAAGGCGTGCCCGTCAACGAGTCAACGCTTGCATTCGTTGTTAAAGGCGATGAAGAAGCTACCAAGCTAGCTGTTTCAAACATGGCTAACATTCTAAACTTGCAGAAGCGTGAAGAAGCAAAAGCTCTACCACCTCGCACAAGCGGCGGAGAGGAAGGGCGTTCACATCGTGGAAAAGACAAGTTTGATAAAGCCAAAATCACTAATTTCTAATTTAAGAAAGGAGAGCGCATGGCTCAACAAAAATTTAATCCAGACACAGTCCTATTGTCTGATTCTCTTGGAAAAGAGGTCACATCAGAACAAATCACTGATCTATTCACTGACGAACTCGTTAAAACTTCAAAAGTTATTCAGCTTGGTCAAAAAGTTGAAATGGACGGCAAAATGGTCCGTAAGGGCGTTGAAGTTGGTCAATTGACAGACGCTTATTTTGTGGGCGAAGGTCAAAAAATCGGCACTGCAAAAGTACAAACTAAATCTTACGTTCTTGAATCTCGTAAATTGGCGGTTATCTTGCCAGTTACAGAAGAAGTCCTCAACTACACTTGGACTGACTTCTTCGAATCAATCAAGGACAAGATTGTTGACTTGTTTAACAAGAAAATCGACGGAGCTGCTTTCCTTGGTTTGTATAACAACCCATTCGGTGCTAACGTTTTGACGTCTGCTAAACGTGCTCAGAACATCGTATCTGGTGACATCAACCTCAATAACATCTACGACGTTGAGGACAAGTCAGAAAAAGAACCTAACGCATTCGTAGGACACCGCACTATCAACCGCACACTCCGTGGAATTGTGGACAACGTGAACGGCGGTCAACACATCTTCACTAAGCCAGCTAACCCTAACGCTATCGGTGAGCTTGATGGTCTTCCATATTCTCAACTTCAATTGCAAGATGGGCAAACTTACCCAGCAGGTACATTGATCACTGGTAACTTCAATGGTTTGGTTTACGGTATTCCAAACGGTACTAACTTGCGTCTTAAAATCGCAGACCAAGCTACTTTGTCTAAAGTTCAAAACAACGGCGACCTTGATTCTGGTGACGTTCATTTGTTCGAACAAGACATGCAAGCACTCCGTGCAATCTTTGAAATTGCCGTAGCGATTCCGAATGATGAAGCATTTGCAGCGATCCAACCAGTAGGAGTCTAGTCAGGAGGTTTAAATGACCTATAAAGCTAAGATTACATTCCGTGACTTGCAAGATAACGAGTATATCTATCAAGTCGGGGAAACTTACCCACGAGAAGGCTATGAGCCTACTAAAGAGCGCGTGGCAGAAGTTCTTGAAAAGGGCGGTATCGAACAAGTCGAGCCGTCAAAAGAGCTTACAGTCAAAGAGCTCAAAGCAAAAATTGATGAAGCTGGTATCGAGTACGATGCCAAGGCGAAAAAAGCAGATTTAGAAGAACTTCTAAAGGCTGCGGAGGGGGTCTAAAATGAACGATATCCAACTTGAGAAGATTAAGCGTCGGTTGGGTATCGACGTTGAAGACGATCTTGAGGATGAATTGATTGAAGACTTAGTCAACGACGCTGAGAGTTATTTCAAAGCATTAGTCGGAACAACCGAGATTGACAAGAAGTATCATTTCATCATCGAAAATGTTGTTTACAAGCTCTATGGTCGTAAGGGGTCAGAGGGTGTCAAAACCGAAAACGTAGACGGCTATTCGGTCACTTACGAGGATTGGGACGACATGTTCAAACCTTACAGAAAGATTCTGGATAAAGATTTCGGTCTGGACGGCTCGTTAGCTCGGAAAGGTAAGGTGAAGTTTCTATGAAAACACCGCACCGCATTAAGCTAGTGAAGCAGGGTGCTTCGACTTACAACCCGATTACTGATAAGCACGAAGAAAAGGCACAGTCTAGTAAGATTGTGCCTTGTTTGGTTAACTTCATTGACCAACAGCGTGCATTTGAAGCCTATGGGAGTAGGTCCGACGTGGTCATGATATGCCGATTCAGTCAAGAGCAGAAGCCGTTTGACTACGCTCTATACGAGGGCAAGAAGTATTACCCTATCGAACAGATTGACGCACCGATTAAGGGCGCAATTCGACTGAAAAGAGGTGAGCTGAATGGCTAATTTCACAATCGAGTGGAGAGGGGACACGGTCCTCGCTGCTGCTTTGAATAAGGCAAGTCAAGGGGTTAGGACACAAGCCCAAACAGCTCTTAAAAACTCAGCTGAGAAAGGCAAGAGCATTTCAAAAGGGCTTGCGCCAGTCGATACTGGTTTCTTGAGAGCCAATATCACCACTAGGCACATGGGCGAAGAATCACACATCCATTCAGCCGCCTCTTATAGCGGATTTCAAGAGTTTGGAACACGCTATCAGCCTGGTAAGCCGTTTATGCGTCCCATGATGCACCAAATCGAGCCTTACTTCACAGAGCAAATCAGAAAAGTTATGGAAGGAGCCTTTAAATGACACCTAGCCACGACTTATTCAGAAATCTATTCGCTATTGCTAGTGAGAAACTGGCAACTTACGACTACTTACCCGATTCATCCGCAAGCTATCCTTTCGCTTTCATTGGTGAGAATAGCTCAGCACCTACACTCAATAACGACAATTTTGGAACGATAAGACAAACCGTCCATATCTACGGGACTAGAGTGCAGCGTGCAGAGTTAGACACCTACTGCCAAGCGTTAGAACAGGCTAGCGAACGAATTAAAGGGTTTGAATACAACTTATTGAAAACTGGTACAGACAAGCAAGTTTTACCAGATAATACAGACGTCCAGCCATTGATTCACATTGTGCTGGATTTTTCATTTTCATATACCAAAAAGGAGGAATAAATGGCAGAACTTATTTTGGGTAAAGACCTAATGGTCTTTTTCCGTCGTGTTAAAGACCAAAAGACGCAAGACGCTGCTAAAGTACGTTTCCAAACAGAACACACTATCAATGCTGAGAAAGAGGTTGAAACAACCAAAACCAAAGACGGTGTAGTTAACTCTATTTCAGACGGTGAAGTGTCTGGGGAATTCGTATCACTTGCTTATCGTGAGGATGGCACTACTACTGAGATGTGGCGTGAAATGCGTAAATGGTTTATCGCAGGCGAAAAAGTAGAGTGCTGGCAAGTTGACCTTGCTTCTAAACGCACTTCTGGTGGCAAGGATGTCTATGATGTTGAATATTACCAAGGCTATCTTAAAAACTTTGAAATTTCAGCACCCGCTGACGACAAAGTGGAGCTTTCTTACGAAATGGCTATCGACGGCAACGGTATTATTTCAACTGACAGCTTGACAGAAGCTCAGAAGAAAGAAGTCGCAAGCGCTCAATACGACTATCACACTCTTGCTAAAGAAGACAGCCTAGTTTCATCTATCTAGTCTAACTGCAGGGGCTTTGTGCCCTTGCTTTTTTTGTATAAAGGAGAAATAAAACATGATTCTATCTATCAACGGACGAGACTTTAATTTGATTTTCGGACTTGCGTTCTTGCGTGAGATCAACAAATTGCACTCGGCAGAACTTGAAGGCATGAAGACCGGCTACGGTGCTATGACATTGATTTCAGCCGGTGTAGCTATCAACGACCCTCTTGCGTTTGTGGATATCATCAAAGCTGGTACGATTACAGCACCGCAAAAGCCAAGCGATGCGGACATTGAAGCCTATCTTGCTGATTTGATTGACAAAGGTAAATACAAGGAGACAATCGACTCTATTATTGACGAGTTAAAAGCGTCATCCCTACTCAAACTCGCAATGAACGTTCAAGAGTAGGGCAAAGTCAACCAGATTATGATTTCAGCTATGACGACGCAATGGCCCTCTTGATTGCAAGGCACGGCATGAGCTACGTCGAAGCTGCCAGGACAACGCTTGTTGAGTTCGAGGTGTATAACACCGCCTACGCAATTAAACAAGAGGACATCCGCTTTAACGCAGCAATTCAAGCATGGTATAACCAGACCGTGCAAGCTACCAAAGGCAAGGGCAAGAGTGTTCGCTCAGCTTACAGAACCTTTAATGAGTTTTATGACCATGAAAAAGAGTTCAGTAAAATATTTAAACCAGAGGACACTGCGCCTAGAAGTCGAGCGCTCTCGTTAGCTGATAAGAATAGGATCATCAATCAAACAAAGAAAGGGGGTAGTTAATGGGAGCATCTTTTGACGTTACGGCCATATTACGTGCCAACTCAAGCGACTTCACCAATGGTGTCAATGCTGCCAAGTCTGCCCTTGCTGATTTGAGAAATCAGTCTGGGGGCATGCTTGCTCAAGTTGGTAGCAGTTTGAAGTCAGTCGGTAGTGCCATGCAGTCAGTCGGAGCTGGAATGACTACAGCTTTTACACTACCAATGGTTGGAGGGTTAACTGCCGTTATCAAAGGTTATGCAGACCTTGAACAATCGTTAGGCGGTGTTTCTACACTGTTCAAACAGAACGGTTCAAGCGTCAATACACTTGCCAGAGATTACGGCATGACCCGACAGCAAGCCCAAGCGCTCTATAACACTATGGACCGTGAGGGAACCAACGTCATCGAGAATGCCAATCGAGCCTATAGGACGGCTGGTGTGTCTGCTAACCGCTATATGGAGCAGGTCACATCGTTCTCAGCTACTTTGCTACAAGGTCTAGGCGGAGATACTGCCAAGGCTGCGAAATACGGGGATAAAGCCCTTGTCCAAATGTCAGATAATGCGAACAAGTTCGGTACTAACATGACGGACATTCAAAACGCTTATCAAGGTTTTGCCAAGGATAACTATTCAATGCTGGATAACTTGAAACTTGGTTACGGCGGGACCATGTCCGAAATGGCTCGTTTGGTCAATGAGTCTGGTGTCTTAAACGGTGAATTTGAAGCCACAGCTGATAATATCCGTGACATTCCATTCCATACCTTGATTGATGCCATCGGTATTACTCAAGATAGGCTCGGTGTTACTGGAACGACTGCAAAAGAAGCGAGTACAACCGTGTCCGGTTCGTTCAATTCCATGAAGGCTGCCGCTGAGAACTTAGTGGCCGGTCTTGGTAATAACGAAGCTAATATCAAGCAACTCATGGAAAACATGAAACAGACTATCATCACATTTAAAGACAATGTGGTGCGTGTTCTAGGGACTATCTGGGACAATCTGCCAGTGGATGGCTGGGTTAAATGGACAGCCTTAATCATCGGCACTGTAGGGCCGGTAATATTTGCCCTTGGTACACTGATAACGTGGGTCGGTAACGTCGTTTCTGCACTAAGTACAATCGGTGGTGCTATTAGTTCGGTAGTAGGATTCTTTTCAAGCGGTTCTACCGCAGCGAGTGGACTAGGTGCTGCTTTCAGTGGGTTATCAGTCGGGGCTCTTGCTGCATTTGCTGGGATTGCGTTAGCGGTTGGGATGGTAGTAGCTGCGCTTGTTGATTTGTGGAACCATAACGAGAATTTCCGTTCACAAGTCATTGCTATTTGGGAAACCATCAAGAGTGCAATCACTAGCGCTGTTCAAGCCATTGTGTCGTTTGTTATGTCAATTTGGGGGCAGTTGACTTCCTTCTGGAACGAAAACCACGCCTTGATTATGCAGACAGCGACAACTTACTGGAACATGTTCAAAGGCATGATTGAAAATGTGATGAATGCAATCTTACCAGTGATTCAAACTGGATTGAATTTGCTAATTACATTATTTTCTACATCTTGGCAATTAATTACCACTGTTATTTCAACAGCGCTTGACATTGTGTTGAACATTATCAAAATGGCTATGCAGATTTTGCAAGGCGATTGGTCTGGTGCATGGGAAACATTCAAAACCATCTTGTCTACTGCATGGGAAGGTATTAAGTCGCTTATTTCAATCGGTATCAATGCCATCGGCCCTATCATTCAAGCCGGGATGGACTTCATCGTTGCACTTTGGAATGCGGCGTGGGGCTTGCTTGCTGTTCCATTCCAAACACTTTGGGCATTGCTTCAACAAATCGCTGGCGGAGCTATGACTGCCATTAGCGGTGTGATTAGCGCCGGTATTGCCGTGATTCAATCCATTTGGTCAGCAGCATGGACAGTTATCCAGACAGTGTTCTCAACCGTTTGGAACACAATCATGTCTATTCTGTCACCTATCATGGCCGGTATTTCAAGCATCATTTCAAGTACCTTGTCAGCTATTCAAGCGATTTGGAACGCTATCTGGACTGGAATTCAAGCTGTTTTAGCTGGTGTATTGGCTGCTATTGTTGGTTTGGTGACTGGGAACTTCTCGCAAGTTCAATCGGCTATCACATCAATCATGTCAGCTATCCAAGCCACTATCAGTGCTATTTGGAACGCTATCTTGTCGCTTATCAGCAGCGTATTGAGTGCGATTGCTAGCACTGTATCAAGTACATGGTCAGCTATTCAGTCAATCGTTTCAAGCGCTATGAGTTCCGTTCAGAGCATTATCAGCTCTGCTTGGAGTGCTGTTAGATCAGCAGTAACAAGCGCCATGAGCTCAATTCAATCAGCTATCACTAGCGGATTTAGTGCCGTGGTATCAGCGGTAACAAGTGCTGGTCAGCGTATCATTTCAGCGGTTCGTTCAGCGTTCAGCGGTGCACTAAGTGCAGCCCGTGGGTTTGTTGGACAAGCTGCAAGCGTCGGTTCTCAATTGATTAGCGGTTTCGTTAGCGGGGTAACATCAGCAGCCGGGAAACTGATTTCAGCGGTTAAAGGTGCTGTAAGCAATGCCATTAACGGAGCTAAAGCCTTGCTTGGTATCAAATCACCATCTCGTGTGTTCCGTCAATTCGGTATCTACACAGATAAAGGTTTCATCATTGGTATTGATAGCAAAGCGGATCAAGTAGCTCGTTCAATGCGCTATATGGCTCAAGGTGCTATCGACGCGTTCACCGGTCAAGATATCAACGGAGCCATCACTGATGAACTTGGTAGCATGGATGGTCAGTTAGGTCGTTTGGCAGGGTATGATCCATCTGTTTCGTTCAACGGCGGTAAGATGTCGGTTACTCAACAGGCAGCGGATATCGTGCTTAAAATGGGCGATACAACTTACAGAGCATTTACTGAGGACATCACTAACGCTCAATCAATGGAATTAATGCTTGATAACTACTAAAAGAAAAGAGGTTTTAGCTAATGTATGATTATGCTTCATTGAAGCGCACGGAATCAACGGTGCTGCAAAGAGCGCCGGTTGATAACATGCGTATCAACGGGACGCCTATAGAAGATATCATCCAAGGGTATCGACAGCTCACAGTTAAGGGACGTTCATTGCTCAATCGTGAAATTTCAACTACTCGTGTTCCTGGGCGACGTGGTGTCTGGGTGGACAGTGTTAATGACTCAGAGCGTGAGATTGAAGTTAAGTATCAGTTAACTACGGTTACTAGCCAAGTCATGAGGACCTCTTTCCGAGAGCTTAACCGCATTTTGAGAGAGGTAGGGCCTAGCGGCTATCTTGAAGTCACATTTGACGATGAGCCGGATTTCACTTACTACGCAATATTCAAGGAAGCGGACGAAGTCGAGGAAGATAGGCTTTCAGTCATTAGCAGCTTTGTCCTGCTAGTGCCAGACGGCTATAAAAAACGAGTTCCAGAGCGTTCTAATGGCGTTGTCTATCTAACATACGCTAAGCAGGTAATCCCTGAGAAGATTGTAGCCGTGACATCGACGGCGGCAATGGAATTTGAAATCATCAACGGTCAAACTAAGCTATCGTTTAAGGGTAGCTATGCAGCCAACAAGGAAATTGTCATTAAATTTGGCGACGAAGAAGTGACTGCTACTTATGATGGTCGTAATATCCTAAGTGAATTACAACGTTTTAGCCCACTGGAGCAGTTCTATGTTAAGGACGGCGACAGATTGAGCGGCAAGAATGTAACTATCCGTGAGGTACAGTGGAGGGATGAGAGTCTATGATCTATTTATTCGATAAGGACGAAAAACTTATCAAGATTGTTCGCAAGCCTGCAATTAAGAAGGCTTTGCAAAAATTCAGTCTTACCACTGAAAATTACGTTTCAGACCGCTTGACCGTTGAAATGAAAGCTTTGAAGGATGACGAGCTGGAAAAACTGGAATACATGGCTATTCAGTCAATCGACGACACGCATAAATTCCATTATTTCTACATCGCCCAAGGCAATACCAAAGGGGATATCACAACGCTTATTGGTGTTCAGTCTGGCATTGAGGAATTACGCAAGACAGTTGTTTATGACAAGCGACCAAAGGACCAACGTGCTAGACCAGTCATTGAATGGCTCTTAACTGGCACAAACTGGACCCCTCGCTTTATTGCTGAGACAAATCCAAAGAGCACTAATTTCTATTACATTTCCACATTCGATGCACTAAAAAAGGTGTGTAAGGTGTGGGGCTTAGAAATGCAGTTCTTCGTTGAAATGAATGGCGCTCAGATTGGCGCTAGATACATTGATTTCAAGCGTAAAATTGGCGAAGCCGTTGGAAAGCGTGTGGTTTACGGTCATAACGCCCTTGAAATTCTGCAAGAGGTCGAAAAGACAAACCTATACACCGCCTTAGTTGGGCGAGGTAAAGGGGAGCAAGTCAGCTCAGCAGAAGACACCGGAAAAGATGCCGACGGGTACGGGCGCAAAATCAACTTCGAGGAAATTGTCTGGTCGAAAGCTAAAGGGGACCCACTAGACAAGCCCCTCGGTCAGAAGTACCTTGAAATTCCAGAAATGACCGCTAAATACGGGATTAAACAACCAGACGGCAAGATGCGTCCAAAGATTGGCTTTGTCGAATTCAGCGAGGAAGAAGACAAGAACGAGCTTATTAAACAGACTTACGAGGCTTTGATTGAGGCTTCAAGACCTAAACTGACACTTAAAACAACAACGGTCTATCTGAAAGGCGCTCGGATTGGCGACACTATCCGAGTGGTTCGACACGATAGGCACCTTGATTATGATACACGTATCTTTGAGATTACATTCAACCGCTTAAACGATGAATCTAGTGACGTCAAACTAGGGGACCGAGTTGGCGAAAGCAATGACGCAAAGGTACAAAGTACCGTCAACAAGGCTCTTGACGAGTTTAAAGCCGGTGAGTTCACCGAGTTTGTCAAGAAGTTGCCAGAGTTTATCCCGTCAGCTAATGGTTTTAACCATAACTGGTACACAAGCACTGATCCAACGGAATCTCACCCCGGACAAGTCCTAATCAATGACTCTTGGTACAAGCCAGACCCAGAACATGAGGGACACACTATCATGTATCGCTGGACTGGTGAAATGTGGCAAGAGGTATTGAGGACATGGGACGGCACAGGGCTGCAAGACAAAATCAAGAAAGAGTTTGAGAAAGTCGCAGCTAACATGGCTAAACAGCAATCAGAACACGACAGAGTGGTTGCTGAAATTACAGCCAAAGCTACTAATGCGGAAACATTAGCTAGTTCAGCTAAATCAACCGCAGAGGACGCTTTTAACCGTCTAAACGACGTCAAGAGTGAAGCCATCGCAGAAGCTCGTTACTTGGACACCGTCGAGCGTGCAGAGACAGAGAAGAAGATTGCTGCATCTAAAAAAGACGCACTATCAGAAGCTGTCAAACTGGTTGATAATGCTAAAAGTACGCTAAACACGGACTTATCAGAGACTGAAAAGAGAGTTGAAGCTCTAAAAGGTTCTATTGGTACATTGTCAAATGACACGTCAGTACAGTTTGCCAAAATCAATAATGCCCTCATTTCAGTAGCTAGCAAGCAAGATGTTGACAAGGTCAGTCAGCGCGTGTCTAATGCTGAGACGGTTTTAACACAGCAAGCAGGGCAGATTTCAGCCAAGGCTAGCAAAGAGGATGTCAACGCTGTTTCTGGGCGTTTAAACAAAGCTGAGAGCTCTTTGACGGTGCAGGCTGGGCAAATCAGCCAGAAAGCCAACAAGCAGGACGTAGACACGCTGACAGGGCGTGTGAACCGTGCCGAAACATCAATCACTCAGCAAGCGGACATGATTGCGTCCAAAGCTAACAAACAAGAGCTTGATAACGTCAATAATCGAGTCATAAACGCTGAAAGCCGTATCACTCAACAAGCTAACGAGATTAGCCAACGAGTGAAAACAAGCGATTTTAACAATGCTACTCAGAGACTTGCGACGGCTGAGAGTTCAATTACTCAGTTAGGAAATAAAATCACTACTGAGATTAGCAGAGTGGATAGTAAAATCCCGACAGATTTTGGCAGTCGTAACTTGATTTTGAAATCAGCAGACTTCAGTAATGTACATTCGTACACCGGACGTGGCAACAATATCGCCATTTCAACGGACAACGCATCATATATTATCAACTCAAACGGCAACAGCTCTAATTTCTGGGGCGGTGTCTCATGGAATATGGCTGTTTCTGAGATAAGAGCTGGTGAAACGTTCTCATTGTTGGTTCCGTGCTACATCGATAGCAGAACAGAAATTGGGAACGGGGCAATTGTTGCAATAAAAAACAATAAAACAAACGCTATCGCTTTCGAATACCAAATTCCGACGGCCGTTAAAGATAAATGGTTCGATGTCACATTGAATTTCACTGCTACCAAAGACACCAATTTATCAGACTTTCCGTTTGGGATATATGTAGTTAGAAACGGCTATTTGAAAATCAAGCCACCTATGTTGGTCAGAGGGGCACTTATCCCTTTGCAGCACACAGTAGCACCAGAGGACACCGAAGCTGAAATCAGCACGGTTAAAACGACGATTACACAAACCGAGCAGGGTGTCAGTCAGTTATCTCAGAAACAATCTGAAACAGATAGCCGTATCACTAACGCTGAAACTACGGTCAATCAATTGGTCGATGAAGTATCATCAAAAGTGTCTAAGACTGATTTTGACAAACTCTCTAAGAGTGTAGCAGCTAATAGCACCTCAATCACTCAGACTGATAACAAAATTAGTTTGAAAGCAGACCGGACAGAAGTCCAAACTGCTAAAGCTACGGCTGATAGTGCCGTGTCTAAAGGTCAAGAGTTAGAGCGTAAAATCAACCAGACTAACGCAGAGTTACGTGTTACAGCGGATTCTATCGCTCAAAAGGTTTCAAGAGTTGATTTTGACAATCTTGGGAATAAAGTCACTAACGCTGAAACGCAAATCAGCACGTTAGCCGGCAAGATTGAAACTAAACTCTCTAGGGTTGACCTAGACAGCGCTATTGATAGCAAAGGCTTTTTGAAAGAGTCTGATGTCAATAGATTGGTCGATAACAAAGGTTTTGCGACGGCTACGGCTGTAACGAACCTTATCCAACAATCTGAGCGAGGAACGACTCAACTTATTAGCGAGGTCAAGAAACAGATTCCGTCAGTTGATACACTTTCAGCCGGTGGTGAGAATCTTATCCGAAACTCAGCATTTCCAGAGAATCTTGACAATTGGGGTTTTTGGCAAACTCCACAACAGAACCCTAATCTGTCCGTTTCACAGCATCCGTATTACTACAATAGCGCTAAACCGCTATTCTTGCTTAAAACATCATCATCAGTACCAGCGTCTACGCCACGTTTTTCAGTTAAGCGCAACACTGATTATTCTTTCAATTTTCAATTGTTTGCTACGGGGAATATCAAGGGGGTAGACATCTATTTTCTTGGTCGGAAGTCGAACGAAACGAGCAAGAATTACACAAAACCAGTGCGTTTTAAAGCACACACTGGTTCACCGTCAGTCGCCGGAATCGTTAAATGGCACTTAACATTTAATTCTGGTGAATGTGACGAAGGCTATATCCGTATTGATAACACTGGTACTACCAACGGTAGTGAGGCGTCGCTATTCTTCACCGAACTAGACTGCTACGAGGGGACTATGGACCGTTCTTGGCAACCGTCGCCAAAAGACGCAAGTCAAGAAGTAACAGTTAAATTCAATGAAATCAAATCTACTGTAGACAGCTTCAGTCGAACCATCGGCGAACAAGGGCAGTCGCTTTCTCAGGTTGTTCAAACGGCTAACGGGTTAGTTACGACTGTTAAAGGACTACAAGGGTTGGCTAACTTTAATAACGATAATATTAGTGGACTAGCTAGCAGATTTAATGCTGAGACAAACGCCATTAAAACTGAAATGTCACAAATAGCCGGCTCATGGGCGGTTAAGAATCTGACTAATACTGGCGATGTGCTTAATCAAATTAATCTTAATAAAGATGGTTCGGTTAAAATCGACGGTAAACTGGTTCAAATCACCGGCTCTACTTACATCGAAGACGGTGTCATTAGCTCAGCTAAAATTGGAGAACTGTCTGCAAGTAAAATCACTAGCGGGCGCTTAAACGCTTCTCTGGTTGACGTTGTCAATCTGAATGCCTCAAGCGTTACTAGTGGTACTTTTACCGGCTTGAACTATCGAGGAGGTAGAATGGACGGGCTTAACGGATCAATGAGAGTTGACTTAAACAAATCTGAGATTCATTTCTTCGACAATGCAACGATCGAATTTCACAACAAAGACAATGCGATCGTTCGACGCAAAGGGACGCACACGGCGTTTGTGCATTTCAACGACACTCCACCAGATGAAGATGAAGGTGTCGGCTCGTTGTTTGCTGCGATAGGCGTCACTTCGTCTGGCGATGGAATTAATTCAGCATCATCCGGCCGTTTCTCTGGGCTTCGAGTGTACCGCGCTGCAAGAGGGTTGGAGCATAATGCAGTTTTCGACCAGGCGGAACTCTATGGCGACAGAATCTTGCTAAAAGACGACTTTTATTTTGACCGTGGGTACTCTTTCCACCCGGCTTCGCTTCCAAAGGGCCGCTGGATAAATGTCACCAATCTAGGATTTGCTGCCGCAGCTCTCGCAAGGGTTTGGCAGCATTTTCTAAATGTAGGCGGAAACGGGAGAGACCCAGCATTTATTAACGCTTTAAAAAACGAGCAAGCCACTTTCGGCAAAATTGCCCACTGGTAAAAGGAGAATTTATGAACGAACAAATTTACACTTCAATGATTCAAGACATCGCAAGTCAGAACGCTAATTTGACGATTGAAAAAGCTGAGTTTAAGGCTCGCTTGCAGGCAACTGTTAGCGAACTTGAGCAAGTCAAATCACAACTAGAGCATTATCAAAATGTACTAGCGTCTGATTCAGACCTTAACGACCTCTTTAACGAGGCAGCGCAGAAAGGAGTGACGGATGAACAAATCTAATTTCAGTGTCACATCAAGCTATCTGACCAACCCGGCAACAACAAGGATTGCTATCCAGTCCAAAGATGGCTCGACGTGGTTGACCCGTGATGTGCCGGGCGACCACACCAACAAGACGGATGAAGCTAAAATCCAGCTTATCTTGGATATCTTAGCGACTGAGTTGGACCCTGCTGGAGCATTGGCACGCTACCAAGCCAAGTCAGAGGAATCTATTAAAGACCTTGACAGCCGCTTGAATTTAGCTGAGAAAGTCGCTGAACAAGGCGAACTTACTCGTAAAATCGCTAACGTGTCCATTCTCAATGCGGTAATGAGCCAGAATATCCAGTATGGCACAATCTACAAGCAATACTTGGAATTGTTGCCAGTCGCTAAAAAAGGCGGTGTGTTCAACGCCGGGGATATCTTCGCTATCGAAGCCCCGGACCACGAAGAAGTGGACGGAGAAGGCAAACTGGTGCTTATCCAAGTTAACGGCTCTTTCACTTACGATAATCAACCGTTCGCTGATTTTGCAAAAGGGGGCAAACTAGAAAATAACGGGGTTGCTACAGCATGGCTATTCAAACCGAAGGGGGCGTAATGGTACAAAAACCAGACGGCATTTTTGGGGTTTTCGACGTGGTCAGAGACTTCTACGCACACGGTATTGATGAGCATTTATGGGTGTTCCTGCTGATGATTATTATTTTCAGCGATATCGTTATCGGAGTGTCTAGGGCTTGGGCTGCTCATGAGTTTTCAAGCTCAAAATTTCGTAAAGGGCTAGTCAGTCATACTGCCATGATTACGTTTGTAGCCATCTTCTATCCGTTCGCAGTATTCATGAATCTGGGCGGTGTACTAGATACATTTATCTTTGCTATGATTGCCGCTTACGGCTCTAGTATTTTGGCTAGTCTATCAGCTTTAGGGGTTGAAATCCCTTATATCGACAAATATGTTAAGAGAAACATCGACAAAGAGAAGTTTTTTCTTAACTCGGAAGAAACAAAGGAGAATAATGACAATGATTAATTTCAAACTTCGCTTACAAAACAAAGCTACTTTGGTAGCTCTTATCTCAGCAGTTTTCTTGATGTTGCAACAGTTCGGGCTTGAAATCCCGCACAATATCCAAGAGGGTGTTAATACATTCGTTGTGATTTTGGTAATCTTGGGTATCGTAACTGACCCAACAACTAAGGGTGTGGCAGACAGTGAACGTGCATTAAACTATAACCAACCTCGTGAGGACTAGCTTATGGCTAAACTCATGACCTCTATCAACCAGATTGAAGGGGGTGACATTCTCAAGAGTGGGGATGTTACTTCCTTGTTTGGTTTTGAAATCTTAGGGGCTGATGGCAAGCGTATGGAGCTATCCGGCACGGGTAAGCTCACACTGTCTAATGATGAAACCGTGGCACTCTACCAAGATGTAACCGTTGAGAACGGACATTTTACATTCGTCATGGGGGATGTCGTAGAGCCCGGAACATACTACCTCGAAATTAAACTGAACGGACATATTTTCCCGTCTAATAATTTCAAGGTCAAAGTGAAGAACTCACTGAATGCAGATAGCGTCGTGCCATCGGACAAGAGCCCTAAATTAAAGTTACTAGCGGATGAATTGCGAGATTCTGGGTTAATCACTGGTGGCAGTGAACCCACGGAAGACCTCGTAAACATCTATAATCTAGCTAAAATTTGAAAGGAATAACTAAATGAGTAAACTACACGATTTTGCCCAAGCGGTGGGTGCCGATATCAAAGAAATTAAGGCATCTATTGCCAATAAGACCGTTGGTGTCAGTGAAGAACGTTTGACGCAAGCTATCACACAAGTTAAGGCCGACATTATTGGTGGAGCCCCCGAAAACCTTAACACACTCAAGGAAATTGCTGATAACATCGAATCAGCTGGCGGGGATACCAACAGCGGTATCATCTCGAAAATGACCGAGCTTGGCACTCGTATTGATACCATCGAGCAAGAAGACCTTGTGAACGTATATAACACAGCTAAAAACGCCCTCTAAGGAGGTTGATTTATGAGCAATTTAAGCAAGGCCATTGAAGCTATTGGTCGTGATATTGGTGAAATTAAAGGTAAACAATCTTCATCGTTGACTATCAATCAAGCGTATGGGTTATTTCCAACTTATAATAACTTTTTTCAACAGGTTATAGAGCAAAATAGATTTGCGGAAGACCCACTTGTAACAAAATCTCAACTACCAACAAGCGAAATTGAAGAGTTAAAGAGAAAAAATGCAGAGTTGGAGAAACATATCTTAGAAATTAAACAAGCTATTCAAAAATAAATCTAAGGAGGCACTTAAATGAGTGTACAACAATCACTAATTAACTGGTTTGTTAACCATCGAGGGCTATTGACTTATTCAATGCTCGGTAGCCGCAACGGTACAGACGGGACGGCTGACTGTTCTGGTTCGGTATCTCAAGCCTTGAAAGAAGCCGGCATCGGCATCCAAGGACTGCCATCAACAGTAACTCTTGGGCAACAACTTTCAAACAATGGTTTCTATCGTGTTTGCCGTAATGAATCATGGGACGCATTGCCGGGCGACATTGTTTTGATGTCCTGGGGTGCTGACATGGCTAGTTCCGGTGGAGCTGGTGGACACGTCGGTGTCATGATTGATGATACATATTTCATCAGTTGCGACTTCTCAACTCAAGGAGCAGCAGGCCAAGCTATCAATACTTATCCTTGGAATGATTACTACGGATGGAATCAGCCAGCTTACATCGAAGTTTGGCGCTATGCTGACACTGCACCTCAAACCAACAACCAAGCTAATACGACAGTAGTGCCACAATCCAAGGCTTACTATGAAGCTAATGAAGTCAAATACGTTAACGGCATTTGGCAAATCAAATGTGACTATTTGGCACCCGTTGGATTCGACTGGACAGAGAATGGTATTCCTGTTTCAATGGTTAATTGGGTAGATGCTGACGGCAACGACTTGCCAGACGGTGCAGACCAAGGCTTCAAAGCTGGAATGTTCTTCTCTTTTGCTGGTGATGAAACTAACATCACTGACATGGCTGACGGTGGCTATTATGGCGGCTATTATTACCGACATTTCGAGTTTGGCCAATTTGGTACGGTTTGGCTCTCATGTTGGGATAAAGATGATCTCGTTAACTACTACGAATAATTAAACCAGACCACGAAAATTATAAAACGAAAAGGAGTATATCACCTCCCGACAGACCACAGTTCGGACATCATGGTGGTAGTGGTCGAAGCCCTGGCATTTGCTGGGGCTTTTTTTTGTGTTATAATATACCTACAGCAAGTAAACCTTGACTGTTCCAAAGACTGATTGAGTTCAGCGCCATGTAAGCTATGTGCACGTAGCCCGATGGAGTTTCTGGAACGGGTGCCGTAGCGCCCACCGAAAAGGGTTGTTTCGACAGTCCTTTTTGTGTTATAATATAAGTCCATCATAGGCAAGAGCTACGAGGTTATCTCATAGCTCTTTTTTATATTTGTGATTTTCCTAGATAAGTGATACTATAGTCAGTGGAATACTTGGCGTCTTTCGATAAAAATTCTCGAACTGCCCCGGCTTTATGTCGGGCTTTTTTGTGTCTTCTTTGTATCACATTAGACATTTAATCTAAATAGAGGTACACTATAGATGTACTTTTGGACTTCAACGTTCAATGTTTTTGTTTTTTTTTCATGCCGCTTGGTAGCTCATGCTGCCAAGTCTTTTTTTATGCCCAAACAAAAAAAGCTAGAGTAACAACTCCAGCTTCTATTCTTCCGTGTATTCATATTTCCTTGTAGCATAAACAATTTCTTTCCCGCAAAACATGCAATATTTCAGAGTCGGACCCATCCAAGAGTAATGCTCACCGCAATTTGTTTCTATTTGATTCACTTTGGCAAAAAGCAATGTTTCTATATCTTTGGTTTTGTCATCATAAATTTCTATTGTGTGTTTACAAACATCCATCTCGATTTCTCCTTTTTGTTTTATTATACCATTTCAAAAAAGGCTAAGCATTAATGAGTCTTTTTCTATGCTCGAATCAAGAATTTTAGTATCCTTGATTGAAATGCTGGTCGTGCTTCTCATTATCAGTATTCTCCTTTTGCTCTTTGTACCTAACTTGAGCAAGCAGAAGGATTCTGTTAAAGAGACTGGAAATGCGGCTGTGGTCAAGGTCGTGGATTCTCAAGCAGAACTTTATGAAATGAAGAATAACAAGACAGCTAGCTTAGCCGCTCTTGTTTCAGAAGGTCAAATCACGCAAAAACAGGCAGATTCATACAATGATT
>ERZ857972.487-NODE-487-length-37253-cov-8.804317_pt1 | contig 37253 bp, 22 predicted proteins | sample MGYA00519757_ERZ857972 | MGnify/ENA primary metagenome ERZ857972 (study PRJEB31778, sample SAMEA3449383) | human gut metagenome | biome: human gut; feature: human-associated habitat; material: faeces | place: United Kingdom | collected 2010/2012 ...
TGCTTCTGCTCCTTCATAAACATATCCACATACAGTACAAACAAATTTCTTCATAGTGTCAGTCTCCTTTTCTTTTTTGTAGTTTATCTTGAAAACGAATATTCTATGCAATTCGTCTTCTTGAGCTTAAATTGATAATAGTAATTGTTACTGATATTAGATTAACATATTGCTTCCTGATTGTCAAGATGATTTTAAAAATCTTTTGATTTTCGATCTTGTTTCTGACAACGCAGGAAGCGTTTACATCGTATCTTTTTTCAGACAGTCGGGGCAGATACCATAGAAGTTTGTGACATGTCCCAGAATCTTTCCTTCAAAATGTTCCGAGGCCAGAGCCTCCGGCTCTTTCATGTAATCCAGGTCCAGATCCATCACCTGATGGCAGCGGGTACAGATCACATGGTAATGAGGTCTGACCTGTCCGTCGAAGCGGTCAGCACCATCTCCGGTACAGATCTTCTGAATCTCCCCGATATCGGCCAGCAGAGCCAGGTTGCGGTAGACAGTTCCAAGACTGATATTAGGATAAATCTTGCGCAGCTGATGGTATACGGTATCAGCCGTAGGATGATCAGTACGTGTCATCAGAAACTCTTTGATAGATTCCCGCTGACGGCTGTATTTCAGAGAGGCCATAGAGATCCTCCTTTCCATAAATAATAACAGTAATTATTACTGATACTAATATAAAACAAAACGGAGAAAAAGTCAAGAGTTTTCTCCGCTTTATTAATACTCAGTAACTGTTCACTCTGTGCCCAGCAACACTGTTCAGTTCCTTCACGGCAGTTACTGAATAATTACAATATTTATTCAAAATCATTGCGTTCACAGAACAGATCAAATACGGCATTGATGAGATCCTCGTCGTCCAGACCTTCGAATTCCATTTCATCCAGATCCAGATTTTCAGAAGTGATTCGCAGGATATGAACAGGTTCATCGTCTCCGCCGTCCGCAGGATAAAGAACAGCAAATTCCTGGTCTTCGTATTCTACAATATCCAGAAGTTCAAAGCGGACAGATTCACCGTACTGGTCAGTCAGAGTAATAATATTTGGTTCCATAAGAGTCTCCTTTATATACAATATACAGTTTGTTTTATTGATTATAATACAGATTTAATATTTTGAAAAGTACTAGAGCGTGTCTGAAAAATCATTCCCGCAATCTGCAAGCCCCACTTTGCGGTATATTTTACCCTCATTCGGTTGCCGTAGCCCGCTACGCCTACGTTTTTAAAGTTGCACACTCGAATCCGTATCCTGCGTGTATGGGGTATAGTTATTTATGAAACGCTGTACCGGGGAAAATACAGGTTATAAAATGTCGAGGAAAAGATAGAAGAACATCGAGAAACAAGTAGTATTTAAGGCATATTTCTGTTATATTAAAAAAGAAAAAAGAACAGGGAGGGGTTGAGGGCTTATTAATAAGAAAAAAAGACAGGATCTGGCCAGAAATTATGTAGGGGCGATGTCAGTGTTTATTCTGGCGGTAGGAATCGGACTGATATTCTTTTATGTGGTTGCACAGAAAACAATTGACAGCAGTTCACAGGAGAGAATGAAAACAAATGTAGCCAGACAGAGCAAACATCTCCGTACAATTTTAAATATTCATTATTCATATCTGGAAGGGGTTGCTGAGAAGATAGCGGAAAGCAATGAACTTATGAATGAAGAAAATAAGGAAGTACTTACTGTTTTTCAAAAAAATACATCACTGGACCGGCTGGCATTGATCGATCCGGAGGGAAATGCATATTACGATAACGGAGTAGAGAAAAATGTTTCACACCGGCGGTATTTTAAAGAGGGAATCAGTGGGAACCGGACTTTAAGCGATCCACTGGAGAGTAGTGTGGACCAGGAGACGAGAGTGGTACTGGGTGTTCCTGTATTTCATGAGGATGAAGTGATTGGTATTCTGTGTGGTTCCTGTAATGTCGGTGAACTGAGCCAGATGTTGTTTGATGATTTGTTTTCCGGCAATGGATATAGTCTGATCGTTACCAAAGAAGGAAAAATAGTTGCTCATACCGGAGAGCCGGTGGATCATAAGCTTTCTTATGGAGAAGATATATTTACTTTTTATGAGTCAAAGACGACACGGGAAGGGCATAGCATCGGTGAGGTAAAACAGAACTTTGCTATGGGAGAGGAAGGGCTGGTTCGGCTGGCCGGTTACGCCGATGGTTCCGACAGATATCTGGCATATGCTCCACTTGGGATCAATGACTGGATGATCTGCTATGTTGCATCGGTGACGGTTGCGCAGCAGTCCTATGCATTCGTGGAAAAGTACGAGATGGTATTTCTTGGATGCTTTGGAATTCTGGTCTGTCTTCTGATCTTATATATTATCCGAAAGAATCGTCAGAAGACGGAAGCGATTCTCCATTCTGCACAGACGGACGAACTGACACAGGTGTACAGCCGTAAATATGCGGAACAGTTTGCCGAAAATGCACTGGAAGAGGCGAAAGACGGAAGTATCCATGCGTTTTTCATCATGGATATAGACAAGTTTAAAGAAGTCAATGATGTCTACGGACATGCGGTGGGAGATGTAGTACTTCGTACTTTCGGTGTGTTGCTGGGAAGACAGTTTCGTGGGGATGATATTGTGGGACGAATCGGTGGCGATGAGTTTATTATCCTGATGCGAAATGTAACTACAAAAGAGGCCGTCAGAACAAAGGCGGAGCAGTTGATGGCAGAGACGAAAAAGCTGGTGTTTGACGAGATGAATGGAAAGGGTATCACGATCAGTGTGGGAATCGCACTGGCTCCGGAGCATGGAAAAACCTATATGAATCTGTACCGAAGCGCAGACCAGGCATTATATGAGACGAAACGGAACGGACGAAATGGATTTGCAATCTATGGAGAAAACCGAGATATCACGGAAAATAGATAAATTTATCGAAGTAACGTAAAAAAGGGATTGCACAGAGAAAAAAGAAGTGATATGATATAGAAAAGCAGAACAAGGGGGTTCGAATAGTATCCTTGTTCTGCTTTTTTGTTGCATAAGAGACTCATAGTCAGTCTGAAATGAGAGGAGAGGATTAGTATGAAAAAATTCATGGAAAGATTCATAGAGGCTGTAAGAAAATATGAGGAGCTGTTATCATATGCGCAGGGAGAATTCATTCTTCCGTATCATTCCGGTGCGGGGATGATTGGGTATTATTATAGCCCGATTCCGCTTGTAAAGTAGTCTTGTAAAGGAATGCCAGGAGGCAAGGCATTATTTTTGAACCACCTGAAAATTAATTCTGTATAAATAATGGTTGAGCAAATGCAATGATTATTATTCAGAAACGAGACAGATAGAAAAATGCGTAAGAAACATCTGATTTTAATAAATATAATTACGTGAAAACCAGCGGAAAGGCTCCCGGTTCCTGGGTGGGGCAACACTTTATGGGCGGTTAGGGGAAGCTTTGAAATCCGACGCTTACGTAGACTTTCGCGCGGGTCAGCTGACCCGCGTGAATTTAGTCGAAGTTAGCGGCTAGTTCAAAGTTCCCCTGCCCACGTTGCCTGGACCGGAAACGGTCATCCGGCCGCGTCCGTCCTACAACATATTTAACTTGTTGAAATTACTCTTCAATCGTAACCTTATCCAGATGCCAGATCTCATCCACATACTGCTGAATCGTTCTGTCAGAAGAGAATTTACCTGCACTGGCAGTATTCAGAAGAGCCATCTTCGCCCATCCTTCGCTGTCTCTGTAAGCAGCTTCCACCTTCTTCTGTGCTTCTGCATAAGACTTGAAGTCTGCCAGGATAAAGTAAGTATCTGCGCGATCACTGCAGTTTGTGTTCAGCAGAGAATCGTAGATCTCATGGAACATGTTGAAATCTCCGTTGGAGTAAGTTCCATTGATCAGCTGCATCAGTACGTTACGGATATCCGGATCGTTGTTGAAGTACTGCATTGGATCGTATCCGCCGTTGTTTTCGTAGTTGATAACCTGATCAGCGGTCAGACCGAAGATGAATGCATTCTCTGCACCAACTTCTTCTACGATTTCCACGTTTGCACCATCCATGGTTCCCAGAGTCGGTGCACCGTTCAGCATGAACTTCATATTACCGGTACCGGATGCCTCTTTACTTGCAGTGGATATCTGTTCGGAAACATCTGCTGCTGCGAAGATCAGTTCCGCATTGGATACACGGTAGTTTTCGATAAATACAACTTTCAGTTTACCATTGATAGAAGCATCGTTATTGATCACATCTGCAACGGAATTAATCAGTTTAATGGTCAGTTTTGCACGGCGATATCCGGCAGCTGCCTTTGCACCGAAGATGAATGTTCTTGGATAGAAATCCATTTCCGGATGTGCCTTAATCTCGTTGTACAGATACATAACGTGCAGAATATTCATCAGCTGACGTTTGTACTCATGCAGTCTCTTAACCTGAACATCGAAGATGGAGTGCGGATTGACTTCAATTCCGTTATGCTCCTGGATGTATTTTGCCAGACGTACTTTGTTCTGATATTTGATATTCATGAATTCCTGCAAAGCTTTCTTGTCATCCGCGTAAACTTTCAGTTTTGCCAGTTCCGGCAGATTGGTGATCCAGCCGTCACCGATATGATCGGTGATCCAGTCAGCCAGCAGCGGGTTCGCATGCATCAGGAAACGTCTCTGTGTAATACCGTTTGTCTTGTTATTGAATTTCTCAGGATACATCTCGTAGAAATCTTTCAGCTCCTGTTTTTCCAGGATCTCGGTATGCAGTCTTGCAACACCGTTTACAGAATAACCGCCGGCGATTGCCAGGTGAGCCATCTTAACCTGTCCGTCGTAGATGATAGCCATCTTCCGGATCTTTTCCTGATTTCCCGGATATTTGTTCTGGATCTCCAGGATAAATCTGCGGTTGATCTCTTCGATGATCTGATATACACGAGGAAGCAGTTTGGAGAACAGCTCGATCGGCCATTTTTCCAGAGCTTCTGCCATGATGGTATGGTTGGTGTATGCACAGGTATGTGTTGTGATATCCCATGCTTCTTCCCAGGTCATTCCTTCTTCGTCCAGCAGGATACGCATCAGTTCGGCAACCGTCATGGTCGGATGGGTATCATTCAGCTGGAAGGTTACTTTCTTCGGCAGATCATGCAGATCGTCGTGGTTCTTTTTGAATTTTGCGATTGCTTCCTGGATACTTGCAGAAATGAAGAAATACTGCTGTTTCAGACGAAGCTCTTTACCTGCATAATGATTATCATTCGGGTACAGAACCTCTACGATATTCTTCGCCAGGTTTTCCTGTTCAACGGCTTTATGATATTCTCCCTTGTCAAACAGATCCAGACGGAAATCAGTGATCGGTTCTGCATCCCAGATTCTCAGAGTGTTGACGATCTTGTTGTTGTAACCAACGATCGGCATGTCGTAAGGAATAGCCATTACAGACTGATAACCTTCCTGGATGAACTGATTTCTTCCGGTAGCTGCATCATATTCCACGCGTACATATCCGCCGAATTTTACTTCTTTTGCATATTCCGGACGACGCAGTTCGAATGGATAACCATCTTTCAGCCAGTTATCCGGTACTTCTATCTGATAGCCGTCTTCGATTTTCTGTTTGAACAGACCATAGTGATAACGGATACCACAGCCATATGCACAGTATCCCAGAGTTGCCAGGGAATCCAGGAAACATGCTGCCAGTCTTCCCAGACCACCGTTACCCAGTGCCGGATCCGGCTCCTGATCTTCGATCACGTTCAGATCAAATCCCAGCTCGTCCAGTGCTTCCTTTACTTCTTTATATGCAGTTAGATTGATCAGATTATTACCCAGGGCACGACCCATCAGAAACTCCATGGAAAGATAATATACGATCTTCGGATCATCTTTCTCATACTGTTTTTGAGTTGCCAGCCAGTTATCGATAATAACATCTTTTACAGCCAGAGAAACGGCCTGGAAGATCTGCTGTTGTGTTGCTTCATCGATTGTCTTACGGTAAAGCATCTTTACGTTTTCTTTGACCGCTTTTTTAAACTCTTCTTTTTTGAAATGACTGTCTAACATTGAAAACCTCCTCATTTGCAATGATATTTATAATGATACAGAAAGCAAACAGATCCTGTATCATGAAAAAAGGGGCTGATACATTTGTACCCGCCCCCTGATCCACATACTTTGTTACAATTTGCTAATTGTAAAGGTACTGAATTTTCAATACAACTAATTCATTTTCTCAACTCCCAGTGTTACTTCCTGGGAATTGATATTCCAGGATTTTACATAACCCTGAGCAGTATCGGTAAGCAGCTTCTCTGCCAATACCTCTGCCTGAATCTCTTCCGCATGTGCCTTCATAATGTCTTCAATTACTTTGTTGTCTTTCACATACACCTGGATCTTATCCATTACTTCAAAGCCAGCTTCTTTTCGCATGGTCTGGATCTTGCTGATGATCTCTCTTACGAAACCTTCTTCGATCAGTTCCGGAGTCAGATTGGTATCCAGAACAACTGCGATATCGTTGTCAGACTCGGTTACATAACCTTCCATCTGTGCAGTTTCGATCAGCAAATCCCCTTCTGATAATACAACTTCATTACCGTCGATGTCAAGTTTTAACTCGCCGTTTGCACGAAGCTCAGCCATGGCTTTGTTTCCGTCAAGTTCGCTTAATGCTTTACGGATACCGTTTAACAGTTTTCCGTATTTCGGTCCTACGGTCTTCAGCTGCGGTTTGAAGCTGTAAGAAATAAAGTTTTCGATGTTATCGGTGAATTTTACTTCTTTTACATTCAGCTCGTCTGCGATGATCGCGGTAAAGTATTCGGACAATCCGTACGGAGCTTTTACATACATGGCTGCGATCGGCTGACGGTTCTTGATGTTTGCAGTATTTCTGCAGGCACGGCCCATAACAACCACATTCAGCAGGTGGTCCATATTTGCTTCCAGATCTTTGTCGATCCATTCTTTGTTGGCAACCGGGAAGTCACACAGATGGATACTTTCCGGAGCATCTTTATCGATGCTTCTTACCAGGTTCTGGTAGATATCTTCGGTCATGAACGGAATCATCGGAGCAGCAACTTTGGAGATGGTTACCAGAGAAGTGTACAGTGTCATATAGGCATTGATCTTATCCTGTTCCATTCCTTTCGCCCAGAAACGTTCACGGCTTCGTCTTACATACCAGTTACTCATATCATCTACGAATTCCTGCAGTGCTCTTGCAGCTTCCGGGATCCGGTAGTTGTTCAGGTTGTCGTCTACGGTCTGGATCACGGTATTCAGTTTGGACAGCAGCCATTTGTCCATAACGGACAACTTATCATAATCCAGGGTGTATTTTGTTGCATCGAACTCATCGATATTTGCATAGAGTACAAAGAACGCATAGGTATTCCACAGAGTACTCATGAATTTTCTCTGACCTTCCTGTACCGCTTTTCCATGGAAACGGTTCGGCAGCCACGGTGCACTGTTGATATAGAAGTACCAGCGGATCGCATCTGCCCCGTATGTCTGCAGTGCATCGAACGGATCTACCGCATTTCCTTTGGACTTACTCATCTTCTGACCATTTTCATCCTGTACATGACCCAGTACGATAACGTTCTGGTACGGAGCCTTGTTGAATAACAGGGTGGATTCCGCCAGCAGAGAGTAGAACCATCCACGGGTCTGGTCTACTGCTTCTGAAATAAACTGTGCCGGGAACTGTTTCTCGAAGGTTTCTTTGTTCTCGAATGGATAGTGATGCTGTGCGAACGGCATGGATCCGGAATCGAACCAGCAGTCAATAACCTCCGGTACACGGTGCATCTCTTTACCGCATTTCGGGCACTTAATGGTCACTGCGTCGATGTATGGGCGATGAAGCTCGATGTCATCCGGGCAGTTGTCGGCTTTTTCTTTCAGCTCTTCGATGCTGCCGATGCAGTCCTGATGGCCGCATTCACACTGCCATACCGGAAGCGGAGTTCCCCAGTAACGGTTTCTGGAAAGTCCCCAGTCCTGAACGTTTTCCAGCCAGTCACCGAAGCGTCCTTTTCCGATGCTCTCCGGAATCCAGTTGATGGTGTTGTTGTTGCGGATCAGGTCATCTTTGACTGCAGTCATCTTAATGAACCAGGATTCACGTGCATAGTAGATCAGTGGTGTATCACATCTCCAGCAATGCGGATAGTCATGCTCAAATTTCGGTGCATCAAAGAGTTTTCCTTCTTTGTCAAGATCCTGAAGTACAAGCGGATCAGCTTTCTTTACAAAGATTCCTGCATATGGAGTCTCTGCTGTCATATCACCTTTACCGTCTACAAACTGTACAAACGGAAGATCATAGTTACGTCCGATACGGCTGTCGTCTTCACCGAATGCCGGTGCGATATGAACGATACCGGTACCATCACTCATAGTTACATAGTTATCTGCTGTAACGAAGTGAGCTTTCTTTTTCTGTTTTGCTGCTGCCTCTCCTGCACATGCAAAGAGCGGCTCATATTCTTTGTATTCCAGATCTTTACCAATATATTTCTCAAGTACTTCGTATGCCGGTGTTTCTTCGGATCCAAGTTTGCCGAGCACTTTATCAAGTAAAGCTTCTGCCATGTAATAAGTATAACCGTCTGCTGCTTTTACTTTGCAGTAAGTCTCATCCGGATTTACGCAAAGTGCAACGTTGGACGGAAGTGTCCACGGTGTTGTTGTCCATGCAAGGAAGTATGCATCTTCACCAACAACTTTGAAACGAACGATTGCTGAACGTTCTTTGACTGTTTTGTATCCCTGAGAAACTTCCTGCGCGGAAAGTGGTGTACCACAACGCGGACAGTAAGGAACGATTTTAAATCCTTTGTACAGGAGTTTCTTGTTCCAGATTTCTTTCAGTGCCCACCATTCAGACTCGATATAATCATCATGGTAAGTAACATATGGATTTTCCATATCTGCCCAGAAACCAACGGTTGAAGAAAAGTCTTCCCACATTCCTTTGTATTTCCAGACACTTTCTTTACACTGCTGGATGAATGGCTCCATACCATATTCTTCAATCTGCTCTTTGCCGTCCAGACCAAGTTTCTTCTCAACTTCCAGCTCAACCGGAAGTCCGTGGGTATCCCATCCTGCTTTACGAGGTACCATGTAACCTTTCATTGTACGGTATCTCGGAATCATATCTTTGATAACACGAGTCAGTACATGACCGATGTGTGGTTTGCCGTTTGCGGTCGGCGGTCCGTCATAGAACATATAAGTAGGATCATCTTTACGGTCTTCCATACTTTTTTCGAAAATATGGTTTTCTTTCCAGAATTTTTCTACTTGTTTTTCGCGGTCTACAAAATTCAGGTTCGTATCTACCTTCTGGTACACAACAAATTCCTCCTTTAAATTCTCTCGGAAAAAATCTCTGTTATTTTCCTTTTTCCAATGAAATAAAAAAACTTCCGTCCTGTAAAAGGACGAAAGCAATTTCCACATTCGCACCACCTGTTACATTGTACGGGCCGGTAGTAATAAACGCCGATACATGTTCCCTTTAACGGTGGAAAACCGTCTTTCCTTACTGAGAATTTCAGGAAAGAAACTCCGGAGTGATCTTCGATAAAAATTACTTGCACCGGGCTTCCACCTGTCCCCGGCTCTCTGATGTGTTCATTTTTATTTACTGTCTCCATCATGGTTTTTGCTTATTTTATATGTGCTGTTTTATTATACGGTGATGTTTTTCGATATGTCAAGGTCTTTTTGCGATATTTACGGGGTTTTATCAGGGGTTTGCGGTGATTTTACATGGATTTGACCCTTGTATGAGAAAAACGATTACAGTATAATTGGAAAGAATGATATACTATAGGAAATAAAAGCGCATGAAGAGAAATATTGACGTTACAGATACACATCCTTTCACGCAAACGATTATCTATGTATCGTAGCGCGGAACATAGCTTGCGTTTCCGGTTTTCGGCCGTGCGCCTATTGATGACTGCTTTTGCAAACTCGCTTCGCTCAAACAGAGCAACGCAGCCATCGCTAGCACAACCGAAATTCCGGAAGCCTCGCTGGTGTTCCTGCCACAATACATAGAAATGTTTGCTGAAACGACAACCCCTGTAATCTTCAATACTTTCCCCTCTCATCCGCTTCTTCTCCCCTCCCGGACCGCGGGGCGGCGAACGCCCTCGAACAGGTCAAAGACCTCCCCGCCCCGCTAGCCAGGACTTTAATATTAACAATATGAGGGCTGAAGGATAAGAGGGATGTGTGAGAACAGGTAGAAGAAATGTCTGAAATATCCGGTTCTGGATTGCTTGAGAGAATTTGTAGAAGTACCTGAGTATAGTTCTTTGCGTTGTATGAAAAAAAGGCACTGTCTGAGCGTAGCGAGTTTGACTTTTTTTCATATGCCTTTAGCAAAGAAATATACTTTTGGTACTTCTGAATTCTCGAACTTAATCCAGACACCAGATATTTCATGACATTTTTATATACCTTCTCACTCACCATCCTTACCTCCGCCCCGTCATTTTAATATCAGAAAGGTACACATATGAATATAAAGAAAACACTCCGGCATCTTCTGACCGGCACGCTCTGCTCTGCCGTATTTATCACACAGACAGTCCCTGTCTTTGCCACAGACAGTTACGGCGCCCCTCTGGTCACGGCCACACCAACACCCGACCCACACACCGCTTATTACAACCAGCCCGCCGATACAGATTCCATCGAAGGCTGGGTAAAAGCACCTCAGATCGAAGGAGAATCTGCAATCCTTGTCGACATGCTCTCCGGTACCGTCCTTTACTCCAAAAACGCTGATAAGGCACAGTATCCGGCAAGCATCACAAAGATCATGACTGGTCTTCTCGGCTGCGAGAATCTGGATCCATCCGCCAAATTTACCATGACTGAATCCGCAGCCCGCAGCATTACCGAGTCCAACAGCTCCAGTATCTACGCAGATACCGGCGAAGAATTTACAATCGAACAGGCACTGATGGCCGTCATGCTTCAGTCCGCTAACGAAATGACTCTGGCAGTCGCAGAACTCACTTCCGGTTCTACCAAAAAATTTGTCGAACAGATGAATCTGAAAGCCCGTCAGTTCGGATGCACCAACACACATTTCAACAATCCGAACGGTCTGCCGGACGAAACACATTACACCACAGCTGCCGACATGGCAAAGATTGCCCGTGCCGCATGGTTCAACCTCACCTTCCGCAAATTTGTAACAACCGGATATTACGAAATCCCACCGACAAACAAATTTGCAGAAACACGTTATCTTCTGAATCATCACAAGATGATGAGCGGCCAGACTTACGCATACGCTGGTGTCCTTGGCGGCAAAACAGGCTACACGGAAGCAGCCGGTAATACCCTTGTCACCTATGCCAAAAATGACAACACCTACCTCGTAGCAGTTGTCATGCAATCTGTAAATGGAGCTTATTCCGATACAAAGGCGCTTCTGGATTATGGATTCAATAATTTTTCCAGATCAAAGATCAAAGGTTTGAAAAAAGAAATCTCCAGATCCTGTCTGCCCGCAGAAAAATATCTTCTCAAAGATTACAAAGACTTTACTTTGTTCCGCAGACGGCAAAATGCCTATGTTTCATTGCCACAGGGTACTGATGTGAGCCAGCTTTCAACATCATATTCCATGACAAAAAATCTGGCAGGTCTTCCCCTTCTTACCGTCACATACAGTTATAACGGCCATGAGGTTGGAACTGCCAGATATTACCAGACACGGCTCCTCTCAGACGAACTTCTCTGACTGCCGTTTAGTCTGTCTTTTCTTGCGGAGGGAATCCCGTTTTTCACGGATTTCTTCCGCTTTTTCTTCATCAATTCTCTTTAATGTCTTGATCGCATAAAATGCATCTTCATCTGTATGGCGGATTCGCACTTTTCCTTTGATATAGCCATGTTTCTGACAAAAAGATACACTTTCATATGCCCTTGAATTATTCATAAACCAGCGGATTTTACGCTTCGCCGGCAAATGGCAGACCGGACATCTGGTACTTGCCACCTCCCGGTCTTTTATGACTTTCTCCTTCTCAGCAAATTCGCGTGATACATACTCGTCATAATTCGGATAAGATAAATAAATTTCTTCTTTTTTTGTCTTTGGATTTTGATACACATCAATGGATGGATTTGCAAGCACCACCTGCATATCCAGACGTTTAAATATCTCACCCGTATACTTCGCATCCGTCAGTGCACGATGAAACTCCTGTGCTTTCGGAAGCCGCATTTTGTCGATCGCATATTCCAGGCTCCGCCTGCATGGATCTTCCTTATAACAGATACCATATATTTTCTGTGCATCATAATACGTGACCGGACCTTTTATTTTCTTAAGCAGCCCATAATATTTCATATTACGCTGCAGTTCCATCACATCCTGATTGCCCCACGTACAAAATACCCCTTCCTCTCCGCACCAGTCCAGAAATTCCTCCACTGCCTGCGGAAAAAGAACTCCGTCTGCAAGATCCTTGTAATCCACATGGATCACTTCGTGTATGCTGTCATGAATCCAGTCATATACCTGAGGTTTCACAAGTCTCTGAAAAACATCCACCACTTCTCTCTGCTCATTCATCTTGACTGCACCGATCTCAATGATCTCAAAAGGCAGACGGCTGTTGGAATATTTTTTGCCGCCGGGACTCTGATTCCACTCAAGGTCAAAAACAATATAGTTCATACAGTAGTTCCTTCTTTTTATTTGCAATACGTAACTGTTCAGTATCCTCACAGTTACGAGTCAAAATGCATTCCAAATCACCTTCGGTGATGGCATTTTGCCTTGTATGTCTCGGGATTTTGGCAGAAAACATGCCAAAACGCCTCGCGGGATACTACCTTCTGAATAGTTACTGCAATACAATTAATTTCAACTCATTTTTTTCTCTGTTGTCTAGTATAACAGACAGATTCGTTTCTTTCAACAAAACAGCACACACCTGCGGACAGAAAAAGACCGATACCATTTCCCGGTACCGGTCTTTTCTGCTTATAAAATTTATTTTACGGAGATCTGAAATCCCGCAATCAACTGATTAATTGAGGAATCCGAAGAACTGTTCATATGCAGTTCCATCTTCTGCCTGATTCTCAAAGTCCTGAAGAAGACTGTCTGTGCTCTGGTCTTCACCATCACCCTGATCCTGACTGTCCTCTGCATCAGATTCGTCCTTTGAATCATCTTTTGAATCTTTGTTGGAATCTGTATCTTTATTTTCACCAAGTGTTACAGTTACAGTTTTTTCTTTATATTCTCCGCCATCTGCAACTTCAAGAGTTACTTCAACTTCTTCGCCTGGCTCATAGTACTCAAGGCGACTTACCAGTTCATCAATGCTGCGTACTCTCTTGCCATCGAATTCTGTAATGATGGATTTTTCTTTGATACCTGCATCCTCAGCTGCGCCACCTTCTGTTACTTCAGAAACAAGCACACCTTCCGGTATTCCGTAATACTGAGAAGCCTCATCACTTACTGTCATACCTGTGATTCCGAGCACACCGTGATTGTCGACTTTATCTCTCGGAGTCTCATTCATCAGATCCTCAAGTGTATCTGTTACATCGGAGATTGCAATTGCGTAACCCATACCTTCAACTTCTGTGGAAGCAAGTTTTGCAGAGTTGATACCGACAACTTCACCATCCATATTCAGAAGTGCACCACCACTGTTACCAGGGTTAATTGCCGCATCTGTCTGAATCAGGTTTGTTGCATCAGAATCTTCATCCTCTTCTAGACCCTCATCATTGAGTTTACGGTTCTTTGCACTGACAATACCGGTTGTTACAGACTGTCCGTAACCAAGTGCGTTACCGATTGCAATGACCTGCTCACCAACTTTCAGATCATCAGAGCTTCCTACCGTAGCTACTGCAATCTGATCCATCGTATCATCAGAAATATCTGAAAGAGCTACAGAAACAACTGCAAGGTCTTTGTCCTCATCATAACCATTTACGGTTGCTTCATAAGTCTCACCATCAATACATGTAACAGATACGGTATCTGCTCCACTTACAACATGATAATTGGTTGCGATCAGAAGGTTGTCATCATTCTTTCCTACGATGATACCGGATCCACTTCCCTCAACTTCCTGCTGAGTAGTGAATCCCTGGCTGCCGCCAAATCCGTAAGCGCCAAGGTAACTCTGTACATCCTGAACAGATTTTGTTGTGATTGCTACAACGGATTTCATTCCTTCTGCAGCGATATCAGAAACATCAAGGCTTCCTTTTGTCTTTGATTCGGAATCATCTTTGCTTTCTTTGTCATCTGATTTCTTATCAGCACTCTTCTTCTTTGATTTTGTCTGAAGAAGTGTGGTATTGTCTTTATTGGATGCAGCTTCTACTGTACTGCTGTTCCATCCGGTAATTGTATTGATTCCTTCAAAGGAGCCTGCTGCAAGACCACCGGCAAGTACTGCACAGAGAGCAATGCCTGCTGCCTTTTTCACTTTTTTTCTCATTCTTTCTTTTGGATCGTTATCATTATTCATATTGTTATTCATATCATTGTTCATCATTGCGTTGTTATTTTTATCGCTCATCAAAATCCCCTCCTTAGGATCATTACTCTTCACTTTATAAAATCTTCCGGTGAATCGCTATCTCTGTTTCTGTTTTCCTTTTATGTCTAAGAGTATAGGGAGGATTTGTGTTTACTTTGTGGGAAAATTGTGATAAAAGTGTTAATTATGCCATGCAAGACGTTTAACATCTGCGTGAACATCACCAGTCATCCAGTCTACATCGTTTGTAATCCAGTCCATGATACCGAGCTGGCGCATTTCCCATTCAACCGTCTGCTCTCTTGCTTCAACAGTTTCTTCTACTTCCATGGTTGTATCGATCTCATCATATCCGAAGATATATCCACCGGCACTCCAGATACTGAAATTGCTGTCCGGACCCGGATCTACGGTGTCGCCCCTCTGCGCGATCAGTCCGTCATGACGTCTCTTGTATTCTTCCTCGCATCCGGTTTTAAGTTTTGTCATAAACATTCTGTGACGGATCAGCTCTTTATTCTCTCTTACAATACCAAAGTTGTGGTACATCAGGCGCATGTCTTTGCCCGGTGTGGAAATCCATTCAAAAGTATCTTTGATTTTTGCAGTGATCGCATCTTTCGCTGCGTTTTCTTCTTCACTTAATACTGTACCGTCTTCATTTTCATAGTAACCGAAGATTAAATCTTCTGCGTTCCAGATACTGAAATTTTTTACTTTGTTACGGTCAAGAAAAGCGGTCAGTTCCGGCCAGATCTCGCCCAGTTTTTTGCGGTAGTCGTTCATTCTGCCGGCTTTTACTTTCATTGCAAATGCATGTCTTTCCATAATAAAAAGCCTCCTGTGTTTAAATTTTGTCGTACAACTTTGTCGTTTTTATTTTAAGTCCATTCCCGCCAAAAATCAATGATGTAATATCACATTCATTCATGAAACAAAATCTGCGAAAAATATCTTACCATTCCGTCATCGGTCCAGCACAGCATCCCTGCTGCCTCTGCCATTTTCTGTGCATCTACGCAGTATGCCGACATACAGGAGTTGTGTTTGTACGGTCCGGCGCTCATGATCAGGACATCTGTTTTGCCATCTGCTTTCATTTTTTCTGCAAGTTCTTCTGTCATTTTGTTCTGCATAAGCTTGTCTTTCTTGTACTGCGACGGATCATGTGCATCTTCCTGCATGGTCTGCAGCACCAGAGTTTTTTCATACTGCAATGCGCGCTGTTTCATCTCCTCCACAGTCCCACTCTCCGGCGGACAGGCCGGATTTACATTGTAACATCCGCATAAATTTTCTTCACAAAACATCCGGTATTCCGGTACAAAAACAAGCTGCGTGGTATCCATGACGGCCGCTCCCGAAAATCCCAGAAAGATTGCCTCCTTCACCAAATCCATATCAAAATCTCCCTTCTGTTGTCATCACGTGATTTTATCTTACACATTAAATAATTCCTTTATCCTTATAATGCCACAAACTGAATTTTGTTGCAATCTTTCAAGGACATGTTATGATTAGCATAAAACCGTTACTGTTCACACGTAATATCCCGCGAGGTGTTTTGCCATGAATATGGCAAAATCCCGAGACATACGGGGCAAAATCCCATCACCGAAGGTGATTTGGAATGATTTTGACCAGGTTGCTGTGAACGGAGTGAACAGCAACATAAAACCTGCACAGAAAGGAGCACCCATGTACCGTATTTTTATCATCGAAGACGATGAGATCATCGCAAACCTTCTGAAAAAGAATCTCTGTTCCTGGGGATATGATGTCTCCTGCGCACAAGATTTTTCCAATATTATACAGGAATTTGCCCGTCTCGATCCGCAGCTCGTCCTGCTGGATCTGAAGCTGCCATTTTACAATGGTTTTCACTGGTGTGAGGAAATCCGCCGAATCTCTCAGGTACCGATCATCTTTATTTCCTCCGCTGCCGATAACATGAATATGGTCATGGCAATGAGCCGCGGCGCCGATGATTTTATTGCAAAACCATTTGACATGGATGTCCTGACTGCCAAAATACAGGCCATTCTCCGCCGCACCTATTCCTTCGGGACTCCCGGAAATGTACTGGAATACAAAGGTGCTCTCCTCAATCCGCCCCGCTGTACCCTGACCTGGAACGGCCACGATATCGCCCTTACCAAAAATGAGCTCCGCATTCTGGAGATTCTTCTCGAGCACGCTGGCCAAACAGTTTCCAGAGATGCGCTCATGACAAGACTCTGGGAAAGTGACAGCTTCGTTGACGACAACACATTGACCGTAAATATTACCCGCCTGCGCAGGAAACTGGAAGGTGAAGGCCTGAAAGATTTTATCATCACCAAAAAGGGGCTTGGCTACATGGTATAATACAAGAAGCACTGTAAGGTAATTTCTTATATGGAGCAATCACTTTATGAAACTCTTTCTCGACTACCTGAACAAAATAAAATTTCATATCCTGCTGATGATTTTTCCGACAATATTTACAGGGATCATTTTTTTCCTGTATCAGCTGTCGCCTGAACCGGTCCTGTACGTTGCACTCCTCTGGCTTTTGGCAGGACTTACCGCATGTATGACTGGCTTCAGTAACTACAGGAAAAAGCTGCAGCAGCTTACACTTGTAGCAACAGCACCGGATATCAATCTGTCCCGCATGGATACACCATCTGATCAGATTGAATCTCTTCAGCAGGATATCATGCATCGTCTGAATCAGATGCGTATGAATGTAGAAACCGCCGGCCAGAAATCTCTGGAAGAAATGACCGATTACTATACCATGTGGGCACATCAGATCAAAACTCCTATCTTTGCCCTGCGTCTGCTCCTTCAGGAAAATCCCTCCGCAAATAAAGAAGCTCTCGCTGAACTTTTCAAGATTGAGCAGTATGTCGAAATGGTTCTCGGTTATCTTCGTACAGAAGACATGTCTTCTGACCTGACACTTTCCTGCTGTTCTCTCGACTCGGTCATCCGCGATCAGATTCATAAATACGCCGGAATTTTTGTTTCCAGGAAGCTTTCCCTCACTTATGACGGAATCTCTGAAAGTGTCCTGACCGATGAAAAATGGCTCGGATTTGTAATCGGGCAGATTTTGTCAAACGCACTCAAATATACCCGTACCGGCGGTATCCATATTTATTTGAAAAATTCTCCTGTCAGGAACTATGTTTCAAACATAACTCCGACAACTCCCATTACACTCGTAATCGAAGACACCGGCATCGGCATTCGTGCAGAAGACCTGCCGCGCATCTTCGAAAAAGGCTACACCGGAGTCAACGGACGGGAAAGCAATCGTGCGACCGGAATCGGTCTGTACCTCTGCAACAAGATCATGAATTGCCTTGGCCATCGCATTTATGCAGTTTCCGAAGAAGGAAAAGGCACGAAAGTTTTTCTGGAATTTTCTCAGGAAAATCTGACGATGTACTGATCTGATGCTGACTATGGAATAAAATTCATCGTAACTGTTCAGTACCCTCACAGTTACGAGTCAAAATGCATTCCAAATCACCTTCGGTGATGGCATTTTGCCTTATATGTCTCGGGATTTTGGCAAAAACATGCCAAAACACCTCGCGGGATACTACCTTCTGAATAGTTACACTTCATCAAATAACTTTTTTGAAATCACCTTACAGAAATGTAAGGTTTTTTCGTATATTGTAACCTGCTTCGATGGCAGAAGCCGGGAAAAATTTCTATACTTGTCTCATCAATCAAAAGAAAGGAGCCCCGGTTATGGCTTTACTTGAAGTAACAAATATCAAAAAAATATACAGCACCCGCTTTGGCGGAAACAAAGTGCAGGCACTTTCCAATGTCACTTTTTCTGTAGAAGAAGGTGAGTTCGTCGCGATCATGGGCGAATCCGGTTCCGGAAAAACCACACTGCTCAACATCCTTGCATCTCTCGACCGTCCGACATCAGGAGAAGTTCTTCTCGAAGGAAAAAACATCGTCCACCTTACAGAAAAAGAAATCTCCGCTTTCCGAAGAAAAAATCTCGGTTTTGTTTTTCAGGATTTTAATCTTCTGGACACTTTTTCCTTACGCGACAACATTTATCTCCCACTCGTACTTGCCGGAGAAGATTACCGCGAAATGGAGCAGAAGATCCGACCGATTGCAAAAACACTTGGAATTACAGAGCTTCTGGACAAATTTCCATATGAAGTTTCCGGCGGCCAGAAACAACGTGCAGCTGTTGCAAGAGCACTGATCACAAACCCGAAACTGGTTCTTGCTGATGAACCGACCGGCGCACTCGACTCCCGTGCTGCATCTGCACTTCTTTCCATGTTTGGCGAAATCAACGAGGAGGGACAGACCATTCTGATGGTCACACACAGTGCACAGGCAGCAAGTCACGCATCCAGAGTACTTTTTATTAAAGACGGAGAAGTTTTTCATCAGATCTACAAAGGCAGTAAATCCCGTCAGGAAATGTATCAGATGATTGCCGACACACTTACTATACTGACGACGGGCGGTGAATATCATGCGTAAAGGAATTTTTTCAAAACTGGCCATCCAGAATATCCGCAACAATAAAAGTACCTACATTCCTTACATGATCACCTGCATCTTCTGCATCGCCATGATCTATATGATGGAATTCCTTCGTGACTGCCCGACACTTGATCAGGCCGTCCGCCATGCTGCCGAAGTCCGCATGATACTTTCCACCGGAGAAATCATTGTTATTATCTTCTGTGTGATCTTTTTGATCTACAGCAACAGTTTCCTGATGAAACGAAGACAGAAAGAAATCGGACTTTACAATGTTCTCGGTCTGGAAAAAACACATATCGGCATTGTTATGCTGCTGGAAACAATTATCACAACCGTGATCTCCCTCACAGCCGGAATCGCAGCCGGAATTCTTGGCAGCAAACTTGCGCTCCTTCTTCTGCTTCGACTGCTTCATATTCCCGCTGTACTTGGATTTTATGTTTCATTAAAGGGAATTGTTATCTGTATGGTGATGTTCGGCGGAATTTTTTTACTGATTCTGTTCTTAAATCTTGCCAAAATCCGCCTGAACCGTCCCGTCGAACTGCTTCACGGCAACAATACCGGTGAAAAAGAACCTAAAGCCAAATGGCTTATGGCTCTAATCGGCTTTGTCTGCCTTGGCATCGGTTATTACCTCGCCATCACAACAGAGTCTCCAATCAGTGCAATTTCCATTTTTCTTCTTGCGGTAATTCTTGTTATGGCAGGAACTTATCTGCTCTTTACTGCAGGCAGTATTGTGATTCTGAAATTTCTTCGCCGCAGAAAAAAATTTTACTACAAAACCGGCAATTTTATCAGCATCTCCGGCATGCTTTACCGTATGAAACAGAATGCGGTCGGTCTGGCAAGCATCTGTATTTTAAGTACCGGCGTTCTGTTGATGATCTCCATGACGGTCTCCATTTACTTTGGCATGAATGATATTATGGTAAACCGTTATCCATACGATACGGATCTTTCCATTACCGGTGTCAGCGAAGAAGAATGTCAGACTGCCATAGATGCTTTTGAAAAAGCAATTTCCAATAATGCTGTTCCTGTAGATAAAAAAGCAGAAGAAATCTATCTCACGATCATCAGTCATTTCGATCACGGGCAGATTCAGATTGCAGAACCAAATACATTACGCGATTCTGCTTCCGTACTGACGCTCTCCCTTGTACGTCAGTCAGAATATGAAAAACTGACCGGAACAGATCCTGCATTACAGGATGGTAAGATTCTTGCGTGGGCTTCAAATATTTTTGAAAAATCAGATTCTCTCACTGTCAATGATTCCGTCTTTTCTGTAAAAAAATGGCTGGCGGATTCTCCTCTGACCTGTGGACGGGATATTATCTATGGTAATGCTGTATTTGTCGTCACTGATTCTGATTTTGCAAAATTTGACAAGATGCGTACAGAAATGTATAAAGATGCCTCCTCATCTCCTGCCGGACAGGATCTGACTGTTCATCTCGGTCTGGACATCACCGGTTCTGACTCAACAAAAATCGCCTATGGCACACCGGTACTGGATGCAATAAAGGCTCTGAAAGATAATGGACAACTGTCTGATAACTCCTGGATCACTTCCGGAATACGTGCGCAGGAATACGATTCCTACTATGCAGACAACGGTTCTCTTCTATTCATTGGAATATTCCTCGGTTCTCTTTTCCTCATGGGAACTGCCATGATCATCTACTACAAACAGATTTCAGAAGGATACGAAGACCAGAACCGATTTGAAATCATGCAGAAAGTAGGATTGAGTCACCGGGAAGTCAGAAGTTCAATCCGCCGCCAGATCCTGATGGTATTTTTCCTTCCTCTTCTCATGGCAATGCTTCATATTTCGATGGCATTTCCACTGATCCGCCGGATGCTCCTGCTCTTCGGCATGACAAACACAAAACTGTTCATCGGCTGTACTGCCGGAACAGTACTGATCTTTGCTCTGGTATACGGTCTGATCTACATCATGACTGCAAAATCTTATTATCATATCGTGGAACGAAAATAGAATTTAATAATACTAAACAAGGCCCCTCACCTGCAGAATTTCATCTGCAAGTGAAAGGCCTGTATTATTTCAGAATTGATCTAATTCAAAATCAGATATTCAGAAGGTCGCTGAATACTTTCAGTGCGCCGTCTGTTTCGTGTGCAAGAACACGTTTTGCAAGGACTTTACCAAGCTGTACACCTTCCTGATCGAAGCTGTTTAAGTTCCACAGGAATCCCTGGAACATAACCTTGTTTTCGAAGTGAGCAAGAAGTGCACCAAGGCTTGCCGGATTTACCTGCTCGCCGATGATAATGCTGGACGGACGTCCGCCTTCGAAGTTTTTGTTATTGTTATCATCTGCTTTACCGCATGCAAAAGCCACGATCTGAGCTGCAACGTTTGCGCAGAGTTTCTGCTGGCTTGTGCTTCCCTGGATCACTACATCTGTATCCATCTGATTGTTCTTAAATCCGATGAACTGAAGCGGTACGATATCTGTTCCCTGATGAAGGAGCTGATAGAAGGAATGCTGACCGTTTGTTCCCGGTTCACCGAAGATTACCGGTCCTGTCACATAATCTACAGGCTCACCAAAACGGTTAACGGATTTTCCGTTGGATTCCATATCAAGCTGCTGTAAATGTGCCGGGAAACGGCTCAAAGCCTGTGAATACGGAAGTACTGCTGTGCTCGGATATCCGAGGATATTTCTCTCGTATACACCGATCAGTGCATCCAGCATAGCCGGGTTCTGCATTACATCCTCATTCTTTGCAAGTCTGTCTTCTTCTGCTGCACCTTCCAGGAACTGTGCAAATACTTCCGGTCCGAATGCCAGAGATAATACAGCACCACCAACAGCAGATGTAGAAGAATAACGTCCGCCGATATAATCATCCATAAAGAATGCTGCAAGATAATCATCACTCTTTGCAAGAGGAGAAGTCTCACTTGTAACGGCGATCATATGTCTGGAAGCATCCAGACCAGCGTTCTTAAGTGCGTCTTTAACGAAGGATTCATTTGTCAGTGTTTCAAGAGTTGTACCTGATTTTGATACCAGTACGAAAATGGAATGTGCAACATCGATGGAATTCAGAACTGCTGCTGCGTCGTCCGGATCTACGTTGCTGATGAATTTGGCTTCCATTTTGAATTTGTCGTTTTTCTTTGCCCAGTTTTCAAGAGCAAGGTACATTGCGCGAGGACCAAGGTCACTTCCGCCGATACCGATCTGAACAACAGTTGTAAATTTCTCACCTGCTGCATTTGTGATCTGACCTGCATGTACTTTGTTTGCAAAATCAGCGATCTTCTGCTGCTGTTCTACATAGAAAGCACGCTTGTCCACACCATCTGCTGTAACAGTATCTCCAAGCTGTCCACGGGTAAGCTGATGAAGAACAAGACGTTTTTCACCTGTATTGATCACTTCTCCATTATAAAGAGCTGCATATTTTTCTGTAAGCTGAGCTTCTTTTGCAAGTTTCTTAAGAGCTTCCAGTACATCATCATCTACCTGCTTTGCAGCATAGTTATATGCCATTCCTGCAGCCATCGGTACGCTGTAATTCTTTACACGCTCTGCACCATTCTCGCCGGTCATCACTTCTGCAAGATTTACTTTTTTTACATTGGAAAGCTCTTTGTATGATTCAAGAGTATCCAGATTGTTCCAGGTAATCATAATCAGATTCCTCCTTAAAATTAAATATTCCTGCTGTTTCAGGATTCATTCTCAATCTCTTTGATTATAATATCAAATGGGGGTAAATTCAACCCCGCAGTTCCACACTCATCTCATGCCATGCCTCGCCGCCCCAGACAGACCCGCCGATACCATGATCTTTGAAGCCAAACTTCTGATACATTTCTACTTTATCCGGCAGGCAGGTCAGGATCAGTTTTTCTCTGCCGTTTGCTTTTTCACGCTCTTTATAGCAGCGCACCAGTTCTCTCGCCAACCCCTGATGCTGATATTCCGGAAGTACATCCAGTCCCAGAAGCATGATATTCTTACCCTTCGGATCATGCATTTCTGCATCTGTAAAAAAGTCATCCGTCAGATGTTCTCTGTCTGTGGCAAGTCCGTTAAGAAATCCTGCAATTCGTCCTGTAGTACGATCTTCTGCTACAAGAAAAAGCTCCGGTGCTTTATCCACACGTTTTTCCATGTGTTCATAAGAACATGCTTCATTTGGCGGAAAACAGATCTTCTCTATCTCTGCTGCCTGTGTGATTTCCTCCTGACGGATGTTTCTAAAAATATACTTTTCATTAAACCGACTTGTGTCGTTTTTCTCTGTCATAACTTGTCACTCCATTTTCTGTGTTTTTTAAAGCCCAAACAGCTTTGCATTTATTCCGAAGTGTAACATCAAAATTTTTGAATTTCAATAATAAATAACGCAAATCGCATAGCTTGTACAGCCCAAAAATGATAAAATATCATTAAAATAATCCGAAGGAGATTTTATATGCAAAGAAAAAATATAAAACATTTTGCTGCCGGGATTTGCCTTTTGTTTACCAGCCTCTTTTACTGTCTTTCTGCAAATGCGGATGTACTTGAAGGCACATCAGGCCAGACACTTTCCGGCGAATATGCAGTTATTATAAATACAGATACATCTGCGTCCCAGGAGACCGGGACTCTGGTCTTTGACGATGATGACAGCACTTCATCTTATTCTTCTGCTGCAGCCACTTCCCATACCCACTCATTCACATCGTCTCCTTCCGGCAACAGCTTATCTGCTGATAATACTCCGGCATCTTCTCCCGACTCAGATTCCGCTTTTTCCACACAAACGGCTTCTGTGACTTATCAGACCGGAGAAGAAAAATTCATCTACGGCCCAAACAGTTCCGGAAAGACTTACGTGTGCATCGGCATCGGCGAACACTGCTATATCTGGATGGACAAAACGATGAAATCTGACTATGATGCAGCCGGCAAGACCAGCCTCATTGCAAAAGATATGGCAGAGGTCTATGACGGCCAGCCTTACCGCATTCTGAACGAACTTGCAGATGGCTCCATCCCATACGAAGACAACTCCGGAAAGCTTTCCATCCTTCTGGAGTCTCTGAGCAGTGCCAGCGGCATGTATATGTACGATACCGGAATCACCGCAATTCATATCAATACCCCTGCTGCCTCCTCATATGTTTCCGGAGAAATGACCAAAAGGAACGGTCTCCTGGTTCATGAAGGCCAGCACGCACTTCTCTGGCTGAAAACCGGATTTTCCTCTTCCGGGAAATATACGTGGCTGAATGAAGGTCTGTCTGTAGCTGCAATGGATTATCTCTGGGGCGGCGTAGATTCCAGCGGATGGCTGAACGGCATTTCCGGTAACTCTGCCATTCGCAGCGGTTCTTCTCTGATCTATCAAACCTATCGAGATGATACCGCTCAGGATTACGGCATGCCTTATCTCTTTGTCCGTTATGTGATCGACCGTATGGCCGGAAGTTACGATCCAATGTCCATCCTTCCGGCTTTTTATAAAACAGATGCTTCTTCTCTGAATTCTGCAGAATATCTGACTCAGGTAACCGGCATTCCATTTCGTGAATTAATGGCAGATTTTTATACTGCCATTGCTTCCGGTGAGCAGTCCGGCATCTATAGTTTTGCCGGAGACCGCATCGCCGCCGGGAAGGCAGCGACATTCCCTGTTTTTTCAGGAAAAAGCGGCCAGAGCTGCTCTCTTCCGCCTGCATCTGCGATTCTGCTCAAACTGAAAGACCATAGTTTTTCCGTTCCGTCCAATGGTGGAAATAACATCATTTATCGAATCATAGACAACCGTGGAAGTTCTTCTGCGCCGGAAACTGGTGACGGCAGCTCTTCACATCCATATGAGATTTCCTCTCTCAATGACCTGAACCTCATTTCCGAACACCCGGACGCTTATTACTTCCTGACAGACGATATACAGCCAAATGGCAAAATCAATTTTACGGTAAATAATTTCCGCGGTCATCTGGATGGAAATGAGCATACGATCTACGGGCTCAAAAAACCGCTGATTGCAAACAATCACGGCACCATCGAAAACTTACGGATTGTGGCATCCTTCGATGATGACAGCCAGAATGTACAGGGAATCATTTCTCAATACAACGATGGAAAAATCCTCGAGTGCTCTGTCTCGGGAACCGTAACCGGGCGTATGGGCGGTGACGGCTCCATGGTCTTTCCCAGCTTCGGCTGCATTACAGGCCAGAATGAACTTGCCGGAATCATCAGCGGCTGTTCATCCAAACTGAATCTCAGCCTTTCAATGGCGCCTATGAAAGCTCTGGTTGGCGGTATTGCCGGCTCAAACACCGGCACTATCGAAAAATGCGTCAGCAACGGAAGTCTTTCTGTCTCACAGAAAAATGGTAATTCATATCCACTCTATATCGGCGGTATTGCCGGGCAGACTGAAAAATTCGGTGGTATGGGAGGAATAATAAAAGAATGTCTCCATGCCGGACAGCTCAAAGTTTCCGGCGGCAAAGCTTATGTCGGCCAGATCTGCGGTATGGCTGCATCAAATATCATAAATTCATCCGGTGGTCTGAATGCTCACATTCTGAACTGCTATGGACGAACCGGTTCCGTTCCTCTTGTTGGTTCTTCTGATGAAAAACTGACTACCGGCGGACTGCTTACAGATACTCAGTTAAAAGATGCTGCTTCCTATAAAGGATGGAGTTTTGACGGTGACTGGAAGATTTCAGATGACGGAATTCCGGCGCGTACAGATTCCTCTGATATTACTTCTCTTTCTGTAAAAAATGTCCCGGCTTCCTGCTATATTGGTGAAATACCCTGGAATTTCGGTACTCTTGTTATCAATAACAAAACTGAAATTTCCATCACCCGGGATATGATCCGCGGTTTTGACAATTCCATGGAAGGTACAAATACAATTTCCATAACTTACAAAGGAAAACAGACTACTTTTTCCCTTCCAATATGTAAACCGGAAGCTGCTCAGATCACGCACTTTGAAATTTCCCGAAAGCCTTCCCGTCTTACCTATAGTGTGGGAGAAAAATTTGATCCTTCCGGCACCAGTTTTTATGCGGTCATAGCCGGTCGCCCCGTATACATTTACAATGGTTATACCTATAACAAAACCGGATTATTAACTGCAGGCGATACCGAAATCACTTTTGACTACTTCGGTGCCCGTTTGAAGCAATCTATAACAGTCGAAGCAGCCACGCCGTCCAAACTTGAACTCTTAAATCCACCTTCCAGAACTCGTTATACAATCGGAGAACGCCTGGATCTGAGCGGAGCAAGACTTCGTATTACCTATAGTAACAAAACACAGTCGCCTGTCTTTGGAGCTGATGAACTGGAAACTTATGGCATAAACATTGCCCTTGGTTCCGACAGTAATGTCAGTACGATCGATCGTCAGCAGAATCTTACTCTGAATGACAATGGTAAGACACTTCTGTTTTATGCAACCGACACGCTTCCCGGAAACTGGGGTGCCGTATCCGCAGCCTCTATAACACTGAATGTTACTGCACCGCTAATGATCACCGGCACAGATCTGTATCTCAGTACCGGAGTCCAGACCCTTCAATATGTAAACTCCGGTGATCTTACCGGTGGAAGCGGCAATTATACAACGACCGTTGTTAATGAAAATCTTCCAAAAGGACTGAACAGAGATTTTGCCCCCGGCTACTCCGGCTGTTTCAGCTATTCCGGAATCGTAACAGACTCTTCCGGCACTTACCGCTCCACATATCTGATAAGTGATACTGTGACACAGGCAACTTTATCCGTAACAATTGTAATTCATGTGCGTCCGTCCAATGAAGCCGCATTTTATAGTTTTGTACTTCGTAAAGCACAGAACAGCAATCTTACACAGGATGTTATCGGTGAAATCAGTGGTGATACTGTCATTCTCCGCTTACCGTTGGGAACAGATGTCTCACATCTGATTCCGGAAACAGACTACGCTTCCAGTTCCGGCACTACACTTCCTGAAAATTTCTGGAACGGCACTGCCCATGATTTCACCAAACCTGTCATTTACACGCTGACCGCCCCGGACAGTCATACTCAAAGGCACTACACTGTAAAAGTCGAATTCTACCAGAACGTACAAGACACACCTGACGTACCGCAGCCACCAGAAGACGATAAGCCCACTGTAAAACCGGATGAAGTTTCAAAACCGACAGCTACACCGACCACTGCACTTTCATCAGCTTCACCGCCTGCAACATATCCGAAAGGCAAGGTTATAAAAGACGTAAAAACCAATGCTGTCTACAAAGTCACCGGAACGCTGGTAGTTCAGTATGTAAAACCACTGAATAAAAAACGCAGCATCCTTACCATTCCGGATCAGGTAACACTTAACCAGTGTAATTACAAGGTGACTTCCATCGGAGCCAAAGCTTTCAAAAACAACAAATACCTGAAAAAAATCACTGTTGGAAAAAACATCAAAACCATTGGCTCTCAGGCATTTTATAACTGTAAGAAACTGAAAGTGATGAAATTCCGTACAACACAGCTTAAGCAGAAGTATATCGGTTCAAACGCATTCAAAAAAACGCCATCCAAAATAACTGTTTACGTTCCAAAGAAACAGGCAAAATATTATAAAAAAATATTCCTGAAACGTGGGATGCGCAAATCTGTCAAATTCAGAAAAATATAAAAGAAAAAACCTCTTATAAAATTACAGCAAATCATAAGAGGTTTTCTCTTTTATAGCAATCATACCGATTAAGTATGTATTTTTTCTTTACATGCAATATAAAAGGGTATAACATGGAAGTACACTAATATTATATAAAGGCGGGTAAAATTATGGACTACTCAATCAACACAAAATGCGTTCAGGCCGGTTATACTCCGGGCAACGGAGAACCTCGACAGATTCCGATCTATCAGTCAACTACTTATAAATATGATACAAGTGAAGATATGGGCAAACTGTTTGACCTCGAAGCATCCGGTTATTTTTATTCCAGACTTCAGAATCCGACAAATGATTATGTTGCTGCAAAAATCACCGCACTCGAAGGCGGTACTGCCGGAATGCTGACTTCTTCCGGTCAGGCTGCAAATTTCTTCGCAATTTTTAATATCTGTGAAGCAGGCAGCCACATTGTTTCCTCCTCTTCCATCTATGGCGGTACATATAACCTTCTTGATGTCACCATGAAAAAAATGGGGGTTGATGTTACTTTCGTTGATCCAGACTGCACTGAAGAAGAATTAAATGCTGCTTTCAAAGACAACACAAAAGCCGTTTTTGGTGAATCTATCGCCAACCCGGCACTGACTGTCCTTGATATCGAAAAATTTGCAAAAGCTGCACACGCACATGGCGTGCCGCTTATTGTGGACAACACCTTCCCGACACCGGTAAATTTACGTCCGATCGAATGGGGTGCTGATATTGTTACTCATTCCACGACAAAATATATGGACGGTCACGGCGCTGCACTCGGTGGTGCGATCATTGATGCCGGCAAATTTGACTGGATGGCTCACGCAGACAAATTCCCGGGGCTCTGCACACCGGATGATTCCTATCATGGAATTACCTATGCAGAAAAATTCGGCAAAGAAGGTGCTTTCATCACCAAATGCACCTCTCAGCTTATGAGAGATCTGGGATGTGCACAGTCACCGCAGAGTGCTTTTATACTGAATCTTGGTCTGGAATCTCTTCATGTACGTATGCCACGCCATGTAGAAAACGGACAGGCTGTTGCTGAATTCCTTGAAAAACATGACAAAGTGGAATTCGTCAACTACCCGACACTTCCATCCAACAAATACTATGAAATTGCCAAAAAATATATGCCAAACGGCGGATGTGGTGTTGTATCTTTTGAATTAAAAGGCGGTCGTGCCGCAGCAGAAAAATTCATGAAAAATCTGAAACTTGCTGCCATCGAAACACATGTGGCAGACGCAAGAACCTGCTGCCTGAACCCGGCAACCTCCACGCACAGACAAATGAACGATGAACAGCTTGCCGCTGCCGGAATCCCGGCCGGACTGATCCGTATCTCCTGTGGCCTTGAAGATAAGAATGACCTGATCGCAGATATCGCCCAGGCACTGGATGCAATCTGAAAATAAGAATTTTTAATTAACTGAAAACACCGGGTGCGTCAATGACGCACCCGGTGTTATTGGTTTATTTCTTTATTTTGACTTTCTTTGCAGAACTCCATTCGGAATAATAGGTTACTCCGGATACTTTTTTGTAGGAGCGTACTTTCACAGAATAAGTTGCTTTCTTTTTGAGTGATTTAAGCACTTTGTTCAGTGTTTTATTTGACTTGACAGTAATTGTTTTCTGTTTTTTACCAGTCTTATAATTCACCTGATATCCGTTTGCTTTTGTATTCCTTGTCCATTTTACAGTTGCTTTCTTTGACGCGTTGTTCTTGACAGATGAAATGCGGTTCTGTTTGAGGTAATAATACGTTTTTCCAACATATGCGCCTTTTATGCTTCCTTTATAAGCACAAACTGCATATGTGTATTTTCCACCATTTGTCGTTGCCCCAGTATCTGTATATGCAGCTGTTGCTCCGTTGGTAACCGTCTTGATTGCCTTATATCCGCCTTTTCCGTACGCTCTGTAGATGATATAGCCCTGTGCTCCACTGACTCTGTTCCAGGTCAGTTTTATGCCTTTCTTCGCATTTGCAATTGATATGATATTTACTGTATCAAGTTTTTCAATTACAGGCGCCGTCGGCTGTTTTGGCTTTTCAACAATCTGGAAGGACACGGTTTTAGTGTCCGTGTAATTTCCGATACCGGTAACAGAAACACTTGCTTCTCCCACACGGTTGTTGTCCTGATATTCCAGACGATAATCTGTGCCCTCACTTAAAGTGGTGTCTTCCAGAAGTACCGTCACTTCCGGTTTTACTTCTTTTCCGTCATAAACATATGTAAAAGCAGACAGCTTAACTTCACAGGACTTGATGTTTTTAAGAGTTCTCGTGGTGCGTGATATTTCTTCTTTACAAAGTGTACATCTCTGTACCTCATCATATTCCACATCGCCGTTTTCCAGTGTTTTCTGATTCTCTATCATCTGTTCGATAACATGATTTTCATTGACACCAACTGCAACCATCGTACTGGCTTCTTCATGGTTTGCATCACCGGAAACAGTTACTTTGATCAGCGCAAGGCCGGCTTTTTTACCGATGACTGTTGTCTCTTTGATATCAACCAGATCAGGAGTGGAGGTTTCAAGAGAGATATCACCGATTCCATCTGCCTGAATTTCCGTTGATGCCTTGACATGAATCTGTTCATCCGTGCTTGCAGCCGAAACAGACTGTTTTGCTTTTGCAATAATAAAGCCTTTTTCCACTGTTCCTTTAATGCTGACATCTCCTGTTTTTGCAGTTATGATGACTTTTGCATTTACTGCATTAACATTATCCGCATAGGTAACTGTATAATCGTCATCACTTACAATTCCGTTGCTGTTTTTTACAGTAATCTTTGGTGTTTTTTCTTTACCGTCATAAGCTGTTTTATGGTAAGAAAGTGTAACCGTACAGTCGCTGAGAGCTGTCTGACCTGACATCGGAATTTCTTCTGTATATTTTGCATCACAGTCGGCGCACTTGTACTCTATCGTTCCTTTTGACAGATAAGTAGCCTGTTTGGTAACTGTTCCTTTATCCCATTTATGCGGTGCCAGATCTGTCTCTTTGCCTTTATAGCTGTCTCCACAGTCTGTGCAGGTATATGTAATAAAGCCTTTTGTTGTACAGGTAGATTCTGTTATGGTCTCTTCATAATTGTGTCCCTTTGCCCTGCGGATATCTGACTTCGTTTCATAATCACAGTTTTCGCAAGTCAGAAGTGTGTAACCTTCTTCGGTACAGGTTGGGTCTTTCACCGTACGTTTATATGTATGGCCTGTTGCACTCTTATAATCAGATACATACTCATTTCCGCAGACATCACAGATATTTTCTGTATATCCTCTGGAAACACAGGTTGGAGCAACAACCTTTTTCGTATATTTATGGCCGGACGCTCCCACATAGTTATCTGTATAGGTATATCCACAGTTTTTACAGGTATAAACTGTGTAACCCCTCTCTGTACAGGCAGGAGCTTTAACTGTTGCTTCGTAATCATGCTCCAGAGGATCTGTATATGTATCATAATAAGTATAATCACAGTTTTTACACTGGTGTCTCGTATATCCCTGTATCTGGCAGGTCGCCGGAACTACTATGTCCTCCATAACATGTTCTTTATGCGGTATGATATTTTCACGTTTTGTATTTCCGCAGACTGCACAGGTGTAAACTGTGTATCCGTCTCTTGAGCAGGTAGGTTCGATTACTTTGCCCTCATCATACTTATGGGCATTCAGGTCTATCTCCAGTTCGGTTCTGATTTCTTCGTTGCAGACACTGCAGACCTGAACATCGTAACCCTTTTCATTACAGGTTGCATCTTTATGATCTTTCACTGTCAGCTTATGTCCCGTAGCCGGAATCACACCTGTAGAAGCCTGTCCACACTTGTCACAGGTGAAAGATTTCTCCCCGTCTGTGGTACAGGTTGCCGGAGTAATCACCGTGTAGTCTTCGGACATGTGAATTGGATTCGGAGTGATATTATAGGAACTGTTACTCAGGAAATTCTGTGCCTCAGAGGAATTCCATGTATCATTGCAGGCATAGTAGGTAATTTTTCTTGGCCCGTGAAAATCCATTTCCAGCATAGAATTGAAATTTCCAAAATCTCCTAAAAATACGAGTTCATCAACACTTCCACAAAATGCTGCTAATTTTATTGTTATTACATTTGCCGGTATCTGGATGCTCTTAAGTGAATCACAGTATGCAAATACATAATCTTCAATATTCTTAAGCTTGCTGTCCTTCTCAAATTCTACTGCTTCTAAATTTGTACAACTATAGAATGCTTCCGATAATATACTAATTACCGTTGCAGGTATTGTAATCCTATCTAATTTCTTACAATTTTGAAATGCATATCCTTCTATAATCGTTACCCCAGCAGGTATTGTGGTTTTCTCTAAACTTGTACAACCCTGAAACAGCTTTCTGGAAATTTTTTCTATCTGTATCTCCTGTGCAAATATACACTGTGTCATTCCACTGCACATTGCAAATGCAGCTTCTCCAATCTCAGTAACACTAGAAGGGATTCCGACCTTCGATATTTTTTTACATTTTGCAAAAGCATACGCACCTATCGTCTGAAGATAATTTGGAAGCTTGTCTCTTGTTAATTCAAGATTTTCACATCCCAGAAATGCACTTCTTCCTATAGTTTTCACATTTTCATGAAAAACAATTTCCCTGATTTCTTTACCACAGTTAAACGCGTAATCTCTGATACTGGTAACCTCGTCCGGAATTACCAAACGCTCCAGCAATTCGCCATCTACATAATATTTGATTGTCGGACTCTTACTGGACAGCTCAATATCCTCACTTGAAAAGAAATTAGGACCTTCTTCCATACTAAGCCAACTGGTCAGATCTTCAATATATACTGCATTTACAGTACTGTTTGACCCAAAAGCGTATTTGTCACACCTTTTTAAACTTGCAGGAATCCGGATGCTTCTCAGACCTGTGTCCGAAAATGCTCCATTTCCTATATAAGTCAATTTTTCAGGCAGTTCTATTTTCTCTAATGTTTTGCAGCCACTAAATACATATGATTCTATTGTAGCTAAATTAGCAGGTAATTTTACTTTTTCTAATACTTTGCAATCAGAAAATGCACTCTGACCTATCGTTTTAATGCCATCATCAAGCTCTGCCCATTTCAGATTGCTCAATCCGGAAAAAACACATGTTCCTATATCTGTAATTCCCTTTTTAATTTTTACCCCTTTAAAGTATGGTCTGTATTCTCCCCACGGTGCTGTTGTTATTCCATAATTGCTTCCCTCATACCTGGTTCCATAACCTTTCATACTTACATCCGCGTCCGTATTTGGTGCAATCTCCAATACTCCATCCGGTGTGATTCCCCAGAAAATATTGTCATCATCGCCACAGACAATATATGGTGCCGGAATCACTTCTTCAACTACTTCACCACACTTCTGGCAGGTCTTTTTCATTGTTCCGGTCTGATCCCGTTCTGCCGGTTTTGTAATCACTCCCGCATCCCATTTATGCGTTGTGCCGTATGCTTTTGTGACTGCAAATCCCCAGTCATCTGTGCTGTAGTCTGTCGTCAGTCTCAATGTCACGGAACTTCCCGGTACGATCACGGTCTTTCCTGCAAGCTGATCATTGATAAACTTCTGATACAGTTCTCCGTCTTCTTTATAAATATAGAAAAAGTCATCATAGTTTGTTTCAAACTTGGTTAGTTTATCAAAGGTCAGGATGATTTCTTCTGCGCCTTCCATAGATACAGTCCAGTCTGTCGTGGTCTCTGTATTGTACGGATGATCTGACTGCAGATCTGCCGTATCAATGCAGTTGATACAGTTATTATAATCTTTGCCGACATTGCCACACACAGAACAGGTTGCATCATAATATGCGGTATTGTCCTTGGTCGGATAATTCTTGCCATCCGTCTGGATCTGCATTTCATCATTTGTACGCACGTAAGTATGGTGCGTATTTGCCGTTGTTCCATTTATTGTACAGCAGGGTTCCCATGTCACATCTGTATAAGCTGCTCTGAATGCATCTGTCCATGTCGCATCTGCTTCTTTATAATAAACGCTTACTTTCGCAGTCCCGGTAAATGCAGGAATTGCTGTCGGTGCATTTCCGGAATAATAAAGGTTTATCTCCGCTTTTGGACAGTTTTGAAACGCATCTGCACTGACTGTCTGCAAAGTGTCTGCACTGATAGCCACATTCGTAAGATTTGTTCCATCCGCAAAAGCTCCGCTTCCGATTTCTGTGATACCTCTCTGAATCGTTACAGTAAAGACCCGTGTCATATCCCACGGATAGTTGTCCTGACCATTATCTTTCTCAATTGCGCCTGAACCGCTAAACTGCAGATTTCCGGCATCTGAAAGCGACCAGTTTACACCTGTGGCAAGCGTACCACTGGCTGTGATCGTCTCTCCCGTCTGCACTGCCACTTCATTTTCTGAGAAAATATCCTCTGCTTCTGTAAATTCTATTTCCGCATTCTCATCTGTTTCATCCTGTGAAGATACATCTGTCGGATTTTCTTCCGTAATCTCTACTTCATCTGTATCCCCGTCTGTGAATGCGACTTCATCATTCTCTGCTTCTGATGCTTCATTCACACTGATATTTGCATTGTCATCTGAAGATGCATTTACTCCGGCAGCTTCACTCTGAACAGCCACTTCATCTTCACTACCACTTTCTGTTTCTTCTGCATATGTCGTGTAATCACCTGTCATATCAGCGTCTGCATAAACAACAGCACTGTTTAAAACCATCATACCAGCCAAAAGCATGGATATTATTCGTTTTTTCATAGACTTCTCCTTATAATGTGTATAATGTTCCTTATAGTATCACAAAATAAGGAAAGATCTAATTACCTGCCTGCATAGAAACCGGATTCTACTTTTTATACAAATTACAGTGTTGCTTTTTATGCACTTTTCTATTAGGCAAACTATCATCCCATATAGTTTTTCCTGCAAAAGAAAAAGGAACTCCATGCTTTTCAGCACAAAGTTCCTTTGAATCATTATTTAACTAATTTGCAAGTACGTATGCCCCAAACACTACAGGTACTGCCATCATCACTGCAATTACTGAACTCTGAATGAGAAATGCAGCCACACAGGTAAAGATTGAAAATACGATTATTTTCATCCATGCATCAGCTTTCAGTTTTCTTTTTTTGATCAATATGCAGGATATGATCAGTACTGCAAGAAAAATAAGCAATACTATAAATAACACTGCCGCCAATATTAAAACCGTTATTTCAGCCATTCCACTGAATACAGTTCCCAAAATACGCGGCACAATAAAATATCCACTTATGTAGTCATCACTTCCTCTGGCCATGGCAGTTATATCTACTCCTGTCATAGCGGCATCACCTGCTATCTTGCAAAATAAAGCCGCAGCGATTTCCACGCAGGAGAGAAGCACCATATATATCCCGATCAGTATTGTTGAGAATGATGTAGCTTTTGATACTTTTTCCATATGTTCTTCCCTTTTTGATTGAACACATCTGACAGATCTACTGTTCTTTTTCCATCTTTGGACTTGCCGAAAAACAGTCATCCGGTATTTTCGTCAGACTTTCCGGCATATCTACCTGTTCCAGATTATCACAGAAAGAAGCAAATGTTGACGGTAATTCCGTTATTCCTTCACCCAATGTGATCTTTTTGATTTTTGATCCGGAAAAGGTTCCGAATCCTTCAAAAATACATTCCTTTCCAAAGACAGCTTCTTCAAATCCGGAGTCCATGAAGCAACAGCCTTTTACTGTTGAACCATCTCCTATATGTATGTATCCCCCGGCTCCTGCCCCACAGAAAGCAGAATCCCAAAGATAATTTTCACTGGCAGGCAGCTCCACATCTCTCAGGGCTACACAATCTCTGAATGCAGATCCTTCAATTTCTACTGCCTGATTACCGAAAACCACCGTTTCCAGACTGGTACATCCTGAGAACGCATATCCTCCGATCCAGGTCAGCGAATCCGGAAGTGTTATTTTTTTCAGACCAGTGCAGCCCTCAAATGCTGAAACGTCAATATAGCGCATTCCTTCCGGAACTTCAACAGAAGTAATCTTTGTATTATCCTTAAATGCCAGCGAAGCAACACCACTCATTACTGTGTCTTCAATGCTGGAAGGCAGAACAAGCTCCGTTCCTTCTCCTGTATAACCACTCAGCTCCTCATAGCCATTTTTCTCATAGCCACCATTATCCTGCTGTTCTTCTTCAATCTGTTTCAGGTCAATCTCCAGACTTTCCAGCAATGTTTTCATCTCTTCTCTGTCCAGGAATTTCCAGAGTTCTTCTTCCGGACAATCAGGAATACTCACCTGTATGCTTAAAATATACTGATCTGTCAGATCTCTGTAAAGGGTAATGTCCCCTTCCTCCCTGCGGCATGCTACATAGTAATGGCTTTCTCCCACATCTGTTTCTTTTATTTCTCCGTCTGTCTTATTTTCTGCAATTTTCTTTGCATCCGGAAAATGAATGATCTGAATATTCAGATTACCATCATAAGCACAGTGAATCTTTCCATTCACAAAGAACTCTGCATATTCTCTGCCCTGCCACCGGGTTGGCAGTTTTACGGAAATTCCTTTGGCAGTTACCTCTTCATACTCAATTCCTTCCTGGAATTTTATTCCCTTCAACACCGTCTGTATCAGCTTATCTTCCATCACAGTATAGATATCATCAAAACGCTCTGTTGTTTTTACTTCAATCTTCAGACCGTCCCAGTTGCCCACATAATGATCCTCATATTTCAGAATTGCAGCATATTCTCCGCTTCCCAGATATACTGCTGTCTGATCCGGTCCGTTTTTAGCTTCATCCAGATTAGAGCTGAATACAGTTGCATTCATCCCACTGATGGTGGTTTCTTCTTTTTTTATCTGCTTTGCTCCTCCTTCACGGTTGCTCTGTGCATATTCAAGCTCCGTAATGCGATTTGAAAGCTGTCCAGCTGTTATAGGTGCAAGTGTCATTGTCCATTTCCCGTCCGGATCTGCAAATTCCAGATACTGCTCTTTTTCTGTCGGTTCTTCCGCTTCATAGGGAAGAGTAACCGTAAATTCCCCCTCCGCATAATCATATTCTTTATACTCCGGCAGTGGTGTTGGCGTTGCCGTAGGTGCGGGAGTTGCTGTGGGCGCTGCTTCTTCAGGCTTTTTTTCACCACATGCACATAAAAGACAAACACACAAAAATACCATCGGAAGCATAACTTTTTTTAAACTTTTCATACCCTTTTTCCTCCTCTCACTCACAGCGCTTTTATTATGAGTTAAGACTCTGTCCACAATATTCACAATTGCTCAGACGTCCTTTTATTACCTGATTCTTTGCACCACAACTGGTACAGGTAACTGTGATATAAATCTTTTCATTTACACGTCTGTTTGGTGCAGTAATCATAATATAATTTC
>ERZ857972.496-NODE-496-length-36428-cov-21.859841_pt1 | contig 36428 bp, 30 predicted proteins | sample MGYA00519757_ERZ857972 | MGnify/ENA primary metagenome ERZ857972 (study PRJEB31778, sample SAMEA3449383) | human gut metagenome | biome: human gut; feature: human-associated habitat; material: faeces | place: United Kingdom | collected 2010/2012 ...
TGAGGGTCCACCTGTTCCCATACCGAACACAGAAGTTAAGCTCAGTGGTGCCGAAAATACTTGGCTGGTGACGGTCCGGAAAGATAGGGAGATGCCAACACTAAGCATACACCCAAACGGGTGTTTTGCTCTATATTCCTCCATAGCTCAGTCGGTAGTGCGAGTGTACAGAAAAGTACCTGACATTATTACTTAGTTTGAGGAAAAATTAGAAAAGTTGTTTAAATCCACTACCGGGGATTTAAGTAACAAAAAAGATTGCTCTTTATGCAATCTGAACAAAAATCTTTGAGTAAAATCAAAGAAAATCGTATAATCCTCCATAGCTCAGTCGGTAGAGCGCATGACTGTTAATCATGATGTCACTGGTTCGAGCCCAGTTGGGGGAGCCACAACAGAGTAGTCTTTTGACTACTCTGTTTTTTTATCTAAATTTACTGCTAAATCGGGCGAGAAGGTGAGCGTTAAGAAAACAGTCCTTTGGACTGTTTTTAGTGAACTGGGATTGTGCGAGTGCTGTTTAAGAACCAAACATAGTATGCGAGGCAGTTACTTCCCTCCTTACAAAGTAAGTTGGGGGAGCCAGAAAACGACAGGTTTTTACCTGTCGCTTTTTTAGTGAAATAAATCCTTACGGATTTGTGAAATACGCTTTCCGTGTGAAATATTCCTTCTGAATGTGAAATGCCTACGGTGTGAGCTGATTTATTTCATTTCACTTTCTGCGTAAGCAGAAAATTTCACAATACGTTATGTAGTATTTCACCGTTTGCACAGCAAACAATTTCACGGAGCAGTTGATGTGTGGAAACGAAATTTCAACCATGTCGAGCATCTTTTTGATTACGGCAGTGCTGTTCGTAAGGTTATGTGTACAACCAATGTGGTTGAAAGCATGAATTCAAGTTTCAGAAAAGTTACAAAAAAGGGTGCTTTTCCAAATGAAATGCACTACTCAAATTGCTCTATTTACGCACAACCGAGCTTTACAAAAAGTGGAATGGCAGTAAGGTTCAAAATTGGGCTATGGTCAGAAATCAACTGGCTGCGAATGAAAAAATCAGTGCCCGTATTAAAAAAAACGAGCACATGATTTAAGGCATTGACATAATTTTTTATGTTCTTTAAAAAACTTACACACTTTTCTTGACAAAGCCTCATATCTATTATTATAATGATGATGACCATGAACCCCCATTCCCAGGAGAGAAAATGTCCCCTAATGGTGGTAATAACCGGTATGTTTACATAATTTACGGTGTGAACAATCCGAGAGTTATTTTTAATAATAACACTACTGATCCTGCATTAACCAGACAACAACATCCCGGTATCAATCAACCCGGAATTGAAATAACAGAAGATGAAATGTGGGTAGTAAATGAAACTGCATATAGTCAAAAGCTACAAGGAATTACAGTTCATTTTTATCGTCCGGCTGATTGGGAGTATTGGAACACAAGGATTTACTTCTATGAAGATAATAATATTCTGATGGAATGGCCTGGTACGCTGATGAATAGTCAAATGTACGATAATTGGTTAACCTATACGATATATGGTATAGACAATCCCAAAGTAATATTTAATGATTCTCAAAATAAGCAGATACCAGGAGTATTACAAGAAGGTCACTTAGTAACACGGGATGTGTGGTATAAAGATGGTATATGGTCAACATATAAACCGTAATATACTTTGATAAGCAATCGGATGACAGAGTCTTTTGCTATGTCATCCGATTACAATATACTATAACAAAAAGAGTGATAGTGTATGAATAAAAAAACTAAAATTATATTGATAATTGTATTAATTGTAGCATTTATAGCATTAATAATACTTTTGCTTCATCCTTGGAAGAGTAACAAATCAGATGGTACGGAGTATTATATGTCAAAAAAATATAACTATTGGTTTGAGGTGGATAATGGTCAAGCAACTTTGATTAAATATACGGGTGAAGAGTATCATGTTAAGCTTCCGTCAAGTGTTTATGGAGTTCCAGTTACAAAGTTAGGTGAGTATGAGGTGCTTAATCTTTCAGGAGCAGCTAAAAGGGGAATATTCGAAGACAGTAATGTGTCAGAAGTGAGTATCCCTGAAGGTGTAACGGAAATATGTAATGATGCATTTTATTCTTCAGGTCTCTGTGAAGTGAATATACCTTCCAGCGTTAGAGTAGTCGGGACAAGGGCGTTTGCTTTTTGTAAGTATTTAAGGTCTGTGGAATTTGAAACAGGAATAAAAACAATAAGTGAATCAATGTTTAGTAATTGTAAAAACCTGCGTTTTATCGAATTGCCAAGTAGTGTAGAAAAGATAGAAGGTGATGCCTTTGCAGAATGTGCGTTACAAAAAATAGATTTACCTGAAAACATAAATACAATTGAATCTTATGCATTTAGGGAGTGTGATTCTCTAACATTTGTTACTATACCACCAAAAGTAACATCTATAATAGTGGGACGTTTTATAGCTGCGACTTTTTAGAAAAAGTAAATATTCATGATGAAGTTAAATATATAGCTAATGATGCCTTTGACAGATGTGACAAACTTACAATCTGCGGAATGAAGGGTAGTTATGCAGAACAGTATGCAAAAAAACATAACATACCATTTGAAAAATTGGATACAACAATTCAGTCTGTAAATTAATAATTATCGGTTTGTTGATAATTAAAACTATATTTTTTACGAGAGAATTTTAATATGATGAAAAAAATAAAAAAATATAAACTACCTATCGGGATATTGTGCGTAGTGTTAGTGATATTTATATTGTTGCAAATCTTTTCAAGTGAACATTGGTGGTTTGGGTACACATATGAAACCGATGGATATACAAATAAATCGGCAACAATTGTAAAGGTAAACTACCCATCAGAGAAAGTTGTAATTCCTTCAACGATATTTTTCCATAAAGCAAATGCTTTAGGCGGATATGTTACAGGATACAATTTGTGGGGAGCAGAAAGAAAAGGAATGTTTGAGGATAACGATATAGTAAAAGAGATTGTTGTTTCTGAAGGGATAGAGTATATATTTAACGGATGTTTTTACCATTGTATTTCATTAGAAAGCATACAACTCCCAAGTACTATAAAACAATTCTCTTTTACGAATTGTGAAAGTCTGAAAAATGTTAATTTTAATGGTGATGTAAAAGAAATTGAAAGTTTATCATTTTCAGGCTGTTCTTCATTAGAAACGCTTGTAATTCCGGATAATATTGCTGATCGTGGAATAGCATACGGTGCTTTTTCCGGTTGCACATCACTAAAAAGTATAAATATTCCCGATAATATTACTGCAATACAACGATATGCATTTAGTAATTGCATATCCTTAAAACAGTTAGTTTTGTCTAAAAATATTAAGAGCATTGAATGGGGTGCTTTTGAAAATTGCACCTTGTTGGAGAAAATTATCATTTACGATAAGGCAGAACATATTGCGGATAATGCTTTTGAAGGTTGCGATAAGCTCACAATTTATGGAATAAAAGGCTCATATGCAGAACAATATGCAAACAAACATGACATACCATTTGAAGAATTGAATAACATAGTTGACTGATTATATTTGCGGAGATTAAATAAAGTCAAATTTTAGAATTTAAATGCCGACAAGTTATAGCTTTTAATGCTATTACCTGTCGGCATTATTTTTGGCACCCCATAAAATTCTGTGTAAATAATAATCCTTCAAGCAATAACAAAACAGCGGATTGGAGCTTGTAAAATAAAGTGTGTAAGTTAGAAAAATAACTTGCACACTTTTCATGACAAAGCCTCAAGAAAATTTGCGTTTACACTTGCAAGCTGATTTGATACATCATCGTACTTGTCCTTTTCGACATACTGACCGCCTGCAAGGTTGCCGAGCTTAACATCTGCCGCATTGTTTACCTTTTCTGCAAATTGTTCAAATGTCAAAGCTTCGCCGCCAAACAGGGCTTTTAAAATTTCCATTAAGTCCATTTGTTTGCTCCTTTCAATATTATTAGCAATTGTGTGTATGCTCAGATATTTGAGCAATATTAAAAGCCCCCGAAATTCGGGACTTATAACCATAATCTGTAATTTTCGGAGTAAAAGTAAAAGGGATGTTTCAAACACCCCTTTAATACCCTTTTAAATTCGTTTAATTTTGTTTTTATTCAATCAACTAACTTTACCTTTTAGCAACAAAAACTGATACAAGGCAAATGCGGTACAATTTACAGTTTGCTGATTATATACCGGGAACTAAGTCCTTTATACCTTTAGCAAGTTTGTAGAAACGCTGCATAATTGAATTTTCAGTTAAATATTCCAATCCCTTGAGAGTAATGCGGATATTTGTACAATCAACACTGACATCACCCGAAAGATATTTTGAAGTTCTGACTCCTTTAACATAGCCTGAGTCGGAAAGCATTTCAATATATCTGTTCCAACGCTCCTTACTTATTTCCAGTCGGTTGTGATCAATCTGAGAAACATCAAATCCATAGCAGCTTCGAGTGTACTCAGAATTTTGTATATACACTTAAAATTATCATTCATATACTGTAACCATCCTTAATATTGCACATTCATAAAATTTGTTTTTATTCAAACTCATAAGGTAGTAAAAATACTTGCAAGAGGCAATAAACCGCTTGTAGTTTGAGAATATGAACAATCTAATTATGGTACAAATTTTACTCGTGGACTGTGAAAAAACAGCATTGCAAAAAACAATAAGGCATATAACCGTTATCACTTTCGGTTATGTGCCTTTTGTAATATAATAAGTTTGTTAAGAATACCACGATTGATTACAGTCCAAAACAAGGAAGATTTCAGTGCGTTAATTTCCAAAGTAAGTTCCACCATGAAAGTTACTTTGGAGATTAACTATGTACTTTTTCGTTTAAATTTGCGGTAAATATGAATTGTATAATCCGTTATATTGTGTTATTATGTAGTAAAATGGTGTGCAACATTGGTGTTTTGAAAAAAATTATGTTGCTGAAATTAAACTTGATATAACTGACGGGTGGCATATGGTTCGCAAAGTTGACAAAACAAAGCTTCTGACTGTTGTCGGGATAATTATATTCCTGTTCGGAGGTGCGGTGAGAATTTTTTCTCATCTTACTTCCTCGGCGGACAATTATATTGAAAATTTTGATGTTATTATCTTTTCGGGGCTTATTATAGGCTGGGGTGTGTCTGTTGCATATCGCATTGTTCAGAAGAATATACGAATCTGCCTTGTGATATCTGCGGCGCTTATGCTCTTGTGGATGGCTCTTCGTGCCATAAAATACAACAGCCCTGCCGACATCAACACATACGGACGGTATCTTTGGTATTCATATTACATAGCAATAGTGTTTTTGCCGCTTATGATGTTTTTTGCAATGCTGAATATCGGTAAGCCCGAAAATACAAATAACCGAAAATATCTTTTGATTATACCTGCCGCCGTTCTTGTGCTGCTTGTTATGACGAACGATTTTCATCAGCTTGCTTTTGTATTCGAACCCGATTTTCACAATTGGAACAAACAATACAGTTACGGTCCTGTTTACTATGTAATTGCAGTGTGGATTTTTATACTTGTACTTTCGTCAATTGTGCTTTCAATAAATCGATGCAGAATTTCCGCAACACGCAAAAAGCTGTGGATTCCGATTGTAATAATTCTTGTCGCAATAATTTACACACTCTGGAATAATCTGAATCACGGATATTCGGGACTTAGAATTTACAATGTTCCCGAGGTGTTCTGTTTTGCCTCAATTGCTCTATGGGAAAGCCTTATTCAGATAGGTCTTGTGCCGTCAAATACGGGTTACGGCGATTTTTTCAATGCGTCAAATCTTAACACTCTCATATTTGACAATGAGGGCAATGTGAAATACCGCTCAAAAAACGCAACAAATGTTTCAAAAGATGTTGTTCTGCAAAACGGTAACAGTGTTGTGATTGATGAAAATATAATTCTTAAAAAGCATAATATAAAAGGCGGTAAGGTAGTTTGGACGGAAGATATATCGGCAATTAACCGAATTAACAGAGAACTTTCGGAAGTAAAAGAGCAGATTTCGGAATACAATGTAATCTTAAAATCAGAGGCAGAGCTGAAAAAACGAAGAGCGGCAGTAACCGAACAGAACAAGCTCTATGACAGTATAACCGAATTTATCCGTCCTCAGCTTTGCGACCTTGAAAATATACTCAAAAATATTGAAAACAACAGGGGAGATATTTCGGTTAATTATGCCGGTGCCTGTGTTGTTAATGTCTACATCAAGAGAATAAGCAATCTGCTCATTATGGCAAAAAGCAGAAAAATGCTGAATGCTTTTGAGCTTGAAAACAGTATCCGAGAACTTGCCGAGTACATTTCTGTTTACGGAATTTCGTGTTCGTTTTTCAGTAATGTTTCGGGAGAAATTTCAGCCGAAAAAACGATTGCACTTTTTAAATTCATCGGGATTTTTATAAGGCATATAATGAACTGCACAGATGCGTTGCTGTTTAATTTAAAAGTCCATGAGAGATTTATTGATTTAAAAATCAACTGTGACAGCAAAAATGAAATGAAAATTCCCGATGATTTACTTGACGACATTATAAAACTCGGCGGAAATGTCACCACGGAATATGACGCCGACACTTTGTGTGTGTTTGTTCGTATGCAAAGCGGAGGTGATGACATATGACATCCATCCTTGAAATGCGTTCGTTTGTTTGTGTTATATTGATGAGTGTGCAATTTGTTGTTGCCTGTGCGGCAATATACAACGCAACGCAATCTTTTCTTTATAAAATCAGGTTGTGGAAACCGATTTCAGCGGTTATAATTGCAGTAATCTCTTTGACAATGTTTTTGGTAAGCACTCATGTCTTGAGTAAAATATATTATGATAACCAAATTAATAAAATGGCTGAATTTTTTGGCAGAATGCCGTTTGCTCTGTCTGTCGGCATAACGGCATATTGTGCGATAATGTCTGTGTACATAACGGTAAGGCTTCATCATTGCAGGAATACCGATATTACCGCAATGTCAATTAAAGAAAGCTTTGACGGCTTGCCTACAGGACTTTGCTATTTTGACGAAAACGGACTTGTTGTATTGAAAAATAACCTTATGGAAAGCATATGCCTTGAACTTACGGGTAAATCGCTTAATGTTGCAATGCCCTTCAGAGAGAAGATAAAAGAGGCTTCTCAATATGAAAATGACGGGGCATTTACAGTCAGATTAAAGGATGGCAGGGTTTTCAGCTTTTCGTTGTCGGAAACGGAAATTTTTTCAAAACCGTATTTTCAGCTTGCGGCAACCGATATAACAGAGTTTACAAAGCTTACATCAACCTTGGAATATGAAATAGGCGAGTTAAAAAAGGTTAATGCTCATCTGAAAAAATACAACGAAATGGTCTATGATCTGACAAGAGAAGAAGAAATTCTTCGCACAAAAGAGATAATTCATGACAGGCTCGGCAGTACGCTGATAACAACAAGAAGATATCTTGAAAACGGCACTCTGTCTGAAAATAACAGTAAATTACTTGAAATGTGGAAAAACAATATTTCTGTTCTGAATACCGCAGAGAATGATTGCAAAGACGAAAACTTTGCTAAGGATATTGAAAATGCCGCAAAGCTTGTCGGAATAACGCTTGAAACAGTTGGAAATCTTCCGACTGATAACAATGCAGTTGCGCGGGTTCTGACTTTTGCAACAATGCAATGCCTTAACAATGCCGCAAGACACGCAAAAGCAGATAAAATGATTCTTGAAAGTCTTGACGACGGTGAAAAATATATTTTTAAATTTGCAAATAACGGCAGAAAACCGCCTCGAAAAATCAATGAGGGCGGCGGACTTTCTTCCGTAAGAAAAAAAGCGGAGCAAATCGGCGGAAGCATGAAAATATCGACTTCCGAAATTTTTGTTCTTGAAATCACAATACCGAAAAGCGAGTTGCTGCAGTATGACAAGAGTGCTGATAGTTGAAGATCAGTCAATGCCGAGAACTTTATTTGAAATGTATGTAAACCAAAGCGAAAACTATACGCTTGCGGGCTCAATAAGTAATGCCGATATGACGGATTATCATTGTGAAAATTCCGATGTTGACCTGATTTTAATGGATATATGCACTTCAATGGGAGCAAACGGTCTTGAGGCGGCTGAAAGAATAAAAGCAAAGTTCCCGAAAATTAAGATAATCATTGTTACATCAATGCCCGAATATTCCTATCTAAAGCGTGCCAAGGAAGCAGGAGTTGACAGCTTTTGGTACAAAGAGGTAAGTTCCGAACCTATTATTGAACTTATGGACAGAACAATGAACGGTGAGCGTGTGTTTCCCGACACAACTCCCAAAATTAAATTCGGCAACGCAATGAGTACGGATTTTACCGAAAGGGAGCTTGAGGTTTTGCGTGAACTGACAAGCGGTGATACAAACACGGAAATTGCCAAAAGACTTTACATTGCTCCGGGCACTGTCAAGAACTATATACAGTATATGCTTGAAAAAACAGGCTTTAAGTCAAGAACAGAGCTTGCCGTAAAGGCAAGAGAGGCGGGACTTGTAATCCTTGACGATAGAATTAACGACAAATAAATACTTTTTTCTGAATATGTGCCGTTTGGCACATATTTTTTTGCTGTTAAAACAGTATAATACAATTACAGGATATAAACTGCTCAGACGGTGAATATCTTTTGTGCAAAACGCTATCTTTGTCCGATTAATAATCAAAGACAAAGGTGCATAAAATTTATTATTTAATGACAGGAGGAAAAACTATGGAGGCAAAAGGTTCAACTTTTCTTAAAGTAACGGGAATCCTTATGATTGTATTCGGTGCTATTGCATTGATTGTATCAATCATCGCCATTCTCGGTATCGCCGCACTTGCAGCTTTTAACGACGGTACATACGATATGACTATGCTTTATGTCGGCGGCGTTTTCGCGCTTATCAGTGCGGTTGCTGAGTTTGTTGCAGGTATTATCGGCGTTATCAACGCAAAACTTCCGCACAAGGCAAATACATGTATTGTATGGGGCGTTATTGTTGCTGTTATGTGTATTGCAGGCGAAATTATCAGCATGATAGGCGGATCACAGTTCAATGTATTCTCTCTTATCTGCGGTCTTGCTATCCCTGTACTTTACATTATAGGCGCTGTTAAGAACAAAGCATAATTATTTTATTATTTACCCCCCTTTTAATTACCCACCGTAAATATTTTTAGCACAAGGTCACAGCTGTCCGAACAATCGGGCAGCTGTGCTTTTTTGTTTATGTTGTGAAATATGCCGTTTGGCACATTCATATTCTATCGCAAAATTGTACAATATAAGTGAAAGATATAGGTGAAAAGGGGTGATGTCCGTTGAAGAAAATTTTGCTCAGTGTTCAGAATAATTTGCTCAGTGAGGCTATTCAAAATGCCCTTGTAAAGAAGGGAAGATTTTGTATTGAAAATGTTTCACCGAATCAAGACGGGAAAATTCTTGATTTGTGCATTGCAGAAAGAGTTGATGTTTTGCTTATGGATGTCACAAGACTTGCCGATTCAACTATTGAGAAACGGCTTGAGCTTTGTGGAAAAGTAAAGGAATATCTGCCAAGCTGTAAAACGGCTCTGCTCTGTGACGAACAGGCATATCCCGACCTTGCCGACAGGGTTAAACAGGCAAAACAATTCGGAAAAATAAGCTCATTTTTTTATTCATCCGTAACGGCAGATTATCTTGCCGCCGCACTTGACGCACTTTAAAAAGGAGGTACTGTTTATGGGTATATTTGACAGCTTAAAAAATATGACAAATCAGGCTGTAAAAAACAATGTTTCAAAGGCCGTTTCGGGAGCGGTAAACAATGCGATGCACAAAAGCAAAACATTTGTATTTGCCGATTATCCGAAAAATGCAGATGAACTCAAAAAAATGCCGGAGCTTGACTTTTCGTCACCTCTTTCAACAGCGGCATTTGCAATGCTTGTGTTGCTTGAATATGATGAAAGTCCGGAAAACACAATAGAAATGCTTAATGTATTAAAAGGACCTCAGCCGATGAATGGGATGGATATTCAGTTTTTGCGTGACAGAATCAAGGGCAGGGGATATATTCCTCGCTCATATTTTGAGGGTTCATCCGTGAAGAACGATTATACACCGAATGTTCCGTACAAAATAACCGTTTCCGAGTATGCATATACCTATCAGAGCGAGGGTTATGCAAAGGTTCAGGTTCAGTCGTCGGGAGCAGACTCACCTAGTCCGATTGAGCTTCGCAGAAAGGGCAATCAATGGTTCTTGTGGCGCAATCTTGCACTCTCCGACATACGAACTCCGGATTCGGTTGATCCTTGGGCATGAAGGAGGGATTTTTATGAAAATCAAGAAAAAAGCAAAGCGTATTTCGAGTGTTGTTTTATGCTTTCTCATGCTGTTGACAACACTTCCTATGACAGCCATAACCGCAAATGCGGCGGCTCAGGCTTATATCAAATATATCGACACCGAGGTTTACATAGGAGATGTCCTTAACATTATCGTGGGAGTAAACGGCGGCAGTACAGACGAAACCTTTACCTATTAATGGCAGGCAAAGTATCCGAGCCTAAGCTGGGTTAATCTCTCCGATAAAACCAACAGACCCGACTCGAAATTTTCGGGTGTTTTTACAGACCATCTTAAATTTCAGACCTACGCAGAACTTGTAGGACCTGACTCAGGGTGGAAAGATGTTGTCTTTAGATGTAAAGTAACGGGTTCAAAGAGCGGTACTTTTTATTCGGGAAAATGTAACTTTCCGGGACTTCTTGATAAGACAGAAATTCCTATAATTGGATTTTTAGGCTTGGAGAAACCTGAACAGCGGAAAATCCCCTCAACTACGGCAACTCCGATAAACAGCACTTACTACAGTTTTGATTATATTGAGTGGTATGAGTACAAAAACAACAAAGTTGGATTCGCTCGAAAAAGCGTTCTTTGCCCTTGCTGAAAAATATTGCAAAGATGTTTAATCTTTAAAAATAATTGAAAAGCAACCCTATGAAAACAACCCCACGGTAAAACAATCGTGGGGTTGTTTTTTTCTGTAACAGAAAATGAGTGCATTTTTCCTTGCCATTACCGTAGTAATTGTTTATAATTAAGGTATGACAATAAAAGAAGGCATGAACAATGCAAACGATAGATGAGGCACTAAACAAACTGAAAAAATCTGATTTTCGCAGTCGGTTTCATTTAAAGCAAAAGGACATTGACTATATTAATGAAAAGGGAATGAATAAAATCCGCTCCCATGCAGAAGATTTTGTCAGAACACGGCTTGCACCAAAATATATTCCGAATGACGGAAAGCAAACGCCTATGAGGGGACACCCTGTTTTTATCGCACAGCACGCCTGTGCCTGTTGTTGCAGAGGGTGTCTTAACAAGTGGTACAGAGTTGCAAGGGATAAACAGCTTAACGAGGTCGAACAGCAGAAAATTGTAAATCTGCTTATGGCTTGGATTGAAAGAGAATACAATGATTATAATTCCCATAAAGAATGATAGATAAGGGCAAAAAGATGAGTGATAAATTAAGCGTGTTAAAAGATTACTTCGGACACGATTCTTTCAGAGACGGACAGGAACAGATAGTTGACGCTTTGCTTGACGGCAGAGATGCACTTTGCATTATGCCCACAGGTGCGGGCAAGTCTATGTGCTATCAGATTCCCGCATTACTTTTTGACGGGGTGACAATTGTTGTGTCACCTCTGATTTCGCTTATGAAGGATCAGGTCGGCTCACTCGTTCAGTCGGGAGTTCCTGCGGCATATATAAACAGCTCGCTTTCATATCCGCAATTTCTCCGAGTGCTTTCAAATGTTGAACACGGAAAATACAAAATCATCTATGTTGCACCCGAAAGGCTGTTGACTGACGGATTTCTCGACACCTGTAAAAAGATAAAAATCTCAATGGTTGCAGTTGACGAGGCTCATTGCGTTTCACAATGGGGACAGGATTTCAGACCGAGTTACCTCAAAATTATTTCATTTGTTGAAAGCCTTGCAAATCGTCCGATTGTCGGAGCATTTACCGCAACGGCTACGAATGATGTAAAAGAAGACATAAAGAAAATTCTCAGGCTTGAAAATCCGTTTGAAATTACAACGGGATTTGACCGCCCCAACCTTTTTTTCGGTGTAATAAAGTCATCGTCGAAGGACGAAAAGCTTATTGACCTCATTCGGGAGCGTGGCGACAGGTCGGGAATTGTCTATTGTGCAACCCGAAAAAATGTTGAATCTGTCTGCGAATTGCTCTGCGATAACGGCTTTTCGGCGGCAAGATACCATGCAGGTCTTGATGAGTACGAACGCAGGAAAAATCAGGAGGATTTTGTTTTTGACCGAAAAAATATTATGGTTGCAACCAATGCTTTCGGTATGGGAATTGACAAATCAAATGTTACATATGTAATTCATTACAATATGCCGAAAAACATTGAAAGCTACTATCAAGAGGCAGGACGGGCAGGTCGTGACGGCGGTGAGGCTGATTGTATTTTGCTCTACAGTCCTAAGGATGTTCGCCTAAATCGCTTTATGATTGAAAATTCCGAGGGCAACGATGAGCTTACAATTGAAGAAAACGAGCAAATTCGTGAGCGTGATTTTGAACGCTTAAAATATATGACCTTTTACAGCACAACAAACGATTGTCTGCGTGGATTTATTCTGCGGTATTTCGGCGGTGAAAAAAAGGCTTACTGCGGAAAATGCTCCAACTGTCTTTCTGTTCACAAGCTTGTTGATGTCACAATTGACGCTCAAAAAATTATGTCCTGCATTGCAAGAACAGGACAAAGGTACGGCAAAACCGTGATTTGTGATGTGTTAAAGGGCAGTAAAAGCGAGAAAATTCTAAAAGCTGAGCTTAACAATCAGTCAACCTACGGAATAATGAAAGAGGTTACGGCAAGGCATATTTTCGGCACAATTGACTTTCTTGCCGAAAAGGAGTATATTTCATCCGACAATGAAACCGAGGCTCTAAAACTTTTGCCAAAGAGTCGAGATGTGCTTTTCGGACGGGAACGGCTTGTGATGAAGAAAGTTGAAAACTCCGAAAAGGTTGTCAAAACGCACCGTCCCGAAGTGCCTGTTAATTCCGATTTACTTGACGCACTCAAGGCTTTGCGAAAAAGCATTGCATCAAAAAAGAGCGTTCCTGCTTATGTTATTTTTACCGATGCAACGCTGATTGATATGTGCAAAAAATGCCCCGAAACACCCGATGAAATGCTTGAAGTTTCGGGTGTGGGCAGAACAAAGCTTGAAAAATTCGGAAAACAATTTCTTGAAGAAATCGCAAAATTCAGATAACTTCATATACTGTTAAAGGATGAACGAATTCGTTTGTCCTTTTCTTTTTCAATTTTCAAAATTGTATTGAAATAATTAGTACAAAGTGGTACAATAGTTACAGAGAGAAAACAGATTGGAGGCATTTGTATGGCTGACATATTTGATTACATAAGTCGGAGAGGCGATTTGACATTTGAACAGGACGGTTTTAACGAGCTTGACGCACTTGTGCTTTCACGGCTTTCATATCTTCCTTTTGACGGTGCGGTATCGTCCTGCCTGTTTGATGAAATTACCCTTGAACAGGCGGCAATGCGTGTGTTTGCAACCGATGATTACGAGAAAAATCTATTGTGGAAGGGTGACGCCGACCTTTTGAAAGCGACGGCAGAGAGCAAGAGATTTGGCAAAATTCTTGTTTCGGGGTATGTAAACGAGGTTGAGTCCGATGTGAGTATGCAGTTTTCCGCAATCACTTTTGAATTTCTTAAAAAGAATTATTTTATTTCATACAGAGGAACGGACAATTCTCTTGTCGGCTGGCAGGAGGACTTCAATATGTTCTTCACATTTCCGTTGCCGTCACAGAAAAAGGCTCTTGATTATTTTGAAAAGGCAGTCCGTATGCTCAACGGAAAATTCATTCTGGGCGGTCACTCAAAGGGCGGAAATCTTGCGGTTTATGCCGGTGCTTTTACCGATGAAAATTCAAGAAATCATATTGATTATATTTACAATTTTGACGGACCGGGGTTTTCTCTTGACAAAATCAGGGACAGCGGATTTTATGAAATCGACGACAGAATCTACACCTTTGTTCCGCAGTCAAGCATTTTCGGCATGATATTTGAGCATGAGGAGAGCTACACAATTGTAAAGAGCAATCAAAAAGGTTTTCTCCAACACGATGTCTATTCGTGGGAGATTGAGCAGAACAGGCTTGTCAGACTGAAAAGCACTACAAATTTCAGCGTTTTCTTTGACCACACGCTGAAAGAATTTGTTGAATCGCTGACAATTGCTCAAAGACGGGAGTTCACAAAAGAGGTTTTTGCCCTTTTGTCGCTGACCGAAACCGCAACCTTTAATGAGATGCTGAAAAATCCGCTTAAAAACACGGGAACAATCCTAAAATCCTTTGCAGGTCTTGACAGCAAAACGAGAAATATGCTTCTGAAAACAATCTTCGCATTCGTTAAAAGTGCAAAAAACAATTTTTCCGACATAACAGGCGGTCAGAAATCAATTGAAATAAAAATATAATATCATATAATATTATAGCAAGAAAAAAGTTAATGTCCCTGAGAAAAGCCATTATGAGACTAAAACAATCGGCAGGAAATGCTCCGGTTGCGGTAAAGTAGAATACTATTGATTCTAAAAAGAGGTTGTTGCCTACAAATGGTAACAACCTTTCTTATTGTGTTTACTATAAAGAAATAACCGCCCTGTAATCACAATACAGAGCGGTTTTTAAAAATAAAAATAGTTCAAGCGAAACAGCTAAGGCTGCTCCCTTACTTGTGTATTAACATGATAATAAAAATATGTCAACTGTTAGGGTACCGATCGGTATCCTGTTTTTTGCACAAAAAAACATATGAAAGCGGAGTGTTCAATAAGTTCTGCTTTTTAAATGTCAATCGTCAGTTCAACGGGACAATGGTCAGAACCTAAAATTTCGGTATGGATTTTTGCACCGTCAAGCTTGCTTTCAAGAGCTTTTGAAACGATAAAATAGTCAATACGCCAGCCCGCATTTTTTTCACGAGCCTTGAATCTGTAAGACCACCACGAATACACGCCCTCTGTATCGGGATAGAAATAGCGGTAGGTGTCGATAAAGCCGTCATCGAGCAACGCTGTCATCTTTGAACGCTCTTCATCGGTAAAGCCTGCATTTTTACGGTTGGTTTTCGGATTTTTTAAATCAATTTCTTTGTGTGCAACATTCAAATCACCGCACATAATAACAGGCTTTTTTTCTTCAAGTTTTTTCAGATATGCCTTGAAATCATCTTCCCATTTCATTCGGTAATCAAGCCTTTTCAGCTCACTTCGCGAGTTTGGAGTGTAGCAGGTGACAACAAAGCAATTGCCAAATTCTGCCGTGATAACTCTGCCCTCATGGTCGTGTTCGTCAATGCCGATCCCGAAACATACATTCAAAGGCTCCTCCTTTGTGAACATAGCCGTTCCCGAATAGCCTTTTTTGTCGGCATAGCACCAATACTGATGATATCCTTCAAGCAAGAGGTCAATCTGTCCCTCTTGAAGCTTTGTTTCCTGAAGACAGAAAATATCTGCGTCAACATCTTTAAAAAAGTTCTCAAAGCCCTTTGTAACACAGGCACGAAGTCCGTTTACATTCCACGAAATCAATTTTTTCATAATTTACTCCCGTACACACAAAAGGGAGCAAGCATTGCCTGCTCCCAAATTGCCAATTTGTTAATTATTCTTCTGCGGAAAATTCGTCTTTGCCTACACCACAGAGAGGGCATACCCAATCCTCGGGTACATCTTCCCATGCTGTGCCTGCATCAACGCCGTTATCGGGATCGCCGATTTCAGGATCGTAAACATATCCGCAAACATCGCATACATATTTCATACTATCAAATCTCCTGTTCTAAGTCTGTTGTGTAATCGGTTAGTTGTTGGTCATACGATTATCAAGCTGACTTTTTTGATTTTTTATTTTTTAATGATTACTTAAAGTATCTGTTAAGAAGACCTCTAAAGCCTGCGCCGTGTCTTGCTTCATCCTTTGCCATCTCGTGAACCGTGTCATGAATAGCGTCAAGGTTCTGAGCCTTTGCACGCTTTGCAAGGTCAAACTTACCTTCACAAGCACCTGTTTCTGCATCTACACGCATCTGAAGATTCTTCTTTGTGCTGTCTGTAAGAACTTCGCCCAAAAGCTCTGCAAACTTGGCAGCGTGTTCAGCCTCTTCAAAAGCATACTTTGTAAATGCGGCAGAAACCTCGGGATAGCCTTCTCTGTCTGCAACTCTTGCCATTGCAAGATACATACCGACTTCGCTGCATTCTCCCTCAAAGTTAGCTCTGAGATCCTTGAGAATATCTTCGCTTACGCCCTGAGCAACGCCAACCTCGTGAACTGTTGCGAAAGACGCCTCCTCGTCCATCTGCTTAAATTTTTCCTTCGGTGCCTTACAAACAGGGCAAGCCTCGGGAGCTTCGGGTCCTTCATAAACATAACCGCATACTGTGCAATACCATTTCATAATTACTTCTCCTTTGTAATAAATATTAGTGTACTTCTGCCGAACATTTAGGACATATGCCGTAGTAGATAACAAATCTGTTTTCTACCTTAAATCCCTCTTCGGCAAGCTGTGACTCAAGGTCATCAGCATTTTGATTGTCTTCAACATCAATAACTGCATTGCATTTGTTGCAGACAAAGTGGGGGTGTGGCTCTGTGTTGCCGTCAATACGCTCCTCACCGTTTACATTGCATATAACGCTGACCTTTCCTTCATCCTTAAAAAGAGCAATGTTTCTGTAAACCGTGCCAAGACTAAGGTCGGGAATTTCGGGCTTTAATTTATCATAAACCCAGCGTGCGCTCGGATGAGTGTCCGTACCGCACACAGCGTTGTAAATTGCATTGCGTTTTGAGCTGAAATTTCTTTTTGCCATAATTCATAAATCCTTATGCAATATTAGTCAGTACCGATTGGCTAAAATCAGTAATCAGTATTAACTTTGGCTATATTCTATCACGCAGATGTTTAATTATATTTACAATAAAGAATTATAGATAAAAAATCTTGCACAAAGAATTGGGAGGAAATATAGTGAAATCAAACAAAACAGTAAAAATTATTATTTTCACGGCTCTCTTCCTGTCTGCGGTAATTTTAATATCGGTAATGACAGGCGCAGTAAAAGAAACAACTGCTGATTCCGACAGCGTAAAACTGCCCGTAATAATGTATCACTCACTTTTAAAGGATGAAAAACTGCAAAATGACTACACTGTTTCGCCGACTCTTTTTGAAAATGATTTAAAATATCTTGCAGAAAACGGCTACACAACCGTTGTTGTAAAAGACCTTACCGATTATGTTTACGGCAAAAAATCATTGCCCGAAAAATGCATTATGCTGACCTTTGACGACGGCTATTATAATAATTATTATTATGCACTCCCTTTGCTCGAAAAATACAACTGCAAGGCGGTCATATCTCCGATTGCCTCAGTGTCCGAAAAATTCACCGAAACCAAGGACATTTCCGTGACCTACGGGCATATAACTTTTGACGATATGAAAGAAATGTCCGATTCGGGCTATGTTGAAATTCAGAATCATTCGTACGATATGCATTCTTTGAAATCACGAAAGGGTGTTTTGCCAAAAGCGGGGGAGAGTGACGAAGCATATAAATCTATTCTTACGGAAGATGTTGTCAAAGCTCAAGCCTTGCTTGAAAATGCAACAGGGAAAAAACCGACCTGCTTTGTATATCCGTTCGGTGCAAAAAATGACCTGACCGAAAAGCTGATAAAAGAAATGGGCTTTTCGTGTACACTAACCTGTACGGAAAAGCCCAATATAATTACTAAAAATCCCGACAGCCTCTACGAGCTGGGACGATACCGCCGTGACCGCAACGAGTCAATGCAGAATCTTCTTATCCGAATTGAAATGCAGTCATAATATTTATACGGCAGATTTTTCAGCCTTGGCGTTTCTTACAAAAGCCTCGCACAAAGCTATGAAGATGAAAAACAGCGGAGTTGTAATCGGCTGATAAAGGTTTACAACAGACTGAACAGCATAGCAGATAACAGCCGAAACGCACGCAATCAGCATCGGATTTTCCTTTGCATACTTAACTGCGTTCTTAATCGTACCGCACACAATGGCAAGATAGGAGAGAAGTCCCGTAATTCCGATTGTGATAAGGTAGTTTAGATATTCGTTATGAGCGGCATTTGTTGAGCTGTCACCGTATTTTGAAAGGTCGTCAAAGTACGGACTGAATGCGGAGTAGAACATATCCGGACCTACGCCGAACAGCTTTTCAATGAATGAAGCGTCGCCGAAAATCCATATCGACCTTATCCACATAAAGCCTCTGTGCGTACCCCATCTGTCGTTAAAGCGGATAATTCTTTCAAAACTGCCGAGGTCGGTTTCCGTGTCAACACAACTGAAATAAACCATAATTCCTATCATGGCAACAGCACAAAGTCCGAATACAACGGTAAGAGCAATCGGCACGGCTTTTGAAATTGTGATGTTTGGTTTTTTGTAATCAATAAGATACAAAAATCCTGTAATAACGGCACAAGCTGCAAGCAATATCCAGCCGATGCCTGAGAAAACGAAAATTTCCTGAAACTTATCAAAGCCCTTGCTTTTGTCGTCAAAGCAGAGCGAGAACAATCTGAGCAGCTTTGCAAACAACAGCATAACAGTTGCCGAAAGGAAAAATCTTTTCAGCCTGACAAGGCTGTTTGAAAACCATACAAGGTAAATAATCATAAATACAGCCATGCCGAGAATGCCGGAATCGCTGTCGGCAGTCATAAGAGCCGCAAAGCCCAATCCTGTTGCTACAAGATAAATTACTCTGAGTAAGGTTTTCTCCGTGATAACCGACATTGCAATCATAACAGGCATAGCGATGCAGATGTAGCTTGAAAGCAGATTTTTGTTGCCGATTGTTGAAGTGAAGTCGGTAATAGTCTGTTGGTCGGTGAGAAGAGTAAACATCCCGAGAGGATCAATATAGAATGAGTTAAGCACCGCAAGTGCATAAACTATCATTGAACCGAACGCAAGCGCAACGAATATGTATTCAAAATATTTAAAGCACCTTGTAATCATAAAATATGCTGCTGTGTAAAATGCCATAAGCACAAGACCGTTGTTTCGTCCGTCAGTGCCTAAAAGCGCATCCAAAGGGTTTGCAGACAACAGCGTTGAAATGACATTTATCCCGAGGAATACAATAAATGCCCAGTCCATAAACGAAAGCTCTTCATACAAATGCTTTGGTTTAGGCTTTTCAAGCTTTGAGTCTTCCGGCGGTTTATCAACGCTTGCGGTCATAATAATAAGAAATTCCGCAATAACGAGAATACCCGTCAATATAATGAAAAAGTAATACTTGTCATGCCTTATGTTAAAATATGCGTTCGTGAAAAACAACGGAAAAAGCGTGAACATAATAAGCAGATAGTAGTTTGTAAGCGCCTGCTGTACCGAATATTTTTCTTTGGGTTTGGCAGGCGGATTTTTATGCTTTGCAGAAGTCATAATAAAATAACCTTTCAATATAATGTACTTCAATTTTATAACGCACATACGATGTTGTCAAGAAATAAAGTAAGTTGAAAGCTCTGGTTTTCGACTTGTTTCGATTGCCATATGCTTGCAAAAGAACAATAATTGCATATTTTTCGGCACTTTTATTCCCAAATTAATACTTGTGGAAAAATTAGTATTGTATTTATCTCCGTAAAATGGTATAATTCCCCTTGAGATGTATTTCCATATTTGCAGGACAAAGACTTTTGTAAAAAATTGTTTATGAATTTATCTATTTGCAGATTGGGTGGTTTTATGAAAAAATTAGTTGTTTTTGGCTTTGACGGCACTCTTGCCGACACAGCCCCCGGAATTTTATATTGTTTCAATACAACAGCAGTTGCAATGGGCTATGAGCCTGTTGAACACAGCGCACTTTACGGAGTAATCGGCGCACCGCTTGAATACGGATTTAAAACGCTCTTTAATATGAGTGATGACGAAATTGAATATGCCGTAAAGAATTACAGTAAGCTTTATTCCCAGAAAGGAAAAGAGATGTTCACCGTCTATGACGGAATTTATGACGCTCTTCGTGAACTCAAGAAAAGCGGTTTTAAGCTTGCAATAGCAACTCAAAAGCACAGAATGTTCACAACGGATATGCTTGAAACCTACGAGGCGTCGGATGTTTTCGACGCAGTATGTGCAACAGATGTCGGTACAAACCTCACAAAGAGTCATCTGCTTTTGCAGGCGTGTGAGCAGACAGGAGTTTCCGTTGAAGAAAGTATCCTTGTCGGCGACAGCACAATCGAGGCAAAGGGTGCGGAAGAAATAGGTATGGACTTCCTCGCTGTGCTATACGGCTGGGGCTTTAAAACCAAGGAAGAAACCGAAGAGTACAAGTGCGTCGGCACAGTGTTATCTCCGGCGGAAATCTCTCAAAAAGTCATGGCACTCTGATTATGGTTAGTGCGTGTAAAACAGTGCATAAATAGGATTAAAATTGTAAATTTTCAAAAAACAAATCGGGCAGTCATAACGATTGCCTGATTTTTTATGCAAATTTAATTCTGTATAATAACAATGATACAACGATATACTTTTGCTTGTAAACGGGATGTTTGATAAACAAAAATATGATAGTACGGAATTGATATTGTTAGTTACTTTTAATAATTCAAATACATAAATGCAACCGCCTGTTTGAGTATATTAAGCAGATAATTATTCTCCTGTCCGACAAAAACATATATGAATCAACAAAATTATCCATATAGTCTTGACTGACGGTATTTAAAGGTATAAAATCTAATTGCTGATAATATATACTTAAATATTCTATGCAGGAGGAGATAAGTTTGAAATCAAGAAAAATATTGCCGATATTACTTTCTGTAATGGCAACATTCGGAATTACAACGGCTGTGTCGGTTACGGCAAGTGCGGCAGAGGTTACAAAATCCCCCGTACAGTATAAACAGACTGCACAGTCAGGTCTTGCAACTCCAAAAATCTCAAAGGCGGAAAGTGTTTACGAAGGTGTAAAGCTCAGCTGGAACGATGTTGACGGTGCCGCCTTGTATCGTGTGTATTACAAAGGTAAAAACGGCTGGACAAAGCTAACCGATACAACCGCAACTTCATGTGTTGACAATGATGTTTATTCGGGAGGAAACTATACATATACAGTAAGATGTATCACCGAAGACGGAAAGCATTTTGCAAGCGGTTATGATTCCAAGGGAACAAAGCTAACTTACATTGCCGCTCCCGAACTTTCAAAAACCGAAAGCGTTAACAGCGGAGAAAAGCTGACATGGAATAAGGTGAAAGGTGCTGAAAAATACAGAGTTTATTTTAAAAACGGCAAAAAATGGACAAGAATAGGTGATACAACCTCAACATCCTTAGTTCACAAAAATGTTGTGTCAGGCAGAAGCTATACTTATACGGTACGCTGTATAAGTGGCAACGCAAAGAGCTTTACAAGCGATTTTAATCATAACGGAACAGAAACAACATATATCGGAACTCCTCAAATTTCAAATATTGAAAGTGTAAACGGCGGTGTAAAGCTTTCATGGAGCAGTGTTAACGGTGCGGAAATGTACCGTGTGTATTACAAAGGACGAAACGGTTGGACAAAGCTTGTTGACACAACCGAAACCGCCTGTGTTGACAGCGATGTTCTGTCAGGCAATAACTATACTTATACGGTAAGATGTATCAGCAATGACGCACGAAAACATCAAAGCGGTTATGACAAAAACGGCAAATCCTTAAAATATATTGCCGCTCCCAAAGTGACAAAAACAGATGTTACCTATAACAGCGTAAATCTTACCTGGAACAAGGTGAAGGGTGCCGAAAAATATCGTGTTTACCGCAGAAACGGAAACACTTGGAAAAGAATTGCCGATACAACATCAACTTCCGTAACGGATAAGAATTTGTCGGCTGAAAAAAGCTATACCTATACTGTACGCTGTATTACTGCAAACGGAAAGAAATTTGCAAGCGGATACGATTCAAAAGGATTTACGGCGACAACCTCTCCGATACCGCCTGTTATATTTGATAAAACAAGCGTTACGGTTGATAAGGGCAAAACCTACACAATAAAAACTACAGTGGCAGACAAATCAAAGCCAATAACCTGGTCAACCTCCAACGCAAAAGTTGCAACAGTTGACAAAAAAGGCAAAGTAAAGGCAGTGGGAAAAGGTTCTGCAATAATAACAGCTGAGGTTGACGGCATAAAGACCACATGCAAAGTAAAGGTAAAGGTTATAAAAATCTATCTCAGTCCGTCAAATCAAAATGCAAACACCTATGCAACGGGCAATACCAACGAAATGGCTCAGTGCGACAAAATTGCAGCAGCAACAGCCAAAGCACTTGACCGTTGCGGATTTGAGGTTATGGTTGCAAAGTCGGGCACACTTATGCAGAAACGCTGTCCCGAATCGGACAAGTTCGGTGCAGACATTCATATGCCGATTCACACAAATGCCAGCGGTTCCGGTAACTACACAGGCGGAACAAGAGTATTTTGCCTGAATTCAAGCGGTAAAAAAGCCGCACAGGCTGTATGCGATTCACTCGGTGCAATCACTCCGGGTAAAGATGACGCTGTTATCTATAAGAATGATCTTTATGAAATCAATGTTCCGAAAGCACTTTCTTTGTATGTTGAATGTGAATTTCATGATACCGTAACAGGCTCAAACTGGATTCGCAAGAATATTAATGAAATAGGCGAAGCAATATGCAAGGGCTTGTGTAAATATTACGGTTATACATATGTAGCGCCCGCAAAGAATACAAAAACAACAAAAGCAACAAAATCGGCACAGGCTGTTTCATCACAAAGCACAACCGATTCCACACAGCCCGTGACAGAAGAAGAGCTTGTACAGGAACCGACAACAGTAACTCCGCAGGAATCATATGAGTCGGTACAAATGACAACAGAGCCGACTCAGCCTGAAACAGAGCCTACAACAACAGTATCTGAAAATGTATATTAAAAAGTAATTGATAATATATTATTCGGAGGAATAGCAATGAAAACCAAAAGAATAGTATCGTTGTTGGTTTCTGTAATAATGGCAGTAGGCACAGTAACAGCAGTTCCGTTTACGGCAAGTGCTTCTGAGCTGAATGCACCGATTGTTTCAGCAAAATCAAGTCTTGCAACCCCAAAAATTACAAAGGCTGAAAGTGTAAACAACGGTGTAAAAATAAGCTGGGGAAGGGTAAACGGTGCTGCAAGGTACAGAGTTTACTACAAAGGCAGTAAGGGCTGGACAAGGCTTGCAGACACAACCTCAACTGCATACACAGACAAAGCCGTTTCATCAGGCAAAAATTATACCTATACCGTAAGATGCCTCAGTGCAGATGCAAAGAGATTCACAAGCGGTTATGATTCAAAAGGCAAATCCGTAAAGTTTTTGTCAGTGCCGAAAATAAAAAAGACGGAAAATGTTTACGGCGGAGTAAAACTCACCTGGAACAAGGTCAGCGGTGCTGAAAAATACCGTGTGTATTACAAGAAAAACAATGAGTGGAAAGGTCTCGGCAATACAACCTCAACATCATTCATTGATACCAAGGCAATGTCAGACCATAACTATACCTACACAGTAAGGTGTATCACAAAAGACGGCAGAAATTTTGCAAGCGGTTATGACGGAAAAGGCAAGTCAATCTTATATACAGCCTCTCCCAAAATTTTAAACGCCGGTGTTGCATACGGCGGAATAAGAATTGAATGGAAAGAAGTTATCGGTGCTGAAAAATACCGTGTGTATGTCAAAAACGGTAAGAACTGGAAAAGGCTTGCCGACACAACCTCAACTGAATTTACGGATAAAACCGCAGGCAGGAAAGGGACATATACCTACACCGTAAGATGTATAAATCCATCCGAAAACACCTTTATGAGTGGATTTGATTCAAAGGGTATAACCGTAAATGCTGCCGACAAACCGTATATTATGCTCGACAAAGTTAACCTTTCTCTTTATAAAGGCAAAAGCTATACTCTGAAAAAAATTATTTCCGACAGTACCAAAAATGCAGTATGGTCATCTTCAAATACAAAGGTAGCGTCTGTTGACAAAAACGGCAAAATAACGGCAAAATCAAAAGGTGTTGCCACAATTACCGCCAAAGCGAACGGCTATTCCGCAACCTGTAAGGTGACTGTTATTCAGCCGATTAAGGTTGATAAAATCATCTCTACGGCAAAATCACTTGTCGGCAAGGATTCGGGTAAGGGTTGCGACATTATGAAATGGTACGGAAATTATGACACAACAATCAATGCTGTTGCGTGCTGTTGTGCCGGTCAAATGTATCTTTTCAACAAATCGGGTGCGTTGGATATGATTCCGGGCGGTAAAACCACATCATGCGGTGTTGTTGCCGTAAACTTTTTAGAGGCAGGACAGCTTTACACTGCCAACAATGTTAAGCCGGGCGACCTTGTTATTTTTTCGTGGAGCGGAAAACCTACAAAATATGACTCAAGGCTGAAAGCCAAGGGCTGTAAGTCACTTGACCACATAGAGCTTTGTATCGCTGTAGATGATTACACCATAACAACAATCGGTGCTAATAACGGCGGCACAGAGTGCGATGATTTCAGAATCAGAACAAGATATAAGAGTAACATTTCCTGTTGTTGCAGACCGAAATATGCAAAATAAACATAAAAACAACCGCCTGTTTAGGCATACTAAGCAGGCGGTTGTTCTTTTATTCAACAAAAAATCATCACAAATGAGAAAAAATTACCTACATATTGTTAACTAATCATAATTAAAGATATAAAATTTAGTTACAGATGCAAGTATCATCAAAACATACTTTTTAGGAGGCATAATAATGAAAGCAAAAAGAATAATGCCGTTATTGCTTTCTGCAATAATGACGGTAGGCACGGCAACAGCAGTTCCGTTTACGGCAAGCGCTGTTGAAACGAATGCCCCTGTTGTTTCGGCACAGTCGGCAAAGACAAGTCTTGCAACTCCGAAAATCTCAAAGGCTGAAAGCGTTTACGGCGGTGTAAAGCTGACTTGGAGCAAGGTAAAAGGTGCGGTAAAATACAGAGTTTACTACAAAGGCAGTAAAGGCTGGACAAGGCTTGCTGACACAACCTCAACTGCATATACAGACAAAGCCGTTTCATCGGGCAAGACATACACCTACACCGTGAGATGTATCAACTCATCTGCAACTAAGTTCACAAGCGGATACGATTCAAAGGGCAAAACTGTAAAATATATTTCAGCTCCGAAGATTACCAAAGCCGAGAGCGTAAACGGCGGTGTAAAAATAAGCTGGAACAAATCAAACGGTGCTGAAAAGTACAGAGTTTACTACAAGGGCAGTAAGGGCTGGACAAGGCTTGCAGACACAACCTCAACTGCATACACAGACAGTAAGGTTTCATCAGGCAAGACATACACCTACACCGTGAGATGTATCAACTCATCTGCAACTAAGTTCACAAGCGGATACGATTCAAAGGGCAAAACTGTAAAATATATTTCAGCTCCGAAGATTACCAAAGCCGAGAGCGTAAACGGCGGTGTAAAAATCAGCTGGGGCAAGGTGAACGGTGCTGAAAAATACCGTGTGTATGTAAAGAACGGTAAAAGCTGGAAAAGGCTTGCAGACACAACCTCAACCTCATACACAGACAGTAAGGTTTCATCAGGCAAAACTTACACCTACACAGTAAGATGTATCAACTCATCTGCAACTAAGTTCACAAGCGGATACAATTCAAAGGGCAAATCCGTAAAATATATTTCAGCTCAGAAGCCAAAAAAGAAGGTATGGGTAGTTGACTACAAGACAGTACACCATGATGGTTATTGGAAAGTAGTAGGTACTCACGAGGAGCCAGTATATGAATGGGTAGGTTACAATGTATGCAATGACTGCGGTAAAAAGTTACCTGATTCTAACACTTTGTTAGATCATTTGGAATGGGAAGCAGATAATGGCGGAAAGGGTTCATATCACTTTGAGAAGGAGTATGTACAGACAGGCACAAAGACAGTAGAAGACAAGAAATGGGTAGAACCTTGGGATGAAAAGGTTGAATCAGGCGGTCATTGGGAGTACGGATAATTAAATTTGATAACAAGAATAAATCCTTTAAAATTATTAGGGAAAAGAGGGTTCTATATGAACCCTCTTTTTCTATGCTAAAATAAACATATTCTACTTTTTTTAAGGAATTTTAAGCAATTTTGGCAAAAAATAAAAGGCGGTTAAAAAACCACCTTTTTTGGTGCGAGTGTTCATAACGGACTTATGAAAAACTCAGGTTTTATCGGCAGTTGCACACATTTCTCGCTCGCACATTTGTGGTTTATTCAATTTTTTCCTATAATATGGACGTAAAATACAAGCCAAGGAGGAAATGACTATGAGAAATCCAAAATACCATCTGTATCTAACATCCGATGAACGGCGCACGGTTATCAACAGCCTAATTGAATTGAGAAATGAACTCATTGCTCAGGGCAGATACACCGACATCATTGACGAGCTGTTAATAAAACTCACGAAAGCCAAATCCAAGAGAATTAAGGTTAAGGAGGTCTGAATTATGGCGACAAAGATTACATACACGCAACAGGGAGATTACTTGCTGCCAGATTTGAAATTACCCGAACAGCCAAAGGTGGAAATCGGAATATGGGGAAAGCGGCATTTGAGATACCTTAAAAATCATCATCCAATTATTTACACGAATCTTCTAACAAGTTGTAAGCTCACTGCTTATCTTGCTGATATTGATAAAGAAGCGAATGAAATGTTCGACAGACTAGTGCGTCAAATTTCCAAGAAGGAAAGCGTTACCGAAAAACTCAAAGCAGAGAATCAAATGCTGTGGGTGCGGGAAATGAATAATATACGCAATCGAGTAGAAGAAATCATCTATCAAGAAATTATATTTACATAAAAAGCCAACAGCTGATGTGATTATAAAACCACATCAGCTGTTTTTCTGCTTTTTGATTTTGATTATTACTTGCTTTTTTTAGTAAACAAATGACTATGCATAATTCATCTCGATGCCTTGTAGAACAGCATCGAAGTTGTTTTCAGGGATTCCCTCAAAATAATCAGTAGAAAAGCCCGTATCTAAAACATACATAAAGGCATCAAAACTATATAAAGCTGGAGCATCATCAATATCTAGAATATTCCTTCTAATGTGATCGGTTTTAGCTATTAGACACGTATACTGAAAAGCTGGTTCAATTCTTCTTGTGTTTCCTCCCGGATGTGCTTCTTGCATATGTTGAGCAGTTGATAAAGCTATAAGATTTTCAACATACATAGCGATTTCAGGGAATCGGCTTTGAGGGAATATGTGATGTATTGCAGACGCATTTTGGCCAATAGAATATCTATCTCGAACTTCGGGTTCACCATCAAAGTATGTATTGATAAAGTATCTTAGGTTTCTCATTGCTCGACTTACTTGGTAATCATAGGTTTCACTTACGGTGTTTACTCCACGATAGTCCCCACGAGCAACATTTTTATCTTTACTAGTAAGATCATCATACCAGTTAGTTTTATTATATACTATATCGCTAAATGTAATGATATTTGGAGAAATACGACCTCTAATTGTTCCGTGCTTATGATATTTGCAAGCTAATTGGTTAAGGACTTTTATGAAGATTCTATCTGCTTCTCGTTTTGTGTTTATAGGAGTATATGTAAAACAAAACTGCTCAAATCTATCTTTTACAATGTCATACCATTCTTCTGTCTGCTCGTCAAAGAACGATGCAAATCCATCCCACAAGCCACTATCCTGTAGTGTTTTTTCGATGTACATACACATAAAATCAAAAGCATTTCTTTCACGCAACGCTACGAACTCTAACACATCAATGTTTTCAATGTAGAATTGAATAGTATTACCTCGACGTCTTTCAGATAATACCCCGGCAGCGGAAAGAAGTTTGAGAGGTTGCCTGAAGAATTTGTTGTATTCGTCAACCGTACTTCTTGTAGTGGGATCTGGTTTACCAAACAAACGCATTACATTCTCGATTGAATATTCTCTATGCCAAATTTGCGGCGATTCAAAGGGAATGGTACCACCTGACTGAAGATAATCCACTATGCAATCAGCGACAAAGCACACCGTATCAAATGCACATTTTTGATCTATCCAACGTCCATTTCCGGTTCTTCGAACATCATAATTATGCTCATCGAAAAACTGTCTCAATAAACCAATAGTCATTTTTTCACCCCATAAAAGAAAACACTTTTTGAATCAATATTAATTGATTGAGTTGAAAGGTTTCTAGCTATTTGATAAAACTTGCGATATTTTTCTGTTGCAAAAAAACTGATTTGAATTTGAGTTAGTTTCATTTGCTGTTTTGGTATTAGCACTGCAACTGATCCATCAGGCACAAGCCCAGTTTTATTGCAAATTACACGTGGATTATATGTCATATTTGGTGTTAAGTATACATTTAAATCATCAATATACTTTGCAACAGCAAAATCCTGACATATTTCAGGTTCAATAAATGAATCATAACCTTCTATACTTAAAATTGAACCATCATCTTGTATGTTACGTGCTTTTATAACTCTTAATGAACCTTTTTTTCTTTCGGATGTTGTGTTCTTTTTAGTAATTTGTCTGTCTCTAAAAACATCAAACACATCCAACTTTAATTCTTCAGCAACAGCATCAAAATCGTTATTTCGATATATGATGAAATAAGGGAAACATGTGTCTGTGATATAACTCTGTTTCTGGGTGATTCTAAAATTATACTTCATATTATATACAAAGGTATCTGCAGGTTTCTTTCTGTTTCTTACAACTAAACACATTGTTTCAATAGATAATCCGCTGAAACCATACCGTCCAAAATCAATAATACTTTCTATTTTTTTGCTTCTGAGATAATCTCTTGTTTGATCAAACTCTCCGGATGATAAAAGCGTTTTGTTCAATACGAGCGCAGTGCAATCTGAAACTCTCATACACTTCTCTAAAAACATTTCTGAAAGATTCTTTGTTACTGTATTTACATTTTGAGATATACTTTGAAGAACGTCTGTAGAGGGATTCTTCAATTTTGAATATGGTGGATTTCCTATTGCTAGATCGTATTCTCTATCAGGTTCATATGTTAAAAAGTTTTGATGAAAAATCCTAATAGTAAAATTTACAGGTATTTCTATTTTATTAAGAAGTAGTTTAAGAGTAGCTATGCTATCTGCGTCAATTTCTACTAAGTCAATGTTTACTTGTTTTGTTCCTTCATATCTTTTGATAATAAACGGGATAAAACCTCCTGCTCCTACAGACGGTTCAAGAATGGATATTTCATCTTTTTTGAAATCTGGTAGGACATCAACTATTTCGTTTACAATGAATTTATTTGTATAGTAAGCTGAATTTTCCTCACGCTTAGCGTTACACAATTCTACTACACGCTGTAATTCTGGAAGCTCTAATTGTTCAGGATTATCAATAATAAACTGATTCAACGCTTCTCTTGAATCCAGCGAGTACCGAACAACGAAGCGATTAATATCAGTAGGAGTAATTTTTTTCCTTGTGAGTTCTTTCTTGATTTTGGATGCAATCTGCCGCATGATTATAGTAGGAACAGCTTCACCTATGCATTGACGTATATTTACTTCGTTTTCCTTATATATTTTCCTCTTTTCTCCTTCTGATAATTCGTTAAGCTGATCAAGCGAGTAATCAACCCAACGAAACTCAGCGGGAATATTCATCATTTCCATAAGTTCCCTTATAGAGAAAACACGATCTTCAACAGGGTGAACTGTATTCTGTGCAGCTAGCTGATCGTTTCTGGTATGAATACACTGAACAAATCTATCCCATTTTTGACGAGTATATTTATCTCGATTTTTCTTTACATTCTCTACGATTTCGCCATTTATTATTCTGTGAGGACGGTTTTTAGGGTTAGCATTATCAAAAGCAGATTCCCCTTCTTTGAGATTATGAATCCAATCCCTCATTTTTGTGTCATAAGTTCTAAATGCATGATAGAAGTCGTTTGCTGATATTTCGCCCCATTGAAGCTCTGCATATTTCCCATCCCCAATTACTTCTCTCAAAGTTTTCTCACTTGTAAACTCTGGAAATAAATCATATGGAGTAAAGGTGTTGCGATACTCTTTGTCTATTCCGATAACCAATGTCCTTGTACGAGAAGAATTTGCTCCGTAGTTCATAAAATTCAATACTTTGCCGGTAATAATATAATCTTTTCCTAGCGTATCCCGAATAAAGTCTCCAATACGAACTAAGTCATCATTAGGGGTTATACAAAATGTCTTCTGAAAGGCTTGAACATTTTCAAAAATAAAAATTCTAGGTTTAATACGATTAATGATTTCAACAGATTCAACTACCAAACTGTTCCTATTAATGTCAGACTTATTCTTTTTGTGATTGATAACCGAAATACCTTGGCAGGGAGGAGTAGCTATTACTACGTCAACACGATCATTGCCACGATGTTTCCACGCATCAATTTCCGCATATATTTTATTCTTCACCTCATCTTTTGTAATATCACCGTCGATATATCCAGTATCATACTCACATTTTTTGTTATACTTCTGAACTTCTAGACGCCGATTAATTAATTCATTTGTAAGGATACATTGATAGTCCTCTTGCTTAAACCCATAGCAGCCCACACCAGCTGAACTGAAAAGGCTAATATATGTTAAGCTTTTATCTTTTAGCATAACTATACTCCTAACGGCTGAAAATAGTACAAGGATATTATAGCAGAATAATCAATATTTTTCAAATGAATGATTACACATTTTTTATGAACACGTGTTTTATGTGCTCATAAAATACTATTTAGTATCCTCTCAGTATTTCTCTTATTTCTACATCTTTAGCATATAGATTCAAGTTGTCTATCTTATCTTTGATATATTGTTTGTGTTCCAAATACTCTATGCCGTGTATTTCTTGGGATAATTTGTTCAAGAATTCAATTTTATTATGAATCAATGGGACCTCGCTACCTGACCAAGAACAAAAACTTGAAAACAATGGAAGACCTTTAAAGTTTTCTATGCTTTTATCACACTCCAGATAGAGTTTGATGTACGTGATTCTTTGAGCATCTGTCATTTTTGATATGGAATCAAAAAGGCTCCTCATATATATGTCGTTCGAATAATACTTTTTTATAAAATTGCAAAGAAAAGCATTAACCTTTTCTTTGTCTTTATAAGCATTTATTACATCAAAGAATTCTGTTAATTCATAGTGAGGATAATCAATTCTTTCTTTAATGACATCGGCAATATGTTCAAATGAAGCGCAAAACTCATCTGTTTCAAACAACTTAGTTATATGATCTGAATGATCCCTAAAATCACGATGCTTTTGTTTGATTATTGTAAATAAATAATTATCTAGAAAAGCTTTATTATTTTCGAATAATATTTTAAAGTATAGACCGTGATAATCAAAGTATCTTTCATAGGATAACTCAAACAGATAAATTTGCTCTAATAAATCCATTTTAGTTGAAAACAATTCAAGCACATCGGAAACAGGGGTTATTCCATCGTGAAATAGAAAGCTAAAATAAATATGGACAATAAATGGACTTGCTTGTTTTTTGTTTAGAATAATTTTACAAGTTTTAATAAAGATATCGGGATCTATAGATTTGAACTTTGTAACAAAAACTATTCTTCTAAAGCCAGACGAAGTAATCGCTTTATCTGAATCATCGAGAAGAAAAGAATAAAAATCTTCAATGGTATTTTTCTGTATCTTATCATTCGGAAAATGATAAAAGTAAAAATAAATCCATTCGTTTTTCTGAGTGTATTCATTCGCTTTGAGTAATCGTAATACATCTTCAGGCTCCATTAAGCTAAACAAGTACTCAATAATTTTTGTTGGAGACAGTTTGGCTGGTGTATCGACTTTAAAATAATACTCTACTGTCTCTACAAAATAGATTTTGTCTTCATATAGAATATCAAATAGAAGACTTAATCCTTCTGCTATTTCATATTTATTATTAATGCAAGATTCATTACAAACATCAATTATCGAACAAATTGCAGAAAAATCAGCATTTCTAATCATTTCTTTGATTTTGCCCTTACGGACGATGAGTTCATCATCAAACTCTTTATATTTTAGCTTATTCTCACCTTTGATTGTTTTATATATTTTAAGGATATACGAAGATAAATAATTCTTAACAAGCGATTGGTCAATAAACTTTTCTAGATCGCTCTCCCTCAAAAAAGCTGTATAATTATCAACAAGAATACAATCTTCGAGATTGTCCGAATTAAATGAAGAGTCAATTAATCTATAAATAAATGGGCAATCCGTTTCAATAATCTGATTGCTTTCGTCTGCTCCATCGCCGTATTCTCTTAATATGTCACGAATACATATTTTTGAATCCTGAGTTAGACATATTTCATATAGTAATGTCCATACTTTTTTTCTTAGATTTACAATCAGCTCACCTCCACGTATGGTAATATAATTAATTGTAAATGATCTTTCTCCGTTCGATTCTGTCCATTCAAATCGGAATTTTAAAAGGTGTTTAGCAATATCAAAAAACAGATATGTTACAGCTTCGTTTGTCCAGTTTTCAGAATATCCTTTCAGCTTTTCGAGTAAAAGATTTTCAACACGATACTCAAATCTGTCGGAATACTTATTGAACACTAAACGCTGCTTTATTATTGCATAAAACTGTTCGTATAAATCCGGTCTTTTCTTATAATATAATAAAAGCAAATCTAATGCTTCAGAATAATTATCACATTGATAAAAACCACCAAGTATTTCAATTACATCATCAGTGATAGATTCCGATTGTTTTTCTTTTGATAAATTTTTGTTAAATGGCCTTTCTTCTGATTCATCAATTATTCCTTTAAGAATCAGAAGAGTAGCAGTTTCATTAACTGGATAAAATGCCTTTACATAATCAAAGAAAACAGATGGATCGTTTTCGGCTAATTCATCCCATACTTTACTTATTTCTTGATTAACATAAGCTATCATTTCATCAGAGGAAAAGGATATGGTTAAAACATTTACAGACGTTATTGTTTTTGATTGATTGACAGGGAAGTAAACTTTAATGGCATCAGAAAGAAGGATCAGTTTTTTATCAAAAAATACATATTTCAGAATATAGTTGGATAAGCACTGTTCTGAAATTTTTACTGCCTTTTCAGCATAGATATCAATTAGCTCGTATGAATGAAGTTTATAAATACTTTCAATAAAGGTTTCTTTGCTAATATGAGAAACGGATAGTAAAGGTTCAATAAAATCCAAATTATCAATATGAAATGCGTCAACAAAAGCAACTATTCCAAAAGTAATAATTAAATCTTTTTCATCACACAATTTATACTCTTCAATAACCCGACCATAATAATTTTCATATAACTTGGACACATCTGCTAATGAAGCTAAAGCGTTTTCTCTTCGTGCTGTTATTCCGGCAATCATAGCTATGCGGGCGTTTCCGTTTGATATTTCAGATATTCTTTTAAGATAATGCTGATTTTTAATACCAAGGTTAACTTTGATAATCTCTTCAATCTTTTCTTTATCAAATGGCTTAACTTTTATTATTCCATACCTTGCAAACTCCATTATTTTTTTATGGACTTCATTGAGTGCGTAATCTCTTACGGTAATAATTATTTTAACAATAATTCCATTTTCTTTTTTTAATAAGTATTGCAAAATATGTGACAATCCAGCAATTTGGTTTGCGTCATCAACAAAAAGTAAATATTTGCCAGGATGATTTATATGCATTTGAAGTTCTTCATATATAGGAAGCGCATTGTCCCTTATACATAGCAGAGTTTCTCTCTGTTCGGAGCGGCGATTTTTAGCGAATTCAACTGCTAATCTTGTTTTTCCTGTTCCTGCGGTACCTGATATTACTGCGACATCATATTCTTCTAATACTTCATCAAGCTTTTTTATTTCATCTTCTCGATACAGAAATTCGTTATCTAATGGTGCCGAAAAAGCTGATGAATCATTTTGTTTAATAAAATCCTCTATGCTAAATATCTGGTTTGTATCATAAGATATTTGCAAATAATCTTTTGCTAAATCTCTTCTTTCGGAGAAAAGATGATTGGCGATTCTATCTATTCCCCACATATTAAACACAATACTCTTCTCTTCACACATTTCACAAAACTCTTTATGAACCGCAGGTTTTAAATTTGAGGATGTATGAAAGTATATGATTTCTGATATATCTTTACTATCAATGCCGGTTTCACTTGAATTTAAGCATTTTTGGATATCATCAGTAATCTTTTTACGAAGTCCTGTTTGCTGTGTTGTATATTCAACAAAAACATATTTGTTATCCTCATTGATACAATACGTGTCAGGAGTTCCTAGAGTCGTTTTTTGAGTTCCCGATTGGCTGCCTAGTGAAACAAAATTAGAGTATCCTAATGAATATAGTATTTGATCGCAAAGGTTTTGAAAAGTCCCTTGATCCAATTCTAATATTTTCTGTTTGATTGTATTAATTATCGCCATATATTTCACCTCGTTTGAATCTGTTTTGTTTTATTAAATTATATCATTATCTTTTTGTTCCCGCAACAAGTATAACAGTTTAAAACCAATCTTTTCTATCGCCTTTTCACAAACTCTCTTAGCCGTACTCGCATTACTAAATCCGTGATTGGTAGCGATGTCGGTATAAGGCAGCGGTTTGATGGGCTTTTCTTTCGGTTTACCGGTTTCGTCTAAATCATTCTTGTCAGCGTAGCGAGTGCTGAAACACTCCGGGCAAAAGCTAAGGCGTTGAGCGAGCATTATCTTCTCCGTATATTCTAAGCTGTCATAGGCTTCATACAGCTTGTCATATAGTTCCCGCTTGAAATAGATGTTTTCAGGATTGAACGAGGAATCGGGAAGAAGAAAATCTGTTGTCTGTTCGTCGTCCTCATCATTACTCTGAACATCCGTATAATTTTCGGTAAGGATGCCGCCCTCGATAATAGACTTTGTTTTTTCGTAGCTTTCACCGATTTGCGTTGCGACCTGTGAAATGGTTTCATCCGTAAACTCACCGCCTGAATGATTGAAAACATCCATAACCTTACGGAGACGGGCGTATTCAAATTCGCTCTGCACGGAATAGCCCGTCCGCATTGTGCGGATATAGGTATGCGCCTCACGCTCCATATACCTCTGAGCATACGGCAGAAAAGGAGCTATGGAAATATCGTATTTCATCAGAGCCTTACATAAGCCTGTTACAAGGCTTTGCTTTATATCGGCAAAATGTTCTTCCATTGAGTATTTATTCCTAAAAAACTTCGCCTTTTCATTTAACGACGGCTCGTAATAGTGTAGGAACCAATAGAAATAATTGTCATCGCCGGTCTGGATATACTGCCGAATATACTCCTGCAAATCACATTCAGGCGGTGGCGGAGTAATGCGGTATATTTCAAATTCTTTTTTCTCGATATGGCTCACTTTTGCCTTAATCTCCTGTCCGTTTCTCTATACAAATTCTCACGTTTCATATCTGTTCTGAATTGACCGTTAGCGTAGTTGTCGTCAAACTTCGCTTTTTGCCAATACTCTTTTGCAACCTTCAGCGCCATTGCAGCAAACTCTGCTGTGATGGTGCTTCTTTTTTGCTCTACACGAATTGCAGAGCAGCGACTCTTGTAAATTGGATTGATAGGGTTACCTTCGGAAAGCTCCTTTTCCTTCATCCTCGCCGCATATTTTCGGCAGGTAATTGTTTTTCCTTTCAGCGTATAGGGCGCAATACCGTTGCAATACACCTGCCGCCTTGCAGAAGTCATCAGGAAATAGCGCTTGCAGATCGGACACCTTCTCGGATAATGACCGTAGTATAAGCCCTCAAAAAAATCCGTGAGGACAAAGCTGTAGTACTTGTCAAAAAACATTCTTCTCGCCGTAACAATCGTTTTGCTTTTAGCCGTTTTACGCATAGCAACATACTCGGATGTCATATAGAGTTTTTCGTTGCCGAATATATCCAATGCAATCGGTAATAGATGCGGCTCGTCAAAGCGTTCCGCTTCATCAAGTCTGTTACAAAACTCGGTTAAGCCCTCAAATGCTTCTCTCATATCGTTGCTGATACGATCATAGA